>Ga0256405_10011422_pt1 | contig 11346 bp, 12 predicted proteins | sample RumenRJG_02DNA_FD_189096 | JGI IMG/M metagenome (GOLD analysis project Ga0256405, IMG submission 189096) | Bovine rumen microbial communities from Lethbridge, Alberta, Canada - RJG_02 | ecosystem: Host-associated > Mammals > Digestive system > Stomach > Rumen | place: Canada: Alberta...
GTGTACCCCCATATGGAGGACTACCATCTGCTGCTGGCAAAGTCCCACGGGACGAAATATGAGAATTTTCTGCACGACCTGACCGAAGGCGGCCAGAGCCAGTTCCTTTTGTATTTCCCGCGGCTGAAAGAACTCGGCTATCCCGTCCGGGACATCCATCCATCGGAGCTGCATCTGCTGCTCTCCGCCTACTCGACTGCGCTGTTTGAGCCGGTGATCCACAATTACCCTTTAGAGGACGCGCTTCGCTGTCTGGATACGATCGAGGCCTTCTTCCTGCCCGGCTGGAAACAGCTGATGGGGTTTTAACTTCTTTTTTCTTTTTACAAACACCGCCTATCCCTCGTTCGGGGATAGGCGATGGCTATTTTCAGGGTTGGTGAACGCCCGTGCACGGTCGTTAGCTAACAAAAAATGTGGGAGGTTTGCGCATGGAAGAAACAAAAAAGACTCAGTCACCCATGGCCTGGGTGCTGGGCCAGACGGGCGACCACGGAGGACAGTATGTCCTGAGCGTGGTTCTGGCGGTCATCGGTGTCGCCTTCTCTCTTGCCCCTTATTTTGTCGTGATCGGCATCGTGCAGGGGCTGATGGGTGGTGTGAAGGACTTCGCCTTCTATCTGAACCGCTGCCTGATCATGGCGGCGCTCTGGCTGGGGCGGGTGCTGTTTCACGCGCTGTCCACCGCCACCAGCCATAAGGCGACCTTCGCCGTGCTGGGGGAAATCCGGAAGCGCTGTATGGAAAAGCTGACGAGGATGCCTTTGGGCACCGTTCTGGAACAGAGTTCCGGCGCCCTGAAAAACACCCTGATTGAGCGTATCGACTCCATCGAGACGACGCTTGCCCATATCGTGCCGGAGTTTACGGCGAATCTTCTGATTCCGATTATTATCCTGGTCTACATCTTTACCATCGACTGGCGCATGGGCCTGGCCTCCCTCGCGACGGTGCCGCTGGGCATGTTCTGCTACGTGTTTATGATGGCCGGCAGCGCGAAATTCTACCAGCGCACCGTGACGGCCACCAAGGCCCTGAATGATACGGCGGTGGAGTATATCGGCGGCATTCAGGTCATCAAGGTCTTCGGGAAGACCAAATCCAGCTATGAGCGTTTCGTCCACGACGCCTATGAGGCGGCCCACAGCTTCATCGACTGGATGCGCGCGAGTATCCTGCCCTTTACTTTCGCCATGGTGATTATGCCGGCCACGATGGTGAGCGTTCTGCCCATCGGCGGCCTGCTGGTCAGAAACGGCGCTCTGAGCGCCGAGGACTTTGTGACAGTCATCATTCTCTCCGTCGGCGTTATCACACCGATCATCACGATGATGAGCTATTCGGACGATTTCCGCACCATGGGCACCATCTTCGGTGAAGTGCGGGCCATCCTGGACGCGCCGGAGATGAACCGACCGGCGGAAGGCGGCGCACCGGCGAAAAACGATCTGGAGCTCCGGAATGTGCACTTCGGCTACCGGGAGAAGGAAGTGCTGCACGGGGTGTCCATGTCGATTCCGGAGGGCAGCTTCGTGGCCTTCGTCGGCCCCAGCGGCAGCGGCAAGAGCACCATTGCCCGCCTGATCGCCTCCCTCTGGGATGTATCGGGCGGAAGCATCCGCATGGGCGGGCAGGACATCCGTCAAATCCCGCAGGAGGCCTATGCGGATCGGATCGCCTTCGTCTCCCAGGATAACTACCTCTTCAACATGACGGTGCGGGAGAACATCCGCATCGGCAGACCCTCCGCCACCGACGCGGAGGTGGAAGAGGCCGCGCGGCAGTCGGGCTGCCACGAGTTCATCATGGGCCTGGAGAAGGGCTATGACACGATGGTGGGCTCTTCCGGCGGGCATCTCTCCGGCGGCGAGCGGCAGCGCATTTCCATTGCCCGGGCCATGCTCAAAGCCGCGCCGGTGGTGATCCTCGACGAGGCCACCGCCTACACCGACCCGGAAAACGAGGCGGTGATCCAGCGCTCGGTCTCGAAACTCACGGAAGGCAAGACGCTGATCGTCATCGCGCACAGACTCTCTACCGTCATGGACGCGGACCAGATCTATGTGATCCGAGACGGCAGAATCGACGATCAGGGAACGCATGAGGAACTGCTTCAGCACCACGGCCTGTATGAGGCCATGTGGAACGCACACATGGAGGTGAAGGACAATGGTTAAGATCATACAGCGGTTTTTTGCCTTCTGCGGCGAGGAGAACCGGCACAAGTTCCGTTCCTCTATCTGGCTGGGCGTGCTGCAGGCTCTGTTTGAGGCAATGAAAATTCCGGCCATTGCCTGCATGGTCCGCGCCCTGCTGCGCGGAAGCGTGACGACACAGGATATCCTGCTCAGTCTCGGCATCATGCTGCTGTCGATTCTCGGCTCCGGACTCATCAAGGCGAAGAGCACCATGCTGCAGACCGAGGCGGGCTACGACACCTGCGCCAGAAAGCGTGTGGAGATCGCGGAGCACATGCGCTACCTTCCCATGGGCTATTTCAACGAAAACTCTTTGGGGCAGATTACCTCCGTTACCACCAACGTGATGGAGAACCTGGAGAATGTGGCGACCCGTGTGGTGATGCTGGTATGCGAGGGACTTCTGACCACATCGCTGATTATCGTGATGCTCTTCTTCTTTGACTGGCGGATCGCAGTGGTTCTGCTTGCGGGCTTTGCGCTCTTCCTGCTGGCAAACCGTTTCCTCCAGAAGGCGGCCGGAGGGCTTGCCGGGCAGAAGATCGAAGCGGATGAAAAGCTGGTGGAGAAGGTGCTGGAATATCTGCAGGGCATGGCAGAGGTCAAGGCCTATCATCTGACCGGGGTAAAGAGCCGGGAACTGAACGATGCCATTGCGGCAAACGCGAAGATCAACACGGATATGGAAATGACCCTGATTCCCCGTATGACGGCCCAGAACTTCATCGCGAAGCTTACGGGTGTGTGCATGGTCGCTTTCTCCTGTGCCTTCTATTGCGCGGATACCATGGACGCGCTGACCGCGGTGGTCATGGTGATCTCCGCCTTCATCGTCTACGCCAGCCTGGAGACGGCGGGCAACTACTCCGCGCTGCTGCGGGTGGTGGACGTGAGCGTAGAGCGGGCGCAGGCGATTCTCGATACGCCGCAGATGGACATCACCGGCGAAGACATCCGGCCCGCAACGAAGGACATCCATGCGGACGAGGTAGAGTTCTCCTATGAAAAACGGAAGGTCATCGACGGCATTTCCCTGCAGATTCCCGAAAAGACCACGACGGCCATCGTAGGCCCGTCCGGCGGCGGAAAGACGACGCTGGTAAATCTGCTGGCCCGTTTCTGGGATGTTGATTCCGGAGAAGTGACGCTGGGAGGAAGAAACGTCAGGGACTATGACATGGATTCCCTGATGGAGAACTTCTCCTTTGTATTCCAGAACGTCTATCTCTTCCACGATACCATCGCCAACAACATCCGCTTCGGCCAGCCGGAGGCGAGCATGGACACTGTGATCGCGGCGGCAAAGAAGGCCTGCTGCCATGACTTCATCATGTCGCTGCCGGACGGCTACGACACGGTCATCGGCGAGGGCGGCGCATCGCTCTCCGGCGGAGAAAAACAGAGGATCTCCATTGCACGGGCCATGATGAAGGATGCGCCGGTGATTTTCCTGGACGAGGCCACCGCCAACGTGGATCCGGAGAATGAAAACGAGCTGATGCGGGCGATTCAGGCCCTGACGGCGGAGAAAACCGTTATCATGATCGCCCATCGCCTGAAAACCGTGGAACACGCGGACCAGATTCTGGTGATCGACCACGGCAGGATCGTTCAGCAGGGGACCCACGAATCCCTGCTGGCCCAGGAAGGGCTTTATAAGAACTTCATCGGCGAGCGCCGCGAGGCTGCAAGCTGGAAGGTCAGAGCATAAGGAAACTGAAGAAAGCTTTCTTTTGATGTGTGCTGAAAACCGAACAGGAACCAGAAACGCTGTGGAGATTCCAACATTTCCACAGCGCTTTTACTTGACGAATTAGGTGTTACTAACTATAATAAGCTATATATATCTTGCGCAAGGAGAACGGAATGAACTATCATATCGAGAAAAACACAGTCCAGGAGACCCTGGTCATTCCTCTTTTCGGACGCATGGTGTGCTCCGAGCGCTTCCCGGAGCTGTTTTCCGACAGCTCAGCGAAGCGAATCTGCGACAGCCTGGACTATGATTTTGCAGAGAAACGGAAGAAAATGGAATCTGTCGCAGGGCTTTTCGGTGCACTCGAGGTGGCACAGCGCCAATTTGATCTGCGCTGTGAAGTCGAGGCGTATCTGAACGTTCATCCGAGGGCGGCGGTTGTGAACCTGGGCTGCGGACTGGATGATACCTTTTCCAAAGTCGACAACGGACAGTGCAGAGGGTATAACATCGATCTTCCGGATGTGATCAGGGTGCGCAACGACCTGCTTCCTGCAGGCGAACGGGAGACAAATCTTGCCTGTGATCTGAATGATCCTGCCTGGATGGACAAAATTGACGCAGCAGACGGCGCGGTTTTCTTTGCGGCAGGCGTTTTCTACTATTTCAGGACAGCGGATGTGAAAAAGCTGTTTCAAACCATGGCAGCGCGTTTTCCCGGAGCCGTGCTTGCCTTTGATTCCTGTAACGAGCGGGGGGCAAAGCTTATGCGGAAGACTTGGCTGAAAGAGGCCGGGATCACCGATGTGAATGCATTTTTCTCCCTGGAGGATGAGGCGGAGCTGAATGCGTGGAGCGACCGCTTTGCTTCGATAAGCGCGAAAAGCTATATGCGCGGATATCGGGATATTTACAGCGAAGTCGGCATCATCCATAAACTGATGATCCGTTTCTGTGACGGCCTGGTAAAAATGAAGATCGTCAAGATCGTTTTTGGAGGGTAAGCGCATGACAAGAAAAGACCAGATCAAAAACGCCTATCATCTGACCGGAGGACATGCCGGCTTCTATGACGGGATGATGACCTATTCCACCGTTCCGGGAAAAGCGATCTGCCGGATCGTCTGGAACATGGATGCAGAGAAGAATTATCGGTACCTGGAGCGTGCACTCTCCGGTGTGCCGGAGAATTTCACAGGAAAGCTTCTCGAAGTGCCCGTCGGCACCGGCGTGCTGACCATGCCGATCTATCGGGAGCTTCCGGGATCGGAGATCACCTGCCTTGACTATTCGCCCGATATGATGTCGGCGGCACGGGAGCGGGCGAAGTGTGCGGGAATTCAGAATGTGCATTTTATTCAGGGGAATGTCGGCGCGCTCCCGTTTGAGGATGAAAGCTTTGACATCGTGCTTTCCCTGAACGGATTCCACGCCTTCCCGGACAAGGAAGCTGCGTACAGAGAGACCTTCCGCGTTCTGAAATCCGGCGGAACCTTCTGCGGCTGCTTTTATGTTCAGGGCGGCTGCAAAAGGACAGACTGGTTCATCCAACACCTCTACCAGCCGAAAGGATTCTTTACCCCGCCTTATGAAACGGAAGTAAGCCTGCGGCAGCGGCTGTCAGGGATGTATGCAGAGGTGAATGTGACCAGTGTGGAGGGCATCGGCTGCTTCCGGTGCAGGAAATGAAAAAAGCGCTGTCGGACCTCTATCAATTAACCCGCACTGCGTCCGCTCTGACGGTTCAGCTGCCGCCGGAGCTTGGCTGTGGCAGTATCTCCTGCCTGACAACGACGAACGGCATCAGCCTGTCCGACTGGACAATGCGCTATGAAAGGGAGGCCAACGTGTCAGGCAAAGCCAGAAATGAACTCCGTCTGTTATTCTGTCTGGGAGAAGGCGTAGAATGGCGTTCGCTGAACCATGCTCACCCGTTCCGCCTAGATCCATGGGAAGCCTGCCTGTGCCTCGGAGACGGAGCTGACGAATCGATGTGCTATGGAGCGGGTGCACAATTTGCCTTTCATGCCGTCGGTATTCCGAGAGGCTATGCGATGTCACTGATGAGCCGGTACTTTTCGGAAGAAGGCGTGACTGAATTAACCAGGGAACTGAACGGCCGGCGCTTCCCAATCTCACGGGAGCTCAGAACGATGCTGGGAACCTTTCATCATCTGAGTGATATTACCGACGGCTTTGCCATGATGCGTACGGAAGGGACTGCGCATGAATTACTGGCGATCAGCATGCGGGAAGCGATGGGAGAGACTCGGACCGGACTTCGGCCGGGTGATGCAGAGCTCGTACGGGCGGTGAAAGAAAGAATTGACTCGAGTATGTTTCAGCGCCAAGCATTGCAATGCTTGCACACGACTATGGTGTGAGTTCCTCCAAGCTTGCCGGAGACTTCAAAAAACAGTACGGTATTTCTCTGCATGCCTATGTCATTGAGTGCAGGCTGTGCGAGGCAGCGAGGCTGCTTGGTACTGGAATGTATACGGTCGGAGAAGTGGCTGAAAGAGTCGGTTATGTCAAGGCCGGGCAGTTCTCCGAAGCGTTCAGGCGTCGTTTCGGTGTGCTTCCGAGAGAATACTGATTTTGGGAAAAAACAAACAGTTTTTGGGCTGGATGCATGGAAGATACTGTCCTACAATAGTAAGAGGAAACTAACTAAGTTGCTCTAATTTGAGAGGAGGCATTTCTATGCAGAAAAAATGGTATTCGATTCTGCTTGTGATCGCGCTTACGCTGGTGTTCTCTGTGACGGCTTCGGCAGAGGCAGGCTTTGCGGGAGGCAGCGGAACGGCGGAGGAGCCGTGGCAGATCGCAACGGCGGAGCAGATGAACCATGTGCGCGATGATTTATCGGCGCACTATGTCCTGGTCGATGACATTGACCTTTCCGAGTACGAGAATTGGGAGCCTATCGGCGCGTTTCAGCCGCGGTCTGACGCCCCGGAGGATGCCGAGGTCCCGCATCCGGACTATGCTTTTACCGGTGTCTTTGACGGTCAGGGTCACAAAATATCCAATCTGACGGTTCATGCCTCGGCACCTATGGGGGCCGGACTGTTCGGCTGTGCCAGCGGTACAGAGACGGCCGAAGCGTACATCGGCGACTTCGTACTTGAAAACGTGAACATTTCGGGCGGCTATCTCGTAGGCGGCGCGGTCGGTCTGCAGTTTATGAACTGCAAGGTTTCGGACATCGATCTCGTCGGGAATAATATGCTGACCGGCATGCAGGGGATCGGAGGCGTTGTGGGAACCGGTTTTGATCTGATCTCTGACTGCACCGCCACAGCCGATATCACGGTACTTGGCGATGACGGGGCATGCGCCGGACTGATTGCCGGCGGTACGACAATGAGTTCCATCGAAAACTGCACCGCCGTCGACGGAAGCATCACCGCAGAGGGCAATGCTACCTGGGGCTTCGGGGCAGTCTGCGGCGCACCATGGGGGGCTCCCACAATCATAAATTGCACCGCAAAGAATACGGTCCTCACCGTGAGCGGCGAGGACAACCGTCTTGTAGGTGGCCTGCTGGGCTTCGGCGGCAGCTATGACCCGGCTGCGCCGGCACAGATCAGCGGCTGCACCGTGCAGGATGTTGCCATCCATGTTTCCGACAGCACAGACTCCGTAGGCGGCCTGATCGGTGCAGGGAAGGAAATGATGGAGGGCAGCGACCTGATGTCTTCCTTTGAAATCCGTGAATGCACCGTATCCGGAAGCATCAGCGGCGGCGGAGAATTCATCGGGAGTGTGGTCGGCGACCCGGCCTGCGCGAAGACCGTCGAATGCGACGGCGGCATGGAGATTCAATAGAAGAGCTGGCCGTCCGCGCTTAAAGCCGGTCTTATGGCGTTGAATCCGAAAAAAGCAAACAGAAAGCAGATGCGCTGTGGAGATTCAAACATTTCCACAGCGCTTTTACTTGACGAATTAGGTGATACTAACTATAATAAACCATATATATCAGGAAGAAGGTTTGAAGATTGAAACCCTACGAACCGAAACAACTGGTGGCCGTCAGCCGCTACCAGAATTACTTCCCGAGTCTCTCAACGGAGATTCAGGAGGATGTATATGCAAGAATGGCTGAGCTGATTGAGGAAGAGAAGGAGTACTGCGACAAAGGAAATTACAGCCACATGGCTCAGATTCTCACTTCGATTGCCTTATATGAGGTGCTGCAGAAACATGGGAGCAGCGAGAAAGAGGCATACCGCATCGTTTCGGAGGAGATGTGGAAATTCCTCGATCCCTCCGGCATGCAGAAGCTGGCGAAGAAAAGCTTCTTCCTGCCGCTTATGAAGAAGATCGTTCCTTTTGGTTTCAAGAAGGGATCCGGATATGGCTGGCGCTATACCTGGCACCGGAACGATTCGAAGAACGTATTTCGTTTTGAATGCAACGAGTGTATTTATGAAAAGATCCTCGGCTGGCGCGGACTGATGAAGCTGGGCGCCATGTGCTGTCATGCCGATATCATCAACTACGGAAATCTGCCCTATACGGATTTCATTCGCACCGAGACCCTGTGTCAAGGCGGAGAACTCTGCAACTTTCAGTTTGTCCGGCATGAGACCGACGCCGGAGACGGCTGGGAACGCAGTAAGAGCATTTGAAAAAAGACAGGCAGAAACCTCAAGAGAAGAACAATGGCAAAACAATCTGAAGATTAGAGGAGAACAAGAGAGATGAACATGAAAGATTACGAAGCATTATCCAAAAAGCATTTTGACGGGCAGGCTGCCGAATATGACCAGAGGGACACCTATTATTATTCACGGAACGGGAAAATCAGCAGCCGAGATATTGCCGGGCAGATAAAGAATCTGACCTACGAATCACTTCTGGATGTCGGCTGCGGGACAGGATTCCTGATAGAACTGTTGATAAAGCAAAGACCTGCGCGGTATTACGGAGCGGATCTGTCCGACGAGATGATCCGTGTGGCGAAAGAAAAGCAGATCGACGGTGCGGAGTTCGTTGTAAGCTCAGCGGATAAACTGCCGTATCCGGATGAGACGTTCGATATTGTCACCTGCTCTCAGAGTTTCCACCACTATCCTTATCCCGAAAAGGCGATGCTGGAAGCGAAGCGTGTGCTGAAGAGCGGCGGGCTGTATATTCTGTCGGATACCGGTATTGGAGGCGTCGGCGGATGGATTGACAATCATATTCTCTTTAAGCTGATGAAGAGCGGCGATTGCCATACCACGAACCGCAAAGGGATCGAGAAAATGATGGAAGCAGCCGGCTTTACGGTGACCGATTCCCGACAGGTCAAGGGCATGATTTATACCGTTACCGGAAAGAAGAACTGACATATTGGATGGGAAAAAGGAGAATTATATGGCAAGAAAAGATTCGAACAATCAGAAAAGGTCCATGAGCGCGATATTTCGCGGGCGGGCCATCTTCAAGCCCCTGAACACCGGACGGATCGACGAGCGTGTTGCCTGTGTGCGCGAGTGGGTGGCCAATATCTTTTTCTATAGCATAATTCAGGCAGGAGTCCATGAGTTTGAGGAGTGAACCATGAATGCCAAAGAAAAATCGAGAGCATATTTCAACGCCCATCGAAAGTCCCGGCTCGCCCGGGGCGGCTACTGGCGGGCGGACTATCGCAGCGTCATGAAGGAGATCGAGCGGTTTCAACCGGCGAACCTGATCGATATCGGCTGCGGCCCGGGAGGCTTTCTCTGTGCGGTCCAGAAACGTTTCCCGGATATTCAGCTCAACGCGCTGGATCTGTCCGAGGAGATGGTTCGGGAAACGCAAGAGCGCCTAGGTCCTTCGGCTGTTGCAATTGTGGGGGATTCGGAGCATATGCCGCTGGAGAGCGAACGGTATGAGATCGTGACGTGCAACATGAGCATTCACCACTATCCCCACGCACAGGATGCCGTCAACGAGATGTACCGCATTTTGAAACCAGGCGGAACGCTGCTGCTCAATGATATGGACTGCGCATCCCCCATCCGTGCCCTGGCAAACTGGGCCTTTCCCCGCCTGCCGGGCGGAGATGTGAGGATGTATACCCGCAGGGAAATCTCACAGATGATTCAGGAGGCGGGTTTTAAACGCTGGTACTATCGAAAGATTTCGCCCTTTTCCTTCCTGTGCACAGCACGGAAGGTGTGAGCGACAGCAAGGGACACACGCCGTTGGATGTTCAATAAGAGAAAGCATGGGGAGATAGAGATGCCGATTGTGAATCATATTCCGGTGAATGAGCTTCCTTATAATAAGCCGGTCAAAACATGGCTCAGGGACAGATACGGGAAAGAAGCGGATTGGATCTGGGATAAGACCGTTCAGAACTATAACGGCTATCTTCCGGATCTCCCGAACTACGGAGGAAAGAAAAACGGGCACGCCAGGGCAATCTACGGCGGGCTTCTGATCTTTGCGCTTTACCCGGCTTTGCCCGATCAGCCGCCGATTGCAGAGCTGCAGGACTTCGCAAACAAGATGTTCATGGCTCCTTTCACAAAGCTGGGGAAGATATTCAATCTGAACCGGTCCTTTGATATGTGGCTGATTGATAAGGTCTTCCGAAAATCGGGAAATCAGGATCGGAGAGATATCAGGAAATATCCGGCCGGTTTCGTCAATGTTGACGAGCCTTATGACAGAAAGCATCACGCGGCCCGTTATCATTTTACTCAGTGCCCGAATGCGGAATTTGCCAAAAGCCATGATCTTCTTCATGTGCTGCCGCTTATGTGTAACGCTGACTTCTTCGGAATCGGAGAGATCCATGGTCAGCTGATCCGGTGCGGCACCTGCGGCAACAGTGAAAAATGCGATTATCTGATAGTTGGCAGCGACAATAAGACAGCGGCAGAATATGAGACCGTTACAGATGAACAGGGTTTTCTGGTAAGTAGAAGAAAACAATTTCCGATCAGGGGGAGGGAGTAAGCGTGCAATTTATTGAAATGGGAAATCCGTCGGGAAAGACCCTGATGCTGCTGCCGGGCACGGCCTGCGACTACCAGACGAACTTTGGCACGGTGCTGGTCCGATTGGGCGAGAAATACCATCTGGTCTGCGTCAACTACGACGGCTTTGACGGCAGCGGAGCGATCTTCCCGGATATGATCACGGTCACAGAGAAGATAGAAAAGTACATCAAAGAAAAACACGGCGGCCGGCTTGACGGGGCAATCGGTTCCTCTCTGGGCAGCAGCTTTGTGGGCCAGCTGATCCAGCGGGAGAACATCCATCTCGGCCACGGGATCTTTGGAAGCCCGGATCTGGACCAGAGCGGGAAAGTCAGCGCCTGGCTGCAGTCCAAGCTGGTGGTCCCGCTCCTGACCGGCTTTACCAAAAACGAAAAAAAGATGGCAAAGACCAGAGAAAAGCTTAAACGCTTTTTTGAAATGAACGACGAAACGGCGGACCGCTTTATGGACTGCTTTGCCAAATTCAGCC
>Ga0256405_10011423_pt1 | contig 11346 bp, 12 predicted proteins | sample RumenRJG_02DNA_FD_189096 | JGI IMG/M metagenome (GOLD analysis project Ga0256405, IMG submission 189096) | Bovine rumen microbial communities from Lethbridge, Alberta, Canada - RJG_02 | ecosystem: Host-associated > Mammals > Digestive system > Stomach > Rumen | place: Canada: Alberta...
ACAAGGATTTTGTAGTGGTAACTCCTGCTATGCCGATGTCTGTGGGACTTGGTCCTGAAGAGCGGGCTAAGCTTGGAAGTCAGTACATCGACACAGGCATTGCCGAAGAAGCGGCTGTTGCCATCGCGTCGGGAATTGCCCGCCGGGGTGCAAAACCTCTTGTTGTAACCAACATGACTTTCTTACAGCGTGCCTATGATCAGATTTCCCAGGACGTGTGCATCAACAAAACTCCTGTCACCATGCTTATGAATTATTCATCATTTGACGGCCTTACAGATGTAACCCATCTTGGCATATTCGGTCTTGCCGCCTTTACAAATATTCCGAATCTTGTAGTGCTCTGCCCTTCAAGTGCGGAAGAATACATTTCCATGCTGGATTGGAGCCTGGATTCAAGGCAGAAGGAAAATCCTGTCCTCATTCTGATTCCCGGCAATGCCGTGAGCCACCGCCCTGCAGATAAAAACTACAGTGCCCTGAACCGCTTCAAAATTGAAGAGCATGGAGAAAAAGTTGCCATCATCGCTCTGGGAGATTTTTTCCAGAAAGGAGAAGAACTTGCCTCTGCAATCAAGGACGCCTGTGGATTTATCCCTACCCTGATAAATCCTCGTTTCGCCTCAGGCCTCGACGAAGAACTTCTGCATGATCTTGAAAAGAATCATCAGCTTGTCCTTACGCTTGAAGACGGAATTCTTGAAGGTGGCTTCGGACAAAAAATTGCTTCCTTCTATGGACCAGACAAAATGCTGGTAAAAAATTACGGCCTGAAAAAACAATTTTATGACCGCTACAATCCCTCAGAACTTTTGCAGGAATGTGGAATGACGACCGAGCAGATTGTAAAAGATGTCAAATCAATTTTATAGGAAACAGTGGTGTCGCTCATGGCAAGCGGAATTACAGATTCTTCCCTCACATACCATTTGAGGAACGCAAAGGCTCACGGAGTTACAAAAGAAGAAATCGCCGCAATCATCACACATGCTACAATGTACACAGGCTGGCCAAAAGGCTGGGCAGTATTCCGTCTGGCAAAGGAAGTCTGGAAGGAAAATTAAATTTATGGAGGATTACAATGAAAAAACTAATTCTAACACTTTTAATCGGAGGCTTTATTATGACAGGTCTTTCGGCAAAAACAGCTTTTGTTTACTTCAGCGCCACAGGAACTACCGAACGCATGGAAAAAAATGCCGCTAATGAAATGGGAGCTGATATTTTTGAAATCCAGCCGGTGCATAAATATACCGACGCTGACTTAGACTGGCATGACAAAAAATCACTTTCTTCGATTGAATGCAACGACCCGAAAAGCCGCCCGGCAATTAAAGCCGTGGTTTCGACCCTTCGACAAGGCTCAGGAACCGCGGGGTCAACAAGTGCTTTTGACATCTCAGGCTACGACATCCTTGTGGTTTGCTACCCTATCTGGTGGGCTTATGCTCCAAAAATTGTTTACACCTTTGTAGAAAGCCAGAACTGGTCGGGCAAAAAAATGATTACTCTTTGTACTAGTGGTGGCAGCGGTCTTGGTCGCAGCGGCACAGATTTGTCTAAGTTTGCAAAGGGCGTAGACTTCAAGGGTGGAAAAGATTTTACCCGTGGCTCTGCTGCAGACGTTAAGAAATATATTGAAGGTTTGTTGAAATAGGAGCAGAATAATGACAAGACCCCAGCGCTTAAGAATGACTATCGACATTACAATGACAATTCTTTCCATCATACTCATGGGCGGAAACTATTTGTTTCCGGCAGACATCGTGCACGAAATCTTAGGCGTGGGGCTTTTTGTCCTGTGGGCTGTCCATATTATTTTGAACCGCCGCTGGTATGCATCGCTCGCGCAAGCGAGCAAGTTAATAACTTCTACTAACGCAAACGACCGAAGGTCGTACGGAACTATCTTCAAAGGAAAATATAACCCATATCGCGTGATGCAAACCATCATCAACTGCTGCATTTTGATTTGCACAATCTTTTTGATGATAAGCGGAATTATTCTTTCAAATCACATTTTTACATTTTTGAATATTCAGGGCGGACTAGGCTTTGCCCGCATTACGCATCTGCTTGCCAGTCATTGGTATTATCTTTTTATGTCGCTGCATATCGGACTGCATGTTGGGATGATTTTTGGGAATAAGGGCACTTCAACTTCTGCTGGTCCTTCGACAGGCTCAGGAACCACAAGGACTGCAATCATTCCGAGTATTATTCTTGCCCTGGTCTGCGCTTACGGCATTTACGCTTTCATTGCCCGCGGGGTATGGAAGTATCTGATTCTTCGCCAGCAGTTTTTCTTCTTTGATCTGGAACGCGGTTACATCCTCTTTGCTCTGGATTACATTTCCATTATCATTTTGTTTGCCACACTCTCGCACCTTTTGGCAAAAAAGATGTGACAGCAGTTTTTAAAACAACAAGTTGGTAAAGCTAAAAAATTGCTGCATCGCAATTTTTTTTAACTGCGACGTTTGCGTAGCAAACTCGATTACTTTGCTATAGAACACCGCCCGCTCTGACCGGCGGGCTTACACATGAGGTATTTTTGTGATTATTGAAAATCAGACTTTTGACGAAGAGAGAGCTTTGTACGGACTCAAAGATCTTACAGTAAAAAACTGCCGCTTTGATGGTCCTGCTGACGGTGAATCCGCTTTTAAGGAATGCCGTAACATCGACGTGGCCGGCTGTTTTATGAATCTTCGCTATCCCTTCTGGCATGTAGAAAAAGCAAAAATCACCGATACAAACTTTACAGAAAACTGCCGGGCTGCCCTCTGGTACGATAAAGATATTTTTATCAAAAACAGCAGACTCGGCGGAATTAAAGCGATTCGTGAATGCGAAAATATCAGCTTGAAAAACTGCAGCGTTAATTCTCCAGAGTTTGCCTGGAAAAGTCAAAAGCTGATAATTGAAAATGTCACAATCGAAGAATCAGAATATCCCTTTTCTGAAATCCGTGATGCAAAAATTACTGGTTTAAAAATGAAGGGAAAATATTCTTTTCAGTATGATGAAAACATCGAAATTACAGATTCAGAGCTGAATACAAAAGATGCCTTCTGGCACACAAAAAATGTCACCGTTAAAAACAGCATTGTAGAAAGCGAATACCTGGGCTGGTATTCAGAGAATCTCACTCTCATAAACTGCCGCATTATCGGAACTCAGCCCTTCTGCTACTGTAAAAATCTTGTGCTCAAAAACTGCACAATGGAAGAATGCGATCTTGCTTTCGAACGCAGTACCATTGATGTAGAAGTCAGCGGAAAAATCGACAGTATAAAAAATCCTCTTGCAGGAAAAATCACGGCAGACTCTATCGGACAGATAATTTTGGAAGAAGAAATCTGCGATAAATCAAAAACACAGATTATCTGCAAAAATAAAAGTTTATTGCAGATAAATTAAAAGAATGATTTAATTAAATTATGGCAGATACACAAAACTTTCAGATAAATGACTATTTTCAGCTGACGATTAGCGAGCAAAAATTCTGGCTGCCAAAAATCGGTGAGTCCGACTGGCGGGCTGGTAAATATCTTTTCCAACTTCTTTCTGATGGCCAGTTTAAAAAGCTTTGTGGAGAAAAATCAAAAGTCTTTTTGCTGACTCAAGACGACAGTCTGATTTCCTTTTGTACCTTTGCTGAACACGACGACATTCCAAACACAGAACTTACCCCCTGGATTGGCTTTGTTTACACCTTCCCAGCCTTTCGGGGAAAACGCCGCATTGGAAAACTAATTGAGCACATTTATGGTCTTGCAAAAGCCCAGGGCTTTAAGCAGCTTTATATTTCCACAGACCAGAAAGGTCTTTATGAAAACTTTGGATTTTCCTTTTTACAAATCATGACAGATTGCTGGGGTGGAGAAACTCTGGTTTATCAGATGAAAATAGAAAACAAGGATTACAGCGAAATCATAGGCAAAATTGTAAAAGGGACAATTGACCGACCGCTTGGTTCAGCCCATCCCCGACACAAAGAAATGATTTACCCGATAAACTACGGCTATGTGGACGGCGTTTTTGCAGGCGATGGAGCCGAACAGGACGTTTATGTTTTTGGCACAGACAAGCCGCTGCAAACTTTTGAAGGAAAAATCATCGGAGTTTACCACCGTCTCAATGATGTTGAAGATAAATGGATTGTTGCTCTGGATGACAGACCTTACACAGATCAGGAAATTTTAAAAGCAATCGCTTTTCAGGAACAGTATTTTATGGGCGAGTTATATAGATAATTGTAGCTCTAACTGGCAATTACAGTAAATCTTCGTTACACAGGAAAAAAGGGTGCGGCTCAGGCAAAGAACGCATCGATGTGGACTGTGAGAGATAAAGTAACCGTCAATTCTCATGTATTTTCCAAAAATAAATCTTTGAACTAAACTTCTACGCAAGGTGGAAGAAATTATGAGATCAAATTTTCCACTTGTCATTTTTTGAATTTTTTGAAAAGCCTGTGGATTCTGTTCTGCAACTGCTGTTGTAACATACCCATTGGATTGAGCATTTGAAACGGATTTAGCATTGATTATTCCTCCAAGTGTATTTTCGATATTGCTTAATCTGAAATTGATTTCTTCAATCGGGTCTTTCTTTTCTTCCTTGCTCTGTTCGATTGTGTATACAAGAAAATCTGACAGTCCGTTATTATTCATCTTCTTTAAGTAAATCTTCCCATTACCACTATCTAAGAAAAGGTTGGTAGAAACTCCGTCAATCATCGCAGCTCGAGCTTCTTCAATGTTTGTAACGAATCTTGTATTTACCTGTGGAATCTGTGGCTGTTGTGGTGGAAACGGCAATAACTGCTGACCGTAGTTATTTGCGTTTCTCATATAAAAATCGTTTACTGGGTTCTGATAATACATTTCACTACCTCTAGTTTTAAGATAGCGTATGAACGAGATTGGAAAATGCTAAAAAACTATTGAAAAATTGTTATTTTACTTTATAATCCCAGATACATTAAAACGGAGGATTATGTGAATTTCTGGGATTTTTTTAACTTACATTTCATATGCTTATTTATCTTTTTTATTGCTTTTTTTCTTGTTCTATTTATACTTCTTTTCATAATCTTATTAAGGTCAAAAATTACAGTTACTAAAGAAGGTTCGTGGACTTTTAATATTTCTCCTTTAAACAAAGAGTACTTTCAATTCATAAAAGATTTTATAAATAATTATCAAATGGATTGTTTCAAGAGAAGTTTTTTCGAAGAAAGTAAAGAACGGAAAATAAAAATATGCCAAAATGCTATAAAAGAAATTACAGAATCTTTAAAAACTGTTAAAACACAAGCAGAAAAAGATAAACTTCGTAAAGATAAGCATTTTTGGGAAAATCAACTTCTTGAATGTGAATCATCGAGATGGCATGGTGAATACTGCGAAGATTCAGACAAATATATTAACAATATTATAAAAGGTAACGAAGATACTAAATCACTTTCATCATCTTCTCTCTAATCACCCTTAATTCACAGTTAATAACAGATACGCTTACATACAGTGTATCTGCTATGTAACCAATATCGTTCTTTTTAATAAAGTACATCTCAAAGATTTTCTCCTGTCTTTCTGACAAGAGTATCTTTGAGAGTAAGTTATCAATATCAGATTTTACTGCTGACTTAAAATATCGGTTAATTCGTTTCACAGTATCGCTCATACACTCTCCCAGTATAAGCGTACTGTATAACCACCTCTTGAATTAACTTGAATCGTTAGTTGAAGTGATTAAAATTTAAGTTATTATTCCTAGTTATTAGTATTGTTATCATTCTGAGCTGATTCTTCTGATGTTCCATGATATTCACTCAGATATACCCGCATAGTTTCATCAACAACCATAGCACTTCCGTAAGTTACAGAAGTGTTAGCAAGCTGACTGGCTCTTATCTGATGAAAAACCACTCCAACTGGGCCACAATCGTTTTAGGAATTGTCATTACAGGACTTGAAGTAGGCTTCATTTTTGCTTACAAAGCTGGATGGAAAGTCAGTACGCTGGCAACAGTTTCCAATGCGGCGCTGGCAGTCATTCTGATTTTTGTAGGGCTTATCGGCTATCATGAAGCAATCAACTGGAATAAAGTCCTAGGAGTTGCAATCTGTCTTGTGGGATTGTATTTTATAAATAGAAAATAGAGGTAAATAGTATGTTCAGACCAATGAGAAGATTCAAGCAGCAGATTACAGACACTGAATGCAAAGAGATCTTGAAAAACGAGAAACGCGGAGTTCTTTCACTCCTCGGTGATGACGGCTACCCTTACGGACTTCCCCTCTCCCACTTTTACTGCGAAAAAGACAACAAGATTTATTTTCACGGCGCAAAAGAAGGCCACAAAATTGATGCCATAAAAAATTACGATAAGGCAAGCTTCTGCGTTTATGATTCAGGCTACCGCAAAGAAGGTGAATGGGCTCTGAACATCAACAGTGTAATTGTCTTTGGAAAAATCCGCCTTGTTACAGACCAAGAGCTTACCCGAAAAATCTGCACAAAGCTGGTTCAGAAATTCACAGACGACCAGGAATATCTTGAAAAGGAACTTAAAAACGCCCTTCCCCGCGTTCAGTGTTTTGAACTTGAAATTGAGCACATGACCGGTAAGCTGGTGAATGAGTCGTAGGCCTAACGTGCGCAGCATAGCTGCTTCGAGCGCGGCATTAAGAATAGATAAGATATACCAGCTATATAAGGGCTAAAATACAACACAAATCATCTTCCCGAACGGGAAAATATTTTTACATATCAGGTCTTTTTTTATTGATTTTCCCGTTCGGGAAAGTTATACTGTTGATATGAGAATTATTTCTGTTGAATCAATATCAGAGGCAGTGAAGATCCGCCGAAAACAGCTGGGACTTACTCAATCAGAAACAGCCGCAATGTGTAATGTTGGAGCCCGTTTTTTTTCGGAACTTGAAAACGGAAAAGAAACTTTACAGATGAATAAAGTGCTTCATTGTCTTGAAATGCTTGGGATAAATCTCTATGCGGTAAATCGGGAAGATGATACGGGAGAAATTAAATGAAACTGAACGTTTTCTTTGGAAATAAAAAAGCAGGCTCTCTTGAATCAACAGAAAATCGCGGAGTAATTTTTGTTTATGATGAAAATTATTTGAATGATAAAAACTCAGTTCCTCTTTCTGCTTCACTTCCTTTGCAAAGAGAGGAATTTCCTCAAAAGCAATGCATCCCTTTTTTCTCAGGACTTTTGCCAGAAGAAGATTCGCGGAAAAAAATTGCTGACTATCTACATATTTCTGAAACCAGCACTCTGAAATTACTTGAAGCATTAGGTGGAGAATGCGCAGGTGTTATTTCGATTTTAAATGAAGAGGATTCATTTTCTAAAGAAACAAGTTATAAACTCGATTCAAATAACTATGAGCTTTTGGATGGTAACAGGCTTTCAGAGTTTATCGAAAAAATGAATACCCGGCCTCTTATCAAGGCTGATGATAAGTTACGGCTTTCACTTGCAGGTGCTCAGGAAAAACTCGCACTTGCAAAAATAAATGGAGAATGGTATTTACCATTAAATGGTTCTCCTTCAACTCACATCTTAAAACCAACGCGAGCAGGCAGTCTTTCTTCACTTGCCCAAAATGAATATATCTGTATGAAGCTTGCAAAAAGTTTTGGACTTCCTGTTCCAGATGTTGATTTGTCGAATATTGCAGGAAAAGATATTTTTGTAGTTGAACGCTATGACCGTATTAAAGAAACAGACTCTATTCAACGGCTTCATCAGGAAGATTTTTGCCAGGCACTTGGTATCATGAGTACATCAAAATATCAGAATGATGGAGGACCAGGCATTGCTGATATTTTCAAAACCATATTGAAAGTTTGTACAGTTCCTGCTTTGGAGACTCAGAAATTCTTGAAATATGTGCTTTTCAATTATTTGATGGGTAATTGTGACAGTCATGGAAAAAATTATTCTCTACTTTACAAAAATAATCGTGTAGAACTTTCTCCTTTGTACGATGTTGTTTCAACCATAATTTATTCAGGTCTTACTGACAAGCTTTCAATGAAAATTGGAAAACACTACGAGATTCAGAAAGTAACCCAAGAAGATTTTTCTCTTTTGGCTGAATCTTTGAACATTAAGTACTCTGTTCTTTCAAAAATATTTGATGATTTTGCTAAAAAGTACATAAATGCTTTTGAAGAATTAAAGGATGATGAAAAAATTTCCAGGGATATAGTTAATTCTATTTTGCAAGTTGTGAAATCCAGATTTTGATAAATTACTGTTTTTTGATTTTTATACCAAAAATGAATTTCTTTGCAAAAAGCTTGGAGTCTTTTTGGTGATAAAATGATTACTAAAATTACAAAACGTATTAAAGCATCAGTTTAATCGGCATGGCATTCCTCATCGTTCAACTTTCGATTGTGGGAATCGTTATGAAGGTTTTTGGAATTGTTGTTTCCATTGTGATTGGAATAAGTCTTGGAGGCCAGCCAATCATCGGCTTTAACATGGGGGCCGGAAATGTGGAGCGTGCGACGTAATATCATTCGTTTTTGCCATTGTTTTTATCATGGCGGCGTATTTTACTCATTGATTTCCTTAACGAAGAATCTTATTTCTAATTCTCAGACACGCTTCAAGATGCATGATCCAATGTCTGGAAAAAGGCATTTGGATTAATCCACGAATATCCTTGTTGCACCAATAATCAATGAGCCAAACGGCATTTCCATCTTCGCTTACCACATGAAGTGATCTCAGGTTCTCTTTTGTTTCGTCCGAAATCTTCTTTTTCATGTCATCAAATGAAAAACTTTCCAGTACCACCTCGGTACTGTCTTTTACTTCACCGATATAATGATACAGTTCATCCAGATTAAGTTCTTTCGAAAAATCCGCAATTTCCTGTTTCACAAGTTCATTCCCGGTTGTTATGATCGGAGCATTGATTCTCTTCTGATAGTCTCCCCTGAAGAAAATCTGCTCATTCCCTGCCACCAGTGTATGAGCAACAATATCTTCGATTCTGAAAATATGCCACAGGGAGTATGCTATCGTCTTGCTGTGATATCCTTCCGCATTTATAAACGGTATAGCATTGAAATCATCTCTGCTAAGTTCATTCTTCAAAGTAAGAATTGTATTCCATAACTCACATCGTAACTTCATGAGTGAAAATTTACCCTGATCAAAAGTATCTCTCTTCTTAAGTCCGGTCTGCATCATCTTATTAAGTTCCGACCATTTCTTATTCATGCTTGCCCCTATATTTTAATTCTACCATAAACTCAATGTTCGCGTAACCCGGAAACTCAAAGTAAGGGGTACCCGGCAGCCACTCTTTCCAGAGTTTTGGATTTATATTCTGAAGTGCTTTGGGGCATACACAATGATGCAGTTCATCGGACTAATCTGTGGAGCATGACGAATTTTCTGTAAAAGCCTGGCACTGACCAGTCACAACATCGTCACCATGCTCTGGGCTTCGCTGATTAGTGATGTAATATCGTTCATTTTTGCCATTGCTTTTATCATGGCGGAAAGTAAGAAACTTACGCGTTCACGAAAAACAAAAAAAGCCACCTCAAAACAGGTGACTTTATAAAAAATTTGAATGGGCGGCGTATGCGTCGCTTCGATCTGCGTACTGCAAGGAAATTATTTAACAATTCGCTCACGGCAAAAGTTTATGGAATCAGCGGCAGCTGGACTATGAGTTGGGAAAAAACTTACAAAAAACGAGGCGGAATCTGTGTGAGAATCAGCTAATCAAATTATGCTCCTCTATTTTTTTTGCTTTCTTTCCAGAACTAAAACTACAAACCCGCACAAAGTAATCTGCACAAAAGTAGAAGATGGTGTTGCAAGTCCGATTCTAATTTAAGATTTAGGAATCTCAAAACATAGATGCTGAAACAAATTAGCATGCCGCGCTCTCATAACAAAAACGCGAAATTCGACCTAATAGTTGATATTTGATACCGCAAACTTTTCAATCACAGTTTTCGGAAGCACATGAATCACAGGAAGTTGCGTCACAACAGTCAGACTCACAACCGCATCCGCAGGAGTCACAGGTGCTTCCTTTTATGGCTTTTACGCTTCGGCCCATTTCAGAGAGCATCTTGATGTCGCCATTGATGGTGCTGCCACTTGTGGTGAGCATATTTCCTGTAATTGTCGCGCTCGCTCCACTCAGGAATGCTTTTTTGCCGTTTTCTGAAAGGAGTTTTCGGCCGGCAGCCAGGCGGATATTTGCTTCAGGATTAATGAAGCGGAACATTGCGATTGTGCGTAAAATTTCTTCTTCGGTAAGAGGCTTATTTTGCGCAAACGGAGTGCCCGGAATTGCCATGAGTGCGTTAATAGGAATTGAGCGGATATTAAGCTCAGAAAGTGAAAGTGCCATGTCGATTCTGTCTTCAAAGGTTTCTCCCATGCCGATGATTCCGCCGGAACAGACGCAGAAGCCTTCTTCCTGAGCGATTTTGATTGTTTCGATTTTCATCTCGTAAGTATGGCTCGTACAAATGTTGGGAAAATTGCGGCGCGATGTTTCGATATTGTGATGATAGCTTGTGACTCCGGCCTTTTTTAAGCGTTTGAACTGCTCACGCGTGATAAATCCCATCGAAGCGCAGAGATTTATTGAAAGCTCTTTGTTCATCCTCTCGAATACGTGGATCGCCTTGTCAAAATCCTGTCCAGTAAGTGCCTTTCCTGCCGTAACGATTGCAAAACGGTTTACACCCTCGTCCTGATTTGCTTTTGCTGCCTGAATGATTTTTTCATCATCCAAAAAACTGTACTCTTCGCAGGCTGTGTGATTGTGGGCACTCTGGGCACAGAATTTGCAGTTTTCACCACATCGACCGCTTCGTCCGTTGATAATAGTGCACAAATCCACGTTCTCGCCCTTGAAATGCTCTCGGATTTTGTCAGCTGCCGCTGTAAGTTCATCAAGATTGCAATCCTTAAAAAAGGAAAGATCATCATTTCGTGAGAGTCTGTAGCCATCGTTTATTTTTAATGCAAGTTCGCATAAATTCATTGTCATGTACCTCTAAAATACAGACAGTTTAGCGAATAATCTTTTTATTGTAAACCTTTTTAGTAATTTCAAAGTTGACAATCAGTTTTCAACAGTTTTTTTTTATTTTCTCTGAGTCGGTGTTTTGTTATATTTAAATGAAAGGGTTCATATGACAGTAAGAAAATACGAAGAAAAAGATCTTACAGCAATGATTCAAATCTGGAACGAAGTTGTAGAAGATGGAATTGCGTTTCCGCAGGAAGAGCTGCTGACTCCAGAAAGCGGCAAG
>Ga0256405_10011424_pt1 | contig 11344 bp, 14 predicted proteins | sample RumenRJG_02DNA_FD_189096 | JGI IMG/M metagenome (GOLD analysis project Ga0256405, IMG submission 189096) | Bovine rumen microbial communities from Lethbridge, Alberta, Canada - RJG_02 | ecosystem: Host-associated > Mammals > Digestive system > Stomach > Rumen | place: Canada: Alberta...
AAATCCAAAAGTTTAGATTTTCCCACAATGCTTATCTTTTGGTCTTTGGTTCGGAATAGTGTAGTGCTGGCGGTCTATCTCTTGTTTTCGGTTGCTTGCTTCCTTACCGTACATGAGCATTTGCACCCGGGTTATCGTTACCATAACCTTCGAGAAGATTGATAACTCCCCAGATACCAAGGCCTGCTCCGAGAGCTGTTACGAGTGTCTGCAAAACTGTTACTGCGCTGTTAAAAAATGCCATAAAATAAAACCTCCTGAAATAAATTTGTTTTGGCTGAAAACAAAAAAGGCGGCCGTCTCTTTCCCATAATCGGGATTGAAACGACCGCCTATTGCTTTCTTGTTTGGTTTTAGTCCTCGACTGTAACCTCGTGGACTTCTACGATGTCGTCCTTCTTCAGGACCAGTTTGCGGCTAACATATTTCTCAATATCGAAAGCCAGTTTAGGGTTGCTGTCCGACAGTTCCGGGTAGCGCTTATGCTTAGTGATATCGAATTTATCACTGAAGAAGGGGCGCACACCTCGAAGCTGCATGATGCACTTGCCGCCATCCATTACTGCCAACTCATCCTTGGTCATGAGGTCTTTACCTGTCTTCTGATAGTTAATTCCGTAACTCCTGTTTGTACCTCTTGTATCGGATGTATTGAACAGATCGATGGTTTCTTTGCCGAGCATCTCGGACATTTCCTTAAGTGTCGTCGATTCCTTTCCGCCTAAGAAGATCGTCGTATCACAGTTGCCCACGATTGTATCTGCCGAATCCTTATAAATGGCCTTTAATTGTGATTGGGACTGTAATATGATCGACGCCGATATCTCTCTGGATCGGATCGTCGCGATAAGCTTATCGAACTTCGGGATCTGACCGATATTCGCAAACTCATCGAGAAGACACCTGACGTGAACCGGAAGCTTACCGCCGTAGTGATCGTCCGCACGATCACACAGCAGATTGAATAGCTGCGTGTACATAATGCTGACGATGAAGTTGAAGGTATCATCCGTATCACTGATGATGACGAACATCGCCGTCTTACGGTCTCCCATAAGATCGAGCTCCAATTCGTCGTATGTCATAAGGTCTCGAAGCTCCTTGATATCGAACGGAGCAAGTCTGGCACCGCACGAGATAAGGATCGACTTCGCTGTCTTTCCTGCGGCAAGCTTGTATTTCTTATACTGCCTTACCGCAAAGTGTTCCGGATCTCTCTGTCCGAGTTCTTCGAACATGAGATCCACCGCGTTCTTGAAGTTCTCGTCGTCCTCACGCGCCTCTGAAGCATTGATCATCTCAAGCAGGGTCGAGAAGTTCTTCTCTTCATCGTTGGCTTCATACCAGATATAACCGATAAGAGCCTGATAGTAGAGCTTTTCTGCCTTGACCCAGAAGTCTTCGCCGGACTTATCGCCCTCACCCTTAGTGTTAGCAATGATAGTGTTTACGAGCTTAAGGATATCCTTCTCGCTCCTGATATACACAAAGGGGTTATAGTGCATCGACTTCTTGAAATTGATGGTATTCAGCACTTTTATCTTGTACTTATGCTTCCTCAGCATGTGTCCGCACTCGACTAAGATCGTGCCTTTCGGATCTGTGACGCAGTAAGAACTATGAAGCTGCATCAGGTTCGGCTTTACGAAGAACCTCGTTTTACCGGAGCCCGATCCGCCGATTACAAGAATGTTCTTGTTCCTTGCATACTTCGGATTCTTCGGACGACTGTTCATTGTAAGAGATTCAGTCTGAGTCAGAATGATGTTCTGATCAGGCTTATCATCCATATACGGCTTGATGTCCTCGGGAGTACCCCAACGGGCTGAACCGTATTCCACACCTTGACGGAACTTCTTAGCATTCTTGTGCTTTATATACAAGGCTCCTTTCAAAGCTAATGCTGTACCGACTCCGATCAGAAGATCGGTAGGGTGGATACTCGGAAGGAAGTTTTCGAAAGCCTTTCCAAAGTACATGACCGTATATATGATCCTGTTTCCGACAGTATCAACCGGTGCCGTTCTGAAAAGCCATCCGATCTTATCTCCCAGGTACCCGACCGCGATGAAGGGCAAGTTCAGGATAATGAGCTTTTTGATGTCCTTCTTCATCGGTCACGACCTCGATCTTTCTGCTTTACCTTCATACGCTCCATCTGCTTAGCCTTTTCCTTAGACTGTTCCAGATTCTTACGAAGCGAAGGCTTCTTGGACTTGTTGAGTTCTTTCGCGGAGTATTCCTTGAACGCGGCATGCATGACATCAACATCCCGAGCCTTGAAGAAGACCATGTATCGGGGCGGTTCTATCGACTTATCCTTCTTAAGCGCGAAGTCGATATTGTACTTCTTCGCGACTCTCTCGAAAGACTTGATGTTCTGATCTGTAACCTCGATATTGGTCAGCTTGGTATTCTGAGTCATGAGCTGCTTTACCGTCTGGCGGCCTCGATAGGTCTTGGGCTTCTCGGCCTTCTTGGTCTGAGCCTTCGAAGCTCGTTTCATTTTCACCCGGTCCTGCTCCGCAAGATACTTGCGAAGCGCTTCCTTCAGAAGGTGAGCGGTCATCCGAGCACCTTCCTTACCGGTGTTCACCGCGATCGCTACAACTCTCGAATTGATCTCATCCTGCATATCGTTACTCCTTTCGTAAGTTTTTTGAGAGATCGTCCGACCTCATGCTAGGGTGGAATCACCCTCTGAATTAAAAACACACTCATGAATAACCTCCTGTTTTAGTATTGGTTCTTGTGTTGTTCGTAATAAGCAACGATTTCTTCGGGGAGATAGTCGAGTATTTCCTTGTGATATGTGATATCGATCATGCTCATGACTGACTCATATCTTCTTTGGCGGAACAAATCGATAATGTAGTCACGAGTCCCTTGTAGATCTGTTGTTTGGTTTTTCTGAAAGATTGAATCCGCCAGATCATCGTTATAACGTTGACGAGCAATCTCGCCGGCCATATAGGAAACATTTCGTACATGGTTATCAAGGATATTGTTTCTTGCATCACGTAATTCAGAGATCCCTTGTTCTTTCCAGCTGTTCAAGGTCTCATCAACGTACTTAAGATCAAAACGATCTCTATACAGGTTATCTTCAAGGGCAAGCTGTATCAGATCTGTATCAGCATTCTCTGAAACCCATCGCACACAAATGCGACGTTCCAGACTTGAAAGAGGTCTTCCAATAAGATCGACTACTAAATGAACCAAACTGTCAACGGCTTCCTCGCGCGCACGTGAAGCTAGCAAGCTAGCATCCTTTGTTCCTTCAGTATTTGGTTCTTTATATATATTAGTAATATCTTTACTTAATTGGTGGGGTTTTACCTCTGTAGGTTCTACCTGTGTAGGGATTCCCTCTGTAGGTAAACCCTCTGTAAGTTGAGGCTCCTCGTAAATGGTATAGATCATCTTTGTAAGCTGTCCATGATAGTTACGGTCTCGCTTCCTTACGAGATAACCGGTCTCTTCAAGCTCCTTAAGGGTTGTTTTTACGGAATCAAATCCGTCTTTAGCAAGCGTGACTAAACCTTTTACTGAATAATCCCAGTCATCTGGCAGAGACAGTATCGTGGATAAAAGTCCTCGAGCTCTAAACGAAAGCCGCTTATCTCGGAGATGGTAATTTGCCATTACCGTGTAATTCTTGTTTTTCTCAACTCTAAACACCGACATCCCAACGTTTACCTCCTTTCTCCCCAATAAAAAAACGCCCGCCTCTTTCTCCGAAGAGATTGAGACGAGCGCCTAAGGGGTTATTATTGTTCGATTATGTTCCTGCTATTGTCTTCACTGTGCCTTTCAACACCTGATAGATCAACGCAAAACCACCAATTATACCGCCGAGGATGATATTAACCGCGACTATCCCGATTGTTCCGGCAAGATCGAACTTGGTCGGCACGAGCCAGACACACATTCTGTGGATGCCAAACGGGATACCGATACAGATCCACATCAAAAGGTAGTTAACACCCTCGGGAGAGGTATAAACAGCCCTGAAGAGCAGGGCAAATGCCGCAGCAATTACTAGCGGCAGGAGCACACTAACGATAAATCTCTTAATCCTTCTCATAATTAAGCCTCCTAATCTTCTCGAAATCTCTCGATACATCGATGTCTATCGGAATCTTCAATTTCTTGAATGCTTGGGTCAGTGCATAGTTTAGAGCATCCGCTGTCCCATTCTTGACTCTTACACACTTGCAATTTTCGAATTTGTATCCAGTCTGAGGAATAATTCGAATGAGCTTGATACCAGAGTTAAGACAAAGCCAATTTTTGGCGTTCTCGTATCTCCAATCCATCCAGCCCTCATTCAGATAAGAAGTAAGCTCTATAGCTGCACACTTCTCAGGGAAGTATAGCTGGACAGGAATTCCGATGCCCGGATCGTAGTCAAATTCGACCTGATGACCGGTTTTTTCGGCATAGAAGGATAAAGACTCCCATCGGAATGATTCATCCTTAAGGCTCCTGGCAAACCGTCTTTGTCTCAGGCGAAGCATAACTTCTTGCTTATGAGCCGCTTTTCGACGCTCTATTCGGTCTGTAATCGCATCCTTCAAGCAATGTGGACATCCATGCCCCTCAGTTCGATCAGCAATCCTTGCTTGCCATTCTTGGCCACATTTAGAGCATTTCCACCAGAAGGACTGGTTAGAATGAGCTCCATAGGCATTAGGAGATGCAGGATAATTCCTGTCAGACCATTCTTGGGCTATATGGGGGAACTGTGATGCAAGATCATTAAAGCCAATTAGAATCTTATTAGTCGAACAATAGGGACACCCGTGACCATGACCTCGATTCTTCGGGGTAGCTGTCCAGGTGTGACCACATTCTCCATTCCATACGATCGGTTTATTCGATCCATATGATACTTGATCGGGTCGCAGCGTGTTCACATTTGACCAACTTCTGACTAACGTTGGGAAAACCTCAGCGAAGCTTTTCATTGCAAAATCGTCTCCTTTGATCATCGTATATTTATCACATTAAAGCACATGATATAATAAGTGACATCATTGACATCAGTTTTGACAGCAGAGAGAGTCTCTATTTTGCTATCACTTTGCCCGCTTTTGCTGATTAAGCTACATTCGCCACTCGCTGAAATGCGCGTATTTCCTAGCTTTGCGAGGTTTTGCGAGAAATTGCCATTTTCTATAGAGCAATCCCGACGATGCGCCCCACGATGTAACGTTTTGTTTTGGCAAAACCAGCAAACGCAATAAATTAAGGCATTTCAGCCCATTTAGACTTACCTCTAAATGGGCTGTTTACATCTAACTTACATCTAACTTACTTCTTTTGATGCACGATTTTGTGCAGAGCCTTAAAAATCGCACATTTTCGGTTCTTTTACAGATGAATTATGTAAACAGCCGTCCTGCGATCACCTTACATCTTTTTCACAGATTCAATCAAACCTGCAAATCGCACATTTGAAGTTATTTCTTCTCCTTTATATCCTTACTATAAGGAATTGGAGGTTAAGAAATGACTGTTATATGGGGTGGAACCCTTGCTATTCTCTTAGCCCGGCTCAGGAAGAGCCTGTTCCGGGTAGATAAAATCAGATACAGCGTCGAGGATCAAATAAAGAGAATCGGCGTCTATTACATGTGTATCGACGATCTCCCTCTATGAGACGCGGATCCCTTGCTGAAGAAAGACCGGATTTGCTGTCCCAGTGGGACATAAATAATGAAATATCACCTAATGAAGTATCTTGTGGCTCCCATAAGAAGGTCTGGTGGATCTGTTCTAAAGGCCATAAATGGGAAGCTACGGTTAAAAACAGAGCCCTTATAGGAAGCAACTGCCCATATTGCGAGCATAGAGCTGTCCTAAAAGGCTATAACGACCTCAAGACGCTCTTTCCAAAGATTGCTAAGTCATGGTCTCCCAAGAATAAACTGAAGCCCTCAGAGGTATCCTCGCGCTCGAATACAGAAGTTTTGTGGAAATGTAAAAACGGTCACGAGTGGAAAGCCCGTGTAGCTGATCGGACAGAAGGTCACGGCTGTCCTTACTGTGCCGGACAGCGGGTCTGGAAAGGATATAATGACCTGGCTACTACTCATCCAGCTCTGATTGCTGAATGGTCTGACAGAAATAGCTCCATCTCTCCTGATGAAATCACATACAAGAATCGATCCAACGTCTGGTGGCACTGCAATAGGTGCGGAAATGACTATCAGGCCGTAATCTATGCAAAGGCCAACGGCCGAATCTGTCCCTTTTGCATAGCTAAGAGGCTTAAGTACCTTCGCGATCAGCGATTGGCTAAAGCGATAATCGAAGCAGAATGTAATTATTTGCTACCACAGCTTGCAGCCATCTATTATGCCGGGCAACACAATCTGAAGGTAATTACTGACTCTGAAGAACCTGTAGGACTCCCTATAGCAGCTCTTATCCCTGAAATTAGGCTTGCTATAGATGTATGTGGCTCAGAAAAAGAAGTTTTCTTAAAAGATTACATCTGTGGCGTGCATGGAATCAGATACATCAATTTGTCGCCCAAGCTTTCCGATGCCGAGATTACACAAGCAATCCGAAAAGCGTTCTCTGACACGCATATCCACTTTAACACCCACATTATGGATGATCTGGAGATAATCAGGGAGAGATATGCTCAGTGGAAGAAAAAGGGATCCAACCCTTAAATTACGCTACTCTTGAGCCTGTCAAATGCGCTCTTAGCAGCTTGCCTTACGTTAGGGTCATTATCCGCAAACGCAAGCTTTTTAACGTATTCTTCGCAATGTTTGGCGTGAATATCGGCTGCAGCCGTTGCCGCACTCGCTCTTACCATAGGATCTGTATCACGTAAAAGCGGAATCAAGGCCATGCCGGAATCGTAGGTAGGGATCATACCAAGAGTCATGGCTACTGTCATTCTTATATCCGGATTCGGGTGATCACTATATTTGGCGACAGCATTGATCTTTTGCTTATTTCCAAGCTTGATTATCTTATCTTTTAAAGCATCATCACGAGCCATAGTATTATTTCCTATCTTCTTCGATAATCAGATTATAGCATGCAAAAGGCCCCAGAATTACCTGAGACCTTGGTACGTTTTATTAAGATTATGTCGAGCACGAAAAGGGAGAACAGCGACACGGCTATTATGTTGAAGACCTTCGGATGCCTGTCCTGAAGCTTTTCGAAAGGCGGGAGGATCGCATATATCAGGATGAGCGCAAAGATCCCCCAGGTCGTTACCGATCTTACGCAGATATATCCGTTCAGGTTGCCCCAGTTAAGTATGACGAGCGAATAATCCCAGAGCCTTAAGTGGAAGAACTTATCCAGCACGAATCCGGTCGCGAGTTCCAGAGAACCGCAGGAAAGGGCGCTTATAAGGAAGACCAGCCACGGCTTTTTCCTGAATCTGACAGTCAGGAAATATATTAGAAGACAGCCGAACCCGTAGATCGGTATCCACGGTCCGTATGTGGTGCCGCGCTTGAAGAAAACGCCGTCATTGATGTAAACGCAGATCTCCTCATAGATGAACCCGATAATACCGGCGACGGTATATATCAGCATGAGCATTGGTATGAGCTTTTTGAGGGATTGTTTATTCAAGGGCTGCTCCTTTACGGAGGCTTTCAGGATGCTTCTTCCTTTGGTCTGTATACATAGTGTATTTTCTCATAATTCGAGTTCTTTGCGCTGTTTGTCATGGCTTCGAAAGCCTGGTTGCGGAGAGCCTCTTTGCGCCTGTCCATCGGAAGATCCATGTCGGGAATAAAGGGACCGTCGACATAGACGACCGTTCTGGGACCCGGAAGGATCTTTCTTTTCTGCCAGGTGGTCGTGAAAGTGAAGACCGGCTTGCCTGTCTCGGCCGGATAGTGGAAAGCCGATGACTTGAACGGGCGTATTCCCGTGTACTGAAGCCAGATATGCGCTTCAGGATAGAGTGTAACAATGTGACAAAGCTCAGCATGACGGCGTATTGCCTTCGAATAGTTCTTAAATCCCTTCGCGCCGGAAGGAAGCGGAATGCCGCCCAGATCTTCAACGATCCTTCTGATCCCGGGGATCGAGAAAGCGTCCATTCCCGCCACGATATATGCCTTTTTAGGCCATGCAAGAAGCCCCGGACAGTATGCGTCACCCATTGTCCTTGTATGGTTGCCGTAGAGAAAGAACCCGTCCCTGCGGTAATCCTTGAGCTTGCTGCGTCCTACGACCTTCTCGCCGTAAACGGTCTTCTGAAGAAGCCAGACGATCGGTCCGGCCGCATGGTAGAATCCGCATGCAAAACCGCGTCTGATAGCTGTTTTTGGGAAATAACTGTAATTATCCGGAAGTTCTTTGGTGCAGATATTCGTTCCCGCGAAATCATCATTTAGAGGATCCGAATAATATATTGTCTTCTCCTTCATGGATCAGGCCTCTTTCCGGTTCATCCCTGATGCTTCAACGAGCATTTTCTCCATTTTATTCATGCACTCGCCGAGTCTCGACACATTTGCCTGTGTGCGGTATTTCTTTCTGCAGGCATCGAGTTCGCCCGGATTATCCATGAAATACTCGATCTTGTTCTTGAGATCCTCGGAATCCCACTTGCGGTACAGACATCTGTCGTCTCTCGCGAAAAACCTTGCCGCGCTCCTCTTGGAGTTGCATATGATGGGCACGAGTCCCGTAACGATAGCTTCGAGACACGCAATCGACTCAAGCTCTACATAAGCCGTATGCACATAAAGGTCTGCGGCATTGAGCACTTCCTTGAGCTCATCATGATCGATGAAACGCATCTCGCAGTCAACGCCGTTCCTTTTGGCAAGACGCCTGTAACTCTTACGCTTCGGGCCTTCACCGGCCATGATCAGCTTGATCCTGTCTTTATACTTTGATTTGGCGACCGCTTTTATAAGCACCTGCTGAGCCTTCTCGGATGAATATCTTCCGACGACTACTATTGTGAACTTATCTTTATTCTTTTCCTTCTGTCTGCTGATTGCTTCAGCCGGCGCGGGTTCAAAAAAGGATTCGCAGACCCCGTTGGAGATGACCTTGGAAGGTACGTGCTTTTTGATGTTGCTCTCAAAATCCTCCTTAATGAATTCCGTCGGATAATGAGTCATAGCGCAGTGGCTGTAGACCTTTTTGTAGAAATATTTATAGACTTCCTTGGTCGCAAAGTTTGATTTCATCATGCCGATGTGGCAGGTGAAGTTCTCGGCCTGGACATGAAAGCTCGAAGTCATCGGAATGCCGTATTTCTCACATATCTTGACTGCCTTCCAGGACAGGGGGAACGGCATCAGGAGATGAACGACATCAGCTCCCTTGATAGCGTCTTCAAGAATAGCGGTATCGGCTTTTGCCGGAACTACTTCATTTCGGGCAAGAGCAGCATTTACGATAGGTCCGAACTTTATTGTCGGCACGATGCTGTAACCGTTTGTTCCTTCCTTGTCGGCATCACAGCAGACGACAGTGACATTATGTCCCTGAGACTTCAGATGGTTTATAAGATTATATGCCGCAACGCTCGTTCCGTTATTGGCTCTTCCGAGTACGTCGCATATGATCGTTATGTTCATATATGCTAAATCACCCTCGAATAATTAACACTCACCGCACCCATTATACAACATAATTTGAAAATCAAAGAATTAAGGGGTGTCTCAAAAACGTGAGATGACCTGTAATTCGCATTTAGTCAGAATGACTGTTGATTTTTCTCGACTAAAGGTTCACTCCCTCAGACAAGGTAATTATACCATCCGGGTAATGCTCTCTTGATATTTTTTGAGCTGCAGAACAAATAATTAATAACTGATATACCCTGACGCCAAATATCGATCAAACCCTTTTTAAATCTTTATAAGCAGCTATTATCTCATTCAATTCTTTGGTAAGCGCCTCATTCAGTTCCTGATCATCCTCAGTAAATGCCAAAACATGATGCTTCTCCAGAATATCAATCAATACAGTTGGCATATATCGTGACGGATCACCTTGTTTATCCAAGTACTCTAATTCCGAGATAACTCCTCTGGTAATATGCGGACCACGCGGCAGATCTTTTAGAACGGAAGACAATCTCTCACACATAATTACTACTCTTTTGTGGAAATCATCATCTTCAAAAACAAATTCTCCCTTACCTTTTCTGACCGTTGCCGTGTAAACCACACCTCCGCGGTCTTCAAAAACACAATCCGGATCAAAAACATTGCGGAAACTGAAATAATCGGGTGTGAGTCCGGGATAGCTCAATCTGGCTGATTCTCGTGCTGCAAGATAATCGCTGGCAAGGAGTCTTGCATAACCATGCTCCTCTATAAGCATCACATACCTCTTATCGTCATCCAACTCGAAAACCCTATTTGTCTCGTACGGAAACTCCCAGGATTCACCCATCGTATTCTTGATAGTAAGCATACTGTTGTCTGTTACGAACTCAAGTTTAATATGTTCATTGATAGTAAATACACTTGTATCTATATGTATGCTCATTGCAGGCTTATCTCCTATATCCCTTTCTTCGCAGTATTGAATACTGTTGATATTATTATCCATAACCAATCGATAATAGAACTATTTTGTATGAATAATCCATTCCCCGTTTTCAATTGTATATTGGAACTCATTCAGGTTAGGGTCATTCATAACTTTCAAAAGTTCGGGAAGATCCTCTACAACATTTACTTCAGAAAGCTTATCGACATCAACCCATTCCATCTTTCCTTCATCGGAAGAAATAAGGTCTCCGCAATAATCTGCAGACTTAAACAATAAGACAATGTATCGTCCGTTTTCGATAGGGAACTGTTTGATTCCGACCAGATGAGGATTGCTAATGGTCAGCCCGGTTTCCTCTTTCATTTCCCTTACAACTGCGTCTACAAACGATTCACCGGGTTCAACATGTCCTCCGGGCAATGTATATCCTTTCCAGTCTTCCTTAATTCTGTTCTGCATTAATATTCTGTTTCCGTCCTCTATAAGGCACAAAACAGTCAGTTCAACATTTTCAGTACTATGTCCCATATTGATTGCCTTCCATTCCCATTAGCCCGTTAATAACAATTACATTCATTCGTTATTCCTTAGTTTACTTAATTCCTGAAAAAATGAACAATGCCGTTGCGGAGACCGGCATTGTTCTGGAGGGTTATTAAGGGATGTCATGGAATTGACTACCTTGTAATTATTAATTCGCGGATTTTTCCACTGATACTTTTATGTTCCCATAAGCGATGAAAGTCCTGATGCTTGTACATATAATAAAAGCTTGCCAAGAAGTCTATGCAAAGAGCTATTATCAGGATAACACTGAAGACATTGAGAGACG
>Ga0256405_10011425_pt1 | contig 11341 bp, 10 predicted proteins | sample RumenRJG_02DNA_FD_189096 | JGI IMG/M metagenome (GOLD analysis project Ga0256405, IMG submission 189096) | Bovine rumen microbial communities from Lethbridge, Alberta, Canada - RJG_02 | ecosystem: Host-associated > Mammals > Digestive system > Stomach > Rumen | place: Canada: Alberta...
GGCGGGCTCATCGCAAGGCGAACCGCCTCGAGTGGTTCGACCTCATTACCGGACAGGGCGACCGCCACGGCAAGAACTACTTGGTTGAGGTGGGCAAGGACGGCAGCGTCACGCTCAAGGGCATCGACAACGACGCCTGCTTCGGCAAGTTCATGATCGGGCCTGGACTCTTCCGTCTCCAGGGCAAGCATGCCACTGATTTCAAGGCACTTCTCAAGAACGCCAACCTAGTCTACGATCCGGATAAAAAAGCTGGGACCTCCCGGTTCGATACCGATCCCAGCATCAAGCAGAGCGGGGACGGCACAATCCTCGTGGACTTCTCGAAGATCAAGTCGCGGGAGCTTTTCCACTGCCTGGCGAAGGCGACGGGCTGCCATTCCCTGCGCCTGCCCGACCATATCGACAAAGAGCTTTACGACAAGCTTGTCGCGATGGAGTCCGGCAAAGCCCGGGAAGACTACATCGCCGACCTGCGGGCGCGGCTCTCGGAGGATCAGGTGCAAGTCGCGATCCTGCGCCTGGACGGCGCGATCAGGCACGCGAAGGCGCTCAACGACAAGGGGTGCGTCGTTTCCACCGCCGACTGGGAGAGGCGCGACGTCCAGCGCAAGGTCGCGGGCCGGCCGCAGAAGCCGGTTCCGCCCTACGCCGGAACCAAGAAGGGTTATGCCCAATACGCCAAAGAGACGCAGAAAACCATCAGGCGCACCGTCTGCCTCTTCCGCCGCGACCTCCTCGGCGCCATCGCCAAGCCCGGCTGGTTCGAGGAGTAGTCCGCGCGGCCGACGCCCAGGGCCTTCCCGAAGCAAATGAGCGCGACCCTTCCAGCGTGGTTAGGGTCGTTTGACAAGGTGTGTTACGCCCCATCTGAAGATGACCGTCCCGTCGGCGCCTGATTTCAGCGCGGCCTCGACGTCGGCGGTGATCTCGGATACGGGCAACTTGGACGTGTCCTCGTCCGATTTGTATCCCTGCAGCCCCGCCCAGACCTTCGCGCCTTTCGAGTTCTTCACGAACCATCGGGTCGTCTCCTCGATCCAAGATGTCGTCTTCTTGTAGTTTCCCTTGTAGATCATGGGAACGATGACGTCCAGATATTGGGTGAGGGCGGCGGTGTCCTGCCCGTAGTAGTGCAGGTTGGCCGTCGTCTCCGGCATCAGGGCCGCCGAAACGACGAAGCGGGGGGAGGTCTGGTGGAGCTGAGTTGCGGCCAACCGGACAAACTCGGAAACCGCCTCAGCCCCGCCGGGCGTCTTGTAGGCCGTTCCGGGATATCTCACGTAGTCGAAATGGACGCCCGCGACGCCGCGCATCCGCGCGTAGGACTGTGCGCGGGCGATCTTTTCGTCGAACAGCTTCTTGTCGGGTACGCCGTCCTTGACGGGATTGATCCATTTGCCGTTGTAGAACACCTGCATCCAGATGTGGACTTTCATCCCTGCCGCGTCCGCCTGCGCGATCCATTCCTCGACGGCTTTCTGTCCATGTGCTTTAAAGGCATATTCGTGGAGGATGATGTCGGTTGTCCCCAAGGAGACGAGTGCCGGCACGTCCACGGCCTTCATGGTCTTGCCGTGTAGCCAGTAGCCGCAATGCTTCGACTCCGCAGACGCGCAGAGCGAGGTCAGCACGACGAGCGCACAACCGAACAGCTTGGAAATGAATCCAATTCTCATCGGGTTGGAAGAAGAGGTAATTGCAAAACCATGTATGTACGATGTAGCAATGCCGCCTCGGCCTTGCCGCAAGGGCGAGGGCGCCCTTGCCACATCGTGTTTTACAATTTTAGCAGATTGATTCTTTCTCATGGCAAGGAAAGTATATCAAAATCTCGGCACGAGGAGGGATGCTTCATTTAGGATAGCTCCTATCCTATTGGATAGAATTGCATTTCGCGAGTCCAGCCGCGACGCAGAATGAGATTACGGTGCGGAATGGTCTTGAGGTCGGGTTGCGGTTGGCTTGAGTCCGTGAAGAGTATGAATTTTCGCGCGAAATCGCGATTTTTGCTCGGCCTACGTCTGAAGTTTGACGTCCAAAGTTCTCAAAGCGCGCACTTGGCACGGCTTGTGCTAAGGTGACTGTGCCGCCGAAAGGGGGCATGATCTTTGACAAGTCGATTGTTCCTTCTTTGATCTTGTGTCTTGAGGTGCTCGGCTGGTTTCAACTTTGGTTTAGGCGGGTTCGATTCCCGCACCGTGTTCCCAACACGGTAGTAGCCAGCCTACCCTTATTCCTCATCACGCAATCAACGAAGGGACAATCGGCTTCTTGAAGAGAAACGGAGAACAACGAATGAAGACGCTGAAAGAGAACCTGAGGACGGTGGCAACCTACGCCACCGCAGACACGACCAACGCCGAGAACTTTCCGGCCTGGACGCCGTCGGACGCCGCGCTCCTGGAGCAGCTGGCGATGACGGGCACGCTCGGCAATTCCTTCTACGCGAACGCGAAGGAGGCCGCGAAGGAGGCCGTTGCGCTCCTTGAGCGGGCGGACGCGCAGGCGCTCGCCGCCGCGATCGTGCGCGGACGCAACGAGGGTTTCATCCGCGCCTTCCCGATCCTGGGGCTTGTCTATCTCTCCAAGAAGAACGCGCATCTCTTCCAGGACGTCTTCAAGAAGGTCATCCTCACCGGCAACGACCTCGTGGACTTCATTGAGGTCGCGAAGACGGTGCGCGGCTTCGGCCGTTCCCTCAAGACCGCCATCGCGAACTGGATCGCGTCCAACACGAACCCCTATTACGCGCAGAAGTACCGCAAGCAGATTGCGGACGCGATCCGTCTCTCCCGCTTCAAGGGCGAGGATTCGATCTACGCCTACATCCTCAACGCCTATTCGGACGTGAAGGGCAACTCCGTGGAGAAGCTGGAGAAGGCGTATGCGGAGTATCCCGACCTCGCCGCGCACCGCGACTTCGTGGCGGCGGTCGAGGCGGGCGACCTCGCGTCCGCGGCGCGGATCCTCGATGCGCACAACCTGGACGTCAACTCGCTCACGGCCTACTACGGCAAGTTCGACAAGGCGCTCTGGGCGGCCGTTGCGAAGCGTTCGCCCGTGATGCGCTTCGTGAAGTACCTCGCGAAGTTCCTGCGCGAAGGCGTGTTGACGCCCGAGCTGCTTAAGGCCAAGGTGAACGTGGAGGCGCTCAAGAAGGCGAAGGTGTTCCCGTTCCGCCTCTACACGGCGTATCTGGCCGTGGCGCAGGAGGTGTCGGCAGAAGGTAAGTGGGCGCTCGACCACCTCGCCGAGGTGATGAACGAGTACGCGCAGTCCTACGACTGGAGCGCGTTCGCGGGCAAGCGGTGGGTCATCGCGCCGGATGTGTCCGGTTCCATGTCTTCGCGCATTGGCGGGTCCTCCGTCCTCACCTACGCGACGGTGAGCGCGATGTTCGTGGGCTTCTTCGTGAAGGGGCTCGAGAACGTGACGGTTCTGCCGTGGGACGAAAAGGTGAAACCTTACCGCGTGCCGCGCGCCGATTCGGTGATGACGCACATCAAGGCGATTACGGACATGGTCTATGGCGGCACGTACATGGAGACGGCCGTGAACTACATGCTCGAGAAGGGCATCGACACGGACTACGCCGTGTTCCTCACGGACACGGAGGAGTACGGCTCCGGCTGGTTGAAGGCGTGGAAGAGCTACCACAAGCGCCATCCGAAGGCGGTTGCGTTCGTCCTGCGTGGCGACAGTTACATGACCTCTCCCATCCCCGAGGCCGAGGCGGAGAAGCTGAACGTGTACCAGATCTTCGGCTGGAACGACTCCGTGATCGACTACATGAAGTTCGTGCTGGAGAAGCGGAAGAGTGCAGTCGCATAAGAAGAAAAGCATTTCGTGCTCCAGGAACTGCGTTTTGGACGTTTGTCGGGGGAATCATCCGACAGGTTCCCATTCTGGGGCACGATTTCTTGCTTTAACTTTGGTACTCGCGGGGCGCATCCGCGAATCGTACAAGCTGGAGAAATGGTAGGGCCCGCTCGCCGAGCGGGCCGCCATCAGCGTTGAATTGCTTAGCCAATCATTTGCGTCTACGGTCGCCTCGGTGAGGCGCCCCTACCATTTTAGCGGACGTTTCGTACCTCCTGCACGATTCGCGGATGCGCTCTTACTCGCGACGGCTGCGCTCGGCATACATCACAATAACATGCGCAATCCATACTGTCTTGCCGACGACATGATGGAACCGTTTCGCCCTTTGGTCGATGAGGCAGTCCTTGGCCTGCCCGACCTGCTCGGGCAGCAGTGGCGGCACATCAAGCTTAAGACTCCTGTCAAGAAGATGTTGGCAAAGATCGTTTATCGCGATGTCGTGATGGGGAACGAGACCATGCCGATGATGTTGGCAATAGATCGTTGTTGCACATCGTTGGTAAAGATATATTCTGGGGAAGGAAAGATGCTGGACTTGCCGAGGTTCCCAGAATGAAAGTAACATATTGGGCAGTGGCGCGACATGCTGGCTACTGGGTATTGGTTATCCCTGATTTGTCGAAACGATCGAAGGAGGATCGTGCTGAAGGGGCACAATTCAAGAGATTCTTGAGAAAACGAGGATTCTTGATGCTCCAACCCTCGCTTTACACGAAGTTTACCTTTACCGAAGCGAGCGCAAATTCGGCTTGTGAGAGCGTTTTGAAATTCAGCCCGAAGAAGGGAAAGATAACAGTTCTACGCATGACCGATGCGCAATTCCAAGGCGGAAAGCAAATCTTGCGAGGAAAGTTTTCCCCAATGCCAGTGCCGCGTTCGTTGATTACAATCGTCTAATTGGTTGCCATAAGGGTGATTATTGAGGGCAGTGGTTGCAGAGATCTCCTCCGCGGGGAGCGTGGCGCTGCGCGCGCAAAGGCAGCCCGAAGGCAGCGGCAGGAGAGTTGACGGAGGGGAAGGATAATGGTAAACTTTCCGCCGTGGACCAAAAACGGCTGACTGCGGTGATGCGCGGGCTGGGGACCGGCGAGCTGAAGCATCCGCGCTTCACCAAGGAAGAAGCCGCCGCCTCAGGAGAAGTTGTACATGAAAGACTATGGAACTACATCCTATCGCTGGAATCCCCCGAAGTATACTTCGGAGGAGGCGAAGAAGGCTCGTCGCGCGACGGTGCAGATGATCCGAAAAGCGGCGGATGGCTGGGATGTTTCCGGCGAATGGCAACGCGCTATGGGAGTGACCCAAGAGGACTAATCGACAGTTCATTCAAGTTCCTCGACAAGGGCGCAGAGAGCCACGTATATGTCGGCGAGCATTTGGACAAGGTACTGAAAGTCCGTAAGTTCTCGATTTATAGTCTGGATGGCGTCAAGTCCGAACTGGCCAAGTTCGTCTATCACAACTATCTTTTCCCGAAGGACGCATACATCCTTCGTGATATCGCTGTATGGGACAACAACGGGTATGACCAGTTCTATCTGATTCTCGAACAGCCGCTCGTGACGCCGAAGACAGATGCGGAAGGGCACATCATCGCGCCGAGCGAGGGGCAGATAGTTGAGGCGCTGAACAAGGCGAATCGGCATTTCAAGATTTACGACGAGGCGTGGGACCGACAACGTGCGGATGGTTTCGATACAACCGAGAGCGACGATTCCAGTGCGGACTTCGCGCCGTCGGCACGGAAGATCGCCTACAACGACCAGTACATGGTCTATGACTTCAAGCCTGGCCGCAACACCTTCATCAACGCAACGACGGGAGATGTGAGGTTCATTGATCCGCGTGTGGACATCAACGATCCGGGTGCAGGATTCCCTGTGTCGAAATTCGGGAAGCGGAAGATCGATAATAGTCCGATGGTCTGCGTTTGGCACAAGGATATTGTTGAGGATTTCTTTTTGACAGGATTGACATGATTATTAGGAGAGGAAGTTGCAAGATAACTCTTTGCTTTCGCTCCTAGGAGGTTCGGAGTTTTGGAGATTGGGAGGAAAATTCAAAAAGACTCCCAAACTCCAAGTCTCCCTATCTCCAAGGGGCGAAAGCAACAAAACGAACTGCGTGAAGTTATAGGTAAAAATATGGCCTATCCTAAAAGATAGCAATTATTGATTGGGTGTTCATTCCTTTGGAAATGAGATTATGGTGCGGAACGAATCGAAATCGGATTGCAACCGGCGATAATACGTGAAAGGCCGGATTTGCGCGCGAAATATTTGGTTTTCCCCCAGCCAATGTCTTGCGTCTAACGTCCTACGTCCTCAAACTTCATCGTTGGCATGAATCTTGCTAATAAAGTTACGCCGCCTCACGGCGGCATCGGTCTTTGAAAGCTTGTCGTCTCTTTGCGAATTTCCCGCGAGGTGCCTGCTTTGGTTTCAACCAATGACTTGAAATCATTTATGCCAAGGCGTTTCATTCCTCGCTTCTACTTTGTGTCTTGAGGTGTTAGGCTGGTTTCAACTACTCCCTACAAAACAGGGCCTGGTAGTGAGGCCCGGACCGGATGTGTCTCCGGATTTACGCCAGTCGTCCTCATTCCTCATCATGCAATCACAAGGGGACGAAAGCTGAATAAGTTTAAACGAAAAGAAGGAGATGGTCGGATGAATATTGTTCAGAAAATGGAGGCACTGGCCGATGAGTGGCATTGTGGCGTTGAGCGGAAGGGCAAGGGGCACGTGCCCTACATCGAACATCCGCGTGCAGTTGTGGCTCAACTGAAGGCGTGGGGCATGACGGAGGAGGCGAATCCCGTGCCGCTGGCCGTCGCCTGGGGACACGACCTCGTGGAGGATACGCGCGTTCCGGCCATTTCCATTTTGAATGCCGCCGGCGAGCATGGCCTCAAGGTGTTCGAGGGCATCCTTTATCTCACGTTCAGCCGCCCCGAGTATCCATCCGCCAAAGACCACGATGACGCGGACCGTCTCTACATGGAACGGCTGGCCCGCGAGGCACCGCCGGAGATCCTGATGGTGAAGCTAGCGGATCGGGTCTGCAACACGCGCGACTTCATGAAGGACCCGCCCAAGGACGAGCCGACCAAGCCGGCGCGCTATCTCCACGAGGCCGATCCGATCCTCGCCGCCGTCTCGCGCGTACCGAGCGCGTTTGCGGCGGCCGTCAAGGCGACGATCGAGGAATTGAAGCGCCAGGTCGGGTATGCGGACTGGACGCGGAAAGAGGAACGACAATGACAAAACAGGATTTGAAAATCGTGTCCGGCGGACAGACCGGGGTTGACCAAGGGGCGCTTGAGGCGGCCCTTGGCCTCGGCCTTGTTTGGGGCGGTTGGGTGCCGAAGGGCTGGCGTGCAGAGAACGGGACCGTTCCCGAACGATTCCGCTCGCACATGCAGGAACACGCGAGCGCGAACTACATTGTGCGGACGCGGCAGAACGTCGCCGACTCCCACGCGACGCTGATCCTGACCGATGCCTATCCGCTCAGCGGCGGCACGCTGCGTACGCGCGACTTCTGCATGAACATGATGAAGTCGCATTTCGTCGTTTCATTCGGCGAGGCGGATGCCGTCGGCAAGGTGCGCAAGTGGCTCGGACAGTTCTTCGCCACCGCGCATCCCGTGCCGTTCGTCCTCAACGTCGCCGGCCCGCGCGAAAGCAAATCCCCCGGCATCCAGTCCCGCACCCGCCTCTTCCTCGCCGAGGTGCTGGGCGGAATGTTGGAAGTGTGAAGGGATGGTAAGCATGTCCGAAGAGGCGGTTGCAAAACTCGGTAGGGACGGCGTTCCATCGCCGTCCGCGGCGACGGTCGGCGATGGAACGCCGACCCTACCGGAATGTCGGGGATTTACAACAGCCTCCGAATTCATCGTTGTGTTGATGATTGGAATACCCGGAAGCGGCAAGACGACGTTTTGCCGCGAGCGGTTGTTTCCGCATCACTTGTACATCTCGTTGGACCAGCTGCGGACGCGGTCCGCAGAGGCGGAACTGTTCGCCTTTGCGCTGAGGCGTCGGAAGAATTGCGTGATCGACAACACGAACATCAACGTGCTTGAACGTTCGCGCTACATCCCTGCCGCGAAGCGGGAGGGCGCGCGCGTGGTTGGATACTTCTTCGAACCCGACCTGGAGGCATGTGTCGCGCGGAACGCGAAGCGCCTTGGCAAGGCCCGTGTTCCGGAGCACGTGATCCGGCAGAAGCTGTCGCAGTTTGAACGCCCGAGTCCGCACGAGGGCTTTGACGTGCTCTATCGCGTGAAGGTTACGGAGAGAGGATTTGATGTGGAGGTATTAGATGCGAAAGAATAACCTCGGCGAACGGATGAAGGAATACGAGCGCGCGAGCGACGTGAAGCTCACGCGTCGGCTGCCGATGATCATCCGTCTGGACGGCAAGGCGTTCCATTCCTGGACGAAGAAGTCGGGATGCGTACGTCCGTTTGACCACAGGCTGATGGACATGACGGCCGCGTTGACGCAGTATCTGTGCGAGAACATCGGCGGCGCGGAGTTGGGGTACACGCAGTCGGATGAGATATCAATCCTCGTTCGTGACGACCAGAACATCGACACGGATGCATGGTTCGACAAGCGTCTCCAGAAGGTCGTGTCGGTTGCGGCGTCCTTGGCGACGTATTGGTTCAATGCCAACAACCTGTTTGAAAAGAAGGAGACTGCGTTTTTTGATGCGCGGGCATTCGTGTTGCCGGAGAGCGAGGTGAGGAACTACTTCATCTGGCGGCAGGAGGATGCTACGACAAACAGCCTGTCGATGCTGGCGCAGAGTTTGTATCGCCATACTGAGCTTCAGAACAAGAAATGGACCGAGTTGCAAGAGATGTGCTGGCAAAGAGGGCGGCACTGGAATGACCTTGATGTTGTCGAGAAACGCGGCGCATGCGTCTATCGCCACGAAGTCGAGGTCAACGGCCGCGACGGTCCCGTGAAGCGCATGAAGTTCTTCATCGACAGGAGCATCCCTATCTTTACATCTCATGATGCCGATGGTTGGTGGGAAACTTTCTTGGTTTTTGGAGAGTGCCGATGATGGTCATAGACGGCATTGATGTGACAGAGTTGATTGCGCTCGGTGAAGGCGGGACCATTGAGTTCAAATTGGCGTCGGCAGGCGTGCATGACGACGTGTTCGAGACGGTCTGCTCGTTCGCCAACGGACAGGGCGGCGACATGTTTCTTGGCGTCAATGACCATGGACAGGTCGTAGGACTGTCGAAGAAACGCTCGAAGGCATCAAACGTGATGTCAAACAGGCGTGTTCCGCGAATGGCCTGTTCTCGAAAGCTGTGCCGGTGTGCATTCAGGAGCTGGTCGTGAACCGGCACCACATCGTGTATATCCAAGTTCCGCACGTGCGCCGCGGTGTAGCCTACAAGGGTTGCCGCTATGTCCGCCGTGGCGACGCCGATTTTAAAGTTGGCACAGTTGGTGCTGTAAAAGGTTTCTGAAAATCGGTGTAACGTTTTCGAGTTGAATGCGTTTATGCTGGTGAAAGCAAGAAGGAAAAGAGTTTTCAAATGAAGAAGAACCTAGAGTTAGTGCGCGCGGAGCGGCAGATGCTTAATCTGCTGCTTGGACGCTATTGCTCGGGGTTCATCAATTGAAGCCTGCTGGAATCGTCAGCAGTCGGAAGGAGAGGCCGGCCCCGCGCACGCGGAGCCGGCCTCTTTGCATACCTTGATCTTTCACAACGCACGGAACCGTAGCCCAACTGGCAGGAGGCGCTTGCTTGAGGTGCAAGACAGTGCGGGTTCGAATCCCGCCGGTTCCACCAACGCTCCCGTGATGCAACAGGCAGACATCGGATGCCCAAACCATCTGTTTTGTGGGTTCGAATCCCTCCGGGAGCACCAATGGGCCTGTGATGCAACTTGGCAGACATACTGTGTTCAGACCGCAGGTCTTTGCGGGTTCGACTCCCGCCAGGCCCACCAGTTCAAAAGGATTTTCAGACATGGAAAAGATAGCTGATTCGATCTGCTCGGACATTGAGCAGGATGACGACCAGGCATGGACGGCGTTCTACGCCGCCTTCGCGCCCGTCATGCGCGCCTACGCCGTGAGGCGCGGATGTGACGAGCCGGACGACGCTGTGCAGGACGTGTTCGTCAAGTTCGTCGCGGCGGTCCGGGCCGGACGCTTTCGGGCGCGGAGCGCGGCCGAGACGTGTTCGTATCTGAAGACACAGGTCGCCCGTCAGGTGATTGACTACCATCGACGGGCGAAGGCCAGATGTCGCGATATGACGGTTGAGATTGATGAAATCGAGATCGCGGTTCCGGTTGCAGTACCGCAAATCGTGGAAGCGCGCGAAGAGGCGGCGATCCGCGTTCGGGCACGGGCGCGGGTGGTGTCAGGCTGGCGTTGTTCCGACCGCACGCGGGCGATCTTCAAGGCCTGTACGGTCGGGGGGCGCAGCGCGGCGGAAGTTGCGCGGGATTTCGGCGTCTCGCCCGGCTTCGTGCGGATCATCCGTCATCGGGGACTGGCCAAGGAGAGAAAAGCCGCGAAAAGGGTGTAACGCTTTTACGCGGAATGCGTTTATGTTGATGTCGTGATTTGCGAGGCAGTTGCAAAACCTGGCATGGTTTTACAATGGTCTCATGTGAAAGAGCGGGATTGACTGGAGTGGTACCAGCGGCAGGCCCATAACCTGAAGAACGTCGGTTCGAATCCGACTCCCGCCACCAATTCGGATGTCGACACGTTAACTTGGAGACCATCAATTTGAATATCGGCACGTCAATTTTGACGCAACTCATTTCAATTCGGATGTTGTCTATACAAATTCGGATGTCGCCCAATGGTAGGGCACCGCACCGTTAATGCGGCCGTTGCTGGTTCGAGTCCAGCTATCCGAGCCATTTCGTTGTTCCTGAGGTTGAATGTACATGTATTCGCCCTCCTGACTTGCGGTGATCGTAACACCTTTGATGTGTGCGGTGGTTGCAAAACTTGGTAGGGACGGCGTTCCATCGCCGTCCGCGGCTGGCGCTGTAACACCAGCTCAGAATGTTGGGGTTTTGCAACTGCCTCGCGTGTACATTTGGTCAGCATGTCATGCTCATGCGTGAGCTTTAGAAGTTTTATAAAACATTAAAAATAAATTCACGTTTTATAAAACGTTAAAAACAAAATAAAGTTTTATAAAACATTGAAAGCCACGTTTGCGTTCTGGTATAATTTCCAAATCGAAACTTGAGAAAGGCAATGACATGTCTGACGTGAAGCTTAAACCGACATACTGGCGCACATGCCGCGCGCTGGCTAACGAAGACCGACTCCGTCTCTTTAAGGCCGTCGTCGAACACGAGGGGTGCTTTTCGGTGAGGCAGTACGCGCGCCTTCTGGGTTTGCAGGACGACGTCGCGTCCGTCTACCTCAGGCAGATGAACGCGCGCGGGCTT
>Ga0256405_10011426_pt1 | contig 11340 bp, 8 predicted proteins | sample RumenRJG_02DNA_FD_189096 | JGI IMG/M metagenome (GOLD analysis project Ga0256405, IMG submission 189096) | Bovine rumen microbial communities from Lethbridge, Alberta, Canada - RJG_02 | ecosystem: Host-associated > Mammals > Digestive system > Stomach > Rumen | place: Canada: Alberta | collected...
ATCAGAATATCAATGGCTTGCAACTGATAAGATCCGTATCTATTCTCCGGATGCCGCCAGGCGAGTGGCTGTTGAGGCTGGTGAGAACCCCAGTAATTATTACTACTGGGCAGATTATTTGGTTGTTCCTAATAACAATAATCCTACTTTAGGCACCCTTCAGAACCTGAATGCAGACGGCCATCAGATGTTCCCGTCTAATCCGGGCTATACTCCCAGCGGTATTAGCATTGAAGACACATCCAAAGTCAGCAATGGCCTTGTGTGGCTTAACAAAAATGCTGTTTTTTATGGAGCATACCCCAGAAAAGCTTTGCTTGGGAAAAAAGATGGTAAAGGTTTAGATGTCGTTGATGGTAAATTCGGGTTCACGATTCCAAAAAATCAGTCCTTTTCTGTAAAAGGGGATATGGACTATGCTTTCATGACCGCGAAGGCTTCTGCAAGCGAAGGAGATCCGGTAGAGTTGAAGTTCTATCCTGATTTCACTGCTTTTGAGATATCCATCAAGTGCGAGGCCCAGGGTTCAGATGTCACATTGAATTCGTTCACAATCGGCACAAATAGTCCTGAGAACTTCGATATTCTCAATGGAGATTTCACTGTCGACCTTACAGGCGCTCAGAAGAGTTACACCTTCCAGCGAAATAATATCGAACTTGAATCCAGGAAAAAGATCACGGTCTCCAATATCAATAAGGCGATTCCCGCCGGTTCCAGCGCCACACCTCTGGTGTTCACCGTGTTCGCCCTCCCGGATACCCTGCGTGACCTTTATGTTGAGTTTAACACCACGACAGGTGGAGCCGCCAAGACTTGGAAGCTCGATCTGAAGAAGAAAGAGAATAATGAGCTCAAGTCTATCGACTTCGCCGCAGGCAAGAAGCACCGCATTTACGGATTGGCGCTTCCCACGGGCGAGTTGCTGATCTCGGTTGAAACGGCCCCCTGGCTCGCTGGTGGGGAGGAGACCTACACGACCATCGAGAACGTCACCACGATTTTCGAGTCTTACAAGAGATACAATGAGAATGAGACTTACGGTCCCGGCTCCTGGAGCATCCCGAACTATGTGGCGATAGCTCCTGGCCGCACGACTAATGAGTACGTCGACCCGGATGCCAATCCGCTTGTCCCCACCAACCGTCCTCTCTATTCCCCCATGCTCACCCTGAATACGGTCAGTGTGGGTGTTCCTCTCCAGCTGCGCAGCGACAATGAGAAAGTCGGCTTCGTCGTCGCCGGAGAGAATGGGGCATACGGCGCCCCCACCCAGACCCTGGACATAAGGGCCAGCGAGGAGCTTAGAGACACAGTCGTGACCACATATTTTGTTGTGCCTATAGATAATACCGCGATTGGTAAGGTGGCGAACATCTCCATGGTACGTAATGATGAAGCATGGGGTGGAGTCCCTATCGCTTATAGCCACTCTGATCTGCCTGGTACTACGGATCACAAAAAGGTTCCTTTCATGGTGCTGAGTGTCGACGACTACAATACGAAAACGAACACGGAAGTTCCTTCCATTTAATAACCGAGCAATATGAAACAGAACATATACAGATGGATAGGATGGGCCTCCGCGGCAGTGCTGTCGGTATTCTTTTACGCCTCCTGCGGCACGGAACCTCTCCTCGAATTGAATGACAAGGTTGGAGACGCCCTGATGATTTCGCCAGCCATGCTTGACATGCAAGGCCATACGCTCAACACTAGAGCGCTTGGTGATGATGATCTCAAAGACGACAAATACAATGAGAACAAGGTGAACCGCCTTGACGTCTTTATATTCAAATCCTCAGATGACAGCTTCGTTAAAGCTTACCATATTGAGACCACCGGCCAGGAGGTCTCTCATGGAGGAGTGACAGGCCATATCCTTTCCAATGACTGGACGAAAGACGGACTGGTAAAGAATGTGGCTTACAAGGTATATGTCGTGGCGAACAGCACCAACTCGACAATCACATCTGCCACCTCCGGCGTGACCATCGCAGGATTGCAGGCGCTCACGTTGACGGATGGGAACATCTACAAGCGTTTCAAAGACGGCGCCGCCTCGGATGATGCGACATACACGTCCTCCAAGGCCTTCCTGATGAACGCCCAGGTAAACTGGACAATCACCGAATCCGGCACCCAGCTCGTTAGCGGTAATAAGATAACCCTTACTCGCGCCGCCGTGAAGTTCGTGTTGGATGTCTCGTTGAGTACGGATTTCGCCCAAAGACTCACAGACGCTGGCGAACAGTACGGTGCACCGAGTTGGAAATACGTTAATTTTAATACGGTAAGCGCAGAAGTTCCAGGAGGGACGACCCCGAACGCCACCCTCGTGACGGGTGGAAGCAGCGCATACCTCGTGGTCGAACAAGGCACGGGAGACCAGGCCGGCCACTATACGGTCGTGACGTATGCCTATCCTCAGGCCTGGACGTCCGCGACCATGCCTGACGCCGCCCCCGCCATCTTCCTCAGCTTCCCTTCCCGCCCGATAGGGTCACCGACGGCCACTCCAGCGTACCATTATTATTATATTCCCCTCTGCTCTCCGGGCACGACCTCGACAGTTATCAACAATTTATACAAGGTGAACGCCGTCATCAACTCGTTTGGAAGTTCTGAGGTGATCACCAGCGACCCTGTTAACCTCAACTACGAGGTGATGCCTTGGGGCGCCTCGTACACGGCTGACATCGAGGCCACGGCCACGGACTATCTCCTCGCCACCCCGACCAAGTACGTCTTCAAAGGAGGGACTGTGGGAGCGTTCCTCTCCACGAAGATAAAGTACTACGCCAGCGGTGAGGTCATTATCAAGCCCAACTCTATCAAGGCCACTTATACAGACAAGAACGGCCAAGAGCAGACAGTCGCGGCCACACAGTACAGCATCGGCACCCCGGCCAATGGCGAGATCCTTATCCAGTCAAAGGTTCCCACGAATGGCACCCTTCAGGAAATTGAGTTCACCGTCCAATGCGGCACCAAGGAGCAGGTTGTCAAGTTCCGCCATTATCCTCTCGACTTCATCACTGCTGAGGACGGAGCGTATAGCACATATAATAGAAGTGATTGGGTCAAATACGGAACTGCAGGAACGTACATTGCGTCCGGAACTGCAAGCAACGGTAGATTTACTTTCTACACCTCCTCTCCTGCTAACCATTGCTTCGGAGCCAAAGTGTTCTCTAATAATAGTACGTGTTACCTTAATGCCAATGGTACGATAGGAACTGTCAGGTCTGCTAATGCAAATAACCAGATGTATGTTTTGCAGTTGACATCTGCAAGCGATTCCTATACTTTGGGGCGCCCAGTCCTTACCAGTCATACTGAGTCCATCTACAGAGACGGGTCGAATACCTCTTTAGGAACCGTAACATATTACACCTCAAATGATGACGTTATTTCTCCAGCTTTCATGCTGGGATCCCAATTAGCGTCGATTAATAACAATAATCGGTTCGATTCTGCCGCACATGCCGCTATGCATTGCGCAATGTATGAAGAGGTAGCAAACGGTGTGTCTTATTCAGGTTGGCGTCTTCCAACAGAACAGGAAATATCATACATGGTTTCTAAGCAAGGCTCTGATGCAATGAACGATGTCTTGTCTGCCCGAGCGTACTGGGCTTTGAACGGTCAGGCTGTCAATAATCCTTCTTATTCCGCAGGAAATTACACCTCCGTCCGTTGCGTCCGTGACCTGTCCAAAGAAGAATTGGACTTGATCAATAAATTCGAATAACCCATAACCGCACACGAAGATGAAAAAGATATTTCTTGCATTGTTTTCAGCCGCGGCCCTGCTAGGAGCAGGCTGCGCCAAGATCAACGTTGCGGAAGGGCAACTCGAGATCCCTGACGGGGAGATGCTCGTTAATTTAGGTTTCACCGGTCCTGAAGATATAGGCACTCGCAGTTATGTGAGTGGTACTGAGGAGGCCATCAGATCGATCGCTATGCTCTGCTTTGACGGCGAGGGGAAATTCATCACGGAGCGCGATGCGACCGTGACCCCCTCAACGACGGATCCCAATACGAAGGGCACACTGACCGGAACGGTTCCTGCCAACACATGCCGCATCCATTTCGTGGCCAATTTTTCCGGACTGGACCTCTCCTCCTTCGGTATGGGCACGCTCGAGCGCACCATGATGAAGTCGGAGGCCCTTTCTTCCGGCATCAGTGATAATGTCCGCTTCTGGGGTTACCGCACCGAGTCATCCGCCAGTGCGATGAAGACCTGGCTCTCTGGCGGCAACACGGTGATGCTGCTGCGCGACCGCGCCAAGGTGGTCCTGGTCAAGAATTTGAACAGCGACGCTGACGAGATCACAGAATTGAGTTGGACAATTGGAAATGGTCTGAATAGGGGCTATGTCGCACCCACCAGTGCATCTGGTAATAACCCCTATACTAATAATTACACCACCGCCAACCGCCTTACAGAATACACCGCCTCTCTCCGCTACGGCTATTCCGAGATGAATAATGATGAATCTATTTGGGTTGGTGATGGGGAGCCGCAGTTTCTCTTCGAGAATGCCAACACAACAGCCGCCCCTGTAAAGATTGTCATTAAGGCGAAATATGCTGACAATACAGAGAAATTCCATACTGTCCTCCTGCAAAGTGACGCGAAGGTACTTTACCCTGTAATGCGTAACCAAACGTTTAACCTGACGGTAAAGAACCTGCCCAAATCAGTTGGTTCAAGTAGTCTAGAGGATGCCCTCAACACTACAGAGTATTCCAATAACCCTTTCGCTCAAGTAGCGAGGGAGGTGGATGAAGTAAACGACGAAGGGTATACGCTTAAGGTCGAGAAGACTAATGTGTTGTTCAATGAAGATGGGAATGGTGTTGTATATTTCACATATACCGCTCATGGAGAAGGCGATATCAGCGATTTAGATGAGAGTAATTTTGACGTCACTTGGGAGGCTAAGAGCGATGATGACAATACCGACGATGTCGTAGCCGAGGATGGTGAGGACCTGGCCGTCCCGACGGTATCATTCAACAGCACTACCGGTGCTGGTTCCATTACTTTCCCGCTTGCCACACTTACCGGAGATCTTAAGCATAACACATTGCAGATTGTCGCCTTGAACTCCGGCTTGGCCCGCTACGTGGATGTGTATTCGGTCACAAGTTTCTCCTATGCCACGGCACCGCAGTTGGTCGATAACCATACCACGCGCACCTCTGGCGGTGAGACTCGCGAAGTGTACAAGTTGACATTCACCCTTCCTGACTTGCCCGCCTCGCAATATCCGCTGCGTGTGAAGATGTACACATCCACATTGTCGCCCTTCAGCGACAACGGGCCGTCAGCCACTTCCGGCTCGTTCAATGTCGTTGTCGCGGACACTAAGAACATCGCTCCCACTGAGCCGGCCCAGTCAAGCGTGTGGAACTATGGTTTCAAGAGTTGGGGTCAGTACTATGAGTATGTGATCGACCAGAAGCCTTCCAGCCCTGAGGGTAATTCCTACACGATCTATCTCAACGATATCATCGCCAATTATTCCCGCACGATTAACTCGGTAGGCTTGTATTTCCATATTGACGGCTTTGGGGATCCGATTCCGCTCCAGGCGCAGGCTATCGTTAAAGAGAGTCAAACGTTCCAACCAGCCAATTTCACGTTCCAACAGAACACCGGGACAGCGTCTTTAGGTCAAGTAGGCGTCACAGTCGGGAACTCGTCGAAGACTAATAGTTATCTGAACATCGGGAGAGATTGGGGGAATGGAACTGTCACAGTGGCGGCTAATTCTGGATATGTGATCACAAAAATTGAGATCTCATATTACAGTACTTACTACGTTGGGGGTGACGTTACTGTTAACACAGGTAGTTATTCTAAGAGCGGGACCACTGGAACTTGGAGCGGCGACCCGGCTCAAAGTGTGAGGCTGACGATGACACTCAATGATTATTGGGATTCGCCTCTAATCACATCGATTAAAGTCACATATCAGTCTGCTCAAGGTAGTTAACAGTCACTACTCACTCTTCATAAATGGCGGCCATAGCACTCAAGCTATGGCCGCTGTTTTTTTTCAGTTGCATTACCTATTACCATCTTCGGATATAAGCGACACCTTCTTCCCGTGCCAGCAGAAAGCTGTTTTCCGGCACGGGGCTTTGCTTTAGGGCTTCCCGTGCCGGGGAACGTCTCTATATGGGCACGGGGGACGGTAAAAATGCGAGCCGTGCCGGAAAGTGCCCATTTTCGGGCACGGGGTGGATTCCGGGTACACTTATGGCTTGAAGGGCTTCATCTGTTTGTGCCTATATGGCCTCGCCACTGCTCCATGTGTCCCTCCGGTGTGGACACATGGCGCAATTAAACCCCCTAAGTGCACCACATGTCCGTCCTTAATGGACACATGGCGCATCTGGCGGCTTCCTTAGGGCACGAGCAGCCTGGTGCTTGCAGCTGCTATGAGCCCGGCTTAAAGCCTTCTACAGGTCAGAGTGGATCAATCGACTCTTACTGGAATTTGTGATACGAGTATATCGTCTTGACTCCAAGGGCTTCCTGTTGAAGTGTCAAAGTCTTCTCTGACAGCTCCAGGACGTCATAAGTGCCAGATAACCTCATGTGGTTGAATAATCCTTCCGAAAGCCAAATGACGTTGCTGAAGCTGATCTGCCTCGTTTCCGCATTGTAGGTGAAGCGAGTGGGGTCTACATCGACATCATTGAGGTCAAAACTCGTGAAACTGCCTTTTTTGGCAATGGCGTGAGGAAAAGGAAGCTCCGCGAACGCCAGGAAGAAATGGAAGTCGGAATAGTCTTCTTTGCTTACCTTCTCTCCGTCGGAACCCTTCGTAATCTCAGTCTTAGTGTCAAGCGCCCAGACAGCATAAAGATTTCCGGTCATATCACCGGTATGGGAAACCTCCTCCTTCTGGCAGGCGGCGAAAAGGAATAAGCTGGCCAAAGCCACAGCAAACAGATACTTTTTCATAATTTAAAATCTTTTTCCCGAAACGATGGATAAAAAAGTAAGTCCGAGGACTTTGATGTCAAACCATACGCTGCGGTTGCGTAGGTAGTAGAGATCGAGGTCGAGCCTGGTCAGCATTTTCTCGATTGTGTCAGTGTAGCCGTTGTAGAGGGTAGCGTAACTGGTGACTCCTGGACGGATCTGGTAAAGGAATCTGTACCTTGGGTCGAGAGACATGATCTGGTCGATATAGAATTTCCTCTCAGGACGATGGCCGATGAAGGACATATCCCCTCTGAAAACATTGTAAAGCTGGGGGAGCTCATCAAGATGGTGGTTCCTTAAGAATCGTCCGACCTTTGTGAGTCGGTCATCTTCATCACCTTGGTATAGAGATGGGCCGCTTTGGGCTTCCGCATCAGTCCTCATTGAGCGTAACTTATAGATAGTGAACGGCTTCCCGTCTCTCCCAATCCTCTCTTGCTTGAATATGACCGATCCTCCATCCTCCATTTTGATCGCTGCGGCACATATTGCCAACAGGGGAGAGAAGACCAATAGCAGCACGCCGGAGAGGCCGATGTCGAAAGCCCTCTTCATGGCTAGACCGGCTATGGACATGCCGTCATTGTGGTGGACCTCGCCTTCCTCCTGTGTCAGGTCATTTTTTTTTTGACTCGGTTTGTAGTCTCTCGGGAAAAGAATCGCATCTACTCCGCCAACCTTCCAGTGGAGGGTCTCGATGCTGCCGGTGCCCTTGCAATAGAAGACAGGCTTGTCAGCGATCACTCTTCCTGCGACCTCGGGATCGTCGGTGACGAAGCCGGAGACGATGTAAGATCCTTCTTCCTCTATCTGATCGCATAAGCTAACGGCTCCTTCAGAAGTGCCTGCGATAAGGACATTCTTCAGGGAAGACTTCTTGCGAACTTCTTCATCGGAGGGGGATATCATCTGCGCCGCTATCCTGATGAACAACAGGAACAGGGCTGTGAATATAAAGTCCGTACTAACAGCAAGCAGACTAAAAGCCGTGGAGCGAAGTTTCACCAGTCCTGTGATAAGGAGGAATATAAGGGCGGATTCCTTGATAAGAATTGCCAGAATGGCGTTTCCGGTCGAACGAAGAGTGAAGTAGCGCCGTACGATCTTCCATGATCCTGAAATCAGGAAGCCGACAAGAGACCCTATCAGGGAAGCTACCAGCCACTTCTCCACTGTGCCGATGTAGCCGGGAATCGGGTTTGACAACCATCTGACCAGAAGAATCGAGAATAGAGAGGCTATGAGAGATAGGATACAGTCTTGGAAGAGTATCCAGCGCGGTCCCGTGTATTTGTTCTTGTCCCTCATAATCCTCATATTCTTTAAATATGTAAAAATACACATAATTTTTATTTTTTCATCTTTTTATAATTCGCTATATTTGAATTTTGGATTATTTAGGTGAAACACGCAGATGTCCGCAGGTGAGAACAGATTGATCAAGAGGAGGCTCGCGGGGGCCTGGATCTCGAGTGTGATCAGCATCACGCTGGTGCTTTTCCTTGTCGGTGTGGCCAGTCTCCTTCTGGTCAATGCCAAGAGTGTCTCGGACTATTTCAAGGAGAATGTCCAGATCTCCGTGCTTATGAAGCAGGATGTCTCCGAGAGTGACGCCATGGATTTCGCCACCTCGCTTGATACGCGGCCATATATTAAAGGAACTCGGTTCATCTCCAAGGATGAGGGCACCAAGGAAATGGCGGACATGCTTGGGGAGGATTTCCTCAATGTCTTTGAGACAGCTCCAATTCCGGTGTCGATCGATGTCAATCTGAAGGCTGAATATGTCAGCCCTGACAGCCTTGAGGTAGTGAGGAAAGAAATCGCTGAATCCCCGTTGGTGGAGGAGGTAGTGTACCAGCAGTCCCTTGTGGATAAGCTCAACACCAATCTGGCGAAAATATCCCTGATTCTCGCCATCTTCGTGGGGCTGCTGCTCTTCATCTCCTTTGTCCTGATCAACAACACCGTGAGACTCAACGTGTTCTCCAAGCGTTTCACCATCCACACGATGAAGCTTGTCGGAGCCACGAAGTCTTTCATCAGGGGGCCTTTCCTCGGCCAGTCCGTTTTCCAGGGGCTCTTTTCGGCCCTACTGGCCATCCTGATGCTTATCGGGGCTTTGTTCATCGTCCGGAGGGAGGTGTCCCAGCTTTTCGAGGTTTTCAGTCTCGACTTGCTGCTGGTGGTGCTTGGGATTGTGGTCGTCTCCGGAGTGCTGATTTGCTTTATCAGTACCTATTTCGTCGTGGGCAAGCTGGTCTCGCTTCCGAAGGATGACCTTTATTATTGATAATTCTACGAATATGGCAGATAATACTAAGATGGCGATAACCCGGAAGGGGCTGCGGTGGATCCTCATGGGATTCCTCGTCATGGTGGCCGGATTCATCCTGATGATGGGTGGCGGAGTCAAAGACCCGCAGGTCTTTAACTGGGCTATGTTTGATTTCCGTAGGCTTGTGGCGGCCCCCGTTGTGATTCTCTGCGGGGTGGTGATTGTGATTATCGCGATCATGAAGCGTCCTGCCGGGATGGAGGATAACAATAAGTGAGATGGATTGGCTTCAAGCTCTTCTTTTAGGGATAGTCCAGGGACTGACTGAGTTCCTGCCTGTCAGTTCCAGCGGCCACCTGATGATCGTGAAGGAGCTTCTGGGCGTGGATGGGGAAGGTTTCTTGGATTTCACTGTCACTGTCCATCTCGCTACTGTCCTGAGCACGATCGTTGTGTTCTGGAAACCGATTTGCCGTTTGCTCTCCGGATTCTTCAAGTTCAAGTATAACGACGAGACTGATTATATTTTCAAAATCATTGTCTCGATGATCCCGGTGGCCCTGGTCGGGTTCCTGCTGAAGGACCAGGTGGAGGCTCTTTTTGGCGACAGCCTGACCACTGTGGCTGTCTGTCTCCTAGTCACCGCCGCCCTGCTGCTTCTTTCCGATCTTTTCGGAAACGGTTCCGGCGTGCGTTCCGGCAGGAGAGGTGTCCCCGGAGCGGACATTTACCCGGATAGGGCGCGAAGCGTAGGGAGCTCCGGGGACACCTCTCCTGTCGGGGAAAGCCCTGTCAGAAACGGAATCAACTATTGGCAGGCCTTTGTGGTTGGAATAGGCCAGGCTCTGGCCGTGGCTCCCGGACTCTCCCGCTCCGGCACGACGATCGCCACCGGACTTCTTTGCGGAGTCAGAAGGGAGGTGATGGCCCAGTTTTCCTTCCTCATGGTGCTTGTCCCCATCATCGGCGAGCAGGCTCTTGATATCTTGAAAGCCGCGACCGGCCATGCCGAGCTCGGCGGCGGATTGAGTCCGGTCTGCCTTGCCGTTGGCTTCATCGCGGCCTTCCTGGCTGGCCTCTTCGCCTGCAAGGCTATGGTCGCCCTTGTCAGACGTTCCAAACTCGGCTGGTTCGCCCTATATTGCCTTGTCGTGTCCGTCTTGATATTCATCTTCGCTTGAGATGGGGGAGAGGAGCTTGGTCTATTTCGTCTCGGATGTCCACCTCGGACTCGATGTGGCCGATCCCTCGGGCCGTGAGGAACGTTTCGTCCGTTTTCTGGAATCCATCCCAAAGGACAGGGCCAAAGCCCTTTACATGCTCGGGGACATCTGGGATTTCTGGTACGAGTACAGGGACCTTGTCCCGAAGGGATATGTAAAGGTCTTCTCTGCTCTCATGGGTCTGATGGACGCCGGTGTGGAGGTGTTTTTCTTCCAGGGGAACCACGACATCTGGTGCTACCACTATTTCTCAGACATGGGGATCAAGATACTCCAGCAGCCTTACCTCATGGAGTTTGGTGGGAAGGTCTTCTGCCTTGGCCACGGGGATGGCCTGGGTCCTGGGAATCTCAGCTATAAGCTCATGCGGTGGCTTTTCCGCAACAGGTTCTGCCAGAAGATGTTCAGCTCGCTGATACATCCTACCTTGGCTTTCAGAATCGGCACCGGGTGGTCCAAAGGCAGCCGCCTGGCGAGGAATGAGGAATACCACTTCAAGGGAGAGGAGGAGCCCCTTTACAAGTTCGCTTTGAAATATTCCAGGAACACCAAGGTGGATTATTTCATATTCGGCCACTTCCACACCCGGGTGGACATGAAACTCCCGACAGGAGCCAGGCTTCTGGTCCTGAGAGACTGGGTGAACAATCAGTCCTCGAATTTTATTGTCTTCGACCGGATTTCCGGGTGCTTGGGCATTTCCCAGAATATCGAGTAGTACAGGGCGTCGAACTCGCCCATCCTCCATTTCTCGACAAGGTATTCAGTCATCTTGTCGTCCCCTTTGGGGTCGTATGAGCTCTTTAGGTCGTTCCCGAATATCT
>Ga0256405_10011428_pt1 | contig 11338 bp, 16 predicted proteins | sample RumenRJG_02DNA_FD_189096 | JGI IMG/M metagenome (GOLD analysis project Ga0256405, IMG submission 189096) | Bovine rumen microbial communities from Lethbridge, Alberta, Canada - RJG_02 | ecosystem: Host-associated > Mammals > Digestive system > Stomach > Rumen | place: Canada: Alberta...
AGTAATGCCCATCCTTGGTCAGAATGTGAATCCGCACGGTGACGCGCCGCTCCAGCTCCCTGCCGTCGGCAACGAGCGCCGGGACATCGGAGATGACGCTGTACACGAGGATGGGATAGCTCCCTGCATTGGGACTCTGTCCCGGATAGATACACCGCCCATTCCGGTCCTTCACCAAAAGGGAGGTCAGCTTCTTCGAGGACATGAGTGCCTGATAGACACTTTCCTTGATGTTCATTTCTTTCGGATCGCCTCCCTCACAGCCTCCACAATCCCCTTCTTTACCTCCTCCCGTCTGGCATCCAGTGCGGGATAGAGAAACGGGAGATTGATTTTCGGGCTGAATTCCACGATCTTGCCGTAGTACATGCCATCCTTTGCCTGGGCATCCGCTACAATGCGGTATTCCCTGCCGTCTTTCTGCTTTTCCGCATGGATAGAATTTTTCAAGGCTTTCTTGACCACACGGCGGTCGGTTCCCTCATAGACGGGACACCGTTCTTTGGCTTCCTTCATGACAAGCTCTGCTCCATCGGCCAGGGCGGACTTTGCGGCCTGCTCTGCCGTCCCGCCCAGCTGCCTGAGAATGGAGGCAGCGGAGTCAAACCGTTTCGCCATCTTCCACCAGCTCCCTGACCTCCAGGACGAGATATTTCCGGTTGCATCGGAAGTCATAGGCGGGAGCCGTCTGGAGAAAGCGGTGACTCCTCCAACGAATGGTGTCGGTGACCTCGATATCCTCCCGGTAGCGGATGACGATGCGGTAATTCACCTCGTCCACCTTCTCCGCATAGCCGTCCGAGATTTTGGCAGCATAGGGGAGAATCTTTGCCCAGACAGTACAGACTTCTTCCTGCCCGGTCTCCACAAGGTTCCCAAATTCGTCCTCCGCAGTTATGGGGCGCAGGATGGTGACCCGCTGCCGAAGTTCATTCAGAGATACATACATCAAAATCCCTCTTCCCTTATGCCCATGAGCAAAGCCCGAAGCGTGACGGTAAGCGCCTTATGGTCTGCCTCGTCCCGGTGTTCGTAGAAATACGCCAAAGCATAAAGGACGGAAGTTTTAGCAATTTCTCCGGCATTCTCGAAGGTTTCCTCGTCAAGCCGGGCAATATCCATGCAAAGGGACTGTGCCGAACCGATGAGGCTCTCAACCGTGGAATCCTCTGCATCGGTATCAATCCTCAGATATTCCTTGGCTTCCGCAAGGGTAACAATCAAGGTAACCACCTCCAAAGCAGAAGGGAGACTTCCCACGAAAGGAAATCTCCCTGTTAAAAATATCCGTTATCAGCCGTTCCCGCCAGTCGTCCCCTTGATTTTGAGAATCTGCACCGCTTCCGGCAGCACCAGCTTGCCGTCCACACGCTCCTTCATGACGTAGGCAATCATGCCGTTCCCGGCAAAGAGTTCCCTCAATTCCTGGATGGACCGAGTGCCACGATCGCCAATGTTGTAATAGGCGTAGTCACCGAAAGCTACCGCTTTGCTTCCTGCCTCAATAGCGGGCATATAGGGCGTGGTGTACACGGGATAACCCAGCAGGCGGTCAGGCTCTTCCATCTGATAGGATGGCTGCCAGATATAAGCCTTGTTCTGGTCTTTGAGGGTGCGGATAACTGCCAGCGTCTGGTCATTGACGATAAAGGCCGCATTCTTGCGGTAGGGACGCTTCAGCTTATACACCAGTTCGATAAGCTCATCCGCCGTGATGGTATTGCCACTCGTGGTCACACCAACCTGCGCCGTGGTCAGGAGTCCTGTGGGCTTGTGGTTTCCGTCCCCGTTAAGGAAAGCATTTTCCTCCGCATTGGAGAGAACCTTTCCAAACTGCTCGATGATGTAGCTTTCGAGATTGAAAGCACTGTCGTAAAGCAACTCCTCCGTGATTTTGATAGCCACATGGAGCTTGTGGGCATCGAGGATAACCTGTTCGAAAGTTGCATTCCCGAAGTCGAGTGCGCCGCCTTCCTCGATCCAGGAGGCTACGGGCTTGGTGGCGGCGATGTTGATTTTCCTTTCCCCACTGGTGGCAAGTTTCGTGCCGAGGCTGCGCAGGATGTTCTCCTCCTCCAGCACATCGATGAGGCGGCTGTCCATCTCCTCCGGCACAAGATAACCGCCATCGGTGTCCACGCCCTCCTGCAGAATGTCCGACACGTTGTGGAAGCGTGAACGGATGGCGGAAAGCATGGCCTTGCGGTAATCGTCCGATGCGCGTCCCGTCTTCTCCGGCACGGCCCCCTTGGGCGCATTCAGGATGGGCTCTGCCGTGGGCTTTGCCAGTTCTGCATCGATGGCAGCCTGACGCTCCATGCGCTCAATGTCCTTGCCCAGCGCCACCACCTCGGCCTCCATCCGGTCATAGGCGGCAGCATCCTCGGCAGAGAGCTTTCCGTCCTTGTCGGTGTGGCTGTCCAGGAATGCCTTGGCGCCTTCCCAGAGCTGCGCCCTCTTAGTACGAAGTTCCATAATCGTTGCCATAAACAAATTCCTCCATTTCAGTGAACAATAAGGTTAAGACGGCTCATAAGAGCGTCTGCAGATACACGAGTGTCGGCTGCAGCCGCCCCGGGGAGCCTTTTGGACTGCTCCTTGATCTTGTCGATCAGGGAATTGGTGACGGCCTTCCGGGAAAACAGCATTGCCTCGACTCTATCGGAATTCTTCTCTTCATCCTCGTTGGCAAAGAGAATCTTGTCGGCAAAGCCAAGCTCCACGGCCTTCTTCGCATTCATCCAGCTTTCCGCATCCATCAGATCGGAGAGCTGCTGGCGGGAAAGGCTGGTCTTGAGCTCGTAGGCGTTTACGATGCTCTCCTTGACCTCGTCCAGCATCTGGATGGCCGCCTGCATCTCCCTGGTGTCGCCAATGGCTACCGTGCTGGGATTATGCACCATCATCATGCCCACTGGGGACATCTCCACGGTGGTTCCCGCCATGGCAATCACGGATGCCGCTGAGGCAGCTAGGCCGTCAATGCGAACGGTGACGCTGCCACGATAATCCATGAGCATGTTGTAGATTTGCGCCGCCGCGAACACATCCCCGCCAGGAGAGTTGATCCATACCATGATATCCCCGTCGCATTTCATGAGCTCATCACGGAAGATGCCAGGCGTGACCTCATCGCCGAACCAGGACTCCTCGGCAATCGTGCCGTTCAAGACAAGGGTGCGCTCTCCCGTGTCGGAGTCGCGCACCCAGTTCCAAAATTTACGTTTCATCTGTGTTGTTCCCTCCAGTCTTTTTCCCAAAAAGCCCTGCATCCTTGAGTTTGGTGAGGTTGCCGTTGATGAGGTACAAGTTCCCGCCCTCCTCGTCTGGGATGGGGTTCATGTTTTCCATCTCCCGGATGTCATTTGCCGAGAGCCATCCGTTCTGCCGTCCCACGGCATACCCCTGCATCCGGCTCTGGTAGTCCCCGCGGAGCAGACCGTCCACATTAAACTTTATAAAGCATCTTTTCCGCTCGGCAGGGGAAAGCAATGCTTTCTGCAAGGACTGCTCCCATCGCACCACCCAGGGATTGAGGGTGTACTTCACGTATTCCAGGGATTGCTGCTCGATATTGTTGAAACTGGATTTTTCGAGGTCGCCAATCATGTGGGGAGGCACACGGTAGAGACGCGCAATCTCGTCAATCTGGAATTTCCGGGTTTCCAGGAACTGCGCCTCCTCCGGGGGAATGGAGATTTGCTGGTAGTCCACGCCCTCTTCCAGCACCACGACCTTGCCCGTGTTGGCTGTGCCGCCATAGACGGCCTGCCAGCTTTCCCTCAGCTTGGACGGGTCCTTGAGGACTCCCGGATGCTTGAGGACACCGCCCGGTCTCGCTCCGTTGGCGAAGAAAGCGGAGCCGTATTCCTCGCAGGCCAGTGTCATGCCCACGGCATTACGAGCCATGGCAATCGGTGAATAGCCCACCAAGCCGTCAAAGCCCAGCCCTGGAATGTGAAGAACGTCCTCCCGGCGCAGCTTGATGGACTGCCCGCCCTTCAGCTTGGGATTGCTGTCGGACAGGGGTGTGTAGGTATAGACCAGTTCCCCATGCTCGTCCCTGTCAACGCTCATGCGGTTAGGCAAGAGCGGATACAGTCCAATGACTCGCCTCATGCCGTCCCGGATGATCTGCGAGAAAGAATTTCCCCACAAGAGCAAGTGAATCATGGCTGTTTCTCGAAATATGAAGGAGGTCATTTCGGGGTTAGGCGAATCGTGGAGAAGAAAATAGAGCGGATGCTCCGGCACACGCTCCTTCCCATTTCCCCGATATTCATACACATGAAGCGGCAGACCCGCGATGGACTCCGCCAAAATGCGGACACAGGCATAAACCGCCGTGGTCTGCATAGCAGTAAACTCGTTGACCTTCGCTCCGGCGGCAGACTTGCCGAACAAGAAAGGCCAGCCGCTGAAGTGGTAGCTGTTCTTGGGCTTGTCCCGTGAGCGGAACAGCCAACTGAAAATACTCATGAACATCACGCTCCTCAAAACACCAGAACGCCCCTGCCCTCATAGACAGACGCGCCACTATCATTTCCACATCGAATCGCACGGTCAAGTGCCATGATGAGGGCAATCGCCCCATCAATCTTTTCCGTGCTTTTTGCTTTGTCTGCCTTGATGTTCCCGGCGGGATCAGTGCGGATGAAAATATTGTCCATATTCCACCGAAGGACGGGATGCCCGCCGTGGGCAATCCTCTGCTCCAGGGTGAGCTTCATCAATTCCTTGGTCGGTGGGGACATGGAGGCGAATCCCTGCCCGAAGGGAATGACCGTGAAGCCCATCCCTTCGAGATTCTGAACCATCTGCACCGCTCCCCAGCGGTCAAAGGCAATCTCCCGGATGTTGAACCGCTCCCCAAGCCGCTCAATGAATTTTTCGATATAGCCGTAATGCACAACATTTCCTTCCGTGGTTTCGAGAAATCCTTGCCGTTGCCACACATCATATGGAACATGGTCACGGCGTACACGCAGGTCGATATTGTCCTCCGGGATCCAAAAGTAAGGCAGGACGATATATTTGTCATCGGCATCCATCGGAGGAAACACCAGAACAAATGCCGTGATGTCTGTGGTGCTTGAAAGGTCAAGCCCTCCGTAGCAGACACGCCCTTCCAGGTCATCGGCATCAACACGAAAGGCGCAGGCATCCCATTTCGCCATCGGCATCCACCGGACACTCTGCTTTACCCATTGGTTCAGCCGGAGCTGCCGGAAGGAGTTCTCCTCGCCGGGATTTTGCTTGGCAGAGTCACAGGCGGCCTGAACCTTGTCGATGCCCACGGTAATTCCGAGGGAGGGATTTGCCTTCTTCCACACGGCAGGAGATGTCCAATCCTCATCCTCTTTGGCTCCATAAATGACGGGATAGAAGGTCGGGTCAATCTTTCTCCCTTCCAGAATATCCAAAGCCTTTTGGTGTGTCTCGTAGCAAATGGAGTGCGTATCCGTCCCCGCCGTGGTAATCAGGAAATACAGCGGCTGCATCCTGGCATCGCCGGAGCCTTTGGTCATGACATCGAAAAGCTTCCGGTTAGGCTGGGTATGGAGCTCATCGAATACCACTCCATGGATATTGAAGCCGTGCTTGGAGTAAGCCTCAGCAGAAAGCACCTGGTAGAAGCTGTTGGTGGGAGCGAACACCATCCGCTTTTGGGAGGCGAGGATTTTCACCCGTTTGTTGAGCGCCGGGCACATCCGCACCATGTCAGCAGCAACCTCGAATACGATGGATGCCTGCTGGCGATCGGCGGCGCAGCCATAAACCTCAGCCCGTTCCTCGCCGTCCCCGCAGCAAAGGAGAAGTGCAATCGCGGCTGCCATCTCGCTCTTGCCTTGTTTCTTCGGAATCTCCACATAGGCCGTGTTAAACTGCCGATAGCCGTTAGGCTTCAACACGCCAAAGATGTCACGGATTATCCGTTCCTGCCAGTCGATGAGTTCGAAGGGCTTTCCTGCCCATGTCCCCTTCGTATGGCACAAACATTCTATGAAACCCACGGCATAATCGGCGGCATTGACATCGTAACGGGAATCCTCCGCCATGAATTTTGTCGGATGATAATCGACCAGTTTCCGCATGAAGTCACCTTCCATCTCTCCATTTCACTATCCCTTTCTCGACCGGAGCAACCGCTCCATCACATCATCCTGCGGATTGGCTCCGTTGTAGCCTTCCGAGCAGTTCTCCTTCACCACCTGGTAGATCTGATACCATAGCTGATTGACCTGCTTCATGTACTGCAGGCCAATGTTCACATAGGGCGATACGATAGCCGCCCCGGTGGTTGGATGCTTGGAAAGGAATCCGTAATTGGAGATAGCATCCTGGCATTGAATCCAGCGGGAAACGCTCATGGCGTAATGCTCAATGAGCTCCGGGCTGACCAGTTCAACACAGCCCCTCTTGTTCAGCCAGTTCCATGTCTTTTCGTAAATCTCCACAGCACAGTTCTGGCCGTCCTTCTGGGGGGCTTTCAGGTACTCCTTGGGAGCAGGCATCTCTATGCCCTGAAGATTAGCCGTTGGCAGTACCATCACCTTGGCAGTCTTGCCCTCGTTAATTTTGTCAGCCAGAGCTTTTTTCTTGCGTCCGGCTCCGGCTCTGGCACCGCCTCTGTTAGTTCCGTCTTTGGCTATCCTTCTCACCCCCTTCCAGCCTTTGATTTCTGGATTTTTCCAAACAAATCCTATTCCCCTGTTTGAAAAACAATTTTTTTGCGCGTGAGCCCCTGCCGGTCATTGTGCGGCAGGGTTGCAGAGATTTTGACTCCCCCTCCCGGTCAGCAGTCGGATTTGCCACGCTGATGAATCTTCTCATGGCATGACGTACACAGGCTTTTGAGATTGCTCTCGTCATTCGTGCCGCCATCGGCGAGCGGCTTCACATGATGGACAAGGGTTGCCACCGTTGCCTTGCCAAGCCCAAGGCACACTTCGCACAGCGGATGTGTAGAAATATATCGGTCGCGAATCTTTTTCCATGAGCCACCATACCGCTCATGCTGATTGTAGCCACGGGCAAAATGCTCATAATGCCGTTGCATCATGCTCCGATGTTCTTCACAGTAGCCCGTCCTGCTGTCGGTCAGATTAGGACAACCATCATAGCGGCATGGGCGTTTCGGTTTCGTTGGCACTATGCTCCACCTCATTCCCTTTCAAAACAGGCACAAGAAAAGGCACCGTTTGCAACGATGCCTCTTCCTCTGCCTATTTGGTTATTGTATTATGCTTTGCCAAGAACTTCTCGCAGGCTTCTCTGTCGCCATACTTCAAGAGCTTGTCAAACTGCTTTAGCAGTTCCCATTCATCATCATACGCTCTAAGCTGGCGTTGCTTGCGGGTTCCTTCCTTCTTGAGCGTTCCCTTTGGCCTGCCTGTCTGGTTTTCTCTCCTGCCGCCCCAATTGTTCTCATTCATGGCCATCACCAACGCTGCTGCCAGACCTTGACGCGATTTTGTTCGCTATATCCATGCAGCAAAGACCGATGCAAAAACCATTCAGCCATGTCATTATCTCCCAGCCAGGGGACGCCAAGACCGCCAAAATGATATTCAGCGCAAGAAAAATTATGGTTGCTTTCATGTCTTCCGATATGGTAGAATATTGGTATCAGCAAGGGCGATTGCTCGCCCCCGCCGTGCCCCGCTTTTGTCTATCGCTTGAGGTGCTTTGGACGTTTGCGGGGCTTCGTTGTTTTCTGATAGAGCCATTTTGCAAATTTGATTGCATAATCAGCGATAGTAAGCATCGTCGCTATGGCTATCAGTGTGTTCAACTCTACCACATCCCTGCCCTCCTTTCACTATTATTATATAACAAACTTGTTAATTTGTCAATACTAAAAAGCAAATTCCTTTGAAATATTTTGCCCTCCACCCCTTGTTTTTCAAGGCGTGGAGGGCTTTTATCGCACACAAAAAGGCACCCACCATGAGCAATGGGCGCCCTTTTGCTTTTTAGGAAGGTTGTCGAAAAAATCCACTGTAGCCATTATAGCAGATATTTTGGGATGTTATTGTTACAATAAGGATTTCAGCAAACTTTTATCAGCCCAAGCTGTGCCGCGCAAAGCGATGCGTATACACGTATATCACCAAGAAAATTATAATAGGTCTTCTCTGATATGCTCATCTTCGCACACGTCTCCCGATAATCCACCCCCGTGTATCTGTCCTTGGCAACGATCAGCCTGTCATTGTCGCACCATGAATAGGTCGCATCAATGACCCTCAGCCAGTCCTCCGGCCATCCCAGCTTCTCGCCCCCCACCATGACGGAGCGCAAGGGCGTTGCGTTCCTGATGGCCTTGGAGGCCGTTGGGTCCCCCACGCCGCTCCCGTTCTTCCCGACATACGGCACATCCTCCCTTGTGGCGAGCACCGCCAGCCGTATCTGCTTCTCGTTGTAGAATACGAAGTCTATGACCCTGATGTATCCCTGCCCTGTCCGCCTCATCAAACCCCCCCGTTGCTTTTCCCCGCCTGTGGCAGTAAAATATTATCAGCACAATCACAGCGGGAGGCACGCCAATGCCTCCCGCAACGGGCAGGGGATTCCCTGCCTTTTTTGTTGCTATGACATGAACTCATCCAGATATTTCACCTTGATGTCCTGCTTCATGGCAAATGCCTTTTCCGCCCTGCACCCTGCGGAGTTCTCCCAGCCGGGACAGAGGATGATCGCGTCGCAGCAGGAAAGGAGCTCCAAGGCATCGGCAAGGGCCGTGCAATAGTCCGTTTCCTTTCCTCCGAACATGCCCAAGGGATTCATGAAGCATATTTCCGGGTACTCCTTTTTCAGGAATGCACGGATGCGGTCAGCATCGGCCTTGTTCTCATCCTCATTCCCCGTGAAGGGATGCGAAATGTAATAGCGTTCCATTGTCAAACCTCCTGTCACATGCACCCATACATCGCAACATATTTCCCATACGACATTCCAGCTTCGCTCGCCAATCTTGAGAGCTCGCCAATGGATTTTTTCTTGGTGGCTTTCTTCTGACGATCCTCCGCTCTCTTTCTTAGGTGATACTCGCGCATGTATTCCCGCATTCTCTCCCTGTGTTTCGCCTTGGCAATTTCCGAACGCTCTGTCTTGCACCTTTCGGAACAGTACCTCTGATTTCCTGCTTTGGGGATGAATGTTTTGCCGCACACTGCGCAAATCTTTTCCTTGTGTCCCATATCAAAGCCCCCCCACTCAAAACAACGGTGTTGCCATATCTGCCAGCATTTTCTCCTTTGCCTCGGCATAAAAGTGCTTGTCTACCTCGAACCCATAAGCATTACGCCCTGTTTCTGCGCAAGCTCGAAGCGTGCTTCCACTTCCTGCGCATGGATCGATAACCACGTCGTCGGCATCCGTAAAAATCTCGATAAGCCTTTTAAGCAAGTTTACAGGTTTTTGGGTTGGATGGATATTCGGGATTGCTTTGCTGTCATGTCGCCACTCGAACCAATTTACAATCATACGCCCGTCATTATTGAATTTCGGCAATTTATCACGATAAAGAACCATCGCTGTCTCCACTGCCCCGACAATTCGCATATTCGCTTTTAACGCCTGTGACGAGCTTTTCTTGATGAAGTAAAGCGGATATGAATTTTTGAAGCCGTGCTTCCTGCCGTATTCTTGTACCATAGGAATCTGTTGCCAGGCACAAAAGACAATCATCGCTGGGGCTTTTCCCCGTTCTTTCGGTTCTTTTATCAGAAGTTTGGAACAGAAATGGAAATACTCGGCAATATTGAATTTCTCATCTGTTCGAAAAAATGACTTCCCGGCTTTGTCACTCTCCCCGTTCTTGTTGTCTCCACCTACATACCACATTGGATTTGATCCATATGCAGAACTTCCAAGATTATATGGAATATCAGCAATAACAAGCTGCGCCTTTGCCGGGATGTTATACGCTTTATAGTTCTGAAAATTATCATTGTATAACTCGCATTTTGTCAAACCCTTATGGTGCAATCCGTTTGCGCTCAATTCAAACCATCCTCCACCTCAATATCACAAAATACCGCTGGCATATCCTTCGCCATAATGCGTGCCAGGGGAATCGCGACTTCCCTTATTTGCGGATGCGCTGCCGGGGATGTTCTCAATTTGAGAAAATGCCTCCACTCGCGAAGGTTCGCGGTCATTATCAGCTCCGTTTTGAGGCTGTTCGGGAGAACCGAACGGGCTTCCTGCGGTGTTGCCCCGCGATTCAGCAGGCCGATGTAGTAATTCTCGATTTTCTGCATGGCGATCAGCCAAAGTTTGTATGCCTTGCTGTCCTCGTCCCAAAAACACGGGCGAATGAACGTAAGCTCCCCGCCAAACTTCCCATGGCTATAGTTACAGTAACGTGTGCTTTCCTGCGAATATGAGGCTAAGCGGTGACGAACTATTTCATGGCTTACACCTCTATCAACCGTGAATTTTACGGTAATATTGAAATGCTCTATCACGGATTCGTGCCCACGGCTGATGACATTCCGAAGAAACGCATCCGCGGAATCCTCCGTAATACTGCTCTCTGACTTATAGCATACACGCCCGCAAAGCTCCAGGTGCTTTTGGATGTCCACTCCAAACATGGGTGTCATGATCTCAACGCTTGGCTTTATTATCTTCATAACCGCCCACGCTCCTCGTTCTTCCTGTTGACTCGTTCCTGCGCTTCCTGCCTCATACGCTCGTCAATGCCCATAACATCAAGCATCGAGGTTATTGCGGTGATAACGTCCGCAGCTTCTTCGGCGACTATCATTTTGATATATCTTTCCTCGTTCATCAGCGCGTATTTTGCTCTCGTGTTGAGTTCGGAATTTACGGTCATTCCCTGATTGTCAATCAAGACGGCTTCCTTCAGTTCGTTGAGTTCTTCGTCGATTTTCCCAATCCATTCCTTCACCGTTTCCTCGTCAACATTTCTGCACGGAATCGGCAAAACCTTCGCTTTGTTCATGCTCATATTTTCTCCTTTTCTCGTCCCATCCGTAGCCCCAGGTTCCCTCGTCAAGATAAACCAAAACGAGGTTTCCTTTGCTCCTCCTTTTCCTGTTCTTCTCCATGTTCTTCAGCCGCTTTTGGTAGGAGTCCGTGAGATAGAAGCTGATTGTCCTCTCGGTGCATCCGCGATACTTCGCAATCTCCCGGATAGTCCCCTGCGTGATGTAGGTGTCCCCTTTGTAAAGGGCGAAGATGCGCGTGTCTTTCATAGCAAGTCTTCCGGCTCCTTTTGAAACATTAGGTCTGAAACAGCCTGTAGGTTAAAATACTTGCGGGATTTTAGGTCGTTATTTTTTCCATCCAGACTCTCTCCTCTCTG
>Ga0256405_10011429_pt1 | contig 11335 bp, 7 predicted proteins | sample RumenRJG_02DNA_FD_189096 | JGI IMG/M metagenome (GOLD analysis project Ga0256405, IMG submission 189096) | Bovine rumen microbial communities from Lethbridge, Alberta, Canada - RJG_02 | ecosystem: Host-associated > Mammals > Digestive system > Stomach > Rumen | place: Canada: Alberta | collected...
TTGTTATTGTATCTTATTGATGCTGGGAGTGCCAGTCGCTGTAATCGGCCTGACCGTCGGGCCCGGCATAGCTGCCGTCGATTTTGCTCAGGGCGCGGTTATAGTCGTCGGAACCCTCTTCATAAGGCGTCGGGCGGAAGTCGTTATAGTCCGTCTTGGGCCTGCGCACGGCGGCGGAGAGGTTTGGGTCGGTGACGGGCAGGCTGCTGACGCAGCAGGGAATGATGTCATAGCCCGTGATACTGACCGTGCCGTCCGTGCTGCGCTCGACCTTCAGCTGGACAATGGCGGTATCCTGGTCGGAGGGGAAGGAGGAACCGCCAAATATGAAGTTGCCCATCGAGTAGAGGATGACGCCGCCGTTGTATTCCTCCATCGGCTGCAGACAGTGAGGATGAGAGCCGTAGATGATGTCCGCACCCTCGTCGATGCAGCGACGACAGATATTGACCGTTTCGGGCGTTCTCTGCTCGGGGTAGTAGTTCAGCTCGATGCCCATGTGGAAAGCACAGATGATGAGATCCGGATCCTCTTCTTTCAGCGCGTGGATCGCGGCGACGGCCTTTTCCTCATCGGGGCGGAAATCGCCATAGGCGTTGCTGAACTGGCAATAGATGCCGAGACGCAGCCCGTTCGGCGTCGTCACGATCTGATATTCGTCGTTCTTGCCGTAGGCGATGCCGTATTCTTCGAGCGTGGCCCAGGTGTCGCGCTTGCCGGCCGTATGGAAGTCATCCGAGTGGTTGTTGGCCGTTGTGACAAAGTCGACACCGCCCTCGAGCAGAATGTTGGCCGAGGTGGTCGGCGCACGGAAGGAAAAGGTCTCGATCGAAGAGAGATACTGGTCGGAGAAGGTACACTCAAGATTACCGATGGTATATTCATCATCGCTGAAATACTGCACGACGTTGGAGAAGGGATAGCCGTAATCGCCGTTCATCGTGGCTTCAAAATGCACCGGCGTGCCGGGCGCACCCGTCAGCGTCAGATCGCCGATGAAGCTGAGCGTATACACCTCGGGCTCCGGTTCGGGCGTTGGCTCCGGCGTGGGTGCGACGAGCTCCGGGGTCACTTCCGGCGTGGCGGCAACAGGAGCCGCGCTCTCCTCCACCGGGACAGGCATGTTCACGTCTGTGTTTAGGGAGGAACCCGAGAAATCGGAGCGCATGAAAAGAAGGAAGCCGAGCGTGGCAACAGCGCAGAGAAGGGCAAGCGTACCAAACAACTTTTTCATCTATTTTAACCTCGCAGCTGGAATGTCGAATCATGCATAAAACAGATGTATTATAAAGAAGAATCTCTGGGAAAGCAAGAGAGGATTCTTATTTTTCCCCGTTAAAAGCAAAAAAATACCGGCTTCCCGCTCAATCGGGAAGCCGGTATCGAATGTGCGGATCAGAGCAGGCCGCTCTGGGAAAAGATCGGAGCAAAGACCAGCGCGACGACCGTCATCAGCTTGATGAGGATGTTGATCGAGGGGCCGGAGGTATCCTTGAACGGGTCGCCTACCGTGTCGCCGACGACAGCGGCCTTGTGCGCGGGCGAGCCCTTGCCGCCGTTATGGCCCTCTTCAATGTATTTTTTGGCATTGTCCCAGGCGCCGCCGGCGTTGGACATATAGATGGCGAGAAGCACGCCTGTGACGAGAGAGCCGGCCAGCAATCCGCCGAGCGCCTCGGTGCCGAGCAGAATGCCGACGAGCAGCGGGCAAATGACTGCCATCAGGCCGGGGACGATCATCTGCTGCAGCGCAGCCTTGGTCGAGATCGAGACGCAGGAGCTGTAATCCGGCTTGGCGTCGCCGTCAAGGATGCCGGGGATGTCGCGGAACTGACGGCGGACCTCTTCGATCATCTTATAGGCCGCCTTGGAGACAGAATCCATCGTGAGCGCGGAGAAGGCAAAGGGAAGCATGCCGCCGATGAGAAGACCGATGACGACCTCGGGGGAGAGAAGATTGATGCTCCCTAGCTTGACCTGGTCGGCATAGGAGACAAAGAGCGCGAGCGCCGTCAGCGCGGCAGAGCCGATAGCAAAGCCCTTGCCCATGGCGGCGGTCGTGTTGCCGACGGCGTCGAGCTTGTCCGTGATCTCGCGGACATGGGGATCGAGACCGCTCATCTCAGCGATGCCGCCGGAGTTGTCAGCGATCGGTCCGTAGGCGTCAACAGCTACGGTGATGCCGGTGGTCGAGAGCATGCCGACGGCCGCGAGCGCGATGCCGTAGAGATTGCCGGTGGCCATATAGGAGATGTAGATGCCGACGGAGATCAGCACGATCGGCACCCAGGTGCTCTGCATACCGACGGCGATGCCGCTGATGATCGTGGTGGCGGAGCCGGTCTCGGACTGGTCTGCGATACGCTTGACGGATTTGTAATCCTCGGAGGTATAGACCTCCGTGACCTTGCCGATGACAAGTCCGACGAGCAGGCCGGCGACGATCGAGAAGGCACAGAAATAACCGCCGAAGAACAGCTTGCTGAAAACGACGGAGGCCACTGCGACAAGCGCGGAGGAGATATAGGAGCCCATCTTCAGCGCGGCATGCGGATTGGCGTCTTCCTTGCCGCGGACAAAGAACGAGGCGATAACAGAGGCGAAGATCCCGATTGCCGCGATCACGAGCGGGAAGAGCGCGCCGGCGTTCGAGAAGGTCTCATGCAGGCTCGCGTGCATCGTCACACCGAGCGTAAGAGCCGAGACGATCGCGCCGACATATGACTCGAACAGGTCAGCGCCCATACCGGCCACGTCGCCGACATTGTCACCGACGTTATCGGCAATGACAGCAGGGTTGCGTGGGTCATCCTCGGGAATGCCGACCTCGACCTTACCGACGAGGTCAGCGCCGACGTCGGCCGCCTTGGTATAAATGCCGCCGCCGACACGTGCGAAGAGTGCGATCGACGAGGCGCCGAGCGAGAAGCCGAACATCGAGTTGATGTTGCCGGTGATGTAAATGAGGCTGCAGCCGAGCAGACCGAGACCCACGACGCACATGCCCATGACCGAGCCGCCGGAAAAGGCGATCGACAGAGCCTTGTTCATGCCGCTTTCCATGGCGGCATTGGCTGTGCGGACGTTCGCGCGGGTGGCCACGCGCATACCGAAGAAGCCGGCGGCGATCGAAAAGAGCGCACCGAGCAGGAAACAGACAGCCGTTCCGATGTCGATAAAGATCGCGATCAGCGCAAAGAGGACGACAATGAAGATCGCAAGGATCCGGTATTCCGACATCAGGAAAGCGTTGGCGCCCTCGGCGATGGCGGCGGCGATCTCCCGCATCCTTTCGTTGCCGGCGGGAGCCTTGGAGACATATACCGCCTTGTAGACTGCAAACAGCAGGGCTACCACGGAGAGGACAGGCGCAAGCCATACGATGCTTTCCATATCAATACTCCTCTCAAAAAAGACTGAAAAAGAGAACGAAGTCCCTTTCCTTTGGTAATTTTAACTTATTTACTGCTGCTTTTCAAGGTGCACAGACGTCTTTATCATGCAAAATCAACAAATTTATGGAAAACAACGAAAAAGAAAAAGTTGTCAGAAACCTTTTTGGCAACATGCACAAGCTGCGGCAGGCTCCTGTTTTGAAAATAGAGCAAAAGCCGGAAATCGGCATCGAAACAAATCCTGTTTCAAAGCTTTTTTGAGGAATTGCACCGGAATAAAAACAAATATGACGGCTATCCGCTATATATGAAAACTACGAGGGGCGAACTGACCAAGGGAAGCGGCAGGGACAGATCACAAAGAGGAAAGGACTGGTAAAAAAATAGTCGAAAAACAGAGCTCAAACTTGACGATGATGGAAAAAGTAGATACAATAAAATACGAACTATAACAACTGCAAAGGAGAACACGGCATGGACAAAAAGCTTATGCAGTATATCCCGCAGAATGACATCTATCTATTCAATACCGGCAACGCGCAGAAGGCCTGGCTGTGCTTCGGCTGCCGCTATATTCCGGAGATCGGACTTCACCGGTTCCTCCTCTGGGCGCCGAACGCAAGAGCCGTAAGCCTGGTGGGCGAGTTCAACGGCTGGGATCCGGCGGCAACGCCGATGGAACGCGTCGAGGGTGGCGTATGGGCTGTTTTTGTCGAGAACATCGGACTCGGCGGTCTGTACAAATACGCGGTGACCCAGGCAAACGGTAAGGTCGTGTGGAAGACAGACCCCTTTGCCGCATGGGCGCAGAACGGAAGCGACAACGCGGCCATGGTATATGACGATCATTACGAGTGGACAGACGGCGCGTATATGAAAAAGCGCGCGAAGCGCGATTTTATGCACAGCCCGATGAGCATTTACGAGCTGCACGCCGGCTCGTGGAAGCCGTTCAGCTATGAGCGCGCGCAGTACCGCGACCTGGCGGACGAGCTTGCGGCGTACTGCAAGGAGATGGGCTATACGCACGTCGAGCTGATGCCGCTGATGGAGTACCCGTATGACGCCTCCTGGGGTTATCAGGTCACGGGCTATTACGCACCGACCTCCCGTTACGGCAGACCGGAGGATTTTGCCTATCTGGTCGACAGATTGCACCGGGACGATATCGGCGTGATCATGGACTGGGTGCCGGCGCACTTCCCGCGCGACGAGCACGGCCTTGCCAACTTTGACGGCACGCCGCTTTTCGAGTGCAAGGAGAAACGTATGGCCGAGCATCCCGAGTGGGGGACGCTGATCTTCGACTATGCCTCCAATCAGGTGCAGAGCTTTTTGATCTCCTCTGCCTGCAAGTTCTTTGAAGAATATCACATCGACGGGATTCGCGTGGATGCGGTCAGCTCGATGCTGTATCTTAATTATGGCCGCCGGGACGGCGAATACACGCCGAACCGCGAAGGCGGGTATATCAACCTTGACGCAGTGGCGTTTTTGCAAAAGCTCAACCGCACGATCCTTGTTAACTATCCCGGCGCGATCACGATCGCCGAGGAATCGACGGCCTTCCCGCTGATCACCGCGCCGCCCGAGAACGGGGGACTGGGCTTCTGCTTCAAGTGGGATATGGGCTTTATGCACGACACGCTTGACTATATGCAGCTCGACCCCTATTTCCGCAGCTTCAACCACGATCGGCTCACCTTCTCGATGATGTACACCTTCTCGGAGAATTATATTCTGGCGTATTCTCACGACGAGGTCGTACACGGGAAGTATTCGATGATCAACAAGATGAGCGGCGATTACGACCAGAAGTTCGCCTCGCTGCGTACCCTGTACGGCTATCAGTTTGCCCATCCGGGCAAGAAGCTGACCTTTATGGGCAGCGAGTTCGGCCAGTTCATCGAATGGAACTGGGCTCAGCCGCTTGATTGGCTACTGCTGGATTATCCCAAGCACGAGGCGCTGCGGCAGTACTGCCGAGAGCTCAACCGCCTGTATACGGCGGAGGACGTATTCTATCGCTGTGACAACTCCTGGGACGGCTTCCGCTGGCTGAACGTCAACGACCGCGACAGAAGCACGATCGCCTTCCTGCGCACCTATCCGGGCGCGGAGCACGGTATCGTTTGTGTATGCAACTTTACACCGAACCGCTATGACGAATTCGTGATCGGCCTGCCGCAGGCGAGCACGCTGCGCGAGGTTTTGAACAGCGATGACGAGCGCTATGGCGGAGGCGGCGTGAAGAACAGCGGCACGATCTACAGCCATCACATCGGCTTTTTGGATATGGAGCATTCGGCGAAGATCACCGTGCCGCCCATGTCCTGTGTCTACTTCCGCTATCGGCCGAAAAAACAGCATCTGCATCATTGATGCTTCCATGGGGAAAGGACAGGAAAAATGAAGAAGGAATTTCGTGATCTTTTAAAGGAAAAGGGCAGAAAGAACATGCCGAACGTGCTGCTGGCCTCGGCTGAGTGTGCGCCGCTTTCCAAGACAGGCGGACTTGCCGACGTCGTCGGCACGCTGCCGAAGGCGCTGGCAAAGCTCGGCGTCGACGCGCGCGTCATCACGCCCTATCACCGCGTGATCAAGCAGAAATACGCCGACAAGGTCGAGCATCTCTTTACGATCCGCTGCTATCTCGGCTGGCGCAGCTGCTATGTCGGGATCGAGCGGCTGATCCTCGACGGCGTTATCATCTATCTCGTCGATAACGAGCAATATTTTGGCGACCGGATCTATTACGGAGGCTATCCCGAGGGCGAGCAGTATTCCTATTTCTGCCGCGCCGTACTCGAGGCGATCCCGCTGCTGGACTTCATGCCCGACGTGATCCACTGCAACGACTGGCACACTGCCATGCTGCCGATGCTGGCCCGTACCCAGTATCAGGGCCGCCAGCAGGACGGCATCCGCTATCTGCTGACGATCCACAACATCGCCTTCCAGGGCAAGTTCGGCTTTGACTATGTGCAGGAGCTGCTCGGCATCGACCCGAAATATTATACACCGGAGTTTATGGAGCTTTACGGCTGCGCAGACTATCTCAAGGGCGGCTGCGTGTTCGCCGACAGGATCAACACCGTAAGCCCCAGCTACGCTGAGGAGATCAAGACCTCGTATTATTCCGAGGGGCTGGACGGCATCCTCAACGCCCGCAGCGCCGAGGTTTCCGGTATCATCAACGGCATCGACACCAAGGTCTTCAATCCTCACAGCGATCCGCTGATCCCGGCAAACTATGACCGGGCACATATGAAGGGAAAGGCCGTCTGCAAGGAGGAGCTGCAGCGCCGGATGGGTCTCGAGGTCAATCCCGATATCCCGATCATCGCGATGGTCACGCGCATGACCGAGCAGAAGGGCTTTGATCTTGTCGCGTCCCAGCTTGACCGGCTCATCTGCGGCCGCGATGTCGAGTTTATGCTGCTCGGCAGCGGCGACGCCCGATTTGAGGACTTCATGCGCGGCGCCGAGGCCCGCTACAAAGGCCGCGTCTGCGCCTACATAGGCTATAACGAAGAGCTTGCGCATCTGGTTTACGCGGGCAGTGATTTTTATCTGATGCCCTCGCGCTTTGAGCCCTGCGGCCTGAGCCAGATGATCGCCATGCGCTACGGCACGATCCCCATCGTGCGCGAGACGGGCGGACTGAAGGACACGGTCGAGCCGTACAACTGCTTTACCGGCAGCGGCAACGGTTTCTCCTTTGCCAACTACAATGCCGATGAGATGTATGACACGATCCTGTATGCCCTTGGTTGCTGCGGCGACAAGAAGGTCATGCGCTATCTCATCAGCCATGCCATGGAGGCGGACTTCAGCTTTGATCTCTCGGCGGAGGCGTACGCGAGGCTCTATGTATGCATGCTTTGATTCTGCCGGAAGGAACGACATATACCATATATTTCGGCGGATCTTATGAGGAGCACTGGTCAGAGGATTCTTCGCTGTTTATTTCCTACCGCGACCGCCGCGCCGTAACGGCGCGGCTGACGGGGGAGAGCTGGCTTCCCATGGGCGGTGATGCGCAGCTTTGCGCCGCGATTGTTTCTTCCCCGCGCGACGCGGTGATCCGGCGCTATTTCACCTCGGCTGTTACGACTTATGCCGCCTCGCAGGAATGTCTGCGCAGACATCTGCCGCTGACGCGGATCTATGAATACTTCTCCTTTGACGACCCGATCGCCGCGGCTGAGCTGCTGCGGCTGCTGATGGACGACTGCGGCTTTCGCATCGAGGCCGCGTTCCCGGCTGTGGTGCGCAGCTGCGCCTCAATCCTGCTGACAGAAGAGGAGCAGAGTGCACTCAGCGACTATCAGCCGCGCACGGCAAAGCTTTCCGAACTGCTGCGACGGGCGAAGGACAATCTCCTTTGCATCGAACATGACGGCAGCCGCGAGGAATTTCGCGATCCGCCGCGCGCACTGCGCTGCGGCGAACGCGTCAGGATCGCGTTCCGGCTGCTTTCCGGCAAGATCGAGAACGCGGAGCTGAATGTCTTCGGAGACAAGGGCAGAGAGACCATCCCCATGACAAAAGGGGAGGGCGGCCGTTATTCCGCCGTTTTCCACACGCCCGACGAGGCGCAGGCGATGTGGTACTCCATCCGTCTTATTGCGAGCGAGGGCAGCTATACGATATGCCCGGACGAAACGGGATACTGCGGCGAGATCTGCGGCGGCGAGCGGGCCGGTTTCCGGCTGACGGTCTTTCGCCGTGATTTTGAAACGCCGGCGTGGTTCCGCCATGCGGTGATGTATCAGGTCTTTCCCGATCGCTTTGCCTTTTCCGACGACGGCACGGCGGAAAAGGGGATCGCTTATCACAGCGCGCTCGGCCAGACGCCGGAGCTGCACCGTTCGATCGACGAGCCGCTCCGCTGGCAGCCGAGGCCGGGCGAGAAGAGCTATTCGCCGGACGACTTTTACGGAGGAACGCTCAAGGGGATCGAAAACAAGCTGCCCTATCTCAAGGAGCTGGGGATCAGTTGCCTGTATCTTAACCCCATCGTCGAGGCGCGCTCGAACCACCGCTATGATACCTCAGACTATGGCCGGGTCGATCCGATCCTCGGCACGAACGAGGATTTTGAGCATCTTTCGGCGAAAGCATCAGAGCTTGGGATACGTATCATCCTCGACGGCGTCTATTCCCACACCGGGGCGGACAGTATTTACTTCAACCGCTATGGCAACTATGATTCCCGCGGCGCATATCAGGGGGCGGACTCGCCGTATTACGACTGGTACGAGTTCCGCAGCTTCCCGGATGATTACCGAAGCTGGTGGGGCTTTGCCGATCTGCCCGAGGTAGACGAGTGCAATCCCGCATGGCAGAAGCTCGTTATTACGGGGGAGGACAGCGTTGTCAAAAGCTGGCTCAGACGCGGAGCTTCGGGCTGGCGTCTGGACGTGGCGGACGAGCTGCCTGACAGCGTGCTTGCGCTGATCCGAAGCGCGGCCAAGGAGGAAAAGAGCGACGCGCCGATCATCGGCGAGGTCTGGGAGGATGCCGTCATCAAGGAGAGCTATGGCGGAAGACGCAATTATGCGCTCGGCTATTCCCTCGACAGCGTGATGAACTATCCCTTCCGCACGGCGGTGCTTGATTTTATGCACGGACGCTGCGATGCGCGCTCGCTGCGTGATTTTCTGATCTCCCAGCGGATGAATTATCCCGCGCCGCTGTACTATTCGCTGATGAATCTGCTCGGCTCACATGACGTCGAGCGGCTCAAGAGTGCGCTGGCGACAGACATCGTGATCAAAAGCCTCCCGCGCGAGGAGCAGGTGAAGCTGACCTTTAACGCTGAGCGTCTCGAAAGGGCCGTGCGGCTCGAGAAGCTGTGCGCCGCTCTCCAGTTTGCCATTCCCGGTGTGCCGAGCATCTATTACGGCGACGAGCAGGGAATGGAGGGCGTGGGCGACCCGTTCAACCGCGCGCCGTTCCGGGAAGACGACAGAGAGCTGCACGATTATTATGTAAACCTTTCCGCACTGCGCAATTCCGACCCGGTCTTTGCCGAAGGCGAGGTGTCCTATGACGCGCCGTCTGCCGATGTCCTGACGATCGTGCGGTATTATGCCGGCGATCACGGTGCGACGAACAGCGTTTATCTCACGGCGATCAACCGCGGAGAAGCGGCCGAATATTTTGCTGATCTTTCCTGCGCGGGGCTCGGAATGTACGCGGGGAAGATCGCGGCAGAATGTGCGGAGACGATTCGGATTAGATAATTATGTAAACCAATAAAGGAGCGCTGCCATGAGAAATTATCTGATTGTTGTGGATATGCAAAACGACTTTATCGACGGCGCTCTCGGCACGGCTGAGGCCGTCGCGATCGTGGACAGAGTGGCGGAGAAGATCCGCGGCTTTGACGGTGAAGTCATTTTTACACGCGACACGCACCCGGAAACGTATCTTGACACGCAGGAGGGGAAAAACCTGCCTGTGGTGCACTGTATTTCAGGGAGTACTGGCTGGCAGATCCGCGAAGGACTGGGAGAGATCCGCCCGTGTCTTGTGATCGACAAGCCGACCTTCGGCTCGGCCGAGCTCGGCGCCTTTCTGGCGCAGAGAAATGAAGAAGAGCCGATCGGGGAAATCACACTGATCGGTCTCTGCACCGATATTTGCGTGATCTCGAACGCGCTTCTGATCAAGGCCTTCCTTCCGGAGGTGCCGGTGCGCGTCGACGCGGCCTGCTGTGCCGGCGTTACGCCGGAGAGCCACCGCAACGCGCTCGAAGCGATGAAAATGTGTCAGATCCGGATCGATAACGCATAACAAAAGAGGCTCCCCGACGGGGAGCCTCTTTTTGGAAGAGGAAGGGGAAAAGACATGAAAGAGGCCTTTGAACGCTTTGACATGAAGCGGCCGCCGGTGCGGACAAAGTGGTATCTGCGTCCGCTGACGCTGCTGCTGAGTGCACCGGACACCTATAAGCATCATGCGATCATCCGCCGCCATGGAACGGAGGGATTAAAACCGCCGTATCTGATGTTGTGCAACCACAACGCCTTTCTGGACTTCAAGGTTGCGACCCGGACGATCTATCCCCACCGTGCCAATTATGTTGTGGCGATCGACGGCTTTATCGGGCGCGAGGAGCTGCTGCGGAACGTCGGATGTATCTGTAAGCGGAAGTTCACGAACGACATCACGCTGATCCGCCAGCTCAAGGCCGTCGTTGACAACGGCGACGTTGCGATGATCTACCCCGAGGCGCGCTACTCACTCTGCGGCACGACGGCGGTGCTGCCGGCCTCGCTCGGCAAGCTGTGCAAGCTCCTCAAGGTGCCGGTCGTGACGCTGATCTGCCATGGACACCATGTGAATTCACCGTTCTGGAATCTGCACGACCGCGGCGTCAAGCCGACGGAGGCGGACTTCACGCTGCTCTTCACGCCGGAAGAGCTGCGATCGACACCGGCAGACGAAATTAACCGCCGGATCGTCGAGGCGTTTCAATACGACGATTTCGCCTGGCAGAAGGAGCGTGGGATCCGCACGCCGTATGAGCGGCGGGCGGAGGGGCTGCACAAGGTGCTCTATCAGTGCCCGCGCTGCGGAGAGGAGTTCCACATGAGCTCATCCGGGACGACGCTGCGCTGTGAGGCGTGCGGTAAAAGCTGGACCATGTCGGAACTCGGCGAGCTGTCGGCAGACGAGGGCGAGACGGAGTTTTCCCACATTCCCGACTGGTATGAATGGGAGCGCCAAAACGTCCGCCGCGAGGTCGAGCAGGGAATCTATTCCAGCGGTGTATTGCCCGTGACGGTCGATACACTGCCGAATGCAAAAAGGTTTATCCGTCTCGGAGAGGGGACAATGGTGCACGACATGAACGGCTTTACCGTGCGGGGAACAGACGTGGACGGTGACCCCTTTGAAATGATCAAGCCGGTGCCGAGCCTGTATTC
>Ga0256405_10011431_pt1 | contig 11335 bp, 13 predicted proteins | sample RumenRJG_02DNA_FD_189096 | JGI IMG/M metagenome (GOLD analysis project Ga0256405, IMG submission 189096) | Bovine rumen microbial communities from Lethbridge, Alberta, Canada - RJG_02 | ecosystem: Host-associated > Mammals > Digestive system > Stomach > Rumen | place: Canada: Alberta...
TGGATCTAATTTTAATAAGAACAATTAATCGTTCTGACGTAACAATTAGAAAGAAAGCTGATGGACGAAAGTCCAAAGGAAGATTACTCCATGAGTTTCTGGATAATCACGGACTTATCGCAAACGGCTTTAAGTTTGAGGAAGTAAAATCATTGTTGCAATCCAGTTTCCTGAAGGTGGTTACCTCTGAGTATATTGATGAAGACAATATACTTGACAGAATAAAAGGTTCCATTGATGACGACATACCAATAATTATAGGCATAGATTTCAACAATAAGGATGGACACGCATTGGTTGCCATAGGCTACGACACTAATAGCGATGGAGGACTTTCCGAGATTTACTGTCTAGACCCAGATCAGCCCAAGACTAATATCGGCTACTGGAATGCTGTCATCAAGGTGAATGAATACAGGAATACTCAATACAAGCATCTATACCTGCCAATTAATGACAGAGTCTCTCTCAGTGATGCGTTATTAATTACTAAGAAATAAGCAAATGGATGAAGAGCTGATAACAATGGGGCTTACAAATAAATTAACGGTATCAGACATCGAGAGAATCCAAGAAAAAGCTGATAAAGGAGACGCATACGCACAATATGCATATGCAAGAGTTCTGAATATTAGGATTGACCGAAGATGCGTCATTTGACGATGTTATGACAGAGTTGCTTAAGCATCGCAAAGACAAGACTAAGAAGAAAAACTAAAACTTTTCGCACTAAAAGCCTTTACGTTCAGATTTATTTTGTAAATTTGTCGCAGAATTGAATTTTGGACGTGCTTTACACTCGTTAAAATCGCCAAATTACAACGGTATATATGCACGAACAAGCACGGAACAACCCACAAGTGGGCTGCTTTCCGTGTGTATATATAGGTGTTTGGCGATACCTTACGAGTGGCATGGAGAGTAAGCACACTTTTCATTCCAAACGTTGAACTTGTTAAAATTGCCAAAGTATGGACATTGATGAAATTCGGAGTAAAGCCAAGCGCAAAGGCTTGATAGCTGGAGGCATATGGCTTATTGTGTTTGGGTTAATCCCCCTTATTGCTTGGATTATCTACAAGCCAGATACTTTCTTTAAGGCTATCACTAACCGTGACTTTTATGGTTGGCTTGAAGGGTATCTTTTCTTGCTGCTTGTCGCCTATGCTATTTTCTACGCACTTAGTTACTATGGTACTAAGAAGAAACTTATGGAAGACGAGAAGACAAGGGAAGATAATGAACTGCGTGAAAAGATGATGGAGTTCTTAGACAAGCAAAACCAAACTAACAAATAAGCTATGAAAGATAATATACCACCTTGCACCACCGTCAAGCAGAGTAGGCTTTTAGTTCAAGTAGGCATAGACCCTAATACGGCTGATATGGTTTATTACTTTGACCACGGAGAATTGCTTTTGCCTACTGCACATCTTATCAGTAGTCGCCCCAAGCGTGACATACCTGATTGGAACGATGAGACATTCTTGCCTGCGTGGTCGTTGACAGCTTTACTAAACTTACTACCCGATTTTATTTCCTATGCTGAGGATGAGGAGCAAGAACTATTTGGCGAAGGAACGGCTTACGGTTTAGAATTGGAAACTAACCGAATGTCTTATGTCGGAGATACTCCAAGCGACATAAAGTTTGATAGCGGAGTACGGCTTAATTTACTTGACGCTGCGGTTGAAACGGCTGTATTCTTGGCACGGGAAGGTTGGTTTGACCCCGAATAGCATGACCGACTGGGCACAAATTAAGCCGTCTACGGATTTGTAACTTCCGTGACGGCTAACTTTATGCTTTCTACTTTGAAAGTTTTTTATTCGGTCGTTTCTGCTTTACGGCTTCATGGTCGAGATTATCATCCGCCATGTCATTTAATACGTCAACAGCTAAATTTCGTATTACTTGATTAAGCGTACCGTATTTATCATCCTTTTGGTTATGGTCGTTTATATAAGCGTCCGCAACGGTCAATGACATATAAAGGCTATCGTCGTCGCCAAGAGGATATAGCTTGTGGTTTTCCGCAACGGCTTTCAGTTTCGCCTTTGTACGGTCATTATCGTACTTTGCGAAATTACTTACAACATGGTCAACTATTTCGTAGCAAGAAAAATCTTCAAAAAAAGTTTGTTTTCTACCTAAAAAGGGCTCTGTATTGTTGGAGACAACAATATTGGGTAAATAATTGTGGCTTATTCAATTTATTTTGTGAAAACAGAGAACTTTCATCCATTTCACTTCTTATAGAACTCCTGTATCTCTGCTATCATGTCCTTGACCTCCTGGTTAATCTTCAGGAAGTTGGCATAGAGGATGCGCTCACGCGCCTCGACGGAAGGGAAGTTGTAGAACTTCGGTAAGGGGTATTGGGCATAGGCCTTCTCCTCCTTGGCGATCTCGGCCATGTTGAAGTCGGTCTAGCAGAAGAACTTGCTGGTTTTGAACTTCTCACATTCCTTTTGCACATCTTTTGAGTCCGAGAAAACAGGAACAACCAGAAATAACTCCCTCGTTGGACTTATATCGGTAAGACCGACTGGGAGAAGATGTGCGATGACGGAGGGAAGTTTTATGGGTGGCAGCAGTTGCTGACCGGTTACTGTCGTTTGATGGTCAGCACAAGGTATTCCGACTGTGTGCCGATGCGGAACTTGGCTCCCCAGATACCCAGTCCGGAGCTCACATAATAGTTGGTTTGTCCTTTTCGCAGCGGACCGAAAGCGTCCTCGTAGATGGCATCCGTTATCCAACTGATGGGCCACACCTGTCCGTGATGGGTGTGTCCGGCAAACTCGAAATCCACACCGTTGTGTGCTGCCTCTTCCAATTGATAGGGCTGATGGTCGAGCTCTATAAGAAAACGGGACTTGTCGACTCCTCGCATAACCTCAGAGAGTGACTTACGCCGGCGGTTTGTGCGGTCGTCGCGGCCGATGACAGTGATATTGCCTATCCCATTTATGTTTACAGTCTTGTCACGCAGCACCATGATGCCAGCGTCGCGGCAGAACTGTGAGTCGGCATTGAGCCCCGTATAGTAGTCGTGATTGCCTAAGCAGGCGATGACAGGAATGTCCAGGTTGCGGAACTCCTCAGCCATGTGCTCTTGTGCTACCGGCCGGTAACTGCCGTCGATGAGATCGCCGCCAATGAGGATCGCATCGGGATGCTCAGCCTTCAGCAGCGTGAGCCAACGGTGAAGGTCGGCACGTGTGTTGTGATAGCCCAAATGGAGGTCGCTGACAAGAACGAACTTCACGTCTTTCTTCATATCTTTCTTCGTCGTCACGACCATCTCCACCCGCTTCTTGTCGTTGTAATGGAAGTATGCGAGGGTGAACAAAACGGTCAGTGCAACGGCTATACCTCCTGACAGCCATCCGTTACAATGCAGAGCAGCAGAAGGAACTACATGGCAGAGACGCAGCACGTCGAGACAGACGAAGACAAGAAAGAGATAGAGCAGGATCATCAGCCACGATGTCCCCGCCTCGTAAGTGAGGGTCGCCAAGGACATCGGCCAACGGTCGATAACCCCCGACATGGCGACAAAGAAGGTCACAAAAGCCAATGCCATCAGTCCCACGACAGCCATACGTAAAGGTATGATGTCAGGCATCAGCTGCCACGTGCGCCACGCCACATAAGTCTGACCGGCGATAGGCAGGAGGAGGAATATCAGGAATGCGAATTTCATAGGCTCTCTCCTATTATGCTAAGCCACCCCTATCAGCTCAATGTCGAAGATGAGTGTGGAACCGCCTGGGATGCCGGGCTGAGAGAACTTGCTGTAGCCCATCTCTGCCGGAATGTAGAGCTCCCACTGGTCACCGACGTGCATCTGCTGCAAGGCAATGATCCAACCGTCTATCAGGTCGCTCAGTCGCATGGCAATCGGTGTGCCACCACGACTGCTGTCGAACTTCTTGCCGTCGATGGTCCAACCGGTGTAGTGGACGGTGACGATGCTCCGTCTTTGAGGCTGTGCCCCGTTAGGGTTACCCGCCTTCAACACTTTATAATAGATGCCTTTGGGAAGGGCTTTCACGCCCTCCTCCTTGGCTTTGTCCTCCAACCACTTGCGGTTGGAAATGATGTATTCGCGCTTGGACATAATGCTTGCTATTTAGTGGTTTTACTATCTTATCTTTACATTTACAAAGGTACCACTTTTTTCAGTTTGACTGGCAATATTATATGTCGAATTTGAAGAAATCCTGCATATCAATCAGATGCCTATTGCGAAATGGTTTAGGGAGCAGTTTAATATATGGCAAGGGCAACAAAAGTTTCATAAGTTGTAACAAGGGTAAGGGGGCATGACACGTGATTTCTTGCTCCTTCTTTACTATTTCTGTCACGAAAGTTTTGATTAACTAATCAAACAAAAAAAGAATCCAAATATTTTGTTTATTTCAAGAAAAATACTACATTTGCCCCATGAATACTCCATCTATAGTAAGTGTGTATCTGCACATATAGATGATGATAATAAAGTTTTTGGAGTTATTGGAAATAGAGGAAATAAAGACGTAATACGTCTCCTCTTTATAGAAAACCAAATTGGAACAACAATTGCTCTTGATTGTCTTAATGGAGGGATAGGCATGAGTGGGCAAACAAATACAAACCTATATCCCTCCATAGATAAAAATATGTATTACTCAAAAGATGTAATTAAAAAAGTTTGGAAAAGAGCAATTCCTGCAATGAATCAAGACGCTGCACATGTTCAAAAAGACAAATGCGGTGCTTGGATTGTATTTGAAGCCTATGGGGATAGGAGTAATGAATATGGTTGGGAAATAGACCATATCATTCCTATTTCTAAAGGTGGCACAGATGATTTGTCAAACCTTCAACCATTACATTGGGAAAATAACGTTGCCAAAGGTGATGGTGATTTAGTTCGTAAAGTTGTAGCAGATGGTATTCATAATAGGATTGTTCCTTATTGGAATGTCTTGTTTGAATAAATTTAAGAGAGGGCTGCAAAAGCCCTCTCTTCCTATTCATATTTTTGTTTCATCCAATTGTAGCATTCTTGATATGTACTGCAAAGATACTCTACAATGACGTGATGGTGAGTCGTTTGTTTTGTTGAATTGGAAATAGAAGTTTGTCCTTTTGTATAAAAGTCTGCAAACACAATGTCCCCGACATCAATCGAACCACCAAAATAATAAATGGTATTCCGTCTTACTCCAACATAATAGTTTTTGGTCTTAACAATGTACCATTCTTTTGGCGAGACAAACTCAACAGTGCCTTTAACCAATCCTGAATACTGTGTTTCTTCTTTTGGCCTTTGCCTTTTTACAATTGACCCATTCTTTATATTGCGCTGTACGCCTTCGTTATAAGTAAAGTCATTAAATACAGGATCAATCATAAAAGAATTCTCATCCTTTCCGTAAATTCTCCATTTTATATGTTCCCCATTGTCATTCGTCTGTACTCCAGGCAACCCCTCGTTTAACATGTCAGAACCAAAGAGATTAAAGACAAAGAATTTATCGATGTCACTTGTGATGATGGTATTATAGTCCATCTTTATGACAGAGCATTCAGTTTGGGAATACCAAATAACAGCATATACAGAATTCTGATTCATGATATCTCTCATTTCCCTGCCGCTAACGAATTCCACATTTACCCTGTGGAACTCAGACCATTCACCCACCGACTTTTCGTAAATAACATCACATTGGGCGGTAAATCGTCCATATACATGAAAACAAAGTGATAATAAAATGAATAGAGAAAAAAATCTTTTCATAGTTACTGTCCTCCAATTTTATTTTGTTAGTGGCAAATTTAATAAGTTTTCCCTATTTAAACAAATTTCTGAGACATAATTTAATTATTATTGTCAAGATACATAATATTCCGCTTACGGAATGACAAGTTTCCCATTCTCACTTCTTATAAAACTCCTGTATCTCGGCAATCATGTCCTTCACCTCCTGGTTCACTTTCAGGAAGTTGGCATAGAGGATGCGCTCACGCGCCTCGACGGAAGGGAAGTTGTAGAACTTCGGCAACGGATACTGGGCATAGGCTTTCTCCTCCTTCGCTATCTCGGCCATGTCGAAGTCGGTCTTGCAGAAGAACTTGCTGGTCTTGAACTCCTCGGCCTCCTGGATGTCCATGCTGCCGCCACGGCCTGTCTTGGTCTTGATGAAGTCGCGGGCTGTCTGACCGCAGATCCAGCCGGTGGGCATATCGGCTATCTTTGAACCCGGCACCAGCGAGTCCATATTCTCATTGAGGTTGATGGAAGTCTTGTCGCGGTCAATCGTTACGCCTTTCTTCAACTGCACCACCTTGCCGAAGATGTCGTTGGAGAGCCATTCCAAAGTCTCTTTCGCACGGGCGGAACCGCTGACGACATTGCCGACGGTTGTGATGACCTTCTGCATACCCACCTTGCCATAGTCCGACTCTAACTGAGGGAGTTCCTGGAAGCCCAACGTCACGCTCACCTTGTTGCTTCGTGCCGTACCGATGAGTCGGTCAATCTTATGGAAGTACAGTGTGGGCAGCTCATCGACGATGATACTCACCGGCACATTCTTTCCCTGCCCGGTGTTGACACGTGTCACGAGACGGTTGAGGATAAGGGCATTGAGGGCACCGATGATGCTTTCCATCTCCGGGTCGTTCGCAATGAGCAGGTAGCTGGGATGCTTCGGATCGCTGACCTTCAAGTCGAAGTCATCGCCTTCCTTGCTGAATATCCAATACGACTCCTTCGTGGCCAGTCGGGACGTGAACACACGCAGGGTGCCAATCATACCTTCCAACTGCTCCATGGCCCTGTTGTCAAAGGCCGTGCGGAACGGACCGAGCAAGGGTGCCACCTCGGTATCGGTCATCAGCACCTCAAAGATGGTATCATAGCTCTCGTTGAGAAACGAGAGGATATGCGGCATGTCGCTGTACTTGCCCAACCAATAAGCGGGCTCACAGACATTGCCCTCAGCATCGCGGACAACGCCCGTAGGTTTGATCATCCCCGTCTCCGGGTCGATGGTCTTGTCATAGGCCAGCTCCCTGCCCTGCTCGTCATAGGGCCGCTTCTGATAGTTGCAGAAGAAGTAGATGCACGCGGCCAAGAAGTTGACAGCAGAAGTCTGGAAGAACTGGTCGCTGCCGCCTCCCCCCTCTTTCTTGCCTTTCTGCAACGACTCCAGCAGCGTCTCAGCCGTCTCGCTGGCAGCAGCGAGATTGCTGATGTACTTCAATTGGATGGGATTGACCCTCCGGCTGTATTCCACGTTGACGAAGTTGATGATATTGAAGTCGCAGCCCTCCGGTGTGCGTCCGGCCTTCTTGTTAATGCGGTAATGGTAGTAGAGCTTCTGAGCCAGTGTCGGGAACTTATAGTCGTAAGCGACGACGGCAAAACCCTTGGCACTGTGCTGGCGGATGAAAGGCTCGATGATGGAGAACGTCTTACCAGAGCCCGGTGTGCCGACAACCCACGTGCCACGAAAAGGATTGATGATGTTCACCCATCCCTTGCGGAACTTCCCCTTGTAGTAATAGCGCATGGGGATGTTCACGCTGTACTTGTTCTCTATCTTCTTGTCATTCTGCAAGAAACTCTCATTCTCCAGGTTGAAGCGGTCTTTGAGCAGGCCGTCTTTCAGATACTTTGAGATGTTGTCCAATGCCACGTGGCAGAGTATTGTGCCCACGACAGACATGAGAAAATAAAGCCACGTACTGCTGTGGAGCGAGAAGAAGCATGGAGTCCAACCGCGGTAGAACATCCACACGGAGAGGAACATCAGTATCAGACCAAAGGACAGCGGATAGACGACCATGCGCTTGGCGTTGAACTCCAGGTGCTTCTTGTTCCTCGTACCGATGCACGTCACGCAGATGATGAGCAGGGTCATAATCTTGCTGTGGAGCAGATGACCGTCCTGGTAGATGTCCATCAGCTTCATCCTGCCGTGAATGTCTGCGACGATACCACCCCAGAACGTCAGCATTCCGGGGGTGATGGCATACTCGAAAAACTCGATGACCAGTGATAGATAGATGAATGTCCTGAAAATCTTGTAGATGGACTGCAGGTCCTTGCTTTCTTCCATGCTTCTTCTTTGATTGGTGGTTATAATGATACGTTGACGTGAAATGACCACGGCGTGGTCGCATCTTGACCATAGCGTGGTCGTGCTATGACCACGAGCCGGTCACGCTATGACCACAGCGTGGTCACATCATCATTTTAAGCTTCGGCTGAAGGCATCTGCACTGAGTACGTCGCTGTATTTGACTTTCAGGCTGATGGTGCGCCCGCTGATCTGCTTCTCGCTCAGTTCGATGGTGAGAATCTTGTCATCGGGGAAGGTCAGCTTCCTGATGACAACGACATTGCGGTAGCCATGGAGGAAGGACGGAGAGCGGTCGAGCATGAAAGCGGGTTCCAGGTCTATCGTCTGCACCGTTGTGGCCTTGGCTTTTTTCTTATCCTGAAGCTTTATCTTCAGCTGGTCGATGTCAAAGCGGATGTTAGTCCTGTTATAAACAGAGAAGTCGAGGAAGAAATACTCGCCCACACTGTAGATGTTGTTCAACGCTATCTGCATCTTGTGCTTCTTCGACGATCGGATGCCCTTGGATGGTGAAAGCCATATCCGTCGGGCATAGCGCGCCATGTCCTCCGTGGAGAGGCTGACGGCAGGATTGTCATAACGGGTGCGCTCATCCAGCAGAATGGTCTTGTCGGTCACCGCTTCCTCCGGTCGCGAGGTATAGACCAGACCGTACTGACTGCGGTAGCGCTCCGTGACGATGGTCACCACACCGAGGATGTCGCCGTCGCGGTTCACCTCCACCCCTTCCTTGGGCTTCAGACGGATGGTGTTGCTGATTGGCTGGTCGCCCACAACCTTGTCCGTGCTGATGTCCACGAACCTCACCGGCTCACTGGCGGTGATGACCGTCGTGATGTTCTCGTTGACGGTCAGAAGCTGCATGCAGTCCATCGTCTTCTGGGCATTCACTGCAGTGAACAGAAAGACGGACATGATGAAAAAGAAAAATCTATGCGTATTCATTGCTTTGCTGTTTTTATTGTTATCGTTTCTGCTTGTCCTTGCTGTTGATGAGATAGACCATCGTTCCGTATTTCACCCTGACCTTGTTCTTCCGTATGTTTTTCGACAGGGCATTCGAGGCCTTGCGATAGGCGTTCTGCAGTGCCTGCTGCCCCCACCGTGCCGTAGCACCGGAGACAGAGCCGTCGGTGAAGCTCATGTTCTGACCCACCGTACTGCCTGCCACATCCCTGACGGTCTCGCCGAAACTGCTCTTGGGCACATACAGACCCTCCAGACCGTCGGTGTCGTAGATGCTCAGATGGACTTTTATCAGCTCATCCTCATAGAGCACGCTCTTGATGGTGCCCTTGACACGCTGCTGGCCGAAGCCGCTGAGCGTGCCGTAGAGACAGGTGCCACGGGCTATCGTCCGCTCACCGATGTCGATGTCGTCGAGAAGACGGAAGCGGACACGGCTGCCATCGACCGCCGTTATCTCCTCATCCACAATCGCACGGATGAGCTTGTGCTGCGTCTCATTGACAGCGATGGTATTGAAGTATTCGGAAGTCTCCTTTTGCCGCTTCACCACCTCCTCAGCCTCTGCTTCCTCAGCAATTTCGTTCACGGCTTTATCATTGACGGTCTTCCTCTGCTCTGTCTGCTGCTCCTTCTGTTTGGCATAGTGGCTGCCCGATGCCGGTCTGTCATTGCTCCCGGCATCAGCTGCTACACCACTGCCGCGCAAGCCTTCGTCACGGGCATCGGTCAGTTTCTTCTGAAGATCCTCCAGGGTGCGCTGTTCGTCATACGTGTTGCCGTAGTGGCTGCCACTGACGTTATTGTCTTTCTGCTGCTGCTCCTTGATCTGCTCCTGCAACCGGCGCAGACGTTCCATCGACTGCCGGGCTTCGTCACTCTGCCGGTCCAAAGCAGCCACCTCGGCATCGGTGTATTGCGACTGGTACGACTCCTTCTGCTCCTCACCGCCACGCTCGATGTTCTCCACGGCGGACTCATCCTTGATCTTTCCGAAGTTGTTGACCATATTGCTGTACTTGTCACCGATGCCGTCGCCTTTGAGGTTGGCATCGGGCAACTTGTCGTTGTAGTACGCCGTAGTCTGCTTCTTGTCGTCCACCTCCACCTTCTCGATGTTGAAGAACCGGAAAAAGAAATAGCCGAAGAACAGCAAGGGCAGATAGAGGATGGCGGGCAGCATGTACTTCGGCTGCCGGAAATTAATCTTGTCTGTTATTCTCATAGTTCCTGGTGCTTGTAGGGTTCGACACTTGGGTTGTACGCTCCACATGCTGCCTGCTGCCACCGTTATGGCGGCGGAAGCGCAGCTCCTTCTCCTGACGCTCCACGGCACTCGACGGCTGTCGCTTATGGCTCACCGCCGTGGACATGCGGTAGAGGTTGAGTGCCACACTGAAAAGGACAAAGCCGAAAATGATGCACAGGAAAAACTTGGGATAGCGGGAGGCAAAAGTCTGGACCTTGGCTGCCGCCTTGTCCAGCCGCACTGTCTCCGCAAAGGTCTTCCCTGCCTTCACACTGCTGTCGTGAAGGTCCTTGTATTTCGGATCGTTCTTGTCGGGCATCTTCTCCCCGATGATGATTTTCTTGAGATTCATAGCTTCTAATAATTGGATTTCGTTCTTTGGTCAAGATCCTTGTTGAGGATGGTTCTCCAGTTCACAATGAGCAGTCCGTGAGGATTGTTCTCCGTCCGCGGCACCCGCTTCAGCGCCCCCTCGGTGACGAGTTCCCGCATGAGGATGGACGTGCGCCGCTCGATACGCTGTCGGCCGTAGTAGGTGAACGTCAGACTGTCCCTGTTGAAACGGATGCTGTCGCAGAAGATGCTGAACACGGCACTGGAGCCCATGATGTTGCCATAGAAGCCTTTCTCCTTCAGGGCATTGTACTGGGCCAATCCGCTCTCGTCGATGAGATACATCGCCTTCTCCATCGTGTACTTGATGTACTTGTCGTCGGGAGCCAGGGTGAAGAAGTAGTGATGGAACATCTCCACATGGCTCTTGGCCTCCACGTCGAGCGTCTCCTCCATCGTGCTTCTGTTGACCAGTATCGGTACTGTACCGTCGAGGACATAGATCTTCCGGTGGGCATCGTCAACCATCGTGCGGGCTGTCCAGATGCTGCCGAGCGAGATGACCACACAACCCACCAGGAACAGCGAGCAGATAATAAGTACCAGTTTAATCTTATTTTCTAAATTCTTGATAACCATAATATTG
>Ga0256405_10011432_pt1 | contig 11333 bp, 8 predicted proteins | sample RumenRJG_02DNA_FD_189096 | JGI IMG/M metagenome (GOLD analysis project Ga0256405, IMG submission 189096) | Bovine rumen microbial communities from Lethbridge, Alberta, Canada - RJG_02 | ecosystem: Host-associated > Mammals > Digestive system > Stomach > Rumen | place: Canada: Alberta | collected...
TTCGACGGATTTGCCCGGCACAACGAGCGGCGGGCAGCGCGCAAAGCGGTGGAAGGCGCCGCACTGGATGAAGCCGCGCTGCGGCAGGCGCTGGCCATCGACATCACCCGCGCCTACCTGCAGCTGATGCTGGCCCGGCAGGTCGAAAGCTGCGCACGCGAAAACCACGCGACCATCGTCATGCAGCACGAACGGACCGCCCGGCTCGTGGAGGCCGGAAGCCAGCCCAAGAGCGCCCTCAGCGAAATGGAGGCCCAGGTGGCGGCGGAAAAAGCCGCCCTGGTCGAAGCATCCTGCCAGGTCCGCACCGCGGTCCAGGCGCTGAGCCGGCTGATGAACCTCGACACCCAGGACGGCATCCCGTCCGGCGACGCCTTTGCCGAAACGGAAGTCCCGCCTGCGGCGCCGGTCCTGTCCCGGACCCAGGTGGAGGACTGGCTCTGGCAGGATCCCCGGATCCGGAGCGTCCGGACGGCCATCCAGTCGGCCGGATACCGGCATGCCGCAGCCAAGGGGGCCTTCCTGCCCAGCCTCAGCCTCAGTGCCGGCTACGGTACCTATTACAGCAGCGCGGCGGACGGTTCCTTCCGCACCCAGCTGGGCGAAAACCGCAACCCTTCCCTCTCCCTGCACCTCATCGTCCCGGTCTTCGACGCCCTGCAGCGCGTTTCACAGGTGCGCAGGACGAAACTGGACCTGGAACGGAGCCGGCTGCAGGCAGAAAAAGTCCGCACCCGCGTCGAAGCGGAAATCCGCAGCGCGACCATCGAAGCGGAGAACTGCTGCCAGAAATACCTCTCGGCCGAAGAGACGCTCCGCGCCATGCAGGAACTGCTCAGCGTGACCGAGGCCAAGTACAATCTGGGCGCGGCACCCGTTCTCGACTACATCCTGGCCCGGAACCACCATGCGAAGGCGTTGTCCGATTTCCTGCAAGCCAAATGGCAATACCTGTTCCAGCTCAAGCTGCTGGAGCGATACCGGCAATGAAAACGATCCGCACAAAGAAGAAATGGCTGTTCCTGGCGGCGGGCGGGCTCCTGCTCCTGCTGCTGATCAGGGCCGGGCGGACGCCGCGGACGGAAGTGACGGTCTTCCAGGCGGGCCGCTGCGACCTGACGGAGCTGATTCCGGCCTCGGGCACCATCCGTCCGGTGGTGGAAGTGAAACTCACGCCCGATGTCTCGGGCGAAATCGTGGATATCTTCGTCCGGGAAGGCGACCGGGTGGAAGCGGGAGACCTGCTCCTGAAGATCCGGCAGGATCTGTATCTCTCCCAGGTCGAACAGGCAAGCGCCACGCTGGGGAGCCTGCGTGCCCAGCACGCCCGGCAGCGGGCCGAAGCGCGGCAGGCCCGCCTCAACCACGAGCGCGACCGCAAACTCTACGAACTCAGTGCCGTCTCCGCCGCGGAATTCCAGGCCTCCCAAACGGAACTCGACGTGGCGGAAAGCGCGCTGCGCGCCGCAGAATACGCCATCCGCAGCGGCGAAGCCCAGCTCAAGGAAGCCCGGGAGAACCTGCTGAAAACCACCGTCTATGCCCCCATCGGCGGGACGGTCTCGCGCGTAAGTGTCGAGAAGGGGGAACGGGTGGTCGGTACCAGCCAGATGGCCGGGACGGAACTGCTCCGCATCGCGGATTTCAGCCGGATGGAGGTGGCCGTGGAAGTCGGGGAAAACGACATTGTGCGCATTGCCGCCGGCGACAGTGTCCGGGTGGAAGTGGACGCCTACCCGGGACACCGGTTCCGGGGCCTGGTGACACAAATTGCAAATTCCGCCAAAAATCTGGACGCGCACTTCGAACAAGTTACTAACTTTGCGGTCCGGATTGAACTCCTGCCCGATTCGGTGCGGTTCCTGCCCGGCATGTCCGCGACCGTCTCCATCCGTACGGAAGAACGGAAAGACTGCCTTGCCGTCCCGGCCGGAAGCATTTTTACCCGCAACCGGGAGACGTACCTCTGGATTGTCGGCCCCGGCAATACCGCCCAGGCCCGGAAGGTGACCACCGGCATCCAGCAGGCCGACCGGATCGAGATCCGGGAAGGCCTCGCCGACGGCGAGCGGGTCGTGAGCGGCCCGGCGGAAATCGTCGGGAAACAGCTTACCGAAGGACAGAAGCTCAGAATAACGGACGTAAGACCATGAGTGAAAAGATACTGATGATTGAGACCAGCACGGAGTGCTGTTCGGTCGCGCTCGCCGACGGAGCGCAGATTCTCGCATCCCGGATCAACGGGACCCCGCGCCAGCATGCGGCCATGCTGGCTCCCTATGTGCAGGAAGTGCTTGCGGAATGCGGCCTCGCTGCAAGCGGGCTGGATGCCGTAGCCGTCAGCGAGGGCCCCGGTTCCTACACCGGCCTGCGTGTGGGCGTCTCCACGGCGAAAGGACTCTGTTTCGGCGCCGGGAAGCCGCTGCTGGGCATCGACACGCTGCAGATCCTGGCCATGCAGGCCCTGGCCGAAGGCCGCTTCGACCGGATCGTCGCCATGATCGACGCCCGTCGGATGGAAGTCTATGCTGCCTCGTTCGACGCCTCCGCCCGCAAGGTCTCGGAAACGCAGGCGGTCATCCTCGACGAAAACAGCTACCGGCAGGAACTGGAGGCCGGGACCGTCCTGTTCATCGGGACCGGCGTGGAGAAATTCCAGCGCATCTGCCCGCATCCCAACGCCACGTTCCGCGAATGCCCGCCGCTGGCCACCGCCATGGTACAGCCCGCCCTCGCCGCCCTGCAAAAAAAAGAGTTCAAAGACGTTGCGTACTTTGAACCCTTTTACCTGAAGGAATTCGTGGCCGGTATCAGCCGCAAATCCGTTCTATAATCCTGTTACAACAGTTTCCGGACCAGCTGGTCCAGGGCCGTCTCGTCGAAGACGTCCCGGGCGGCGATGTCGCCCTTGCGGTCGATCACGAACATCGTGGGGACATGGTCCACATTGTAGCTGATGACGGCCGGTGACTGCACGCCGAGTCCGTCGTTCACGCTGGTCCAGGGCAGTTTCTGGCTCTTGACCACCGCAGCCCAGCTGGGCTTGTCGATGTCCAGGCCGACCTGATAGACTTCCAGGCCCCGCTCGTGATATTTGGCGTAGATCTCAGCCAGATCGACGTTGAAGAGCTTGTGCTCGTCCTGTCCGACACTCCAGAAGGAAAGGATGATTACCTTGCCTTCCATGTCGGAGAGCGTCTTCAACTGGCCGTCGATGTCCGGCAGGGTCAGGTCAGGGAAACTGATGACCGACACGTCGCCGAAGCGGCTGGCCATTTCCTGGTCCCGGGTCCGCGTATCGATCAGGTCACGGATGGCTGCCAGGTATTCCGACTTGGGATAGACCTGCATCAGGGAATCCTGCACGGTCTTGAAAATGACCACGTCGCTTTCCTGGCCGAAAACGGGCAGGTTCTCGTTGAAACGCTGGAACAGGGTGACGGCCGAGGTGATGGATTTCGGATGATTGACGATGAACTTGATGGCCTGGCGCTTGTAGTCCACATAGACTTTGCTGATGGCCCGGTTCACCTCCGCGACCTCTTCATCCGAGCTCTCTTCGGTAAGGGAGGCTGCGAGGGTTTTCATCTTCTCGGACGCCTCGGCAAAGGAGGCGTTGACTTCCTGGAAGAGGCGGGACTCTTCGGAGCCTTCCACCGTGAAAGGTCCGTTTGCCGGGACCTTGACCGTAACTTCATCGGACGGCAGCAGGACCAGCGAGGCGACCGGCTTACCGCCGGTGTAAAGATAATAGAAATACGGGGCATTGCCCGTGAGCTTCACCCGGCGGTTGAAATGGCCGTTGTGGTCGGCACGGATGGTATCGACCGGCAGAAGCCGGTTGTAATTGAACTTCTGCAGCACGACGGCGGAATCGCCGGCGCCTTCGATGGTCGCGTTGATCCGGGCAACCGGGTCTTGCTGGCAGGCGGCCAGGAGCAGCAATGCGCTGGCCCAGATGATCAATCGTTTCATAGTGGAGCTATTGCTTGTTGAAGGCCGCCGCGATGGCTGCGGCGATTTCGGCGAACCGTTCGGGACTGAGCTGTTTCTTCTCCTTGCGGAAATCCAGGTCGGCTTCCGACTGGAGGGGAACCAGATGGATGTGGGCGTGCGGGACTTCCATGCCCAGCACGGCGACGCCGACCCGCTTGCAGGGAACGGCCTCGCGGACGGCTTTGGCCACCCGGCCCGCAAACTGCCAGAGGCCGGTATAGGTCTCTGCGTCGAGGTCGAAGATGTAATCGACTTCTTTCTTGGGGATCACGAGCGTATGACCCTCGGCCAGCGGGTTGATGTCAAGGAAGGCATAGTAGCGTTCGTCTTCGGCTACTTTCCACGACGGAATCTCGCCCGCCACGATTCTGCTGAAAATGGAGGCCATCGTTAGATCGAGATTTCGAGGATTTCAAACTTGATGACGCCGGAAGGGACGTTGACGGGGACCACCTCGCCCTTGCGGTGCCCCATCAGGGCCTTGCCGATGGGCGTGGTCATGGCCAGCTTGCCTTCCAGGATGTTGGCTTCGCTCTCTCCCACGAAAGTGTAGGAGACGACGGCGCCCGTGCCCAGGTTCTTGAGTTTGACTTTCGTCAGCATCTGGACCGTATCGGTATTGATTTTCGATTCGTCGATGACTTTGGCGTTGGCGATCAGGTCCTGCATCTTGCTGATCTTGAGTTCGAGCATTCCCTGCGCTTCGCGCGCGGCATCATATTCGGCATTTTCGGAAAGGTCGCCCTTGTCGCGCGCTTCCGCAATCGCCCTGGAAATGACAGGACGCTCGGCAATCATCGCCGCGAGTTCCTCGCGCAGTTTGTCGAGTCCTTCCTGGGTTACATAATGTGATTCTCCCATAGTACAAAAGTTAAAAAGAAAAGAATCCCATCCTTTGTGGGACCCTTTCAGTGTTCAATATTTCTGCAAATATACGATTTTTTTCTTTATGCAACAATTATCTCATCCGCCTTCTTGCAGTCCAGCCGCAGCTGCGCCTTCAAGGCGTCGAGCGAATCGAAACGACGTTCTTCGCGCAGGCGGGCGCAGAACTCGATGCGCAGGTCCAATCCGTAGATATCCTCATCGAAATCAAGGATGTGTGTCTCGATGGTCCGGGCGTTTCCCATCCCGACCGTCGGCCGGGTCCCGATGTTGCAGACGCCTTTGCAGCGCCGTCCCAGCACATCCACCCAGACGGCATAGACGCCGTTGCCGGGCACCAGTTTCAGCGGTTCGTAGCACTGCATGTTGGCGGTCGGGAAACCCAGCGTGCGGCCGATCCGGTTTCCGGACACCACCACGCCGCAAAGCCGGTAGCGGTAGCCGAGCATCGCCTGCGCCGCCGCCACATCCCCCTCGAAAAGGGAACGGCGGATCTGCGTGGAGCTGATGGCCGCCATCCCGGGCGCGCCGGTGAAGGCTTCCACCCGGACCGGCTCCACGCCGCAGGCGGCGACCGTCTCCATCATCTGCTCCGGCGACGCGAAACGGTCGTGGCCCAGACGGTGGTCGTAGCCCAGGATCAGCGTCGTGACGCCCAGACGGTCCACCAGGTAGTCCCGCACGAACTGTTCCGCCGACAGCCGGCTGAATTCCCGGGTAAAGGGAAGCACCTCGAAGCGGTCCGCGCCACAGGCCAGGCAACGCTCCCGTTTCTCCTGCAGGGAAGTCAGCAGGCGGAGCCGGTCGGCATCCTGCTGCAGGACGCTGCGCGGATGCGGCCAGAAGGTCACGACCATCGACGCCTCTCCCCTTTCGCGGGCGATGGCGCACATCTGGCCGATCACCTGCCGGTGTCCGAGATGCACGCCATCGAAAAAACCGGTCGCCGCTACAGCCATTTCACCAGTTCAAGATCCTGCCGGTGCGGCATCTGCGGATACTTGGCAAAGATGCGGGAAGCGGTCTCGAAGGTACCGGACACCTCCGGCACGATGTCGGCCCGATAGGTTGCCACACCGTCTTCGAAGGAGACCAGCTTGAAATCGTGGATCGAGACGATATGGTGCTCGCCCTTGGCGTTGCGCTCGGTCAGCAGGATCTCGGCGCCGACGTCCTCGGGGTCGAGTTCACCGATGGACAGCACGAGTTCGGATTTGTAGGACTGGCCCAGCTGGATGGAAGACTGGCTCACGGCGGGACGCTGGAAGGAAAGCACTTCGATCCGGCCCCACTCGCGGCGCAGGCGCTTCTTGATGAAGGCGATCTCCCGGGCTACGCTGAAGTCGTCCTCGACCAGGCCGTGGCAACGGGCGCAGAGCGGTTCGTAATACTGCTTGCAGTAGTCGGAAAGCATCCGGTTGGTCGTGAAATTGCAGGCCACCTTGGCCACCGTGTTCTTGATGATGCCGATCCAGTCCTTGGAAAGTCCCTGCTCGTCCTTGTCGTAGAAGGTGGGGACGATTTCCGTTTCGAGGATGTTGTAGATGGTCGAGGAGTCGAGGTCGTCCTGGAAGGCCTGGTTGTCGTAGGTCCGTTCCATCTTGAGGGCCCAGCCGGCACCCGGCTTGTAGCCTTCCACCCACCAGCCGTCGAGCACGGAGAAGTGCATGACACCGTTCATCACGGCCTTCTCGCCGCTGGTGCCGGAGGCTTCCTGCGGACGGGTCGGGTTGTTCATCCACACATCGACGCCCTGCACCAGCAGCTTGGCGATGGTGATGTCGTAATTGGGGACGAAGACGATCTTGCCCAGGAACTGCGGCATCTTGGAGATGTCGATGATGCGCTTGATCAGGTCCTGTCCGGCCCGGTCGGCGGGATGCGCCTTGCCGGCGAAGAGGAACTGCACCGGATGCTGGGGATTGTTGACGATGTCGTTCAGGCGGTCGAGATTGCTGAACAGCAGCGTGGCGCGCTTGTAGGTGGCGAAACGGCGGGCGAAACCGATGGTCAGCACGTCGTCGCGCAGGGTCTTGCGGATCTTGACGATCTCACGCGGCGAATAATGGTTGGTCAGTCTGGTATCGGCCATATACTCCTTCACCGTGTCGATCAGGCGCTTGCGAAGCAAGTTGCGGGTCTTCCAGATGCGGTCGTCCGGCACGTCGTAGATGCCTTCGAAGCAGCTCTTGTCGTAATGGTGGGTCTGGAACTGGGGACCGAATACTTTGGCGTGGATCTCTTTCCATTCGGGCGCCGTCCAGGTGGGATAATGGACGCCGTTGGTCACGGAGCTGACGATGTTCTCTTCCGGCAGATAACCGGGCCACATCGGCGCGAAGATCTTCTGGCTCACCTTGCCGTGCAGCCAGCTCACGCCGTTGATCTCCTGCGAGAGATTGGCCGCCAGGAAACTCATCGAGAATTTCTCGTTCGGATTGTCCACGTTGATCTTGCCCAGGCTCATGAAGGTCTTCCAGTCGATCTTCATCCGCTCGGGATAGTGCGAGATATACACGCGGAGCAGGTCTTCCGTAAAGGCGTCGTGGCCCGCCGGGACCGGGGTATGCGTGGTGAAGAGCGACGAGGCGCGCACCACTTCCAGCGCCTCGGGATACGAGAGGTTCTCATTCTGGATGTATTCGCGCAGGCGCTCGAAACCGCAGAAGGCGGCATGTCCCTCATTGCAGTGATAGACATCGGCTTCGATGCCCAGGGCGCGCAGGGCGCGGATACCGCCGACGCCCAGGAGCAGTTCCTGCTTGAGGCGGTTTTCCCAGTCGCCGCCGTAGAGCTGGTGCGTAACCTGCCGGTCTTCCGGAAGATTCTCTTCGAAGTCGGTGTCGAGCAGGTAGAGGTCGGTCCGGCCCACTTCGACTTTCCAGATGCGGGCATTGAGGTTGCGGCCCGGGAAAGCCACGCTGACCTTGACCCAGTTGCCGTCCGCATCATAGACCGGTGCAGCCGGAATCTTGGTGAAGTCCTGCGGTTCATAGTCGGAAATCTGGTCGCCGAAAGCCGACAGGCGCTGCGTAAAGTAGCCATAGCGGTAAAGCAGGCCGACGGCCGTCATGTTGACCTTCATGTCGGAAGCTTCCTTCAGGTAGTCGCCGGCCAGGATGCCCAGGCCGCCCGAGTAGATCCTGAGCGAGGTGTCGATGCCGTATTCCATGCAGAAATAGGCCACGCGGGCGCCGCTGCGGCTGTCTTTCTCCGCCATGTAGGCCTGGAACTCGGCATAGACATCATCCAGCCGCTTGAGGAAGTTCTCGTCGTTTTCCAGGATCCGGTAGCGCTTGAGCGGAATCTTGTCGAGGAAGAGCAGCGGGTTGCCGCCGGTCTTTTTCCAGAGCTCCGAATCGATGCTGCGGAAGAGTTCGATGGCCGGCTGGTTCCAGCACCACCAGAGGTTCTTGGCCAGGGCGTCCAGATGCTGGAGGCGCTCCGGCAGGGCGCGGCTGATGAACACGCTGGTCCAGGTCGGCTGGCCGGCCGACAAGTTCTCGTAGCTGTGCGGCTCGTCGGGAATGTCGATGAAATCCTTGCGGGAAGAACGCACCTTCTCGATGGCGGCGGTATAGGCTTCTTTGTAGTAGTCGATGTTGTTGCTCCAAAGGGCGATCTTGGAGACGGCGCGGGCATTTTTCCGCCAGACGACGTTTTCCTCGGCACTGAGGCCGGCCGCTTCCAGGATCCGCGCGGCGACGGCATCGACCACGGCGCTGTAATTGGCGTCATTGCGCTCGATGACCTCGATACCGGGATGCGCCTCCTTGTAATGATCGCGGACCCAGACGCCGAAACCAGCCAGCGAGGTCGTGGTGGTCGGCACGCCGAAGGCGAGCGACTCGAGCGGCGTGTAGCCCCACGGCTCGTAGTACGACGGGAAGACGGTCAGGTCCATGCCGATGAGCAGGTCGTAGTAGCGCATGTTGAAAACACCATCATCACCGTTCAGGTAGGTCGGGACGAAGAAGACGTCCAGCTTCCCGCCGGCGGCGTTATTCAGTTTCAGTTCGCGGAGCCGGCGCATCACGATGTCGTAGTCGTCCATCAGGTAATGCGTGGTCTGCGTCGTGTAGGAGCTTCCGTTGCCGCCCAGCTTGGCGACCAGTTCCTTGTCCGGACCGTTGTTGCCGGAAGGAACCATGACGAAGGCCAGGATCCGGCGGCCGGCATACTGTCCGGCGTCGATCCGACCCAGAGCATCAAGGAATACGTCGATGCCCTTGTTGCTGTATTCGTAACGGCCGCTGATGGCCACCAGCAGGCTGTCTTCCGGATAGGCCTCGCCACCCATGGCCGAAGCCACTTCCAGCAGTTTCCGGCGGGCTGCCTTCCGGCAGTCGTCGTAATCTTCGGCGGCCGGCGTAATGCTGTTCTCGAAGCCATTTGGCGTGATCACGTCGCAGTCGCGACCCAGGAACTGCTTGCATTCGAGGGCCGTGATCTCGCTCACGGTCGTGAATACGTCGGAGGCGACGGCCGAGGCCTTCTCCAGGGAATGGCGCGCCACGACACCGTACTCATGGGACAGGCGGTCGGCGTCCAGTCCGGCCAGCCCGTCATAGAGCGGGATGTTCTTGCCGGCCACGCAGCGGCCGATGACCGTGGCGTGGGTGGTGAAGATGGTGCCGATGGGCAGGTTCGACATCTTGACATAGAGCAGGCCTGCACCGGTCATCCACTCGTGGAACTGGGCGACCACCTTGTCGTGCGGTTTCACGTTGTAGCGCACGAAACTTTCGATGACCTTGCCCGCCGCGTAGCCGAAAAGGGCCGACTCCACATAGTCCCAGCCACCGCTGATGGAGTCCACGCCGAAACGTTTCCAGAGTTCGGTCAGAATCTCGTCCTTGTGGCTGATGAAGGTCGTGAAATCGACCAGGATGGCCACGGGCTCGCCCGGAACGTTCCAATGGCCGATCCTGAGACGCAGCCCCTCCTCCGCGGCAGCCTGCCGCCAGGAACGGAACAGCGCGGGATCTTCGCTGAATTCCGGATTCTGGGCCACGTCGCGCCAGACATCCGGACCGATATGGATGTGATGGTTTTTCTTGAAAGAGTTACCGAGATAAAGTGATTTGGTAGCGATGACGGTATGGATGCCGCCCACCTTGTTGCAAACTTCCCAACTGGTCTCGAACAGGTAGTCGGGCATCGTGAAATTCTGGTTCATATACGGATTCTGACTGGATTAATCAATATTTTCGCAATAACTCGCAAAAATACAAATTATTCCCTATTTCCTCCCTTTTCTGCGGAAATAAGCGAAAGTTTTTATACCTTTGAAAAGAATCCAAAAATCAAAAAATGCCCCGTATAATGTCGAACTTTCGCCATCTCATATTCCATCGCGTTGTCGCCGCAGGCGTTCCCTTTGCGTCCTGGCGTCGTTCTTCTGTCCGCGAAATGAGATAAAATGAACGGAACAGCCAGGACAAACTCAAAAGAATCTTTCAGATATGCTATCTTCTCCTGCAGGATTCCCGGTAGAATTAAACTTTCTCGAGAAAGTAAAGGATACGTTTTTACATTTGTTTAAAAACAGAAAAGAACAATGAAACGGGTTGTTTTAATTATTTTATACTTCCTTTTATATGCTTGTGGCACACAAGAATATCATATTTCTGAGGCTGATTGTCATATGCTTCCTTTTGATGTCGAGTCAAATCGATTGTTTCAGATCGATGATCCTATTATTACGCTGTATTACGATATTTTCGAAGATTCATCGGTGATCAATGGAGGACTATTTTTTGTTTCTGATCAGAAACAGCCTGAGAAATCTTATCCTCTGTTGATGGATTATCCTGTCATTTGGATTCCGTTTTTATCAGATATTCTATATTATGATGGTACAGGCAAGGTCATCTTTAAGCTAAAGAAACCTTTCGAAAAAAACAGTTTTGCCATTCATTACATATGGAATAGTCAAAAAACACTCAACTCTTTTCCCTGTCCGGCTGATTTCGACAACATTTACCTATGTACGAATCGTTATTACGATCTTTACTTAACATTAAATCCATCAAATAGCGATTTAAATAGAGCGGCTAAATACATAGACAAAAAAGGGATAAATGCGATATCCAAAGAATGGAATCAGTTTTTTAATGAAACTGATCCAAAATCTAAAACTGTCTTGTCAAGTGAATCTTTTAATATCCCCAAAAAATTAGTAAAGCCGTTTTTGCATATTAAGGCTAATAAGCAAGAGACTCGACACTTTGATCAAGAACCCCAGATATCCCATACTCTTTTTATTCCACATGATAAAACAAAAGAGCATTTAAAGATTGATAGTTTATTCTTATATGTTCCTAAAATACTAGCGATGCGTTAATTTAGCATCAGTTGTTTGTAAGTTGTTGATATATAATACTTTATATATGGTTTGATGATTTTTCGATTTGAAACGCAAACTGATGCGTTAATGCGGTTCGTCATCG
>Ga0256405_10011435_pt1 | contig 11331 bp, 7 predicted proteins | sample RumenRJG_02DNA_FD_189096 | JGI IMG/M metagenome (GOLD analysis project Ga0256405, IMG submission 189096) | Bovine rumen microbial communities from Lethbridge, Alberta, Canada - RJG_02 | ecosystem: Host-associated > Mammals > Digestive system > Stomach > Rumen | place: Canada: Alberta | collected...
TTGTGGTTCTGTCACCAGCTGCTTGAGGTCCATCCTCACCAGGCCGTACACCCTTACCAGGGTTCCAATCTCGGTGACCGAGTACGGACTGTCGTAGATGGCCTTGACTCTGGCAAGCAGAAGGTAAGCGATGATGGCTATCCACAGGTGGGTCTTGTCAGCATTCTGCGAGCATCCAAGCAGGTGTTTGACTGTGAGGTTTTGCTTTATAAGTTTGAAGAACGACTCAACGTCCCAGCGATGACGGTAGATGTTCGCTATCTCCAACGCATTGAGTTCCAACGTGTCCGTGATAATTGTAAGGAACTGTATGACCTCGCCGGACTCCGGATCGCAGAACTCCACAAGGCGCAGGGCCTTTGGGTAGTACTTCTTGGACTTGTAGCCAGTTAACCTGATAATATGGTCACCGGTAATGCCGGTAGACGGGTCAAAGTTGAAATTGCTGGAGACAATTTCGTACCTCATGTTGCTCTTGGCACGGGTGACGAAGAAAGCCTCTTCAGCATCAAACCTGGCAAGCGCCTCGAAGTCCACATAGGCCTTATCCATCGTGTAGATGGCTCTGGGGACGATTTCAATGTCATCAAGCACATTGCTGTCGTGTGTGCGCCCATTGCTGATTGATATGAAAGCTGGTATGCTTCCCCGCAAGTCTATGAGTGTGTGCATCTTTACTGCGCCCTTGCTGTACTTGCCCAAAGCCCATCCCATGAGTGCAATGCTGCACGATATGGTCGTGGAATCCAAGGCAAACAGCTCATGGTCCTGAGGAAAGATATACTCAACCCGCATCTTGGAGTACAGTGGGCGGACAATCTTGATGAGCGCCTGCCCGAGCCCTTCATAGATGCGATAGTCCCGGCTCTCGTTGGCTTTGGAAAGGGTGGACTCGTTGACCGAAGTCGTGATTCCAAGTCCGTAGAGGAGCTGCTTGTGCTTCCCAAGGCATAAACAGATGTCTCTCAGCGAGTCACAGGGCATCAGCTGCCCGAAGAGCATATACTTCAACTGGTTTGTACAGCTGAACTCCCTTACGCGGTAGTCTCCGCCGTACTTCTTGACGAGACGTTGGAAGATCTGCCTGGGGACGAACTGGGTGACCTGGGTGTAAACATACTGGCCTTCGTTCATAATCAGCGGGTGTTAGCCCACAAAATTACGAACTCATTTCAAATCGCGGTTGTCAAAGAATAGATATAAAATATTAAAGTTTAACTATTTACAAGCTTGGATGCGGCTTTTAACGCATCACTAGTAATATGAGAAAATGTTTTCCAATACTTTGTGTGGCGACAATCCTTTTATCGGCCTGTATGAACAAGTTGCCGCAGAGAGTGATGCATCCTCATTATTCTTTCCGTAACTCAAACTCCCAGGAACTAATAAGTGTTGAGCGTTTGGACACGACTACTGTTCTATCTTTCAAGTCCTTCTTCCGTCCTCACTGGTGGATTCGGGTGGTTAAAGGAGCATATTTGACGGATGGGACAAACCGTTACGCATTGATTGATACAGAAGGGATAACCCCCGATGAATACCTTTACATGGACGATGGCGGGAACGCCGAGTATAAGCTTTTCTTTGAACCGATTCCGTCGAGACTCCGAGAAATAAGTTACATTGAAAACGAAGAGGAAGCCAACGCATTCAATTTCTATCACATTGATTTGAGCGGAAAGAATCGGGCGTTGTTAAAAACGCCCTCCAATCTTTCTGTCACTCTTCCGCAAATGGAACTCAAATCCGGAGAATCCACGCTTGAAGTCCATCTTCCTTGTTCTCTAAAAGGACTTCCTCCGGTGAATGTCACATTGTATGTCAATGATTTTTTTCCGCCGTCGCAGAATCAGTATTCAACAGTAATGGATGAGAATGGGGTTGCATCTTTCACTTTCGAACAGCATGGTCCATGTCGGGCTTTCCTTGTTGTAGGACAGGCTATCTCTTTCGCATACATCCTAATTTATCCTGGTGAAACTGTTACTGCAACAGTAGATGCCAGTGGCAGGACATTAACGGCCCAACGTTTTAAATTGGATGAGACGCTTGCACCTACAGCTGTCTATACTGGGAAATATGCCGCTTTGAATAATGCTGGACGTATCGATTTAGACTACACCTTCAATGTGTTTAACGGTCAATTCGCATCCGGTGCAAAAACCATGTCAGATTATGCCGCCGTTGTAAAGGATACATACAGTGAAAAAATAGCATTGCTTGAGTCCAATGAGTCTATTCCCCCTTTCCAGAAAGAGTATCTGCGGAGTTATATTGCATCTCAAGCCATTACTGCTATATCAAATGCCGGATATATCCGGAAAGTCCAATATGCGTCTGCCCATGATGGCGACAGGACAGGATATGTAAATGAGACCTTTACACCGGAGGATTTATCGTTCTTGAATGGCCTGGACTTAAATAATCCGAGAATGTTGCTCATGGGTAGAGAAGGGATATTGTCGCCGATCCTCAGCGCCACCGTTTTTCTGGACGGTGAAGGTCTCCAGTCAGATTATGGTAATGCTTATACGATAGTTCAAAAAGTCTTAAAAGGACATTTACCTGACGATGGGGATATGGCTGTTCTTAATGCTTTAGGAACGTCTTTCTATAAGGATTGCATATCCTCATTGGTTTCTGCTAACGAGAAAGCAAAGGCAACTGTCCCTGACTGTGTAATGGAAGTTCCTAATGTTTCTTCAGATAAGTTACTAAGGGCTATTTTGGAGAGATATCGTGGGAAGACAGTTTTGGTCGATTTCTGGGCCACATGGTGCGGCCCCTGCCGCCAAGCAATCAAGATGATGGAGCCCCTTAAGGACAATCGTTTCAATGAAGTATCCTTTGTTTATGTCACAAGTCCGACATCCCCACTTCCAAAGTGGCAGGAGATGATTGAGACCATTAAAGGGGATCACTATTATCTTACCGAGGAGCAGTTCAATGCCATATATAAGCAAATTGGCGCGAATGCTTATCCAACATATCTCATTGTCGACAGGGACGGGAAGATATTGAAACAATGCATTGGATTTAAGAAGGAGATATTGGATGTGTTGGATAACGCGTTAAAGTAATATTAATAAAGACCGTGTATGATGCTAATCAGAGACAGAAAGGACCATATGAAACAAGTTCTTTTTGTGCTTTCTTGTTTGCTTTTTGCAGTATGTTCGTGTCAGTCATCCAAGGTTGTTATTAATGGGATAGTTGATGGTCTTGCCGATACTGACACCATCAATGTTGTGCTTTACCATTTCGATGGAGAAGTAGGCAAGCAGTACATGCTTGATACTCTGGACAGGGGTCGTTTTCATTTTGAACTGGATACTTTGCCTTCCGGCAATAGCAAATACTGCATCGGTTTGTTCTCAAAGCATGCTGGCATTCCAGAGGTATTATGCCTATGCCCGGAATTATATCTTGAGCCTGGAGCTCATGTGCACATGAAAGGTATAGGAAAATACTATTACACAGCTCGTATATCCAGCCCTGTAAAGGACCAGAAATTACGTCAGCGTATATTGGGCAAAATGTCCCAAAAAGATTGGGAGCATTTTCAAGATCTTTATGTGGATCGCTATGCCGTTGTTAACAATCGTATGTATGGCAGCGGCCTGTCCAGCAATGAAAGGGACTCTTTATACAGGCTGTCAGAGGTTATGCTTAAGTAATCCGACTCTATTTCGATACTGCTGAACCATCAGCGAATGAAATTGATGGTCACTGAACCTCCTGGACAGTATTGTATGGATAAATTGAAAAGTGAAGCAAAAGGTCTTTCTATAGGTCGGGACAAGGAGTATCGTCCTATAATTGAACAGTTATATGCCGGACTTCCTGCAGAACTCAGGGACTCTCCGGTAGGGAAGGAGATAGAAGATTACCTTTTCCCCGTGAAAAAATACCATGTGGGGGATGTCTTGCCCGATTACATGTATGTTGACCGCTTAGGAGGGGTACGTCACCTTTCGGAATTCCGCGGAAAGAGAGTGTTGGTTGATTTCTGGAGTATGGGTTGTATGCCCTGTATCCAATCCATTCCAGTATTACAAAAGATATACGACGAATGTGGCGATGAGATTTCGATTATAAGCATCAGCCTTGACACTGATTCATTATGGGAGAGAGCAAGGAAAGAGCATCCGGTTTCTTGGACGGAATGGCGCGACCCTTCCGGTAACGCCGGCAGTATCCGTTCTTTTGATAGTCGTGGTATTCCTACTTTCGTTCTCGTCTCTCCTGAGGGGATAATAATGGATGTAATCGAAGGGCTCAACGAGGAGAAGTTAAATGGATTGAGAAAAAAGATATCATCAAAATGAGGAATCCTATTTCTTTCTAATAATCACGCCGATCACATAGTAGTGGGGAATTTTGGATAACATTTCTGAGGACAAATCGGCTGGGAGTTCACTCTCTCCACAAAAGCGGATAACATTTAACTTTTGATCGTACCAGTAGGATCCAACCATCAAAAGAGGAATATAATCTCCAAGTTGAATAACATCTACTTTAAATGGACGATAACCATACTTATACTCACCTTTCCAAGGAGAAATGCATTGAGGCTTTAAGGAAAGGGTAAACATAATACTCCCCCTATTCTTTATAGACATGGTCACAGTCCTCAAAGAATCTGCAGTAGGAGTAAGGCCAATGGATATTTTCTCCCCTAAGGAATAAATGCCCTTATCCAAATCAAAACCAAGGCCCTCAGACACAATCTCCTTCTGTATTTTCTCCGGAAATTCGGAAATCATTTTCCTGTTTGTAATAGAGAATTCAGACCCATTCTTTGATGAATCATAAACTAAAGCTCCCTCTAAATACTCCCGTATGATGAATTGTATGATATAGGTTTCGTTCCTCAGTGAAGCGATGTCGAATGTAAACACTTCATATCCAACGGCATTCAATAGGGGAATATAGTCTGGTAGTTCAGGTTTAGTCCTCCTTAATTCTTGCGCATTTGAACTGAGACTAAAGAGAATACAGATAAGAATAAAGAAGAAGTAACGTCTCATTTTATTTCTTGTTATATAGTGTTTATTTCTTGTTATATAGTGTTTCTTCAGCTACGCTAGGAGAACTCCGGTAAGGATACCAGCCAGATCCTAGAAGCAGTAACCCAGGCCTATTACCATGCTGTTTTTAAGGAGGTCAGAGCCAAAGAGATACGACAGGCCCAGCTTTACGCCATAGAATTTGACGCCGATTCCCGCACTTGCATAGTCAGGGATAATCGACTTTCCGCCATACCGTGCGCCAGCCCTGACGAAGACCATGTCATTGTAAGCATACTGCACTCCGACAGCCGCAGAAAGGGCACCGGAGAGCCACCAGTCAGCATCCAGGTCTCCCTCGATCGAATGGACCTCAGCGAAATCATATGCATATGCAAGGCCGAAGGCGATCGAAGTGGGGAGGCTGAAGCTTGTGCCGCTTCCGTCTTTGATTCCTGCTCCGATGGACCTCACTCCAAGGGCGACATTCAGTCCCTTATACTGTCCGGTCACGAACACATCTCCTCCGATTGCGGAGAAAGAATTGTCTTCCAGGACTTTGGAACTGGCATACCTGATGTTGGCCCCCACTGACAGGAAGTCGGTGATCCTATAGGCGCCGCCTCCGTTGACCTGCAGGTCCGAAGGAGTGAAGGAAGTACCGCTTACTTTCTCTCCCGCTTTCCCGGAAGAGAATCCCAGTGTCAGGCCGAACTTTCCGCTGTTGTAGGTTCCGGCGAAACTATAGTAATCCGTGGGGAAGGTCTCCGGCATCCACTTCAGCCAGGAGCCCTCGAAATCAAGCTTTTTCTTCGAGAACGGGATGGCTGCGGGATTACCGAAAGAGGCATATGCCATGTTGGAGGAAGATGCTATCCCGGCTCCGGCGAGTGAAGACTCAGCCAGCCCGCGTTCGAACCGGATGAATGGAAGGGCCTCGCTGCCCGGCTCAACGGCATATGCCGCAGTTCCGAGGGAAAGGGCCGCGATGGATGACAATATATGTATAAGGCTGATTCTCATTTGTTTCAGATTTTCGTTATAACCTTCTTGTACTCCTTTCCGTTCAGCCTGACGGTCAGGCTGTAGCGTCCGGGGGCACAGTCTTTCATGTCAATTTCCAGAGGCTCGAATCCGCTGAAAGTCTGTGTCTGCTCATATACTGTCTTACCCGAGGAGGACAGGATCCGGACATATGTCTCGGCCGGCTCTGCGGTGCGGATAGTCAGTGTCGAAGTCACTGCGGCGGGGATGGTCTCGACCGGGTCGGCGCTGTTCTTGATAAGCACCCTGAAACTGAACGAACCGGACTTGCCGTCCTCGTCGGTGGCAGTGATGGTTATTGAAGAAAGACCGTAGTCAAGCGCGCGTACCAGCATCTCTGTAGTCTCATTGTTGATGCTCACGAAGGTCATGGAGGTGTTCTCCATCTTGAAGCTGAAGGTTATCGGATCCTCATCCGGATCGGCCATATAGCCTGACAGGATCTCTGAGAAAGAGGAATTCTTGTCCCACATGATCCGGTCCTCGAACGGGGCGGTCTGCTGGGGAGCCCTGTTTTCGGGAGTAGCCACAGGTTTCACCGGAGAACTTTCCGAGTACTTCATATGCGAGTCATATGCATATACTGCCGCATAGTACTGCGTAGCATATGTCAGGCCCTGGATCTTCATGCTGACCGGGCTGCCGACAGGCAGGGTCGAAACCGCCATCCTGGAAGTGATGAGTCCCACATCGGGGGAAGCCGGATTGCAGTTCTCCACCATTGCCTTGTCTGTGCCGAGGATGCAGAGCACTCCGAGAGCCTTCCCGTCGTCCTCGTCGGCAGGTGTATTGAATGAGAAGGTGACCGTCTTGCGGTCCGGAGTGACGGTGAAGTCATCGATATTGTCCGGTGCGATGTCATCCTTGTAGTCAATAGCGGCTCCAGCCTGCTCGAAAGCCCCTGCGGCATCCAGGGCAGGTCCTGTCGGGTACCGCTCGCTGATGTAATCCTTGTTGGCGCCTTTGACAAGCGCATCCTCCAGGTCCTTGTTCGTGAAATCGGGGCCGCCGAAGAGAGAGAGCACCAGGGCGGCTACGCCTGAGACATGGGGACATGCCATGGACGTCCCTCCCATGTAACCGTAACTTTTACCGGGATACAGATCATCAATGTTCATTGTGGGGCTGAGGGTGCTGAGGATGCTTCCGCGGCTGTAGATGCCGTCATTCTCACTGCCCCAGCCGGCACCGTAGTTGTCTCCTCCGGGAGCGCAAATGTCCACCCAGTCACCGTAGTTGGTGTACCATGTCGGAAGCCAGTCGGGACCGATGGCGCCGACTGCGATGATCGGTTCATAGTTGGCCGGTGCTCCGTTGGCTATCTGGTCGTTACCGGCGGCGAAGATCACCACTCCGCCCTTCATCGGGGAATCCGGAAGCTGCTGGCCGTTGTCGTCGCAGCCCGCGTATTTGATGAAATAATCCACGGCGGCCTTGTCAACCGATGATATCTTGTCAGCGAGGGCTTCCTTGCGGCCCTGCGGGGTAAGTTTCCCGTCGCTGTCGCGGTCATAGTCGTAGCCCCAGCTGTTCTGCGAAATCACGGCCCCGTGATCCGCCCCCCACTTGATGGCGTTTGCCGTACTGTAGGCATATGCCTCGCTGTTGTAGTAGGAATTGCCCAGGTTTTCATTGGGATCTTCGAAGATCTGGCAGCTCATAAGGCGCACTCCGCCCTTTCCGGCGGCATAGTCACCGCCCGCGATTCCGGCGACTCCGATCCCGTTGTTGCGTATGGCGGATATGACGCCGCCGACATGTGTCCCGTGGTCGCCGGGAGTGACCTTGTAGAAATATTTCTCGTTGTCCGTCGCGAAATTGCGGCTTCCGTTCTCTCCCGCGGGTATGCAGTTGGCCTTGAGGTCTTCATGCTCCAGGTCTATCCCTTCGTCCACCACCGACACGATGACGGAAGGATTCCCGGTAGTGTAGGCCTCCCATATGTCCTTGACATTGATGTCACAGCTCTCATTGGAAGACAGGATCCTGGCGCCTGAGCGGATGGTGAGGTTCAGGGACTTGTCATTGTACATGTTCCACTGCCACTTGAAATTGGGATCGTCCGGGAGGGCCAGCCTGCGTATCCTGCGCGGCCTTTCAACCGTAACCACACCGGGCAGTGAATTCAGGGCTTTTTCGGCCTTGGTGACCTGCACTGCATCTGAGTACTTGACCATGTACCACTTGTGGAGTCCTTCCCTCCTGGTGCGTCCTTCATATGGTCCTGCATCCGGGAAGACCCTTTCATATGAAACCACTCCAAGTTCGTCGATTATGTTGTTCAGGTCCATCGATTTGGTCATGATCTTGCCGCCGGCCGCCGCTTCTTCAAGCAGGGATACTGTCCGGTCATCGAAAAGGACTACCGAACAGTCGGTCATGGTGATTTCAGGCTGCTTCTGCCCATTTGCTCCGGGAACCGGTGAGACGGCCTCCTCCTTTGCGCACGATGCTGCCAGGAGAATAGCCAGCGCTGCCGAAGCATATGTTTTCATTCCAATGTTCATTTCGCTTAATCAAGGATAATCAGGGCAAGGCTCCTGTGGCTGAACCGCAGGAAGACCCTGTCGTCAATGCTTTTGTTAAGGGTTGCTTTCCACCAGTTGTCAAAGACAACTGAACTGGTTTGGTATTCAAGTCCTTCCGAGGTAATCGAAAGAGTGTTGTCAGGAGAGAAAATGGACACCTGCCGTCCTTTCCCGGGCCAGAACTCCACCGAATCGCAGACCGGGAAGGCTGTAGTGTAGTCCGAAACCATCTCGATCCTGACTCCGCGCTCCTCCAGGTCGTACATCCTGGTGTACTCCATAAGCAGTGAAAGGTTACCCACAGTGTGGTCCTCCCTTTTACCGCCTGCTCCAAGGAAGTGTACGCTGCTGATGTCCTTTAGGTTGTCCATTGCCCAGCGGAAAGCCTTCGTCATGTCGTTGTCATCCTGTTCGGCTACGTGCACGATCCGGGAGGCATATGTCTCTCTGAGGCTTGCTGGCAGGGAATCAAGGTCCCCGATCACCAGGTCCGGTTCCCTCAGGGCGCCGAAGATCTTCGGACTTGCGTGGAGGAAAGGCTTAAGCGCACCGTCGCAGCATATGATGAAACCAGCCCTCGAGATAATGTGACGGGGGTACTCACGGCGTGGGAATTCACCGTTGCATATGATTGCGACTTCCATTATTCCCTGGTCTTGAGTATCTCAGCCTTTGAAGTGCCCTTGGTGGTGGAGTAGGATTCGGGCTCGCGGAAACCTGCGAGGAAGGCCTTGATGGGCATCCTCTTCTTTCCGGACAGCTGGACATCCTCGAGCAGGATGGCTCCGTCAGCGGTGGATACTGCCATCCAGCCCTTTCCGTCCGAGGATATGGTGCCCGGAGCCAGGCCCTCAGGCACGAGTCCCTCGGGGGCTATTGAGGCGGAAAAGACCTTCAGCTGAATGGGAGCGGCTCCCTCGCGCACCAGTTCAGTGAATGCGCAGGGCAGCGGGCTCAGTCCGCGTATCAGGTTGTAAATCTGGCGGGAAGAATCGTCCCAGTCGATGTGGCAGAGCTCCCTGGTCAGTTTCGGAGCGGGTTTCAGCACCTCCGCTCCCTGGATGAAACTTCTCTGGATCCTGGTCTCCACGTTGTGCTCGATGATTCCGGTGACTGTCTGGACCACCAGGTCGGCACCGATTCCCATCAGTGCATCGTGAAGGGTACCGGCGGTTTCCTTCTCAGCCATCAGGTATTCCTGGCGGAGGATGATCCCTCCGGTGTCGATGCTCTTGTCGATCATGAAGGTGGTGACTCCTGTCTGCCTCTCCCCGTTGATTATGCTCCAGTTGATGGGAGCGGCTCCCCTGTATTGGGGAAGGAGGGCTGCGTGGAGGTTGAAGGTCCCCAGCTTGGGCATCTTCCAGACGGCTTCCGGGAGCATCCTGAATCCTACTACTACGAACAGGTCGCCTTTGAGGGCGGCGAGCTCGGCGAGGAATCCTTCATCCCGGAGCTTCTCCGGCTGGAGGACGTTCAGGCCGTGCTCCACGGCGTATTTCTTGACTGCGCTTTCGTTCATCTTGAGGCCCCTGCCGACCGGCCTGTCCGGTGCGGTGACCACTCCTACGACATGGTGTCCTGCCTTGACTATGGCATCAAGGGAGGCGACTGCGAACTCCGGAGTTCCGAAGAATACTATCTTTTTCTTTATTATCATACCAGCTATGCGGCTCTTGATCTGTCTCCATCCGGATTTGAATCCTTCTCCGGAGAATAAGGCCGAATCGTTCACGGCTTTCCAGGTGAGGTAAAGTCCGATCAGCATCAGGACGATGCAGGCGGCGAAGGCACCTGCGGCCGCGGAGACTGCTCCGTCCCTGGACAGCTTGCTTCCGGTAATGTCAACCACCCAGTAGAGCACGAAGAACAGGATGGAAGTGATTGCGGATGAGCCCAGTCCGCCCTTTCCTATCAGGGCTCCCAGAGGTGCACCTATGAAGAAGAGCACCAGGCATGCCAGCGCGCCCGAGAACTTCTTGAGGATCTCCAGGTCGCTGCGGCGCAGGACATATGTGTACTCGTACACGTCCCTGCCGTAGCTCTCCAGGATGGCCGCGAGGGCGGAAGCCTTGGAACTGGCCTCATTGAGCGCATCCTGCTTCTGCCTGTTGCTGCTCCACTCCAGGACTTTCCCGTCATCCTCGTAGGTGCTGCTGACCTGCGCGGTCCACGCCGTGTCAAGCTGTTTGCGGAGCAGGAGCTCCTCCGGTCTTGCCACCCGCTCCATCTGGGCTGTCTTGGCTGAATCCTTAAGAGCTGAGAGTGAGTCGCTTCCGTGTACAAGCATCTTCAGCGGCATGGTCTTCACCGCATCGCTGTAACGGGTGTCGCCCGATTTCTGGAAAGAGTAGTTCTTGAGCGGTATGATGAGGGTCTGCCGGTCGAAGAACAGCCTCTGGACCTGGCGCGTGGTGTCCCTGTATTTCTGGGTGTTGGTCTCCTCGTAGTCGGCACCGCTGTAAAGCTCGAATGTGAGGTAGTCCTTCTTCTTGGACATCTTCATTATGGCGGAGTCAGCCAGGACCAGGGATGTGTTGCCCTTGTTCCCTGTGTGGTCATAGACCATGACCCCGTACATCATCCCGGTCTTGTCGCTGTGCGAATCCACCCTGAGGATGTAGCCTTCGATACCATCGTAGAACGTTCCCGCCGGGATCTTGATCTCTTCCTTGGTCCTGCCGATGTCGTCCCTGAGGGTGTAGATCTTGTTGTAGGAGATCGGGACCAGGTTGTTCGCCGCGAAGAAG
>Ga0256405_10011436_pt1 | contig 11330 bp, 14 predicted proteins | sample RumenRJG_02DNA_FD_189096 | JGI IMG/M metagenome (GOLD analysis project Ga0256405, IMG submission 189096) | Bovine rumen microbial communities from Lethbridge, Alberta, Canada - RJG_02 | ecosystem: Host-associated > Mammals > Digestive system > Stomach > Rumen | place: Canada: Alberta...
AATGCTGCTAACGAAATATTAAAGGACAAATAAAATGGTCGACGATATTAAATTCCAAGAAGATTATAAATATGGTTTTAAAGACGAAGACGTCTCTGTTTTAAAAACGGATGTCGGTTTAAACGAAGATATCGTTAAAGAAATATCTCGTCTAAAAGGTGAACCGGAATGGATGTTAAACTTCAGACTTAACGCTTTGAAGTCCTTTAAGGCTATGCCTTTACCGAAGTTTGGACCTGATTTATCTTATTTGGATTTTGATTCCTATACATATTTCACTAGACCTTCTAAGAAGGAAGTACAAAATTGGGATGAAGTTCCGGAAACTATTAAAAATACTTTTAACCGTTTAGGTATCCCTGAAGCGGAACAAAAGTATCTTTCTGGCGTCTCCACTCAATATGAATCAGAAGTTGTTTATCACAATATGTTAAAAGAGATTTCTGATAAAGGTGTTATTTTCTTATCCACAGATATGGCTTTAAAACTATATCCTGATTTATTTAAGAAATATTTTGGAACCGTTGTTCCTGTCGCAGATAATAAATTCTCCGCTTTAAATGGCGCGGTTTGGTCTGGTGGTAGCTTTATTTATGTTCCTAAAGGTGTCCATTTAGATAAGCCGTTACAGTCCTACTTCCGTATTAACAATGAGAAGTCTGGACAATTTGAGAGAACATTGATTATTGTCGATGAAGGCGCCGATGTCCACTATGTGGAAGGTTGTACAGCACCAACATATAGTAAAGAATCTTTGCATGCTGCTGTCGTCGAAATTATCGTCTTAAAAGGTGGCAAGTGTAGATACTCCACCGTGCAAAACTGGTCTACTAATATTGTGAACTTAGTTACCAAGAGAGCCGTTTGTTATGAAGATGCCCAAATGGAATGGATTGATGGTAATATCGGTAGCCAAACCAATATGAAATACCCAGCATGTATCTTAAAAGGTAGAGGTGCAAAAGGAACTTGTATTTCTATCGCCGTTGCTGGTAGAAACCAATATCAAGATGCTGGCGCAAGAATGATTCACGAAGCTGATGACACAACATCCACTATCATTTCTAAATCTATTGTTAAGAATGGTGGTGTAGCGAATTATCGTGGTACAGTTCGCCATAAAGAGAATGCGCATAATTGCCGTAGTCATGTCGAGTGCGATACTTTGATTTTAGACCAAGAATCTAGAAGTGATACGATTCCTACAAACGAAGTAAAGAATAATTCCTCATTCATCGAACATGAAGCAACTGTTAGTAAAATTAGCGAAGATCAATTATTCTATTTAATGTCTCGTGGCATTAGTGAAAAAGAAGCTACACAGATGATTATTATGGGATTTATTGAACCATTCTCTAGAGAACTTCCTATGGAATATGCGGTTGAACTGAATCAACTCATTAAGATGGATATGGAAGGGAGCGTTGGCTAATGGATTATGATGTCATAGTCGTCGGTGGTGGACATGCAGGCTTAGAAGCCGCTTTTGCGTGTGCTCATATGGGCCACGAAACTCTTTTGATAACCATCAATATTAAGAAGATGGGCAATATGCCTTGTAACCCCTCAATTGGTGGTTCTGCTAAAGGTATTGTTGTTAGAGAGATTGACGCACTCGGTGGAATGATGGGAAAAGCTGCGGATCATCACTATCTACAGATGAAAATGCTCAATACTGGTAAGGGTCCTGGAGTGCAATGTTTAAGAGCGCAACAAGACAAATTAGAGTATCCAGATTATTTACAAAATTTAGCCCTAAATACTAAGTATTTAACGGTAAAAGAAGAAATCGTCACATCATTAATAAATGATGACACCCATGTTTTTGGTGTTAAAACTGACCATGGAAACGCCTATACTGCCAAAGCAGTAGTTTTAACAACAGGAACATATATGGAAAGTAAAATTTTCCGTGGAAATGAAGTTCTTGACGAAGGTCCAGATGGTGAAAAACCATCTTTAGGACTATCTCCATATCTTCGTTCCATAGGAATTGAAACAACTCGTTTTAAGACCGGAACTCCTCCGAGAATTAAAAGTGAGTCCATTGATTTTACTAAAGGCAGTATTCAACCAGGCACAAAAGGCCATTTAGCGTTCTCTTATGAAACTGAAGAATTTATACCTGTGGAAGATCAAATTCCCTGTTATTTGATTTATACGACCCCAAAAACCCACGAAATTATTCGCGCTCACTTAAAAGATTCCGCGATGTATTCCGGTTTGATTACTGGTGTGGGTCCAAGATATTGTCCCTCTATTGAATCAAAGATTGTTAATTTTGCTGATAAAGAAAGACATCAATTGTTCTTAGAACCAGAATCTCGTTATACAAATTCTATTTATGTACAAGGCTTCTCAACTTCTATGCCAAGAGAAGTCCAAGAAGAAATGGTTCATTCGCTTCCCGGTTTTGAAAAAGCGGAATTCTTAAAATACGCATATGCGATTGAATATGATTTAGTGAAACCAGAAGAATATGGTCCCACATTAGAAATTAAAAAATGGCCTGGTTTATATATCGGTGGTCAAATTTGTGGCACTTCCGGTTATGAAGAAGCTGCTGGTCTTGGTTTAATGGCGGGCATTAATGCTTGCTTAAAGATTGAAGGTAAAGAACCGTTAATCTTAAGAAGAGATCAATCTTATATCGGCGTCATGATTGATGACTTAGTGACTAAGGGTACTTTAGAACCATATCGTTTAATGTCTTCCAGAGCGGAATTCCGTTTACTTTTAAGACATGATAATGCTGATTTAAGACTTACTGATATTGGATATAAAGTAGGTTTAATCAGTGAAGAGAGATATCAAAAGTTTGTTAACAAGAGAAATAATATAAATAAAGTTATAGATATCCTTTCCAAAACATATTTAGGAAAGAAAAAAGAAGTGGAAGAATACTTATTAAGTCTCGGTTTCAATGAGCTTAAAGGTGGTATCCAAGCTTTAGAACTTTTAAAACGTCCAACCATTAAATATACTGAAATCGCAAAATTTATCCCTGATTTAGCGGATATTTCTTTAGATGAACAAACAATTGAGGAAATTGAAATTATCGCTAAATACGAAGGCTATATTGCTAAACAGATTAAAGAAGCACAAAACATGATTAAGTTAGAAGAGATGAAGATCCCTGAAGACTTTGATTTCCTCAATATGGATGGTTTAGCTCTAGAAGCAAGAAGTAAGTTAAACACTGTGAGACCTTTAACCATTGGGCAGGCTTCGCGTATATCGGGTGTTAATCCAGCGGATATTTCTATTCTTATTTTGAATATAAAGAAGCAACGATAATATGGATAAAAAAGAATTATTAGAACTCATTAATTATCAATTCATTAAATGTAATGCGGAACAAGTCGATACATTGTTTTCTTTGATGGATAAAACTTTAGAGGCTAATGAAAAATTCAATTTAACTGCGATTAAAGATAGAGATCAATTCGTGGAAAAGATGATTTTTGATTCCGCTTTAGTTTTAAAGGATCTCGAACTTAAAGATAAATCTATTATTGATATCGGTACTGGCGCGGGTTTCCCAGGTATGGTCATCGCCATTCTAGAACCAGAAGCTCAAGTTACTTTATTAGATTCCACTAATAAGAAGATTAATCATTTGATTAATTTATCTAAAGAATTAAATGTTAAGACGACTTCTATATGCGATAGAGCGGAATCTTTTGCTTTAGCAAATAGAGAGAAATATGATTATGCCACCGCTAGAGCGGTAGCACCTTTAAATATCTTATTAGAATTAATAATCCCAATCTTAAAAGTGGGTGGCACATTCCTTGCTATGAAAGGTGCGGGATACGAAGATGAACTCAACGCTTCAGATAAAGCTTTAAAGAAATTATCATGTCGTATCGAAAGCATCTATGAATGCAATCTTCCTGTTTCTAATGAAAAAAGAGCAATTATCAGGATTATAAAAGACGCTCCCACGAATAAAAAATATCCCCGTGAATATAAAGAAATTAAGCGACTTCCTCTATAAAGTTGCTTTTTTCTTTTCATTCTATTTTATAGAGTTATAATTAAATCACTTCAGGGCAGCGAAATGACGCGACCGGTGGTATACCCCACGAGCCGATGAGGCAGGAACTTGTGCAATTCAAGTGGCGACAGTAAAGTCTGGATGAAAGAAGTTTTTTTGGCCCGAAGTGGGGTCATTTTTTATGGATAAATTCGATTTAACAAGATTAGTAATTGGAATTGCCTTCGCTTTGGTTGCGGTAGTGTTTTTAATCTCTAAACTATTTAGCAAAAAGAATCCAATTACCACAAAATTCATTGCAAGAACCGGCTTATTTGCCGCAATGTCGATTATTTTATATTTAGTTCCGGGTTTAAAATTCTCCGTTCCTTTCTTCCCATCTTTCTTAGAATTTCACTTTGATGAAGTGCCTGCTTTAATCGCCGGATTTGCTTATGGTCCTTTAAGCGGTTTCTTTGTTATCTTAGTGAAGACATTAGTAAAACTTCCTATGACCAATACGATGGGTGTTGGCGAATTAGCGGACTTTATCTATTCTGCGGCATTTATTATTCCAGCGGCAATTATTTATAAAAAGAAAAGAAGTATCAAGGGAGCACTTGTTGGTTTACTGATTGCGACAGTTATCCAAATCTTAGTCTCTTCTTTTGTTACTTCGTTCTTAATATTAGATTTCTATATCTTCATGATGGGTTGGCCGAAAGTGGTGATCCTCAATATGTGTAAAGCCGCTAACCCGAACGTCACATCCTTAGGATGGACCTTCCTCTTCTTAGTAGCGGTTCCATTCAACGCGATGAAAGATGCAATTATTGTGATAATTACTTTCTTATTATATAAGCGGCTCCATCGAGTGATAGATAAATTGGGTGAAAAAAACTAGGCATTTGAGCCTAGTTTTTCTATATCATTATTCCTCTACGGAAATTGCACCAACAGGGCAGATACTGACGGCGTCTTCTTCGGCAAGGTCTGCAACTGGTTCTGCTAAACCATTATCACCGATTTTGAATTCTTCTGGATATGTTCCAGCACAGCAACCACAACCGATGCATAAGCCTTGGTCGATTCTAACTTTCTTTTTAGCCATCGATTATTCCTCCTTAGGTTTTCTGTGAAAAATTATATATTATTCTATTAATTGTTTCAATAATTGTTAGCGATTAAGATAAATGTTATTTTTTACTACAAAACAAATCATTATTTTATTAAAATAAAACATAGTATGGCTTTATCGAGAATTGAACGTTTTAAAGAATATCGTAATTCCCTAATTAAAGAAGATTCTACTTCTATACAAAAACCAGTTACTACCAATAAAAATGTCGAAGTTGATACTTATGAAACAACTTCTACGTTACCAATGGATGAAGTGATTGAATCTCTCAAAGAAGATACTCGCGCTGAGGATTTTTTAAAGAGTGAAAAGAAGAGGAAGATCTATTTAATTATTATTTGGTCTTCTGTCGCTGTCGTTTTGGTGGCCGCTATTATACTATTTGCAATACTTGTTTGGAGGTAATTAATGTATGAAAGTTACAATTGCTATTGATGGACCAGCTGCTGCTGGTAAATCTACCGTTGCTAAAAGAATCGCGGAAATTCGCGGGTACACATATATTGATACAGGCGCGATGTATAGAGCGTTTACCTGGTATTGCTTGCATAAAGGTGTGAACTGCCAAGATGAAGCCGCTTGTGTCGCTTTAATTCCCGAAGTGAATATTGAATTAAAACCCGGCCATGTTGTTTTATGTAATGGTATTGATATCACCAAAGATATCCGTGAACCATATGTTTCCGGAAATGTTTCTTATATCGCTACTTATAAAGATATTCGTTTATTCTTAGTTGACCAACAACGTGCGATGGCGGGTAAGGATTCTGTTATCATGGATGGCCGTGATATCGGTACATATGTTTTACCGAATGCAGATGTAAAGATTTTCCAAATCGCCAGCGTGCATACACGCGCAGTACGTCGCTATGATGAGAATATCGGCAAAGGCATTCCCTGTACTTTTGAAGAGATTGAAGAAGATGTTCGCAAGAGAGACTTCATCGATTCTCATAGAGACTTCGCTCCCTTAAAAGCTGCGGATGATTCTATTCTTTTAGATACTTCCGATATGAGCATTGAAGAAGTGGTGAATGCGATATTAGAAATTATCGATAAGAAAATCGAGGAGAAGAATAATGCCTAAAGGTGTTGTCGCGATTATCGGATCACCTAACGTTGGTAAATCCACCATCTTTAATCGTATGATTGGTGAAAGACATGCGATAGTGGATGATGAAGCTGGTATCACCCGTGATCGTCTATATGCGAAGTGCGAATGGCTTGGCAAATCTTTTAACATTATCGATACCGGTGGTATTGAAATTGAAAATAGACCTTTCCAAGAGCAGATTCGTATTCAATCCGAAATTGCCATTGAAGAGGCGGATGTCATCGTTTTTATCGTCGATGGAAAGTTAGGAATTACCTCTGATGATCAGATGGTGGCAAGAATGCTATATAAGGTTAAAAAACCAATCATTTTAGCGGTTAATAAAATCGATGAAGGAAGCCATATTTCTGACGCTCACGAATTCTATGCTTTAGGCCTTGGTGAACCGCTTATTGTCAGCGGTGCACACGGTATCGGAATCGGTGATTTATTAAACAAAATCATTCAATATTTGCCTGAAAATAATGATGAGGTTGATGATGAAAAAATTACCTTCTGTATGGTCGGTAGACCTAATGTTGGCAAGTCTTCTTTAGTGAATGCGATATTAAATGAAGAACGCGTTATTGTTAGCAATATTTCTGGAACTACAAGAGATTCTATTGATACCCCATTCACCAAAGGCGATAAACAATATGTTGTTATCGATACCGCTGGACTAAAAAAGCGTGGCAAGATCTTTGAAGCTATTGATAAGTATTCCGCTATACGCGCGCTTAAGGCGATTGAGAGAAGTGAAATCGTTTTATTAGTGTTAGATGGTAAGGAAGGAATTACCGAACAAGACAAGCACGTAATCAGCTATGCCACTGACCAACATAAAGCAATTATTATCGTTGTTAATAAATATGATTTAGTAGAAAAAGAGACCAACACAATTAGTGAGATGACCAAGTGGATCAGACAGGAATATAAGTTCCTCGATTATGCACCAATTTGCTTTGTCTCCGCTCTCAAAAAGCAAAGAATCAATACCATTTTCCAAACGCTGGAAATGGTCCATTCTGCCTACCATACAAGGGTCAAAACTTCCTTATTGAATGACGTTATGCAAGACGCTCAAATGATGAATCAGGCCCCAAATTTCAATGGTGGAAGAATAAAAATCTTGTATTGTTCACAAGTTTCTTCCGCTCCTCCGACGATCGTCCTCTTTGTAAATAATTCCGATTGGATGCACTTTTCTTATTTACGCTACTTGGAAAATCGTCTTCGTGAAACCTTCAACTTTGAAGGAACACCAATTAATTTAGTAGTTAGAAACCGCAAACAGTGATAAAATATCTTCGCATTAGAAGGGGAAAATTATCATGCAGAAATTAAACAAACGCGACATTATTGAACTTGTTGCGGAAAAAACTCACCTCAGCAAAAAAGATGCTGAAAGCGCGATTGAGACAGCCTTCGATTTAATGGAAAAGGCACTACTTGAAGGTCGTGAAGTTAACATTACTGGTTTCGGAGCCTTTACGCCAAAAGCTCGTAAACAAAGAGACGGAACCGATCCAAAGAAACACACAAGAATTACAATTAAAGCAAGCAAGACCATTACCTTTAGACCAGCTAAAGCAGTAAAGGCTTCTCTTAATAAATAAAATATAAAAAAGAAGAATAAGGGGAAGAAAAGAGCCCCTTATTTTTTTACACTATTTTGTCTATAATAGAAATATGGAAAAAAAGTTGGCAATATTTCAAAAATTTGTCGAACTATTCGATAAAAACGGTTATTCTTTCTATCTGGTTGGAGGCACTGTTAGAGATTATCTTTTGCATAAGGAACTCACCGATATGGATGCGGTCACTGATGCCACACCAGAAGAGATGAAAAATATTATCCCCGATGCTAACTTTCAATTTGCCAAATTCGGTAGTGTCCGCTACAAATTTGAAGGTGTAAAATTCGACATTACCACATTAAGAAAAGAGGAGTCTTATCTCGATAGTAGACACCCCGCGAAAATCACTTTTGTTAAAGACTTGAATGAAGATGTCAAAAGAAGAGATTTTACCATCAATGGAATGTATCTATCTCATGATCTAAAAGTCATCGATTTTGTGGGTGGCCAAGATGATTTAAAACAAGGAATAATCCGCATGATTGGCAATCCGGAAAATAGGTTAAAAGAAGACCCGCTTAGAATCATTCGAGCAATCAGGTTTTCTCTTGATTTTGATTTCACTATTGAAGATAGTTTAGATAAAGCAATTAGAAACAATATCGACCTCTTAAATCGTTTGAATATCGATAAGGTGAGAGAAGATATTAAAAAAATAACTTGCCAAGACAAAGAGAAAATAATTACCAAATTTTCACTTTATAATATAAAACATCTGTTAGATGTGATAGAGTAATAACACATGATTTCTGAAGCTATTGATTTCCGTTTCTTATTATTAGAAAACTATAAAAAAATGAAAATCACCGAGAATGAACTCGCGGTCATTTTTATGATTGATCATCTAGTGAGCCAAGGTAATCCTTTTGTGAATACTGATATGCTCTCTTTAAAGATGACTTTAGAGATTCAAGAAATCGATAAAGTTATGGCGGGTTTACTCACTCGTGGTTTTATCGAATATATCTCTCAAGGCAAAAAGACAGTTATTACTTTAGATCCTTTAAAGCAGAAATTATTTAGAGAATTTCAAATGACTTCTTCTTTTGAAGAAGCCACTCGTAATGATAAAAAGGTCAATGACATGATTAATAATGTCTATGGCCAATTTGAAAATTTATTATCTCGCCCTTTATCACAAGTGGAATTTTCTCGTATTAGAGAATGGATTTCTTACGGATATTCCGATGAGATGATTATCAACGCTTTAAAAGAAGCTCTTAATAAAGGTAAAAGAAGTCTTCGTTCCGTCGATAAAATATTATTGTCTTGGTCGGAGAGAGATGATTTAGAACAAGAAGGACATTCTCCTATTAGTGAAACTAATCGTCGCGATTTAGAAGAGACCATTAGAATCGCTAAAACACCTTGGTTAACCGATGATGACGATGACAAATAAAATCGCATTTATTTGCGATTTTTTAGATGAGCAATATCCACATGTGGGATGTGAGCTTAAATATAATAAAGATTATGAACTAGTTATCGCGGTGATGCTATCCGCGCAAACAACTGATATCGCTGTTAATAAAGCTACAGAAAAGCTTTTTTCTTTTTATCCAACTTTAGAATCACTCGCTAATGCGGATATAGAAGTGGTGGAAGATTGTATCCGAGCGATCGGTTTATATAAAAACAAAGCCAAGAATGTTATTGGCATCGCCCAAAAACTATTAAATGACTTTCATGGTGTTTTACCAAGTGATAAAGATGTTCTCCAAACCTTACCTGGTGTTGGTAATAAAACTGCGGGTGTTATCCGTGCGGAGATTTTTAAAATACCTGATTTACCAGTGGACACTCATATCTTAAGAATCTCTAAAAGATTAAAACTTACTAAAAATGATGCGGATGCTTATGAGACTGAGATGTCATTAAAAAAGAAATTCCCTCAAGAGAGATGGATTAAAACTCATCATCAATTAATACATTTCGGTAGAGATATCTGTATCGCAAGAAATCCTCATTGTGAGAGATGTAAATTAAATGATATTTGCACAAAAAAATAGCGGGTTTGCGCTATTTTTTAAAATATTTCTTTTCTACGGCGTCGATGTAATAGAGTCGTGGCGAATACCCTTGCTCTATTAATATTCCTTCTTTTTGAAATACTTCATATGGTATGGATTTTCTTTCTCCATGTTCGTAATAGTGAATCACGAAAGAAGCATCTAAGAGATATACTTCATTTAATAATTGGAATTGGATGATGAAGAAAGCGATACCGCCATGTTCTAAGACTTTCTTTAAGTGTTCAATTTGGTGAACTTCAATATTGCTTAATGGGAAGCTTGTTTTGCTTTTTGTGTTCTTGGCTTCAAAGTCTAAATATTTACCTTTATAAACACCGTTATAGTCAGTGGTGGATTGCTTTTCAAAATAAGCATCAGTGATTTTCGCACCATGAGAATAATCCACTTTAACAATGTTAATAGGTGTCGGCCTTTTGGTGATTAAGGCGATACCTTTATCAGTGTAATATTCATTAGAAAGATTGATATCGTTTTCTAGATTCATACCTCTATTAGAGGCAGAAATAGAGATGTCCGCTTTCGATTTACGAGGCTCTCTCTTTTTAATTTCACAAGGACTATATTTTTGACCGTTAGGATATTTAATCATATTAAGCGATATATTTCTTAATCTCTTTATCAAAATCTTTAGCGGAGACATCTTCTCCTGCCGCTAATTTAGTGACTACTGCGGCGATTGGATCTGGTAAATGAGAATTATGTAAACGTAAATGTTTCTTATATTCTTCTGCGACTAATTCTTTTTGTTCATTAAAAGCATCATATAAGTTAGCGAGATTGATCGCATCGATTTCTGGGTCATGAGCTTGACCAGCTTCGGGAACATGGAATAAATCGCAGTAATGGACTAAACTCATCGGATTGCCTTTGTCATCTCTAATGTATTCACTGATAAAGGCGCCAAAATCAAAATAGTTCTTTTGAATTTGTGATGTGACTTCTTTAGGATAAGAGAAATTATAAGCGATGGATTGATTGAGAATTCTCATATCATGATTACCAAAAGTAATAAATGTCGCCTTATTAAAATTCAAACCACAATATTTCTTTAAAGCGCGCATTGCGCTATCAAAGACTACACCTTTTTCTTTTAAGGTATTCTCTGTGATACCAGTTAATTCCGTAACATATGAACCTATCTTATTGTGGGCTTTAACATAAATCCTAAAAGGTTCTTTTCTCTTTTTAATTCTTCCGGTCTTGATATCGATAGTGACATATAAACCACCGATAGCGATCATTTCGTGAGAAAATTGTGTCCCCTCGAAATCGAGGAAGACTAATACTTTATGACCTTTTAATCCTCTGGCTAATTTTTTATTCATGTGTGTATTATACAATAGACCTTCTTTTTTCAAAAGAAAAAAGATTGAAAAGGGGTCCTTACTATTATATTATAAATAATAGGTTTTATTATGGCAATTAAGCTTGTACTTTCTTCTGAACAAAT
>Ga0256405_10011437_pt1 | contig 11328 bp, 7 predicted proteins | sample RumenRJG_02DNA_FD_189096 | JGI IMG/M metagenome (GOLD analysis project Ga0256405, IMG submission 189096) | Bovine rumen microbial communities from Lethbridge, Alberta, Canada - RJG_02 | ecosystem: Host-associated > Mammals > Digestive system > Stomach > Rumen | place: Canada: Alberta | collected...
CCCTGAGCTGGCGTCCGGCATTGAGAATTACGAAAACAAGGGCAAGTCTTCCGAGTTCGGAGTGGGACAGAACGTGTTCCGCATCGATGTCAGAAAGAAAGTCCTGGGCTACGGGAAGTACCCGGATGACATAGGCCCTGAATATTTTGTGCCTGCAGACAGACCGGATCTCATGATGGAGCTTGCCGGCTGGACAAAAGAAGAGTACGAGGAGGCCTCGGCAAAGGGGATGACCGGGATCGGAATGACCGTCTCCAGAAAAGACGAGCCTCTGTGCAATATATTTACCGTGGTGGATCCTGAGATGCCGCCTATGGCCTACTGCTCGGCCGTCAGGTCGCAGTACCCGCGGGCGGTGGTTAAAAAGATCATAAAGGATAAGGCGGAGTCGCTGCCGGGAGTACTGGGAGTACTGACTGCGGAGGATGTGCCGCACAACAAGGTCGGGCATATCCAGCAGGACTGGGATGTCATGATAGCCGAAGGGGATACCACAAGAATGGTGGGAGACGCGATCTGTCTGGTGGTCGCGGAGTCTCCGTATATACTCGAGCAGGCCAAAAAGGCTGTAAAAGTAGAATATGAACCCCTTGAGCCGGTAAGGAGCATCGCCGAGGCTAAGGCCGAGGGCGCTCCGAAGGTGCATTCCGCGGGAAACCTCTGCCAGCAGAGACATGTAGTAAGGGGCGATGCGGCAAAAGCGATGAAGGAAGCGGCATATACTGCGACGGGGACATTCAGGACGCCTTTCACAGAACATGCCTTCCTCGAACCTGAATGCGCGGTCTCGTTCCCGTACGGGGACGGAGTGAAGATACTCTCGACCGATCAGGGCGCCTACGATACGAGGCATGAGGTGAGCATAATGCTGGGATGGGAGGATACTCCTGAGCGCATCATCGTCGAGAACCAGCTCATAGGAGGAGGCTTCGGCGGCAAGGAAGACGTTACGACTCAGCACATATCGGCGCTTGCGGCACTTAAGTTCAAGAGACCTGTCAAGGCTAAGTTCAGCAGAAGCGAATCCCTTAGAGTGCACCCGAAGAGGCATGCCATGGAGGGGACCTTTACGATCGGATGCGATGAGAACGGCATACTGACAGCGCTTGACTGCGACATAGACTTCGATACCGGAGCTTATGCGAGCCTTTGCGGGCCGGTGCTCGAAAGAGCATGCACCCACAGCGTGGGGCCTTATAACTATCACAACACGGATATACGGGGCCACGGATACTATACAAACAATCCTCCTGCGGGAGCGTTCAGAGGTTTTGGCGTCTGCCAGAGCCAGTTTGCGCTCGAATCTCTTCTGAACGTTCTGGCCGAAAAGGCCGGTATCAGTCCGTGGGAGATAAGATACCGCAACGCTATCGAGCCGGGAATGGAACTTCCGAACGGGCAGATAGCCGATGTATCGACGGCGCTCAAAGAAACGCTTGTGGCGGTAAAGCCGTACTTCGACGATGCGCCTCCTGACAGGGTAGGAATAGCCTGCGCGATGAAAAACGCCGGGGTGGGAGTTGGCCTGCCGGACAAGGGAAGAGCGGTCCTCGAGATAAGGGATGGACTTGTCTGGATATATACAGCGGCTTCGGACATAGGGCAGGGCTGCCAGACAGTGTTCGTACAGGATGTGGCCCAGGCTACAGGACTGCCGCTCACGAAGATATGGGTAGGTCCGAGCAATACCGGCAATGCGCCGGATTCAGGCACGACTTCCGGATCGAGGCAGACACTTGTGACAGGCGAAGCTGTAAAAGAAGCGGCAAAACTCCTCAAAGCTGCCATGGATGAAGCGGGCGTCACGGTGGAGACCCTTGAGCGTCTGAACGGCAAAAAGTTCGAGTACGAATACTTCGAGCCGACCGACAAACTCGGTTCGGACAAGCCGCATCCGAAGAGCCACATAGCATACGGTTATGCCACTAATGTCGCCGTGCTCGATGCGGAAGGCAGAGTCACAGACATCTATGCGGCTTTCGACGCCGGAAAGGTAGTGAACCCTCTGTCGATGTCCGGCCAGATAGAAGGAGGCGTGCTGATGGGAATGGGCTATGCCCTGACAGAGCACTGGCCGCTTGAAGACTGCGTGCCGACAGCGAGATACGGGACTCTCGGGCTCCTTCGCGCGACGGACATCCCTGACATACACGCGATACATGTAGAAAAGAATGAACTGCTTGATGCGGCCTACGGCGCAAAGGGCATAGGAGAGATCACCACGATACCTGCCGCCCCTGCAGTCGCCGGAGCCTATTACGCAAGGGACGGAGTTCTCAGAACATCGCTTCCGATGGAAGACACCTACTACAGCAAAAAGTAGACTTATGTATCATACCTCCGGGCAGCGTTGTGTATCATTCCTTCAAATGATGATATTCATACACAAAATACGGCTTATTCATACCTGAAAAGGCCAGGATCCAGGCTCTTTTGTGTATAGTCGTTCAAAGATCAAGCATTCATACACAGAATTTCTGCAAAAGATGTGTATGATAAGCGGATATTATAGAAGTTATACACAAAAATGCATCGCTAAACTGATTTACAAACAAAAGCAGACCCGTTTTGTGTATGAAACAGGTCAACTGAGATGATCATACACATATCGTTCTGCAGAGACAGCAGACAGAAAGGAAGAGAGACAGAGAGCCAGTATGAGAACAATTATCAAAAACGGACAGATCGTGACGGATTCGGAGGTCTTCAAAGGAGACATCCTGATCGAAGACGAAAAGATCATCGAAATCGGTGAATGCATCGATTGCGGTGACGCCGAAGTCATAGACGCCGAAGGCATGTACGTGATGCCGGGAGCTGTCGATGTGCATACCCACATGGACCTCGACGTGGGTTTTGCGAGGGCCATAGACGACTTCTATGACGGCACGGTCGCGGCGGCATGCGGAGGCACTACTACCATAGTCGATCATATGGCCTTCGGTCCTAAGGACTGCAGCCTCTGGCATCAGGTGAACGAGTACCACAGGCTTGCCGACGGCAATGCGGTCGTCGACTACGGCTTTCACGGGGTATTCCAGCATGTGAATGAAGACACTTTCTCTGAGATGAAAGAGATCAAGGAAGAGGAAGGCATCACCAGCTTCAAGGTCTATCTGACTTATGATTACAGGCTCGAGGATGAGGATGTTTTCCGGGTGCTGAGGGCCGCGAAGGAGGCAGGCGTAGTCATCACGGTCCACTGCGAGAACCACGGAGTGATCACACGGCTCAGGAAGGAATTCCCTGAACAGGGAAAGACTGAGGCTAAATACCACCCGCTGTCAAGACCGGCAAGATGCGAGGCCGAGGCTGTGAACCGCATGATACATATCGCCGCGATGGCAGGGGACGCTCCTTTGTACATAGTGCACCTTTCCAGCGCCGAGGGACTGCACGAGGTAATGAAGGCAAGAGCCGAGAACAGACCGAATCTCGGGGTCGAGACCTGCATACAGTACCTGCTCCTCAACGACAGCGCATACGATGATCCGCAGGAGGGGCTCAAGGCCATAATGTCACCGCCTCTGAGAAAGGACAGGGACAGGGAAGAACTCTGGAAGGCGCTTGCCGACGGAGGGATCATCGACACCGTGGCGACTGACCACTGCCCGTTCCACTTCAAAGAGGGCAAGGCCGAAAAACAGTACGGAAAGGATGATTTCACAAAGTGTCCGAACGGGGCGCCGGGAGTGCAGGAAAGACTCATGCTGCTATTCTCGGAAGGCTTCATGAAAGGACGCATCAGCCTGCCCCAGGTCGTGAAATACGCTTCATCCGAGCCGTGCAGGATGTTCGGAATGTATCCGCAGAAGGGATCGCTCGAGCCGGGGACCGACGCCGACATAGTGATCATCGATCCTTCAAAGAAGACACTGATCGACAGAGAATACATACGCGGAGCGTCTGATTACTCGTGCTATGAGGGCATGACCCTGGACGGCAGCATTGAAAGAGTGTTCCTCAGAGGAAGCGAGATAGCAAGGAACGGCAGGTTCACCGGAAAGAAGGGAGACGGCAGATATCTCAGGCGCGGTGAAAGCGTGCTGGCATCTAAAAAATAATTGAAATATCAATGAATAAAGCATTGAAAAAGAGTTTGCAGAGTATATAATGAAAATAGTTTAGGAAGCATAAAAAATTTTTAGAAGATATATGTAGAAGTTATTTGTGAGAGCAAAGGAGAAAACAATGTCCAAGACAACAGAACTTGCTGAAAAGCTGGCGAAGCTGAACATCGCCGACATGTACGAAAACGACTTTTTCCTTACATGGGAGAAGTCAGATGATGAGATCGAAGCAGTATTCACAGTGGCAGACGCACTGAGAGATCTCAGAGAACGCAACAAGTCCACAAAAATCTTCGATTCCGGACTCGGCATCTCGATTTTCAGGGACAATTCGACACGTACCAGATTCTCGTATGCCAGCGCATGCAACCTGCTCGGACTTGAGGTAGCAGACCTCGACGAGAAAAAGTCGCAGATCGCACACGGCGAGACGGTCCGCGAGACAGCTACCATGATCTCCTTCATGGCGGACGTCATCGGCATCCGTGATGACATGTACATCGGTAAGGGCAACGCCTACATGCACGAGTTCATAGATTCCGTGACACAGGCGGCCGAGGACCACGAGCTCGAGCAGAAGCCTACCCTGGTAAACCTTCAGTGCGACATCGACCATCCGACACAGGCGCTCGCCGATGCTCTCCACATCATCCATGAGATGGGCGGAGTAGAGAACCTCAAGGGGAAAAAGATCGCCATGAGCTGGGCATACTCGCCATCGTACGGAAAGCCTCTTTCGGTACCTCAGGGCATCATCGGACTCCTCACACGTTTCGGAATGGACGTAGTTCTCGCTCATCCGGAAGGATACGAGGTGATGGAGGACGTGGTAGAGGTCGCAAAGAAGAACGCTGCTGAATCCGGCGGAAAGTTCAGCATCACGCACGACATGAAGGAAGCGTTCAAGGACGCAGACGTCGTATATCCTAAGAGCTGGGCTCCGTTCCATGCCATGGAGATCCGTACCGACCTCTACGGCAAGGGTGACTTCAACGGCATCGACGCCCTCGAAAAGAAGCTGCTCGTACAGAACGCGAAGCATCAGGACTGGCTGGTCGATGAAGAGATGATGAAGCTGACAAAGAACGGCGTCGACACTCTCTACATGCATCCTCTGCCTGCAGACATCCAGGGCATTTCCTGCGAGCACGGCGAAGTCACTGCTGAGGTCTTCGATCACGCCCGTGATTCCCTCTACAAAGAGGCATCGAACAAGCCGTATATCATCGCGGCCATGATATTCCTTGCAAAGGTCAAGGATCCTGTAGCTGCGCTCAAGGCTCTCGACGGCGAGGCGGCTCCGAGAAAAAAATTCTAGATCATACTGAGGAGCGGTGCTGCCCGGAAGGGCGGTACCGTCTCCGTTCGTTTAAAAGATCATAAAGGTGCAAGCAAGATGGAAGAAAAGAAAAAAGAAAAGAAGAGCGATAAGAAGAAAGTAGTGGTAGCTCTGGGCGGCAACGCTCTGGGCAGCAATCTGCTCGAGCAGATGGTCTCCGTTTCGGAAGCGGTCAAACCGATCGCCGATCTCATCGAGGAAGGATACGAAGTGGTCGTCACCCACGGCAACGGCCCACAGGTCGGTGTCATACAGGACGCCATGACGCTCCTCTCGAGAGAGAATCCGGAGAAGCACCCGCACTTCCCGCTGTCAGTATGCACGGCCATGAGCCAGGGCTATATCGGTTACGATATCCAGAACAGGCTCAGAGAGGAACTGCTTGACAGGGGCATAAAGATGGACGTTGCGACGTGCCTCACTCAGGTCGAGGTCGACCCGCAGGACCCTGCGTTCAAGAATCCGACAAAGCCTATAGGCCCGTTCCTGACCAAGGCCGAAGCCGACAAAAAGGCTATGGAAAAACGCCACATCTTCATCGAGGATTCGGGAAGAGGCTACAGGAGAGTGGTCGCGAGTCCTAAGCCGAAGGCCATCGTCGAGATCGACACCATCAGGGCGCTCGCGGATACCGGTCACATCGTGATCGCGGCAGGCGGAGGCGGCATCCCTGTGTTCAGGACAGAGAACAACCACCTCAAAGGAGCTCCTGCGGTCATCGACAAGGACCTCGCTTCGGAGCTTCTTGCTGAAGAACTCGACGCGGATTATCTGATCATTCTCACCGCAGTAGAGAACGCATCTCTCAACTTCGGCAAGCCTGACGAGAAAAAGATCGGAGACGTCAGCGTCAGCGAGATAAAGAAGTACATGGACGAAGGCCAGTTCGCCAAGGGCTCGATGCTGCCTAAGGTGGAGGCTGCCGTGAAGTTCGCCGAATCCAAGCCGGGCAGGACAGCTCTCATCACTCTGCTTGAAAAGGCGAAAGACGGCATAAACGGCATAACCGGAACGAGGATACACGCATAAAAAACGCCCCTCACTGAAGGGCGCTGTCAGGGTCTCTTTTTACTCTCCGGTATTTCTGATCTCATCGAGATAACTGTAGAGGGTGTAGGTCGAGATGCCGAAATACTGGCAGACCTTGGGACCCGAACGGGTTATCAGGAAGGCTCCGCTGTCATCAAGGAATCTGATCGCACGGATCTTGTCTTCCTTGGTCATCATCGCGGTAGGTTTTCCGACGATCCTGACGCTGTGTTCGAGCAGTTCGTCCAGAAGGTCGGCGACGTTCCTGGAGATCGCTTCAGGCTCCGCCCCGGACTGTTCGCGGCCCGTAAAGGTGCGGATGGAATCGTCCACGGCAAGCATCATGCTTATGTCAAAGTTGATGCCGATGAGACCGATGGCTTTCCCGTCATCATCGCGTATGTAAAGCGTTGTGGACTTGAGGACTTTGCCGTCGGGCGTCTTTGTCAGATAGGATATACGGTCTTCGATCATCGAAGGATCTTCCCTAAGAGACTCGAGCACTATGTGCGAAGGACCGTCTCCGATGGAGCGCCCGGTGACATGACCGTTTTCGATGGCTATTATGGAGTGTTCGGTGTCGGTGCCGCGGAGATCGTGGATCACGACTTCGCAGTTCGGACCGAACTGGCCGGCTATGCCTTTGGCCATCCTGATGGCGAATTCGAATTCATTTCCGTTTTTCATGGTATATCCCGCTTTCGTGTGATACATAAGAAGTTAATTCATTTTAGCAACAAAAATTTTCATATACAATAAAAAATAATTTTGTGACGGAGGTAAACGATATGGTTCCTGATTATGAAGCTATAAGAAAAGCCGCTGAGAAATACGGACCTGATATGAGCAGGTTCCTCAGAGACATGATCTCTCATCCGAGCGAAAGCGCAGAAGAGAAAGACGTCGTGATGTGCATCAAGGCCGAGATGGAAAAGCTCGGCTATGACAAGGTCGAGATCGACGGACTCGGCAACGTCATCGGCTGGATGGGCGACGGAGACAAGATCATCGCTATCGATTCCCACATCGACACAGTCGGGATCGGCAACATCAACAACTGGGAAAAGGACCCTTACAAGGGATATGAGACCGACGACATCATCTACGGACGCGGCGGCTCCGACCAGGAGGGCGGAATGTCCAGCGCTGTATACGGCACAAAGATCATGAAGGAACTCGGACTCATTCCTGAAGGCTACAAGATCATGGTAGTCGGATCCGTAATGGAAGAGGACTGCGACGGAATGTGCTGGCAGTACATCGTGAACAAGTACTTCGACGGTCCTGAAGATGCAAGAAACAAGATCGACTTCGTTATCTCGACAGAGCCTACGGACGGCGGCGTCTACAGAGGACACAGAGGACGTATGGAAATCAGAGTCGACGTAAAGGGCGTGTCCTGCCACGGATCGGCTCCTGAGAGAGGAGACAATGCGATCTACAAGATGGCAGACATCATCGACGAGGTCAGACAGCTCAACAACAACGGCTGCGACGACAGCACAGCGATCCGCGGCCTTGTGAAGATGCTCGATCCTAAGTTCAATCCGGACCACTATGAAGACGCGAGATTCCTCGGACGCGGCACATGCGCCGTATCTCAGATCTTCTACACATCGCCTAGCCGCTGCGCAGTAGCTGACTCCTGCGCTATCTCGATCGACAGAAGGATGACTGCCGGAGAGACATGGGACAGCTGCCTCGACGAGATCAGGGATCTTCCGAGCGTCAGAAAGTACGGAGACGATGTCAAGGTGTCGATGTACATGTATGACCGTCCGTCCTGGACAGGCGAGGTATACGAGACAGAGTGCTACTTCCCGACATGGATCAACAAGGAGAGCTCCGCTCATGTAAAGGCTCTCGTAGAGGCCCACAAGGCTCTCTTCGGCGAAAAGAGGATAGGTTCGCCTACAGCCATGGACAAGAGAGAGGGACGTCCTCTCTGCGACAAGTGGACGTTCTCGACGAACGGCGTATCCATCCAGGGACGTTACGGGATCCCTTGCGTAGGATTCGGACCTGGAGCAGAGAGTCAGGCTCACGCTCCTAACGAGATCACATGGAAGCAGGATCTCGTGACATGCGCGGCTCTGTATGCTACTGCTATCCCTCTGTATCCTGACCAGGAGAAGACAGGAGACGTAAGCCAGTTCCGTCAGGGAAAGACGAACAACGATATCAAATAAAAAGGCAGGGATACTCCATGAAGAAAATGGAAGAAAAGATACTGGCTGAGGCGGCCATACTGCCGGGCGGAGTGCTCAAGGTAGGCAGCTTTCTGAACCAGCAGGTGGATACGGTGTTCATGAAGGAGATAGGAGAGGAGATAAGGGATCTCTTCAGAGACGAGGAGATCACTAAGATCCTCACTATCGAATCATCGGGCATCCCGATCGCTATATCCGCGGGGTTCGCCATGGGGCTGCCGGTCGTATACGCCAAAAAGAACAAGTCTTCCAATATTTCGGGCGACTGCTATTCGACTCCGGTCAAGTCGTTCACCCACGGCGACACGAACAACGTCGTGGTGACGAAGGAGTATCTTTCGGCAGACGACCGCATCCTGATAGTCGATGACTTTCTGGCTCACGGCAGTGCCCTGAACGGCCTCATAAATATCGTCGGACAGGCGGGCGCGACGGTAGTTGGCTGCGTTGCGGCGATAGAAAAAGGCTTCCAGATGGGAGGCGACAGCCTCAGGGCGAAGGGCTACAGAGTGGAGTCGCTCGCCATAGTCGACGAGATGACAGACAACGAGATCACATTCCGCAGGGACTGACCCTGCGGAAGTGATCAGGAAAGGACTGATGACATGAGTACACTGGCAGTAAACGGCATACGCGCGATAGTGTCGTGCGACATGAAGAACACGGTATATGAGAACGTGAACCTGTATTGCAAAGACGGTCTCATCGAGTACATAGGTACTGAGAAACGCGATGCGGACAAGGTCATCGACGGCAAAGGAATGCTCTGCTATCCGGGCCTCGTGAACGCTCATCACCACCTTTATCAGGTGTTCTCGCGCAACCTCCCGAAGGTACAGAACATGGAGCTTTTCGACTGGCTCAAGACTCTTTACGAGATCTGGAAGAACCTCAACGAGGATACTATATACCTGTCGTCGCTGACGGGCATGGGCGAGCTGATGAAGAACGGCTGCACGACCGTCTTCGATCATCACTACGTATTCCCGGCAGGCGCGGGGGATCTGATCGGCGCACAGGCGGCTGCTGCTGACAGGCTCGGAGTCAGGATGCACTTCTCGAGAGGTTCGATGGACCTTTCGGTAAAGGACGGGGGACTTCCTCCTGACAGCGTCGTGCAGACTGTCGACGAGATCATGAAGGACAGCATAGACCTGATCGACAAGTATCACGACACATCGTTCCGCTCAAAGAGACGCATAGCGCTTGCGCCGTGCTCGCCGTTCTCGGTATCCGAGGAGCTGCTTGTGGAGTCTGCAAAGCTCGCGAGAGAGAAGGGCGTCAGACTGCATACCCACCTCTGCGAGACCAAGGATGAAGAAGAATACATGCTTGCGCGCGAGGGCATGAGACCTCTTGAGTACATGGAAAAAGTGGGCTGGATAGGCGACGATGTCTGGTACGCGCACGGCATACATTTCAACGATGCAGAGCTCGCGAAGCTGGCCGAGACAGGCACGGGCGTATGCCACTGTCCGATCTCCAACATGAAGCTCTCGTCGGGTATCGCCCGCATCCCGGAGATGCTCCACATGGGCATTCCTGTGGGACTCGGAGTAGACGGATCGGCGTCGAATGACGGTTCGGACCTGCTCGAGGAGATCCGCGTGGCATTCCTCCTTCACAGGCTCAATTCAAGCAAGGATGCGCCTACGGGATACGACATCCTCAGAATGGCTACCATAGGCTCGGCAAGGCTGCTCGGAAGAGACAAGGAGATCGGTTCGATCGAGACAGGCAAGTGCGCTGACTTCTTCCTGATCGACTCCAACCGTACAGAACTCACGGGAGCCTGCTTCGACCCTGCATCGGTGCTCGGTACTGTCGGCGTCAGAGGCGCTGTGGACTATACCGTCATCGACGGAGAGATCACCGTCGAGCACGGCAGGATATGCGGTGTAGACGAAGAAAAACTCTCTGCCGATTCAGACAGAGAGCTCAAAAGATATCTTGGCGGTAATATCTAGGACCGGTATTATCTCTCATACATAATATCCATGTCGACGGCGCCTTTGATGCCGTCGATGCGGCCGGTGTTGCTGGCCTGCCATATCATGTACGGACCTTCGTAATCCGTGCTGTCGGTATAGTGGGCGAGCCACACCGGTCTTTTATCGGTGTCCTCCCACACATCTTCAAGGAATTTCTTGCTGCTGTAGAGCATGCAGTCGTAACCGGCCTTCCGGATCTCATCTGAAAAGGCATCGTAAAGCCTGTTGACATCGCGGAAGCTCATGTTATATGTCTGGAACTGTCCGAAATCCTCCCAGTCGAAGGCAACGGGCAGGTCAAGCTTTTCACCGTCGAGCTGCTTTACTACCCAGTCCGCGGTCTTTCTTACCATGTCTTCACTGCTGTCGTAGCTGTATATGTATACTCCGACCTTCAGACCGGCATCGCGGGCGTTTTTGATATTGGCTCTGTACTTGTCGTCAAGGTCAGCGATATCGTCATCTCCGGTAGAGTATCCCACTCTTATGATCACGAATTCGCAGCCGGCATTTTTGACAGCCTCGAAATCTATGTCATCCTGCCAGGATGATACATCGATGCCGAAGGATCTGCCTTCGCCGCTGTTCGCGCTGACAAAATCCGCGAAAGCTGTGCTCCCGCCGTCATCTCCGGCCGGAGGGATCTCATCGGCGACCTCGACAGTGAGGCTGAATTCGGTCTTATTGCC
>Ga0256405_10011438_pt1 | contig 11327 bp, 11 predicted proteins | sample RumenRJG_02DNA_FD_189096 | JGI IMG/M metagenome (GOLD analysis project Ga0256405, IMG submission 189096) | Bovine rumen microbial communities from Lethbridge, Alberta, Canada - RJG_02 | ecosystem: Host-associated > Mammals > Digestive system > Stomach > Rumen | place: Canada: Alberta...
TGAACCACTATGTTGAGGAGGTGAATACTGTCGTCCTTACCTTGTTTTTCGTCAATGGGAGCCCAGCGCTTAAAGCCGCCGATGCAATAGCCCACGAATTGTCCCACGTATGCCAGCAAAAGTTGAAGGGTCTGACGGTCAAGGATACGACGTCGCTTCTGCAAAACTATACGTCCTCTTCCGACAAATACGAAAGGCATCTGGCCCATCTTCTTTATTTTTGCGACGAGGCGGAGCAGGATGCGGTCATACAGGGACTTGAAATTGGATTGGCGAACAAATATTTTTCATCGGATATAGAGGAGGCGTACAATTCATCTTATGCGAAGGACATGCTTGATTTGTTTGATTTCCTGCTAAAAGAGTATGTTGGGGAAAAGGACTCGTTCATTCCGGCAATTAAACCATATAGGAAATACGGACTTGATTACGGGAGGATTTTGAAAAGGGCTAAAAACGCTTACAAGAGGCTTAAATTGAAGATAGGACATGTCCTGCTGACCCATGAGGATGAGATAAAGAAACTGGGAAGGCCGACCATGTTTGATTTGAAAAGGATGAAAGAAGAAATAAACAATAATATTAACAAAACATTTAACTGATTATGGCAAAGTTTTTTAAGGCGGATGAATCCATTGTAAAACTTGTGGATGAGATTGCGAATGAGATTGGTCTGGCAAGTTACGGCATTGATTTTGAGGTACTTGATGTCGTTAATTTGAAACAAGCGGTAAAGGTGGTTAGAGCAAATGAATACGCAGAATACCTTAGCTCAAGAGAAAATCTTATACTTATCCTCGTAAATGGGGAAATGTTTGACCTTGTACCGGAAGGGACTGATGAAAACGGTCTCAACGCAAGATATATGTGGCTTCGCCTTGCAATGGACGAGATTGCATATGACAGCGAAAAGGACAAAATCATAATTGGAGTCCCTACATTGAATATTCCTGTCGGGTGTTACGAAAAATATGGAAAGGCTTCAATAGACGCTGCACTCCTTGCACATTATACTCTTGCACAGATGGCCGAGAAGAAGGCCCAGGAAAGAGCAGAGAAAGCGGCCCAGAAGAAGGAAAAGGGTAGGAAAAAGAAGTTTTAAGATGTAAAAAAATTTTTTTTACACTTCTCCTTGTTATTTTTTTGGAAAGTTTGTATATTTATATAGCGAACAAAAATCAATTCATACATTCAATGACACAGATGTTACATAATATGAAGCAATATTCACGACCAGTCGATTCAAGAAGGACCGACCTGGCCATTGCCGTACTCTGTGGAAGTTGCTTTAAAGGCAATGAATGGTATGAGGCACCCGGAGTAGAGGGAGAAGTAGGAGTGATGCGAACGTAGAAAATAAAAAGCACACATAGGTTTCTAACCACAACATACATCTTAACTTCACCTCCAATCTAAGGCTCCGGCAAGGAAAAACCCAAGATTCGGAGGTTTTTTAATACCCACAACTCAAGTTTGGCACGATATTTGTAGTTAAGATGTGGTGATGCCTGGGTCGTCCAGTGGAAGGATGTATCTCCCCTAAAGATAAGACGGCGATTCGACCTCGCCCCCGGGTACGAAGAGTTCATTGAAATAGCGGTATGGTGTAATGGTGAGCATCCGTGTCTTTGAAACAAGGAGTACTGGTTCGAATCCAGTTACCGCCACAAATGATAACTGCATGTACATAATCAATGCCACAAGGTTGGGCTCTTGAGAATATGGCAGATAAAGGTACTTGGACAAACCCAACTACGGTTATCATTAATATGGTTCAGTAACTCAACAGCATAGAGTATCAGACTTCTAATCTGAAAGTTCCGGGTTGGAGTCCCGGCTGGACCACAAAATTTAAGTATATTTTTACTCTATCCATTGAACCTTTTGGACATTTTTGTATATTTATATAGAAAAGAAATGTTATGAAAAGCAAAATTGAAGGAGAAAAAGATAAAATTTTGACACTCTTGGGTGAAGGTAAGAATTTTAAAGAGTTGGCCAAGATGTATGGATATACTAGAACTGATAAATTTAAAATGGCCGCAATAAAGTGTGGTATAATACCAGACAAAAATGGGGAATATTATAAACAACCAGAATATAAATGCCATTATTGTGGTAAAGTATTTGAAAGTCCACAAAAACTGGCTGGTCATATAAATTTTTGTAAAGATGGTCCATATAGAAAAAAAAGTTTAAATAGTTTAGAAAAAAATAGAGCAAATATTGATTATGACGGTACTATAAAAAACGACTATTTTGTTTGTAAATTTTGTGGAAAACAGGTGCGAAGGGCTGGTAATTTGGTGTTACACGAAAGGTCTTGCCAAAAAAACCCAAATAGGGTGCCAAGGGAAGTAACCGGCCAAGGGAAAAGTCATCCGGCGTGGAATAGAGGTAAAACCGCATTGGATGATTACCGAATAATGAGAGGGGCAATTAATAGAGCAAAAACTATTAAAACGGAAAATTACGATAGAGAAAAATTAAAACATGAACACACCGAAAAAACAAAGAGGATATTAAGGGAAAAAATGATATCATATATAAAAGAAAATAACTATGGCTCTTTTGGGCAACACTATTCAAAAAAAGGGTGTGAGTATATTGATAAATTAAATGAGGAAATGGGGTGGAATTTGAAGCATGCTTTGAATGGTGGGGAATATGAAGTTTGTGGCTATTTTTTGGATGGGTATGATGAAAAATTAAACATTGCCTTTGAATATGATGAGCCAAGGCATTATGAAAATGTATATGAAAATAGATTATTGAAAAAAGATGTTGAAAGACAAAATGAAATAAAAGATTTTTTACATTGTGAATTTTATCGTTACAACGAAAAGATTGGTTTGCTTTACAAAGTATAAAAATTAATGGTACGCTAATGCTAGACGTGATTACTGGCATACGGTTGGAATCCGTTGAAGGGGATAGATATACAAGCGGCTGAGTGTAATATTGCGCATAAAGGCTCAGATGTCATGCTGACGGAAGGATGTGGAGTTAATCACCACTCTCGGGCTCGAATCCCGATATTCCCGCAAATAAAAACCAGTGATGTGGGTATGGTATGAGGGGCATCACGAAAAGGAATTGTGGACGCACTACCAGAAGCAGTTCCCGCGATAAGGTTTAACAGGTTGCCTTATCATTATGCCCTCGTAGCTCAATTGAAAGAGCGTCCGGCTACGAACCGGGAGGTTGGGAGTTTGAATCTCTCCGGGGGTACAAATATGCACGTGTGGTCGAGTGGTCGAAGGCATCAGACTGCAAATCTGAGATTATACACCGCAGGTTCGAATCCTGCCACGTGCTCAAAAATAAAGATTATAGATATGGAAAACGGGGCAAAACGATAAGCTGAAAGAATACCTTTGGAATGAGTGGAGGTATAATGTACATAAGAGATTTCTTAAGTATTTTGACGAGTGGTACGGGAATTTGACTGATAATCAAATACTTTACTTCACTGCCTATATGAAAGGATTAAAAAGTCCATTCCAAGGTTAAAGTTTGGCACAGTTTTTGTAATATAAGGACAGTGTTGGGAAAAATTAAAAAAAAATTCTGACAGATTTAAAGTTTGGCACGGTTTTTGTAATATAGATAGGAAATGTTGAAAAAAAGATATGAAACAGATTAAACGAAAACAATAACGTTGGCTCTCTTAACCATTACGAGAGCCAGTATAGGAGCCAGATTGGTTATAGGTAATAAATTAAGCCAGTCACAGTGTTCCGGTAAAGCTCTCGTGGCGCAATTGGTAGCGCAACTGACTTTTAATCAGTGGGGTAGGCGAAAGCCCGTTACGAGTTCGAGTCTCGTCGGGAGCACAATGGTCTCATAGGTTAACGGTTAAACTAGGTGATTCTTAATCATCGGCTCCGGGTTCGAATCCCGGTGGGACTACAAATTTTAAAAATTTAAGTATTATGAATTATAAAGAAAAACTTGATTTTATTAAAAACCTTGGATGGGTTGAGACCGGCGAATGGGCAAACCGTACTTTTTATGGTTTTCCTTGTGGAAGAAAAACATTCGGGCAGCTTGTTGAACATAATGGGGACTGGTCTATTTCAAAGGGAGATGATTTCTACTACATTGAAAGTCCGACCGATGAAGAGATTGAGAAATACACCGAATTGGTAAAGAACTATGTCGGTGTCATTACAGGGGCAGAAACACATACGGTAAAGGAACTTATGGATGCGACAAAAGCTCTTAGGGACTTTTACAATGAATATGACCAAGAAAACGAAGAGTTTGACTTATAGTTGTTTGAAATATTTCGGGACATCATCTAAACGGTGTTAGGATACTACTCTGATACAGTAGCAATGAAAGTTCGAATCTTTCTGTCCCGACAATGATTATGGGAGAGTAACGGCACTGGTCTGTAAAACCAACCTGCGTCAACAAATCGCCGTACTGGACTTCGCAGTAAGTGAGTTCGAGTCTCACCTCTCCCACAATGGAGGTATGGTTGAATGGTTCACAATACCGGCTTGTCACGCCGTGTGGTACGGGTTCGAATCCCGTTATCTCCGCAAGTTCTTGAATTGACCTTGTAGCTCAGCTGGTAGAGCACAACACTTTTAATGTTGGGGTCACGGGTTCGAATCCCGTCGGGGTCACAATATGCTGGGTTAATCTGCTAGTTGGTCGAGGCGGGGTGCCTTTCAAGCATCCGACTCTGGTTCGAATCCGGAACCCAGTACAAGTAGTTCATTGAAATATACTCCTATCTGCTAATGGTTTAGGCGACCGGATTCTCAGTCCGGGGATTCGGGTTCGACTCCCGATAGGAGTACAAATATGGGCCGTGTAGTGTAATTGGCTAGCACGAGACATTTGCACTGTCTCAGAGGGGTTCGAATCCCACATGTTGTCCACAGCGGTATCGTACAAAGGTTGAGTATGGGTGGCTTTGACCCACCAGATATCGGTTCGAATCCGGTTACTGCCACAATCGCCCTCTTAGTATAAAGGCTATTATAGCTGTTTCGTAATCAGCAGATATTGGTTCGATTCCGATAGAGGGCTCATAGAAATATAACGGGAAGTACGCTAATGGTTTTTTTTTAAGCGGCCTGGTCAGGAGCCAGGGGGATGCAGGTTCGAATCCTGTCTTCCCGACAAATGAAACAACGAGGGTCCAAGAAAGCTGTCAGAGAGATGACATAGTCTGACGGAAATACTTGGGATGGAGGTCTGCGGGTATTGTCATTGTTGCTGGCAGACGATGGGGTTTAGGGTGGAAGTCCCTTACAGTAGTCAGTTGTTTCATTATTATGTTTGGGTGGCCGAGTGGCTTAAGGCAGCACACTGTTAATGTGCCGTGTGAAGAACACCGTAGGTTCGAATCCTGCCCCAAACGCAAAAGTTCATTGAAATATGCTCCTATCTTACTAACAGGCTTAGGTGGTCACCCTCTCAAGGTGGAGATACCGGTTCGAATCCGGTTAGGAGTACAAAAACTTAAAATGTTATGGAAAAGAGGATTAAATTTTTCAAACAAGATAATAAGTGGTATGCGGATGTCCCAAACCATACATTAGAAGAGAACGAAATGGTTATGGGCACTGATATGGCTCTGGATTACCTTTCAAATGGGAAAAATGAGGTTTTCATCACTGTTACTGATACAGACCCAGGATGGAATGCGTTGCTTGAGATGAAAAGGAAGTCCCACGATGACGATGGGGCACACTACACAGTAACCGGAATACTTTTTATGGATTTTATGATTACATGTCAAGAAAAACTGGGTTATATGGGATTTCCTGAATCAATGAGACCGGAAATCTGGATATGTAACGTAACGCACGATGTATTTGGCGAACATCCGGAGCATATTTATGTTTTGAAAGTCGAATAGCGAATAGGACTCAAAAAATATGGATGCACGACGCGAAGGGAAACTCAGGAAGAAAGCCCCTACGGAGTACGAAACCGCCCCAGTGTTCTTTTCAGGTTCGAATCCTGATGCATCCTCAAAACATGCCTCCGTAGCCCAACTGGAAGATGGCATCAGGTTTAAACCCTGTTCAGTGCTGGGTTCGAATCCCGCCGGAGGTACCAAATAAAATATGGCCTGGTGACGGAACTGGCATACGTGCATCACTCAAAATGATGATTCTGAGGGTTCAAATCCCTCCCGGGCTACAAAGTTTGGCACGATATTTGAAGTAAAATATCAAAAGTTCTTTGAAATCTACCGTGGGTGATGCTCTGGATACGGTATATAAGAATTGAGCATCAAATGGGTCGGTGGCGAAATTGGCGAGACGCGCTAGTCTTAGTTAGTTCAAAACTGAGTGCACTTACGGGAAACTGTTTGTGTAGAACCTCCCTAATTCGGTGAAAGCTAAGTTTTGTTATGTATAGCTCAGATTACAGAGCATCAGATTCAATGCGGGTGAGAAGCAAGGGAAGTCTCACGACAAAATATGCCGATACCGAGCCAATGTTAAAAACTTGAACTTACATCTGAAAATCCCTGCATTACTTCATAATTGGGTGACAGGCAAATTATTCAAGTATAATAGACAGTGTGTAGAGAGCAGACAGGAGGGGCCTAAGTTGAAATGTATCGTAAACACGGTGTAATGAGGAGAACAATATCTTACGATTTGTTCAAAACGTGAAAAATGAGAGAATACTTGCAAGATTTCAATATGGTTAAGGTGTGCTCCGGACCACAAACAATATGAAACATGAAACTGCTTGTCCAAAGTGCATCGAAAGATAGCGAGGTGTATCCTCAAAGTAATGTTTGGAAAATTGGTAGCGAAAGCTATAGTGGTACGAGGAACTAGTACATTGATACACTGTGGGTTCGAATCCCACCCGGCCTACAAAGTAAGCTTTAAGGGCGCGTAAAATGTAGTGATAGAATGTACCGCCCACCGAGACAAATCACTGCTTGTGCTCGGGGCCAGGTTAGCTTCGCCTGGCAATTATGGAGGTCTGGCAGAGGTGGTCTATGCACCGGACTGAATTATGGACACTTTGATGCTGAATGGGAAGTGGCATACCATCGGGAGGAGTTCCGCGGAGACCGTGAAAAGATGAGCGGAGTAACGGTCCGAGATGTGAAATGAATTCAAGAAGAGGAAGGTATTCTTCATAAAGGTGGCCCCATTGCAGGGAATATAGGTTCGAATCCTATGCATCAAACAATCCGGAGAACCCGGCTCGACTCCGGGGGCCTCCACAAAAAAAAGTTCTTTGAAAAAATTGAATAAAATGGCTCAAAAAAAGTAATTTTCACAATTTAAAACTATTTATATAAAAAGAATAGTTAATGAAAGAAAGAAGAATTATAGATTTGAGTACGGAAGACTTGAAAAGAGAATTTTTTAAAAAATTAGCGTCCTTTAATACAAAGAAAGAGGCGTATGAATATTTAGGTGTCAGTCCAAATTCTTACGGAATTGCATATTTGAAAAAACTGGCGCAAGAAGTTGGATTTGATTTGGACAGTTATCATAAAAGGAAAACGAAAAAATGCGTAGAGTGTGGTAAAGATTTCTATCCAGCATATAGTGCTCAAAGATTTTGTTCACATTCATGTTCAGCGAAAAGTTCAAATAAAAAGAGAGGAACCGTGAAATCGGAAACAAAATTAAAGATAGGTAATAGTTTAAGGAAATATTATTTGGATAAGCCACATAAAGATGAGGAACACAGAACAATAAACAAAAAGAAAATAAGGATAAAAAATTCAATTTGTCCAATATGCGGAAGCAGGGAATGCGGAAGGACCGGTATTTGCCGACACACGGTTAAATTTTTTGAGACTTTATCATATTTTGGTTTTGATTTAAAAAAACTCGGTACAAGCGATGTTTTTGATGAATATGAAAGGGTAAAATTGATTTTATGTGATGAGTATTTTGTAAAAAAAATGAGCCCGAGAGAGTTAAAAGAAAAATACAAGTACCCTAAAACATATGAAAATATAACCTTAACATTAAAAGCAATGGGTATAAAAACGAGAAATCAATCAGAATCTCAGATTAATTCATTATTGAATGGAAAATTAACACCTCCATGTACTAGTGAAAAACGCGGATTATTTTTTCATAGTGGTTATCATACGACATGGGAAGGAACTAAAATATTTTACAGAAGCGGAGACGAATTAGAATATGCTGAGTTATTGGATAGAGAAAAGGTGTCATACCGTGTAGAAGACTTACGGTTTGAATATTATGATACACAAACAAAAACAACCAGAGTAGCAATACCGGATTTCCATCTCATCAATAAGAACGAAATTGTTGAAGTTAAAGGCCGCATTACTTTTGATAAACAAAACATGATTGATAAGTTTGCGGAATACAAAAAAAGAGGTTTTGTTCCAAAAATGAGATATGAAGGGGTTATATATGATGAGGATGAGATTAAAAATATTGATGAATATAAATTTAATATAGATTCTTTAAGGCATAAATAATATATGGAGCTTTTGGTGTAATGGCTAGCATAAGAGATTGTGGCTCTCTTGACACCGGTTCGACTCCGGTATTGCTCCCAAAAAATATCGGGAAGTAGAGGAATGGTTTTATCTCGCCTGCATCGGAGGCAGGAGCATGTCGGTTCGAATCCGGTCTTCCCGACCATATGCGGGTATAGCACAACGGTTAGTGCATCTGCCTGCCAGACAGAGGATGCCAGTTCGATTCTGGCTACCCGCTCGAGGAAACATACAGCAAGTTTTTAAGGACTAGACTTTTAATCTAACATTCTGAACAAATGTTTCCTGTAAATATTGTGATGTAGCGCAATTGGTAGAGCATCTGACTCTGACTCAGAAGGTTGTAGGTTCGAAGCCTGCCATCACAACTATGGAGAGTAAAACCGGCAGGGTTCCGGTAACCGCCTGCTAAGCGTGTTGGTCCATTGTGGCTGTGTTTCGAATACACTGCTCTCCGCCACACGGATAGTGAATTGGGTGGGTGCCCAAGACCGTTTCGAAAGCGGTACGCACTGAAAGGTGTGGGGGCCGGGACCTCCGCTATCCGCACAATGGAAAGTTGGGTGAGTGGCTTAAACCAGCAGTTTGCTAAACTGCCGACCCTTCGGGGTCCAGTGGTTCGAATCCACTACTCTCCGCAAGTTGGAAGATTAGCCTGAGCGGCCTTGGGGCTCGTCTTGAAAGCGAAGCGCACCTTATGGTGTGGGGGTCGGCACCTCAATCTTCCGCAAGTTAAGAGTTATTTATAAAAGTTAAGAAGTATGAGGCATGGAGTTTAAGAAATTTAATGGGGAGAAGGTAGACCTGGTAACTTATGTAGGGAACTACTGTCATGCACACCGCAATATCCAGATTATGGTAAGTACAGATTCTCAGTGTCACGGTGGACATACTTGTTTCGCTACGATTGTTGCCCTCTACGACAGTGGGGACGGAGAACATGGGCATGGTGCACACGTCATCTCCAGAACATGGAAGACCAGACGGTACAAGAAGTCCGAGATTTTTGACAGAATGATGGACGAGACGATGGCTTCCATAGATGTTGCGAAACTTATGAGGGATTCCGGTATATTTGTCAAATATGTGGATATTGACATTAGTCCGGAAGAGGAAGCCGGGTCCAATGTTGCCTTCAGTGCGGCTAAGGGATGGGTTGAGTCAGAAGGGTTTGAATGCAGATGGAAGACCCTGTGCCCGCTTTCAACCACAATGGCCGACTATAAGGCAAGAAGATAAATAAAATATAAGGGAAACAGACAGCAAGTTACTTTTGAAAATTTCCGCCTGAAACGCAGAACACTAAAACAGTTTCCCGAAAAAATATTGAGGTTATGGTGTAAGTACTAGTGAGCACATTTGGCATAAGCCTTAAGATGAAAGTAAATCCTTTCTAACCTCTTTTTAAATACAAGAGTGTGGCCGAGCGGTTGATGGCGCTGGTCTCCAAAACCAGAAGGAGTAATGTCCTCGGGGGTTCGAATCCTCCCACTCTTGCTAACTAATTAAAAATTAATTGATTATGTTTTGGGTATTTTTGTTATTTATAGCATTGATGGTGCTTGGCTGCTATGTAACTTATAAAGAAGCTAAGCATCACGAACTGCACAAAATGAGAGCGTGTTTCATAGACATTGAGAAACATATTGAACAACTGAAGCATACAAAAGATGCAGAAGATGACCCCCATGCCTTGGAAGTGTTTAAGGGTGAAATTTTGGGTATTGAGAAAGCAATTGCTGAGGTGAACAAAGAGGATGCGGATTGTGACCTTATCCAAGAGATTGAAGATGACTTAAAGGCGATTAAAGAGAAGATTGGCGCTGTTTTTGAAAAGAAGGAAATTGCGTAGTAGCTCAGATGGCTTAGAGCGACAGATTCATATCCTGTAGGTCGTCAGTTCGATTCTGACCTACGCAACAAAAAAATGTACGAAACTTTGTTTTTTTGGCACAGTTTTTGTATATTAATAGAGCGTTAAGTTCATTGACAAGTCGGGCCGGTCTAACCAACCGGATAAAATATGGTCTCGAAGGCTGAGGTAGTGAAGTGGCTGAACACGGCGGAGGACCCCTTAAAGCGTGACTATGGGGAAGCCCGCTATCACAATTCTGGTGCGACGGAATTGACACGCGTTGGTTCGAATCCAACTCTCAGCATACTAGGGAGATGTTTAGTCTGTTCAACACTTATTAAGGGTGACCGAAAAGGATAAGAAACAGACATTATGCCCCGGTAGCCCAATTGGAAGATGGCAATAGGTTAAGGACCTATACAGTGTGAGTTCGAATCTCACTCGGGGTACATAGGGAAACATACAGCAAGTTCATTTATAAACAATTTTTGGGTTTTGTTTTTCCGTTTCCCGTTAATATTGGAAGGTTAACCGGAGCAGCCTCCGGACTTGTCTTGAAAACAATGTGTACTGAAAGGTATGGGGGGCGGCACCTCAGCCTTCCGCATAGGATTACGCCGTCCTTAAAGCGCGTCGTGGAGATATGCGTTAATATCGGTGGCTATGTGCGAGACCACGGGTGTACAACCAAAATGAGTACTAAGGGAGAGGTAACGTTACTCCTTAAAACTATTTTTAGTGAGTAGGCATGTGAATAGCCGATTGAAGGAGTTTTGAAAAGTGAAAAGAAACTCAGGAATGGTTAAAATCAATAGTGAAGCAGGGCCGTGCGGGTAAGGCAAGTGTCTGAGGTGCGGTTAAACCGGATAACCAATGAGTAACTATTTGATGGAGACAAAAATCACATTATGGGGTTGTAGCTCAATTGGCAGAGCGTCGGATTTGCATTCCGAAGGTTGTGGAATCGTGTTCCATCAACTCCACAAA
>Ga0256405_10011439_pt1 | contig 11327 bp, 10 predicted proteins | sample RumenRJG_02DNA_FD_189096 | JGI IMG/M metagenome (GOLD analysis project Ga0256405, IMG submission 189096) | Bovine rumen microbial communities from Lethbridge, Alberta, Canada - RJG_02 | ecosystem: Host-associated > Mammals > Digestive system > Stomach > Rumen | place: Canada: Alberta...
CAAATGCCATTTCGCTTCCTCCTTTTATACTATTATACTAAACTTTCAAGTTTTACTGCAATTTTCTTAAGAGCCTTGTCGTTGCTTTTAAGGCTTATCTTTTCAAGCTCACTTATAAGTATTTCTGCTTCTTCGCGCCTCGAAACAAGCTGCAGCCTTGATTCATATTCTTCAAGCTGCCCCAAGCTTCTCTTAATGGAGTCGTGAACCCCCTGCCTTGTAATACCGGCGTGGCTTGCCACTTCTGATAAAGAAAGATCATCTGAAAAATATTCTTCAAATATCCCTCTTGCATTATCCTTAAGCAATGCGCCATATTGATCAAAAAGCTTTGCGGCTCTGACTCTTGTTTCGACATCATCAAGTATTTTTTCCATACCTATGGCATTATACTCCGCGCAAATTCATCTGTCAAGTTTTTTTCTTTACAGTCTTACATTCCTGTATTTATCGCGGAATCTGATGCTATTTTAGGAATTGCGCTCTGCGGTACATTGACATTTACAGCTGATGATGTAGCTGCGGTTGTTTCTGTCTGAGGAGTCTGTTTAGGTGCAGCGATCGCAAATACATTTTTTGCCTTGTCAAAGGTCCATATCTCCCCGTTATTATCAATAACATCTGTGACCACATTTTTGTAAATATTAGTATACCAGAGGCAGTCAGGAGTCATATTGCAGTTTTTGTCTATCCTTATAACACAGTATGTATTATTAAATTCGCAGCGATCCACAATAAGGTTATCCATATAATCTCCCGCTATCGGATAGCCTATCCATGCATTTTCGGAATTTGGCATATTTTTAAATATACAGCAGTTTATTTCGGAATCCTTCCAGTTTTCAGCATGGATCCCGTATGCATAACACCCATCGAACACACAGTTGCCCACATATATATTTTTATGAGGATGTTCTTTTACATAATTGTGATCACCGATTCCTGCATTTACGTCCTTAAAGATACAGCGTTCAATGCTTATGTCGCTACACCCTGTCTTATCATACGAACTCCATGTAACTGTAAAGCCTCTGTTCTCAGGATTATCTATATTTATAGCTTCACGCTTGGCATTCTTGTGGTCTCTCATGTCTTTGAAGGTGCAGTTTTTCACCGTAACATTTTTACCTGCATCAAGTTCTATAAAATGCCCGTTATCGCAATTTTTAAATGTTATGCCGTCAATGATTATATTTTTGTTATGACCCATTTCAAAACCGATGGCTCCGACCTTCTTGGCATTATCCTTTACATTGCAAAGGTCTATGGTGCATTTCCCCTTGGCTAAAATCTTTACATCGTGTACACCGTTATATTTTTTGTATGCCTTCGGAAATTTTCCCGGCTTATATCCGTAGGATTTAGTGGCTATCTTGGGAGCACACAGCATAAACATAGAAAGCGACGGCGGAAAAGCCCCGCTGAAGCCATAGTACTTCTTGTAGGTTTTTTTGAGGACTACCCCGTCATTAAATACAAGTTTTACATTGCTTGGGATATAGACAGTGTTGTTTAAATAATAAGTTCCCTTTTTCAGTACCAGCGTACCGCCGCCTTTTTTCTCAAGCTTATCCATATAAGACCTTATGGTATAGCTGTTCTTTGTTGTTTTACCATATGTCGAGTTAAAATACATCTTCCTGCAAGGCTTGGTCCTTGGCGTTATCGTATAATATGCAGGCTTTTTTGATGATTTTTTCGATTTCTTACCGGCATAGGCATCTCCTGAAAAAAAGCAGAAAAACGCAAGCATTAAAATAAGAAAACCAACAGCCTTTTTTAAAAATAATCTTTTATCCAACTTCTTAACCACCTATCACGCATTAAAAACATATCTGTCAAGTCTATGGAAAGCTTCCTTTACAACTGCCGCAGGAAGTGCCAGATTCATCCGTATATGGCACTCTCCATGAAATGGTCTGCCATCCTGCCATAAAACACCTACTCTGTTTCCTTCCGCTAAAAGCCAGTCAAGGCTTTTAGCATGTTCCCTGCACCAGTTTGTACAGTCAAGGAAAAGCATATAGGTTCCTTCTGGTCTTGTTGCCTTTACACCCTTGAAATGCCTATCTATCATTTCAACGGCATATTCTGCATTATCATATAGTACCTTTACAAGTTCGTCAAGCCATTCTCCGCCCTCTTTGGTGTAAGCCCCGATAAGAGCATACATAGAAAGGACATTCATGGAATTATAATGAGAAAGGCTTGATTCCTTTAACACCCTTTCACGAAGCTTTTTGTTGTAAATGATATGATAACTTCCTATAAGCCCTGCAAGGTTGAAAGTTTTTGAAGGGGCGTAAAGCGCCACTGTTCTCTGTCTCGCATCCTCGCTCACACTCTGAAAAGGAATATGTTTATACCCCGGCATTATAAGGTCCGACCAGATTTCATCGCAGACAACCTGAACATCGTATTTTTTAAAAAGTTCAGTCACCTCTTCAAGCTCTTCCTTCTCCCATACTCTACCGCATGGATTATGCGGAGAGCAGAAAATTGCGGCATGAATATTGTTTTCAACGATCTTTCTTTCCATGTCGCAGATATCGAGCCTGTATATGCCCTTATCGTCTTTCTTTAAAGGAGAAAGAACTATATTATAGCCGTTGTCCTTAAGGCAGTGCGTAAAGCCTATATAAGTCGGTGAATTAAGCAGGATATTATCACCTCGCGAACACATAACATTTACTGCAGAGATCAGACCACCAAGAACGCCATTTTCATAGCCTATGGCTTCTTTTGTAAGCCCCTCTACACCATTTCTTTCCTTCTGCCATTCAATTATCTGGTTGAAATATTCCTCACGCGGGGTAAAATACCCGAAAGCCGGATGATTAAGCCTTTTTCTCATTGCTTCTGTGATCACAGGAAAAGTTTTAAAATTCATATCCGCAACCCACATAGGTATTCTTGAAAATTCCGGATCAGTCTTTGCAAAAAGCCCTTCCGGAGGGTCTGTTGCTATCGCGTCCATTCCATGTCTGTCAAGCATAGTTGTAAAATCATATTTCATGTACTTTCATCTCCCTCTCAGTGTGTCAAAGCCATCTTTACTATTCCTATTATAGAATGGCTGTCAAATTTTTCGGAGTAAACCTTTCTTGCAAACACCACATTATCTGTTATAACATTGTCCACCCCGAGACTCTGCATTTTAAGAAGGTCGTCCTTGTCATTCACTGTCCACGCCCATATCTCGCGTCCCATTGAATGTGCCCCCTGCACGCCTTCTGCAGTAACAGTTGTATATTTCAGACTAAAAAAGTCAATACCTTCCATTTTGTAAAATGTACCCGAAGCCATATTTAAAATGTATCCGGTCTTTATATCAGGGTCCAGCCTTTTCACCTCATCAAGCACTTTTTTTGATAGAGATGTGACAACACACTGGTTCGTATAATCAAATTCATGTATTTTACTGACTACCTTTGCTGCGATCTTTCTATCATTTCCATTAACAGGCTTGACATCTATGTTTAGCTTTATCTTACCCTTGCATAACTCCATAACTTCGTCAAGAAGCGGCACCTTAGTCCCTGAATATTCAGAAGAAAAGAAGCTTCCTGCATCGAGTTTTTCTATCTTTTTCAGAGTAGATTTTTCAATGGTGCCCTTCACCCCGCAAGTTCTTTTAAAGGACGAGTCATGCATGACAACAAGATAACCGTCCTTACTCAAATGTACATCAAGTTCATTGTAATCTGCTGTCGCACTGATAGCCTTTTCCATTGCCGGAATCGTATTTTCCGGTGCCATGGCAGACATTCCCTTATGGGCAGAAAAATTGCACCAGATACTTATACCACCGATATCTCTGACACCATTTAAGACGATATTTGAAGTAGAGGCTATGGTCACGATGATCATAACAACAACCATGAGAATGCTTATATTTCTCATGAGCCTGTTGGTCTCAATCTTGTACCCCCTCATTTCCTCATGACTTGTAAGCTCGTTGAGTCTGTCCTTTAGCAGATAAAATTTCTTCACCGCTATTCTTTCAAATATATACAATGACAGAGTGTCCGAAATAAGTATGAAGAAGTAGTTCAGTCTGTCTGAAAACTGCATATATGCAGCAAGCACCACATCCCCGCTCATAAAAAGATGCATAAAGCTTACGACCACAAATGTCAAAGCAGCATAAAAAAACCATGTCGCCATACCGATAACAAGAAAAAGCAAAACCGCAAAGAGCACTGTTTTTTTACCATTTCTTCTTATCAGACCGGCGTTTTTAACAGCACATTCATGAGTATTCAGATTTTCAAGAGTGTAATAATGAACAATAAAAAGCCTACATAAAGCCGCATAAAAAAGCAAGAGCAGTCCTATCATAAATAACAGGGTACCTGCTTTATTTAAAAAAACAAAATTAAGCACAGCAAAAAGGCTCCTTACCTTCTTTATCAAAAAAGGTGAACACGGAGCCATTATCAGTACTTCTAACAAAAAAGAAAACAAGGCAATACCAAAGACATTTCTTTTGACAGGATGTCTTACAAGTCTTGCAATACACGAAAACAGGTCAGAAAATCTGAACTCCAGATGTTGCGCTGTTCTTGAATACGAAAATATCAAAAACGCCTGCTCAAAAAGAGCTAAAAACGCAAAAACCACAAGCCAAAATGCCAAAAATATCCATGCAAACGGATGCAGAAGAAAGGGCGCAAGATTGTTCAAGGTAATATAACTGTATCCGGCTGCCCTCAGTGCCACATTTGCAGTATAAAACCACAAGGGTGTAAGCACTGAAAATAAAAACATTCTGTAAAGAAAAATAACAGGCAAAGCAATAGGCATATTGCCTGTTATAAGGTATCTTATCCTTCTTTTAAAGCTCATTGTCCAAAAGTCCCATTCTACCCAAAACTTCTTCAAACTTGACCGTATTAAGCGGCTTTGTGGCATAACCGTCACATCCAAGTTCAAATGCACCATCGACATATTTCATGTCAGACAGGGCTGTTATCATGATTATCTTGGATTGTTTTTCAAAAGGGATGTTGGCATGTGCTTCCGCATCCCTTATCCTTGCAAGGGCCTCCACCCCATCAATCTTCGGCATCATGATATCAAGGCATATAAGGTCATAGCGTTCTCCGTCTTCGTATGCAAGTTCCCATGCTGCCACAGCTTCCTCGCCATCAGTTGTGGCATCTACAACACCATATTTGGAAAGAAACTTCTGTGCAAATTTGCGACTTGCGAAATCATCCTCAGCAAGCAATATCTTCATAACAAATGAACCCCTCTAAACTGTGTCATCAAAGAAAATTCGCCAGATCAGAAATATGATCATAAGGCAATTTTATCGTTACTCTGGTACCTTTACCCTTCTCACTCCTAATTTTTACTTTGCCATGAATTTCTCTTATCAGCTTTGCCGACGCCTCTGCACCTGCATTTACACCTGATGCGCCCGAAGTCCTGTCATTGCGCTGATTAAATCCTGAAACAAAAGGCAGCTGCATGATCTCTTCTTCAGAATAATCATCCATAGGTTTTGTAAGTATCCCTCGAAGCGAAGCGCGACGGATAACCGCATTTGTATCAAAACCTCTGCCGTCATCTTCAAAATAAAGCTCCACTCCTCCATTATCCTTGATGCTGTGAATACCTACTTTTATATTGCCAACTGCATCCTTTCCTGCCGCTTTTCTTTCCTCCGGCGTTTCTATACCATGACTTACAGCATTTCTTACAATATGCGTCACAGCCCTTGAAAGAGGTCCTACCTTATATTTCTCGATCCGGCATATCCTCTTTTCTTCACTATCGTCTTCATCAAGGTCAAGTGTAACATTAACCTCTTTTCCCTGTTTGACCGCATTTTCATGCGCCACGATCCTTGCTTTTGTCACGATTCCCGAAAGATCGGTGAGGCGGTTTCTTTCAACCCAGTTTCCAAGGGACCGATTTATCTCAGAAAGTATCACGCAGATCTGATTGTCCTTATTCTCTTCTGAAATAAAGCATGATAAGATGTCGTCAAGGTCAAATGCGATCTGCCTTAATTCCTCCATTTCATCGTCACTTATAGTATATGAAGTAAGCTTGTTCTTTAAAGTGACAAGAACCTCCTCAGGAGTCTTGGCATCAGCATTCTTTTTTTCAACGCCCTCTTCTGCTTCTTCCTCGTAAGTTTCGCAAGGTTCGCCCGTTTCCTCAGTGCTTTCCTTATCTGCGACTTCATCAGGTGTGAAAGTCTCTATCTGACTTGCAATATAGAACCTTCTTCTTTCCCCCGGCTGCCTTGTCGGAGACTTTCCAAACCCGACCAGTCCCGTATCCATAGAGTTTATAAGCTCCATAACAGAGTCCGTGCTTCCATCAACTGCTCTTCCGCCTGAAAGCTTGTCCGCTTCCATCTGCACAAAGGCAGAATACCCCGCAAGAACCTGATCCATCTGATCAAAGTCGGGCGTTTCGGCACGCTGATCTCTGTAGCTGTCGAGCAATCTTTCCAGAGCTCCGCTTACAAGAGCGATATTATCATAAAGAAGCATATCTGATTTGGACCTGAGTTCGCGGACTATCTTTACCATCTGGGAAAGTACATCCCTTGTAAAGTAGCCTTCGCCTTCTGCAGCCATCAGATAATTGTCAAAGTTTAACATTTCGATCTTTGTCGATTCAACAAAAATCCTTATTATAGGTTCCAGACTCGTTACAGACACTTTAATTTCTCCTCAGCTGATTCTGAATTTTCAAAAATATGTCAACTATATCCGGATCAAAACTTATACCTGCTTCACCTTCTATGATATCAACTGCATCTGCATGTGAATAGGCATTTCTGTAGCATTTTTCCCTTGTAAGAGTGTCATAAACATCCACTATTGAAAAAATCCTTGCTGAAATCGGTATCTCCTCACCCTTAAGGTTTTTAGGATATCCGGTTCCGTTCCATTTTTCATGGTGGAAATATGCTATATCTGTCGCCATGCCAAGATACTCGGAATATTCATTTTTTTCGTGAATTTCCTTAAGTGTTCTCGCACCTATCTCGGTATGAGTCTTCATTACCATCATCTCATCTGGAGTAAGCTTTCCTTTTTTCAGTAATATCCTGTCTCCTATCGCAAGATTTCCAATATCATGCAAAGGAGCTGCCAATTCGATATCCTCAATAAAATTATTGCTTATCTCTTTTTCATACTTCGGCGAAAGCTGGAGGCTCTGCGCCAAAAACTTGGAATTGACCGACACATTTATCATGTGTGTCCCTGTCGGGTCTTCTCTGCTTTCTGCAAGCTTCACCAGACCATATATCAAAAAGCGCTGATCGTTGGAAATTTTTTGAAACTGATCCTTCATCATTTTGTGAAGTCGTATGTTATATTTTTCCAATTCTCGCTTCAGTGTTATATTTTTGATCTGCGTATCAATACGCATTGTAACTTCACTTGTATTAAAAGGCTTTTCGATAAAGTCCGCTGCACCCAAAGCAAAGCACTTTCTCTTAGTTTCCTGATCATTCAGCGCAGATACAAATATTATCGGTATACCCGACGTTTTCGGATCATTTTTAAGAATACGGCAAAATTCGAATCCGTCAATATCCGGCATAGTGATGTCAAGAAGAATAAGATCAGGCATCATAGCCGCTATTGCCTTTCTTGCCTCACCTGCACTCTGCACAGGTCTTGCCACATAACCGGAATTTTTTACAACTCCCGAAAGCACAGCAAGATTTGTCATTACATCATCAACGATCAATATATTTGCTGTCATTTATCTCTACTCTCCGGATACATTTCTTCAAGTTCTGCTTTTAAATTATTAAAAAGTTTAATAGACTCGTCGTAGCTTTCACGTCTTACTACAAGCTCAAGTCTGAAGGCATCTCTCTTTAGCTTCTTATCTGATTCATCATCAGAAATAAGATTTTTCACCGCACTTGAGAAATTTTCCGCTTTTTCCCAGTTGCCAAGTTCTATACATATAATAAGCTTATCCATAAAGGATTTTATCTGCTTAAGATTTCCCTCTGTGCTGAGTTCATAGTCATCTTCCAGACTTTTAAAAAAATCAAGTCCAGAGTGTCTTTTGTTCGGATAAGAGCTGTTGTCCATTGCAGTCTCTGTATATTGACCATTTCCTTCGTAAACGAAATTACCGGAAGGAAACTCAATATCATTTAAAGACTTCTCTTCATTTTCAGGCTTCCCGAGAATAACAGAGAAGGAGAAGGAGCTTCCTCTTCCTTCTTCACTTTCTACCTTTATCGAGCCGCCCATCATTTCAACCAGCTGCCTGCAGATAGACAGACCAAGACCTGTGCCGCCAAACCTTCTTGTTATGGATGCATCGACCTGCGAAAAGCTCTTGAAAAGCTTGTTCATATCCTCCTTGGCAATGCCTATGCCTGTATCCATTACCATAAAAAAGAGTTCAGCGTAATTTTCCTCATTTTTTGTAAGAGATACATCTACAGCTATATGTCCGACGGTTGTAAATTTTATCGCATTACTCATAAAGTTGTTAAGAATCTGAGTAAGTCTTAATTCATCTCCTACAAGAACTTTAGGAATATCATCTGATACATTCAAGATAAGCTTCAATCCCTTTTCATTTATAAGAGTAACATTTGAAGCCATAGTCTTATTTATGAAGTCCCTGAAGGCAAAAGGCTTATTCTCCAGAGTAAGCTTTCCTGCTGCCATCTTTGAAAAATCGAGCATATCATTGATGATCTTGCTCATATTGATGCAGCTTCGCTCGATCGTATTTACATAATCAAGCTGATACGGTGTAAGATCCGAATCAAGAAGGGCTCTTGCCATTCCGAGAATACCATTGACCGGAGTGCGCAGCTCATGTGTTATATTGGAAACAAATTCATTTTTATATGCCTGTGCTGTGTTTAGTTCTTCCTTAAGATTATTTATTTCTATAGAAAGAGCCTTTACATCTGTTCTGTCATCTGCACACGCAAAATATACATCATTATTAACCTTGTTTATCTTAAGAACTACAGGAAAACACGTTTCATTTTTTCTGTACATATCTGTACGCACAGGCTTTCTCCCTGTTTCATCAAGTTTAGCCCCCGGAAAGATTCTTGAAAAGTTCCCCGGATATTCACTTGAAAAGTATCCCATCTCTGTTCTTGCATAATCAGAACAGCTAAGAAGCCTGCCCTCTCTGTCAAAAAGAAACATCATTTCAGATACCAAAGATCCGAGTAGGTCAAGACTTATTTCATTCGCTTCATCAGACATAAATATTACCTCGCAAACCAAATGTAAGTAACTGTCTATACCGGTCAAACAGTTTTTCTATGAACTTTTGACCCCATCAGTATCATTATAACACAACCATAAATTTTTTTCATCTTTTATATATCTTTACACAAACTCATTAAGTAAATAAGGAGGTTTTTTCTCTTTTCGTGGTCAGGTCGTGCAATACGTCAAATGTTTAAATTTATTACACAGCAAACATGAGATAGTTGAAATTTTATTGACAAAATGAAAAGTCAGGGTTATTATGTTAATAAGAATGAAATAAAAATCTTGTCTTGGAGGTAATAATGAATTTCAACGTCAGATTAAAAAACCTCAGGCAGAAGCATAAGCTTACACAAAGTGAACTTGCAGATATATTAGGTCTTAAGCCCACCGCTATATCAAACTACGAGTCCAAGAGAAACGAACCTTCTTTTGACAAGCTCATCGCTCTCTCAAAATACTTTGATGTTTCATGTGACTATCTGCTTGGTGTTTCGGATGCTTATCTTCCGGTCGGTGGAGAAGTCCTCGATAAAGATATTGTAGAATTTTTCAACCTTTATCAGCAGCTTACGCCTGAAAATGCCACAGAAATGAAAGACTACGCTGAATATCTTCTTTACAAACAGAATAATGAATCTGAAAATGCGAGCGGGAAGAATTAATTCTTCCCGCTCGTTCCAAATCCGCCCCTGTCAGGGCTTTCCAATGAATCTACTTCTTCAAATTCAATCTCCGGCTGATGTTCCATGATACGGAACTGGCAGACTCTATCATTTACATGAAGTTCTGTATCTCTTAATGCAAGCGCAGGCCACATCCATTCATCATTATCTCCGCAATAAGATTCATCCACGACTCCCATGTGGTTTGTCTGGATCAATCCAAAATTTTTGTAAGTAGAACTTCTTGGCACTATATGTGCCTCATAACCCTTGGGCAGTTCTACTGCGATTCCCAAAGGAATCAGTCTGAACTCGCCTTTCTTCATGGATATATCACATGCAACCCTAAGGTCTATCCAGTCGGAATTGCCTGCAATATATCTTAGCTTTTCTATATCTTTTGAAATATATTTTATCTTTATCTGTTTTTTCACTCTAATGTTACTCCAAGTGCTTTAAGTCTTGATCTTGCCTCAGGTGCCCTGTTTGAATTGCTGTAATCTGTAAGCACCTTTCTATAAAATGCTTCTGCCCTCTTGCTGTCACCCTTTCTGTCGTATGCACGTCCGAGGAAATATATCGAATCTACATTGTCAGGGTCCATCTTCAGTGAATCACGCAAAAGTTTTATCGCATCATCATATTTTCCATTGTTGTAAGTATCTCTTCCCTGATTAAAAAGTGCAACAGACTGGTCTGCAAATACAGCTTCCGCCATAGTATTATAAAGAGCAAGAGCATCTTTATTGGTGATATCTGTTTTTGTAACCTTGATCAAAGTGCTTGCTGTCTTTTCATTATCCTGAACAAGATAATACGAAACTGCCTTAAAGAGATAATTGTATGCTGCAACTGCACTTCCACTTGAAACAGCCGAACCCGATGCACTGCTTGTCCCCGTAGGCTTGCCAAGCTGAGTTTTGAGATCGTTTACCTGCTTTGTAAGCAGATCATTTTCAGTTTTTACAGCATCAAGGTCTGAATTTGCCTTTGCTATCTCTTCATTGACCTTTACTATATCAGCTCTGCTGTTTTCCACAGCCTGTTCTTTTACTCCCGGCACAATTGCTGTCATAAAAAAGGCTATGCCTATTGCTACACCCAAAATCAGGGTTATCCATGGCATGAAATTCGGGTGATATTCCTTATAGGTTGACTTCGGTGCAAAGGACTCTCTGCCAGATACATACCTGTCCTCAACCTTTACAGCCTTCACCTGGGCTTCGGTTATCTCTTCGGAGTGCTTTGAAACTTCCTTAAGATACTCATTTGTTATAGGGTTGGAAACATCTATCTTTGAAGCCATATTAAGATATTTCCTTGCCCTTGTGTAATCTTTATTTTTTATATAAAGAAGTGCCAACAGCTGTAAAGCCTTTAAAAAATGAGGCTCCTCTGCCGTCACTTTTTTAAGCGAGATTAT
>Ga0256405_10011440_pt1 | contig 11326 bp, 15 predicted proteins | sample RumenRJG_02DNA_FD_189096 | JGI IMG/M metagenome (GOLD analysis project Ga0256405, IMG submission 189096) | Bovine rumen microbial communities from Lethbridge, Alberta, Canada - RJG_02 | ecosystem: Host-associated > Mammals > Digestive system > Stomach > Rumen | place: Canada: Alberta...
CGTGACCGGCCGCTTCTGCGTGATCGGCTCGAAGATGAACGAAGACGCCTTGAAGGAGCTGTTTGGGCTTGAATAATCAAAGAGAAGTACCCGTCTATCTGTTCACCGGCTTCCTGGAGGCGGGCAAGACGAAATTTATCCAGGAAACGCTGGAGGACAAGCGCTTCTGCAACGGCGAGCGCACGCTGCTGCTCGTCTGCGAGGAGGGCGAGGAGGAATACGAACCCGACCAGTTCGCCGACCGCAGCGTGATGATCCGCACGCTCTCGAGCCCGGAGGAGATGACCGTGGAGAATCTCTCCCGCATGCTCATCCAGACCGGCGCCGAGCGCGTCGTCATCGAATACAACGGCATGTGGCTGCTCGACCTTTTGTACAGCGCGATGCCGGAGGGCTGGATGGTCTATCAGGAGTTCCTGTTCGCCGACGCGACGACCTTCCTGAGCTACAACGCCAACATGCGCCAGCTGGTCTATGACAAGCTCAAGAGCTGCGAGCTCGTCGTGTTCAACCGCTTCCGCCCCGACATGGATAAAATGGCCTTCCACAAGATCGTCCGCGGCGCCTCCCGCCGGAGCGACATCGCCTATGAGTACGCGGGCGGCAAGGTGGAGTATGACGACATCCAGGACCCGCTGCCCTTCGATCTGAACGCGCCCGTCGTGGAGATCGGCGACGACGATTTCGCCGTCTGGTACCGCGACATGTCCGAGGAGCCGAAGAAGTACGAGGGCAAGACCGTACGCTTCCGCTGCCGCGCGCTGCAGCGCAAAAAGCTGCCGCCGCATACCTTCGTCGTGGGACGCCATGTCATGACCTGCTGCGTCGAGGACATCCAGTTTGCCGGTCTCGTCTGCCAGAAGGACGACGTCTCCGACATCGTCGACGACAGCTGGATGACGCTCACCGCCGAGATCCATTTCAAGTTCTCGCGCGCCTACGGCAAGAAGGGACCGGTGCTGACCTATCTGTCCCACGAGCCCTGCGAGGCGCCCGAACAGGCCGTCGCGACTTTCTATTAAATAACACGGCCTCAAGAGAAGAGACCTGCTCATCGCCCCTTTTCTCTTGCTTGTCCAAGAGAAAAGGGGCAGAAAAGAGAACGACATTTGAGGGGGAAAGATTTCGATTTCTTCCCCCCTCAAAACTCCCCCTAATTGAAACGACAAAGGAGGGGACTTCTCCCCTCCTTTGATTCACCCCGACGTTTCTGCAAGACAAGGCTTTTGAGCTTCTTAAGTGGCTTTTGGTTTTCTCTCCGCGCACCGCGGAGGGGAGATTTTTAAGAGGGGGTAACCCCCTCTTGAATCGTTTCAAGGATGGGGTCCAGGGGAAGGGAAATCGAAATCCCTTCCCCTGGCGTGCTTTCTCTTTTTGTCCACTTTCTCTTTGCACGAGCAAAGAGAAAATGGACACTGAACAGCCTCGTCTCTTGGACAAACAAGAGAAAGCAGGCCTTCGGGCTCTTGACTTTCCCCCGGCGGAAGACTATAATCACAATCGAAAAAGGGGAGCTGGGTATGCCCGGCTGAGAGAAGGGGACACGACCCCGGAAACCCTCGAACCTGATCCGGATAATGCCGGCGTAGGAAGCACGATGCACGATCGGCAGGTTCACGTTTTGTGGATCTGCCTTTTTGCATTCCTGCCTCCCAAGAAAAACAAGGAGGAAAACAAACATGAAAAAATCCAATCTGACGCTCCGCGCGCTGACCGAGGGCGCGGTCATGGTGGCTCTCGCCCAGGTGCTGAGCTACCTCAAGCTCTTTGAGCTGCCGCAGGGCGGCTCGATCACCGTGGCCATGCTGCCAATCTTTGTCTACTGCGCCCGCTGGGGCTTTGGCCCCGGCATGCTTGCCAGCTTTGCTTACAGCGTGCTGCAGCTCCTGCTCGACGGCGCCTATGCCTGGGGCTGGCAGTCGATGCTGGGCGACTATATCGTGGCTTTCAGCGTGCTTGGCCTTGCGGGACTCTTCCACAAGCAGGAAAAGGGCTTCTTCACCGGCACGGTCGTTGGCAGCCTGGCTCGCTTTCTGGTCCACTATCTCGTCGGCGTGTGGGTCTGGGGCGAATATATGCCCGACACCTTCTTCGGCATGACGATGACCACGCCGTGGTTCTATTCCTTCCTGTACAACGGCAGCTATATGCTCGTCGATATGATTCTCTGCCTGGTCATCGGCGCGCTGCTGTGGAAGCCGATGGGCAAATATCTGCGCGGCGAGGACATCAAACGCGCCTGAATCCCACGGTCGACATAAATTCTTGTTGACAGATTGTAATTTTATAAGGTATAATGACCACTCGGCGGCCCCTGCCGCCGGGTGGATTTTCATCCGCCGGCATTTGTCAACTACTTTCCTCCCCCTCCGGGGAGAGGAATGTTGAGTATCATACCTGAAAGGAGAAAAAACATGCTTCGTACCTATCAGCCCAAGAAGCTGCAGCGCAAGAAAGAGCACGGCTTCCGCAAGAGAATGGCGACCGCCAACGGCCGCAAGGTCCTCGCCCGCAGAAGAGCGAAGGGCAGAGCAAAGCTCAGCTACTGATTCCCCTTGAACAGCAGGTCTGAAAGATAAAGTTTTTTAGGGCGGAGAGATCCGCCCTTTTGGGCGTTATCGAGAAAATCATCCAGAGGATTGCCATGAATGTCAGATGCACGTTGAAAAAGAACAGCGATTTCCGGCGTCTGTATGCCAGAGGCAAATCCAGCGCCAACCGGTATCTCGTCGTCTACTGCCGCCGCAACGGCCGCGGCGTGAACCGGATGGGCTACACCGTGTCGGCCAAGCTCGGCGGCGCCGTCGTGCGCAACCGTGTCCGCCGCCGTCTGCGCGAGATTGCGCGCCTCAACGCGCCGCGCGTGAAGACGGGGTGGGACATCGTCGTGGTCGCGCGCTCGCGCGCGGTCAGGAGCGAATACCGCGAGCTCGACCGTGCCTATCTCGACGTCTGCGCCGCGCTCGGTCTGATGCGGGAGGAGGAGAGATGAAACGTCTGATGCTTGCCATGATTCGGTTTTACCAGAAGCACATCTCCCCCTCGCGCCCGCCCTGCTGCCGCTTTATCCCGACCTGCTCGCAGTATGCTGTGGAGGCCATCGAAAAATACGGCGCCCTCAAAGGAGGGTGGCTGGCCTTTTGCCGCATCTGCCGCTGTCATCCTTTTCACGGGAAGGACTATGACATCTACGACCCCGTACCGTGAAGACCCAAAAGACAAAACGTAAAAGGAGACAATCCTATGTGGGCAACCATCACCAGGCCCTTTGCGTGGCTGTTTGTCTGGCTGTATAACCTGACCGGGAACTACGGCGCGGCGATCCTGCTCTTCGCTCTTGCCGTCAACCTGATCCTCACGCCCTTCCAGGCCAAGAGCAAGAAGGGCATGATGCGCCAGACCCGCCTGCAGCCCAAGCTGCAGGAGCTGCAGCGCCGCCACGAGGGCAACCAGCAAAAACTCAATGAGGAGATGCAGAAGCTTTACCGCGAAGAGGGCGTCAACCCGATGTCCGGCTGCCTCTGGTCTCTGATCCCGTTTCCCTTCCTGATCGCACTTTATTCCGTCATCCGTCAGCCCTTCTCCCGCATGATGTTTGCAGCGGACGGCGTACTTGACGCCGTTCGGACCTTCTTCACCGAGCAGGGCTGGTACACCGCTCCCGCGAGAACGGACGCCTATTTCGAGATCAAGCTCGCCAACATCATGCACGAGCATTGGGACGAGACGATCTCGCATCTGCAGGGCCTCGGCCTCTCCACCAAGGAGCTGGTCAACCTTGACTTCAGCTTCCTCGGCATCAACCTGGGCAACGTGCCCTGGGATACGATGAAGCTGATCTTCGCCGGCACCGCCGCCATCAGCTTTGCCGTCATCGGTCTGGCGCTGATCCCGCTGATCTCCGCCGGCCTTTCCTGGCTGGGCATGAAGGTCGCGAACCTTTCGAACCCCCAGACCGGCGCCGACAAGGCCGCCCAGAGCCAGATGCAGACCATGAACCTGATGATGCCGCTGATGAGCCTTTGGTTCTGCTTCATCATGCCTGCCGCCATGGGCGTGTACTGGATCGGCAACAGTGTCTTCGGCATGGTCCGCGACTATGTGCTGACCAAGATCTATAAGAAGAAGCTGGACGAAGAGGACGCCGAGCGCAACGCCGCCCGCCAGGCCCGCGAGAAGGAGCTGGAGGAGCGCCGCATCGAGACCGAGCGTCTGCGCGCCGAGGGCAAGACCGAGAAGAACGCCAACACCAGCAAGAAGAAGATCCAGCAGAACGAAAAGCAGCGCAACGCCGAGCGCAGCGCCGCCATCGCCAAGGAAGAGCGCGCCGCCAGACGCGAGATGCTCGGCATCAAGGACGCGGAAAAGCCCGCCTCCCAGGTCGGCAACCGCCGCTATGCGCGCGGCCGCGCCTATGTGCCGGATCGCTTCACCAATCCCGAGAACGCCGAGGCGGCCACGCTGGCCGCGGCCGAGGAATCCGAGGGCAACGTCTCCATCGACGAGACCGTCGCCGAGGAGATCGTCGCGGTCGAATCTGCCGTGAGCGAAGCGGCGGACACCGCCGCCGAGACGGCCGAAGCTGCCGACGGCAACGAACAGGAGAAAGAGTAATATGATCAAATATCTGGAAAAATCCGGCCGGACAAGAGAAGAAGCTCTTGCCGCCGCGCTCGCCGAGCTTGGCATGAGCGAGGAGGAGATCCTCGGCTCCGAGCTCATCGAGCTTCCCAAAAGCGGCTTCCTCGGCATCGGCGCCAAACCCGCGGTCATCCGCGTGAGCTATGAGGCGCCCGACGAGATCGTCGAGGAAAAGCCCGCCCCCGCGCCGAAGGCCGAGAAGAAGGAAGCCGCCCCCGCGCCGAAGAAGGCAAAGGAAGAGAAAAAGGCCGCTCCCGCTCCCGCGCCGAAGGCCGAGAAGAAGCCTGCCCCCACGGACGAGAGCGCCGATTTCGCCGCTGTCCGCGCCTTTGTCTCCGGCTTGATGGAGCGCATGGGCATCGACGCCGAGATCGAGATCTCCCGCCGCGACAACGGCGGCATCAATGTCAACCTCTCCGGCAGCGGCATGGGCGCGATCATCGGCCGCCGCGGCGAGACGCTTGACGCGATCCAGCATCTGACGAACTATGTCGTCAACCACGACAGCGACAAGCACATGCACATCTCCATTGATGCGGAGAACTACCGCGCCAAGCGCGAGGAGTCGCTGACCAAGCTGGCCGAGAAGATGGCCGAAAAGGCGATCAAGTACAAGCGCAGCATGGCTCTTGAACCGATGAACTCCTATGAGCGCCACGTGATCCACACCGCGCTGCAGAACTACGAGGGCGTCACCACCGCCTCCACCGGCGCCGAGCCCAACCGCCGCGTCGTCGTCAGCTATGTCCGCGGCGAGCAGAACGACAGCAACAAGCCCCAGAGCCGCGAGTGGGCTTGATCGGACAGGTATTCGTCGGAATCCTTCACGGTCTTTCCGGCCAAATCCGCGCCGGACTTCGTTGACGGCCTTGAACATATATTTCCATTATGTCCTGCGGCCGTCGCCTTGCCCGACACGGATTTCTCTCGGAAATCCCGCAAAGCCTTCCTCCTCAGCCCTGTCTTTTGTGCCTGCCACAGTTCACATTCCTGCTTAAACAATCATCATTATGGGAGGAATCCACCATGTATTTTGAAAAAATCAGAGACGTTCTGGCCAAGCAGTTCGAGCTTGATCCCGAAACCATCACCGCCGAGACCAACCTCATCGACGACATCGGCGCCGACTCTCTCGACGTGGTCGAGCTGATCATGGCGCTCGAGGACGAATTCGGCGTCAAGATCTCCGACGATGACGTGGCCAAGCTGACCACGGTCGGCCGCATCTGCGAGTATCTCGAAACGCTCAAGTAAAAAACAGAAAAGGCCTCTGTAAGCAAAAGCTTGCAGAGGCCTTTTCTTATGGGGACAAAGACTGCATGAGCAACAAAAGAATTGTCATTCTGAGGAATGAAGTGACGAAGGATCTTTTATCAGGCTCTTCCGCTGTTCTCGTTTAAGATCCTTCGCTTCGCTCAGGATGACAGCTTTACAGGGTTTGCGTTTTCCGGCAGAGCCCTTTCTTTTGCGAAAGACGACAAGCCCGGCCGCGGGAAAAGAGGACATTTCGGCCAGTTTCACCAATTGACTTTGCCCCCGGACACTTCTATAATTTAAAGCAATCAAGGTGAAAGGAGACCGCATCCATGACCCGTACGATCAGCAACAGCATGATGATGGGTATGATGTGCATGTGCAGCATGTGCATGATGATGCGCGCGCAAAAGTCTCCGCTCACCGACAGCATACCCGCTTGATTTTTTCGTATTTCAAACCGGGGAGCCGTGTGGGCTCCCCGGTTTTTCTTTTTGGCTTGCCTCACTTGATTCTGCTCGGCAAGCCGGAATAATGGGAAGTATCGGAAGGAAACAGCATGATCGAAATCAAACACTTGAACAAGACCTACCGCACCGCCGACAAGGACATCGTCGCGCTCGAGGACATCAACCTCACGATCAACGACGGCGAGATCTTCGGCATCATCGGTCTCTCGGGCGCGGGCAAGAGCACGCTGGTGCGCTGCATCAATCTGCTCGAGCAGCCGAGCGCCGGCGAAGTGATCGTCGACGGCGAGAGCATTACCGCTCTGCCGCGCAGGGAACTTTTGAAGCTCCGCCGCTCCATCGGCATGATCTTCCAGGGCTTCAATCTCCTCGAGCAGCGCAGCGTGCTGCGCAACGTCTGCTTCCCGCTGGAGATCGCGGGCGTCAAGAAAAAGGAGGCAAAGGAGCGGGCGATGGAGCTCCTCTCCCTCGTCGGCCTGGCCGACCGGGCGGAGGCCTATCCCTCCCAACTCTCCGGCGGCCAGAAGCAGCGCGTCGCGATCGCGCGGGCACTGGCGACAAAGCCGAAATACCTGCTCTGCGACGAGGCGACCAGCGCGCTCGATCCCACGACGACCCGCGCGATCCTGGAGCTGCTGCGCGAGATCAACGAGACCTTGGGCGTGACGATCATCGTCATCACGCACGAAATGAAGGTCATCGACCAGATCTGCGACCGCGTCGCCGTCATCGACCACAGCCGCATCGCCGAGGAGGGCAAGGTCAGCGAGGTGTTCACCAATCCCCGCTCGCAGATCGCGCGCGACCTGATCATCCCGCGCGAGCGCACCGTGCTCGAGACCGAGGGCGGCAAGCGTCTGCGTCTGACCTTTGACGGCGAGACCACCGCGGGACCGCACATCGCGGAGATGATCCTGTCCTGCCAGGCGCCCGTCAGCATCCTGCAGGCCAGCACGAAGGAGCTCGACGGCGTGATCTACGGCTACACGATCATCGAGCTGCCGAAGGACGCCCACCAGGCGGAGAAGATCCTGATCTGGCTGCAAAACAGCGGCATCCGCTGGAAGGAGGTCGAATAAGATATGCTCAGCGAAATGTTTTTAAAGCTCTGGAACAACGGTATCCTGCAGCGCGGCATCTGGGAGACGGTCTATATGACCGTGCTCTCCACGGCGATCTCCTATGTCATCGGCCTGCCGCTCGGCGTCGTGCTGACGGTCACGGACAAGGGCGGGTTGCACCCGATCCCCTGGCTCAACCGGCTGCTCGGCATCTTCGTCAATTTCTTCCGCTCGATCCCGTTCATCATTCTGATGGTCGCGATGCTGCCGGTGGCCAACTGGATCGTCGGCACCTCGCTCGGCAACAAGGCGATGATCGTCATGCTCGTCATCGCGGCCTCGCCCTATATCGCCCGCATGGTCGAATCTTCCGTCAAGGAGGTCGACGGCGGCGTGATCGAGGCGGCCCAGTCCATGGGCGCGAGCAATTTCGAGATCGTCTGCAAGGTCCTCCTGCCGGAGGCGAAGCCCTCGCTGATCATGGGCGCGGTCATTTCGATGGTCACGATCTTGGGCTACTCGGCCATGTCGTCAACGATCGGCGGCACGGGTCTGGGGCAGATCGCGATCAGCTACGGCCATCAGCGCTTCAATCCCGACATCAAGTGGATCTGTGTATTTCTGACTGTAATAATCGTCCAGATTATTCAGGAGCTGGGGACCGCCATTGCGCACCGCAGCGATAAAAGAATCAAAGAGTAAGCAAAACCCAAAAGGAAAGAAAAGGAGAAGAAACATGAAAAAGAAACTTGCCATCGTCCTTGCTGTCGCCCTTCTCGCGCTCAGCATCGCCGCCTGCGGCCAGTCCGCTGCTCCGGCCGCCGAGGCTGCTCCGGCCGCCGAGGCCGCTGCCCCTGCCGCCGAATCCGTCAAGCTGACGGTCGGCGCCAGCTCCACCCCGCACGCCGAGCTGCTTGAACTCGTCAAGCCCGCTCTCGCCGAGCAGGGCATCGAGCTCGACATCGTCATCTATGACGACTATGTCCTGCCCAACACCGCGCTGCAGGACGGCGAACTTGACGCCAACTACTTCCAGCACACCCCGTATCTGAACAGCTTCAATGAAAAGAACGGCACCGATCTCGTCTCTGCGGGTCTTATCCACTATGAGCCCTTCGGCATCTACTCCAAGACCGTAGCCGCTCTTGCCGATCTCGCTGACGGCGCCACGATCCTGGTCCCGGACGACGAGTCCAACCAGACCCGCGCGCTTCTGCTCCTTGCCCAGGAGAATCTTGTCGTCCTGCCCGAGGGCGCTTCCGTTGAAAACGGCGTGAGCGTGCTCGACATCGTCGATGCCAAGGGCTACGACATCCAGGCGGCCCAGGCCGACGCGATTCCCAGCCTGCTTGCCAACGCCGATGAGGGCACCGTCGCGGTCATCAACTACAACTATGCGCTCGGCGCCGGCTTCAAGACCAGCGATGCGCTCGCCATCGAGGACGCCTCCGGTGATGCCGCCCAGACCTATGCCAACATCATCGCCGTCCGCCGCGGCGACGAGACCCGTGCCGAGATCGTTGCGCTGATCGCTGCCCTGCAGGACGGCGCGGTCGACGCCTATAACGAGCAGACCGGCGCCGGCATCGTCCCCATTTCCTGATTTTTTACAGCAAAAACTCCGCTGTCCGATCGGACAGCGGAGTTTTTGCTTTTCCTTGTCATCCTGAGGGCAGCGAAGGAGCTTTCCCTGCGTATCAGTCGATGTGGATGACCGTTTCGTTTAAGTCCTTTGCGCTGACGTTCGGATTGTGATACCGCTCGCGCGTCACGGTCGCGCCGCCCATGTTGATGGCCTGGCGCGGGCAGAACTGCAGACAGCTGAGGCACTGGACGCAGTCGGTGCCGAAGTCCGGCCGCCCGGCGACCATTTTGATGTTCCCCTTCGGGCAGAGCGAGGCGCACTGGCCGCAGCCGATGCACCTGCCGGTCACGGTGAAGGCAGCGGCCTTTTTCGGCGCGAGCTTCGGCCACACGGAGGCCTCCAGCTTATTGAACAGCGGGGCGGACGGCGCCTTGTCCGAGCGCACCTTGTTCTTCACGTCCGAAGCGATCTTCGCCGCCAGCTCCTCCGAGCGCTTCTGCGCTTTCTCGGGCGTCAGCGGCGGAATCATCAGCGTATGCGGCATCAGCCAGATGCACGCGCTCTGGTGCGAGATGCCCGCGTGATAGTCCAGCGGCACGATCTCATTGATCTTGGAAAGCCCGATCCCGGGATAGCCGGCGAAGCTCACCACGCCGAAGGTGTAGGCGTTCGCACCGATGAAAAGACGGCGGACGAAGCGCTCCACCTCGCCGGGCAGACCGCCCGCGTGGCAGGGAAAGACAAAGCCGACGCGCTCGGCCTCGTGCACGTCGCGCACGGCGGGCAGACGGCGCATCATCACGATGTCGGTGTCGCCCAGGACCCTGGCGATGTTCTTCGCAATATCAAGACAGTTGCCGGTGCCGGAAAAGCAGTAGATAACATTCTTACTCATGTCGTGTTCTCCTTGCGTTTACAGGCTCAGATCAAAGATCGAATCGTCGTTGTCGATCCACTCCTGCACGTCGATCGTGCGATACTCGGTCGGCGTTGAGCGGATAACGACCTTTTCGATGCCGGCGTTGATGATCTGGCGCTTGCACATCGAGCAGGACATCGCGTTCGTAAGCAGGTTGTTCGTCAGCGCGTCGCGTCCGACGAGATAGATCGTTGCGCCGATCATGTCGCGCCGCGAGGCGGAGATGATCGCGTTGGCCTCGGCATGGACGCTGCGGCAGAGCTCATAGCGCTCGCCCGAGGGGATGTGCAGTCGCTCGCGCGTGCACTCGCCGATGTCGGAGCAGTTGCGCCGACCACGCGGGGCGCCGTTGTAGCCGGTGGAGATGATCTCGTCGTTGCGCACGATGATCGCGCCGTATTTGCGCCTCAGGCAGGTCGAGCGCTCGAGCACGGAGTCGGCGATGTCGAGATAATAGTTCTGTTTATCGGTACGGCTGTCCATAATGATCCCTCCGAAGATTCAGATAAATCAATTATATCTGCCCCGGAGAGGCAAGTCAACGAATTCCTGTGGCTTTTTTCGCCGCGCTGTGGTAAGATGAGGGGGCTATGAACAAGAGAAATTACATGCGAGAACTGGACAGGATCATTGAAAAGCGCGGAGGGAGACGCCCGCGCGTGCTGCTGCACAGCTGCTGCGGCCCGTGCTCGTCGTCGGTGCTGGAGTACCTCACGCGCTATTTTGACGTGACGCTGCTGTGGTATAACCCCAACCTCTACCCGCAGGAGGAGTTCGAGCGCCGCTTCCGCACCCAGATCGAGCTGATCGAAAAGATGGGACTGACCGAGGAGGTCAGCGTCCTGGCCGAGAGCTGGAAGCACGAGGACTATCTTTCCCGCGCCGCGGGGATGGAGGACGAGCCGGAGGGCGGCCGGCGCTGCACCGAATGCTTCCGGCTGCGGCTTTTGGAGTGCGCGAAGCTGGCCAAAAAATACGGCTTTGATTATTTCTGCACGACGCTCACGGTCTCGCGCCACAAGGACGCCGAGCGCATCAACGCTCTCGGCGAGGAGATCGGCAAGGCATGCGGCGTCAAGTGGCTGCCGTCGGATTTCAAAAAGCGCGACGGGGAAAACCGCTCCCAGCAGCTCGCCGAGCAGTACGGCCTGTACCGTCAGCTCTACTGCGGCTGCGAATTCTCGCTCCACCGCCGCGAGGCGGGCGCGCCGGACGCGCAGGGATAACAGCAAAGAATACGGGCAGATGCCATAAAAAGGCATCTGCCCGTTTTTGTATGACGGGCATGACCCGAGCCTTGGGTGAAAGTCCCAAGGGGCGTAGTTGCCAACGAACCCGATAGCGACTCCCAAGGTTTAAGCGGTGACGCTTAGGCGAGAAGAAGGGATAGCGAAAT
>Ga0256405_10011441_pt1 | contig 11323 bp, 13 predicted proteins | sample RumenRJG_02DNA_FD_189096 | JGI IMG/M metagenome (GOLD analysis project Ga0256405, IMG submission 189096) | Bovine rumen microbial communities from Lethbridge, Alberta, Canada - RJG_02 | ecosystem: Host-associated > Mammals > Digestive system > Stomach > Rumen | place: Canada: Alberta...
GGTGATAATTCCATATTATTTTACCTCAAACCCATATTTTTCAAACAATTTCCGGCCCGAGCCGCTGGCGGCAAAGGCGAGAAAATCCTTGGCCACATTGGCCTGCTTTGCTGCCTTGAGAACTGCTGCCGGATAGATAATCGGCTCATGCGTCTCAGCCGGTGCTTTGGCCGCTACCCGCACCTTATCCGACACCGCCGCATCGGTCGCATAGACTACGCCGCATTCCGCTTCTCCGCTCTCGACCCAGGAAAGGACCTGACGTACGTCCGAACCGTAAACGGCTTTCGCCTTAACCGCATCGAGAATACCGAGTTTCTTGAACACTTCTTCCGAATACTGGCCAACGGGCACCCCTTTGGGTTCCCCGAGCGCTATATGCGAAATCTCATTCCCCGTTACCTGTTTAAAATCCTTGAGGTCTTTGCCCCCATCTTTCGGCACAATGAGCACGACCTCATTTTGGAGCAAATCCCGCCGTGTTTCTGGAGCCAGCAAGCCAGCTTGTTCCAATGCATTCATCTGCTTCTGTGCTGCTGAGAAAAACAAATCCGTCTCTCCGCCATTTTCGATTGCCTGCTGTAAAGCACCCGAACTGCCAAAGTTAAATACAATTTTGACGTTCGGATGCTCCTTTTCGTAGGCAGCAGCTAGTTCCTTCATAACATCGGTCAAGCTTGCTGCTGCCGAAACATGCAATTCGATCGTTTCGTTTCCAGCAGTCGCTGAGGATGTTCCCGCCTGTTGGCTGCCACATCCTGCCAGTACTGTCATGGCCACGGCCATCATCCATACCAAAATCTTTTTCATCCGTTATTTTCCTCCTTTTCAAAACGGAAGGGAGCGCGGTTTCCTGTGCTCCCCTGTGGGTATTACCCAGGCGCAGCATCATAGCGCATGACCTTAGATGCTTTTGCTCGGAGTTACGGTATTCATTATACGATAACGGCGAAAAAAAAACTATACCAAATCTCACAACAAACAAAAAGCTCCCACCCGAAGGCAGGAGCGAAAAACCTCAATGATTCAAGTCATCATTATCTTTTACACCACGCAAGCGGCGATTAATAGAACTCAACCCACGATAAACCGTACTGATGTCAATCTCATCGCCACGGTTTTCCATGTACTTTTCTAATTTGCGTTTTACACGCTGAAGCGCATTATCAATCGATTTGACATGACGATCCAATTCTTGGGCAATCTCCTGATAGGATTTTCCATCAAGATAGCTCATCAGGACCTTCCACTCCAAGTCAGACAGAATTTCTTCCATTTTTTTCTCAATATCAACAAATTCCTCTCGACTGATAACGAGATCTTCTGGGTCAGCCGCCTTTGCACCAGACAACACATCCAGAAGGGTTCTGTCTGAATCCTCATCGTATATCGGCTTATTAAGCGAGATATACGAATTGAGCGGTATATGCTTCTGACGAGTCGCAGTCTTGATAGCAGTGATAATTTGACGCGTCACACAAAGCTCTGCAAATGCTCGGAACGAGGACAATTTATCGTTACGGAAATCCCGAATAGCCTTATAAAAACCAATCATTCCTTCCTGAATGATGTCCTCATGGTCCGCTCCAATCAAGAAATAGGAACGAGCCTTGGCACGTACAAAGTTCCGATACTTATGGATAAGATAATCGAGTGCGACCTTGTCGTCATTGTCTCTGATTGCTAAAAGAATTTCTTCGTCTGTCAGTTTAGCGAATCCCCCATATAAATCATCACTAAATAGTTCTGTAGTACGTTCTGCTTCCATCGCACTTTCCCCTTTGCTGAAAACCCCCGTTTTCAATTTATAACTCCCCTAATAAGGAAATTATACTCCCTCTTTGTTGGTATCGTCAAGAAATCCTCTAGGACTTTATGACTACTATTTAGCAATAAAAGGATAAAACTCGTCATAAATTCATCAATGACGCATTTTCCGTAAAATATCCAATTTTTTGACGGTCTCGCTATCCAAACGGTCTTCAACTTCCAATCGTGTGACGGGAAGGGTAACATGACCTAAGTATTCCCTCTTCAATTGCTTTTTAGCCCGGCGGACTGCCTTCCGGAATTCCAAGGAAGGAATCCGGTAAGCTCCCGCTCCCAATATCACGCTTTGCTCGGCTCCATCGGAAGTGACCACATGAACCTCTCGTCCCTGGCGAACCGAATCATACGCCAGCCGTTCTATGCGGCTGTCGGCAGTTTCTCCCTCGCCGGTATAGATGATTTTCATATGCGCATTCACCTGATCGCAATGCTCTTCATCATCAGTGAACATCGCGTCGAATACAATGGTGATATCGTATTTTTCATATGCTCCATATTCCGCCAGCTGATGAATCAGCTGGTCCCTGGCCTCAGATAAATCCTTGCGCAGGCGGATAAGTTCCGGCCAGGAATTGATGACATTATAGCCATCAATGATATAGTGCTCCCTTTTCCTGCTCATAAGAATCAGCCTTTCTTTGCCAAACGCTGACGCATGGATTCGTACATCAGGATAGAACCAGCCACCGATGCGTTTAGGGAATTGATTTTCCCCACCATCGGCATTTTGACGATAAAGTCACAGGCTTCCTTTGTCAGGCGGCTCATCCCCTTGCCCTCGCTGCCAACAACTAGGACTAAGGGCCCAGTTAAATCAGCTTCGTTATAGTTTTGACTGCCATCCATATCGGCTCCAGCCACCCAGAACCCCTTATCTTTGAGTTTTTTTAGTGTCTGGGCTATATTTCCTATACGAGCCACAGGTACATATTCAATCGCCCCGGCTGAGGTCTTGGCCACCGTTGCCGTAAGCGGCACACTGCGCCGCTTGGGAATCAGCACGCCGTGAACACCAGTCGCATCGGCCGTACGCAGCAAAGCACCGAGATTGTGCGGATCTTCCAGCTCGTCCAGCAACAGCAAAAAAGGAGCTTCGCCTTTTTCCTCTGCCGCCTTCAGGATATCCTCAAGTTCTGCATAAGCTACTGGTGCCACATAAGCCATGACTCCCTGATGGCGCAAACCTCCAGCTACAGACTCAATCTTGCTGCGGTCCACGAACTGGGTGATAACCCCGCGCTCCTTTGCCAAGGCCAGGATTTCACCAATAGAACCTTCCCGGTCCCCCTCGGCCACCATTAATTTATTGATGGTACGGCCAGCCTTCAAGGCTTCAGCAACAGCATTACGGCCAATCAATACATCCTCTGGCAGCTCCCGATCCTTGGCCGGATTATCCCGGCGCTCACCTGACGACCGCACAGGATGTCCAACATGCTTCTCACGCTGCTTGCCCCGTTCACGTCTTTCCGTCTGTTCCTGACGGCTTTTCCCACTATGAAAGGGCTTTTTCTTATTCTCACGAAAATCTCTCATATCAATCCTTCTCCCGAAGTTTCAGCATCTCCTGAAACTTGCCGCAGGTCATAGCCCCCTCCGGGCAGCGCCCGGTATTGACGCAGCTCGCACCCGCATTGTGAAACAGCGTCGGCGCTACTTTCTTGACCTCTGCCAGCATCTTGTAGGCCATATCACGAATCTCCCACTGCGCGCGGTTGCAGCAACGCAGATTAAAGAAATGGAGCAGCGAACGGGCATTCATCGTTACCAGAATTTTTGTCTCGGTCGCATTGGCCAACACGTAACGGGCATCTTCCTTGGGAACTCCCATCGCCGTGAGTTCATCATAAGTCTTGCGGATTTCCGCCAGCAGCGCCTCATACTTTTCCTTAGCCTCCGGCTTTTCCGCAATCGTCGGCGGCGTAATATACTCAAACCCATGCGCCGCAACATAGCGCTGCGACTGCTGATCGTAAGAAGCGATACGATGGCGCACCAATTGATGGGTCAGGACACGGCTTACCCCTTCGATACCAAAGGTGAACGTGACATGCTCAATCGTCGAACCATGGCCCAGCGTAACCATCTTGCGTACCATTTCCTTCGCCTTTTCGTCGCTGATTTTCTCGGCCAGCTCTTCCGCCCCAGCCGAAGAATAGCAAAGGCGGGCAGCCATTGCCACCACATGTTCCGGATTTGGCGTATATTCCAACAACTTGACTTTTATCATAAACTTATTTCTTACTCCTTATTTCCTTCATCATAGCCTTTGAAATCACCTGGAACGAGGCTTCAGCCAATTCATAAAGCCGTTCATTCTGTTCCGACAAGTAGAGGCTTCCCAAAAGAGCCTCAAAGCCGGTACTTGCATGATACTCCGCAACACTGGCACTGCGCGGCGCATGACTTTTGGCATTGCGTCCACGACGATAGATTCCCTTTTCTTCCTCCGTGAGCATTTCTTCGATGCCACGATAGGCCTTTGCCTGCCAAACCGCTGATACAATCTGAGCGCTAAAGGAATGCAGTGCCTGCACCTTGCACTGTTCATACGAAAGCAGTCGGGTGCGGACATAGAGATGGAAATACGCATCGCCCACATAAGCGAGTACCAACGGGTTAAGCTGCTTGACATCCACCTCGCGGTAACGCTGCAGAATACCGTCATCCCCATCGGGTTCAAACATCATATCGACGAGTTTTTGAAAATGTTCAAACTTCATGCTTTTTTCCACCGTGCCCCATTTGGCGTATCTTCGATAACGATACCCACTTCCTTGAGCTCATCGCGAATCTTATCAGCAATCGCCCAATTCTTTTCCTTGCGGGCGTCCTGACGGATGCCAATGATAAGTTCCATAAGTTTATCGGTAAGACCATCATCGGCAGCTGCCTCTTCCTGTTCAAAAATACCGATAATCGAAGCCATTTCCAGATAAATCTCACTTACCCGTGCAAAACCAGCCGCATCGTAATCTACGCCTTTGTTCATAACTTCCTGGTAATAGATGTTGATGTCCTTCGAGAGGCCAAACAACTGACTGATCGCCAAAGCGGTGTTGAAATCATCATCCATAGCCTCATAGAAATCCTGGCGGTACTGTGCGGCTTTTGCAGCCAAATCCTTGGCAGTATCCGAGCTGCCTTCTTTCTTCCGAAGTTCATCCATAAAGGCTTTGGACTGTTGCAAACGGCCCAGGCTTACCTGTGCCTCCTTGAGGCGTTCGTCACTGAAATCCAACGGACTGCGGTAATGCGTCTGCAGAATGAAGAAACGAACCACTTCGCCTGGATATTCCTCCAGAATGTCCTTGACCGTAAAGAAATTATTCTTCGATTTGGACATCTTTTCGTTATGAATCGTAATGAAGCCGTTGTGCAGCCAATACTGGGCAAAGCTGTGTTCATCGCCCAGGCAAGCCTGCGACTGTGCAATCTCGTTTTCATGATGCGGGAAGATCAAGTCACTTCCGCCACCATGGAAATCAAATTTCTTGCCGAGATATTTCAGCGACATTGTGGAGCATTCAATGTGCCAGCCCGGACGACCTTTTCCCCAGGGGCTGTCCCAGCTCGGTTCGCCTGGTTTGGCCGATTTCCAAAGCGCAAAATCCATCGGATGCTGTTTCCGCGTATCGACTTCAATGCGGGCACCAGCCTGCATATCCTCCAATTTGCGTCCGCTGAGCTTACCATATCCCGCAAATTTTTCCACACTGTAGAAAACATCGCCGTTATCCACAGCATAAGCGTAACCACTGTCGATAAGCTGCTGTACCATCGCAATGATATCCGGAATGGTCTCACTGACACGTGGATATACATCTGCGCGCTTTACATTGAGCGCATCCATTGCTTCAAAATAGGCCTTGATATAGCGGCCGGAGATATCACTCCACTGCAGTCCTTCTTTGTTGGCCGTATTGATGATTTTATCATCCACATCCGTAAAATTCTGGATGTAATGGACAGTATAACCCTTTTGGGCAAAATAACGGCGAATGACATCCCAAGTAACAAAGGGGCGCGCATTGCCGATATGCGGATGATTATACGGCGTTACACCACAGCAGTAGATGCTCACTTCGCCCTCTTTGAGCGGTTTGAACTCTTCTTTCCTGCGTGACATGGTGTTATAGACTTTCAGCATATTTCTTCCTCCAACTATCTTACCGGCGCTGTTTTAGGCGTCAGGCTTTTTCAATTCCGGCTACAGCATAAGCAGAAATGCCCTGCTCCGTTCCGGTAAATCCTAATTTCTCTTCCGTAGTTGCTTTGACATTTATCTGGTCGGATTCCACTCCGAGCACCCGTGCAATATTTTCATTCATCTGGGGGATAAAGTCCTTCATCTTCGGCTTCTGAGCCACAATCGTCGCATCAACATTGCCGACCTTATATCCCTTTTCCGTTAAGAGTTCCACAACATGCGCTAAGAGCTTCATACTGTCAGCCCCCTCAAACCGCGGATCTGTATCGGGAAAGTGACGGCCGATATCTCCCATAGCTGCCGCTCCCAGCAACGCATCGGCTACCGCATGCAGCAGTACATCGGCATCCGAATGTCCAAGCAGCCCCAGCGTATGTGGAATTTCCACCCCGCCAATAATCAGCTTCCGCCCCTCTACCAGGCGGTGAACATCATAGCCCATTCCAAATCGCGTCATCACTTTTCCTCCTTCTGCCGATGAGGCAGTTTTCCCTTCATCGTTTCCTTGGCAAACTTAGCCGCTGACCGAACGGCAGTCAGCATACTTCCCTGCTCCTGTCGCAGGAAAGCCTCTGCAATCAACAAATCCTCCGGCGTTGTCACCTTGATGTTGCTGTATTCACTCCTGACGACATGAACCGGACGCCCCAAGCGCTCTACCAGGCTGGCATCATCCGTACCGAGGAAACCATCTGCCTCCGCCTTGATATTCGCCTCGAGCAAAATCTGCTTGCGAAAGCCCTGGGGAGTTTGTACCGCCCACAGCGTCGAACGAGCTGGCGTCGATCTCACAACACCATGTTCCGATACGACCTTGATGGTATTCTTCTCCGGGACCGCAGCGATTGCACCGCCATGTTCTCTAGCTGCCGCAATGACCGCTTCAATCGTCTTGACTGTTACCAATGGCCGCGCGGCATCATGAACCAGAACGACATCTGCCTCCGCTGACACCTGTTTCAAGCCATTCCAGACGGAATACTGACGCTCCGATCCGCCTTCCGTCACCAGCCATGGCTTTAACTCCGGGTATTTCTTCAATAGATTCGTCACCGGCTCTACTTCTTCGGCACCTACCACTACAATGAGTTCCCCCACCTCTGGAACTGCCGAAAATTTCTGCAGGGTACGAATCAACATCGGCCTATCGGCCAACTCGAGAAAAACCTTATTGACTCCAGCGTTCATCCGCTTTCCCTGTCCTGCTGCCGGGAAGATGACACTGACCATTCCCATCACTCCTAATATAGCCTCAGATAGCCTTCTCCCATTTGGCGCGCAAAACGCATCCTAGGAGAAGGCTATAGCTTCAATTTTTGGGTTTTGCAAAAATCATTCGACCCGCTGCTGTCTGCAAGGCCGATGTAACTTCCACGTCAATCATCTCATTCATAAAGCGATGACCGCCTTCAATGACAATCATCGTCCCATCGTCAAGATAAGCAACACCCTGACCTGGCTCTTTTCCTGATTTGACCACCGTCACCCGCATGTTCTCACCAGGAATAACCACCGGCTTGACCGCATTGGAAAGCTCATTGATATTGAGCACCTCCACGCCACGCAGCTGCGCCACCTTGTTCAGGTTAAAATCGTTGGTGATAATCTTGCCACCGACCTGCTGGCCCAAACGAACCAGCTTGGAATCTACTTCGGCAACATCCTCAAAATCCACATTGGTCACTTCCACCCGCACCCGGGTTTCCTGACGAATGCGCTGAAGGATATCCAATCCGCGACGGCCTCGCGTACGTTTGAGAACATCCGAAGAATCTGCAATATGCTGCAATTCCTCCAACACAAAAACTGGAATGAGCAGCGTTCCTTCGATGAACCCCGTATCACAGATATCAGCAATGCGGCCATCGATGATAACGCTGGTATCCAGCAGTTTATACTGGGTATTTCCTTCTAGTTTCGGTGCCGTTTCCACCGAAGCTTCTTTTACTGGTTCATGATTTTTGGCCACAGCCTTCATAAATTTCGGGATAAAATCAAACGCCCCTGCCAGCTCTTTGCGCTTGCGGATCATAATCGTGATTCCCAGATAGCCAAATACGATACTGAAGATGACCGGGATATATTCGCCGACAACGGGGATTTTTGAAAAGGCATAGCCCAAAAGATTAGCAAAGATAAGTCCGAGAAGCAATCCCACTGCACCAGCAATCACATCATGAGTCGGCATCTTATTCAGCTGTACTTCCACCTTAGCCGAAAAACGCTTAAGCTTATGGATAAAATACGACGACAGCAGAAAACCGATGACTCCACCCAAAACTGCCCCCAACAAGATGCACACAAAGCCAGCCACCGTGAGTTTAATCCACCCCATATCCGCCTGGAGTATTTCCGTGCTGATAAACGAGGTCAACAGTGGCGAAGCCAGATTTAAGAGTGCGCCGCCAGCGATTGCCATAAACAACGTGATAAAAAAACGCAACACACGATCCAACATACTTTCCACCTCCTTTCCTTCTTATATATTTATGGATACTATAAAATCAGTATAGACAATTTATCCCTGTACTGTCAACCTAACAGTACCGATCCCGGCGATTCTTAATCAAACGCCAATCTAGGCAGCGTACCAATCCCTTGAAGCATACAAAAAGAGGGCTGTACCATTGGGTACAGCCCTCTTTCCAGGCGGAAATCAATGTTTGTATCGATTCTGGGATAAAATATCTTCCAGCCAATTTTCGACTTCCTCCGGAGTCTTATGACAGGCGTATACTAATTCACTGACCAGGATTTGTTTGGCAAGGTCCAACAGACGGCGTTCCCCAGAGGAAATCTTCCGCCTCTGATCCTGCAAAATCAAATTGCGAGCAACAGCGGCCACATCACGGATATCTCCACTTTTCATCCGGTCAAGATTCTCATGGAAGCGCTTATTCCAGCTTCCCAAGGCCCGTTCAGGCTTATCCTCAAGCACATTCCGAACCTCATCCACCTGGGAACTTGAGATGACGTCACGCAATCCAATGTTATCCACATTGTCAGTTGGAATCATCACCTTCATATTCCCCAGCGGCATCTGTAGAACATAATACGATTTTCCTTCACCCAGAACTTCACAATTCTCGATTCCAGCAATCACTCCGGCGCCATGCATCGGATAGACTACCTTGTCTCCTACCTGCAGCAAACACACACCCCCTATATTCAATATGACGTGGCAACCTAAGCGCTGCCTGCTTCTATATTATAGCATTATTCCCAGATTTTTTCAAAAGTAAATCTTGTATTTTAGCATACAAATATAGCAACGTCAAGGGATGTATGTCATAAACATCATAAATTGACGAAATTAATCTTAGAAATACGAAAAATCAAGCTTGCTCCGATTTTGTCTGCCGCAAAAAAAGTTGGGTCAACTGCTCTTTGGGATCCTTATGATGATGGACGATTTCATAAACCGTCGCCGAAATCGGAAGCTCTACCTGATATTTCTGTGAGAGCTCCATCAGAGCCTCTACCGTATACACACCCTCCGCCAGTTTCGCAAAAGGCTTTCCAATGATAAGGTCTTCACCAAAACGGCGGTTATTGCTATGGGGAGAGAACAGCGTCGCTTCATAATCGCCAAGATGCGAAAGACCATAAATCGTCATTTTATCTCCCCCCATCTTTTCAATGAGCCGGGATAGTTCTCGCGTACCACGAGCCATCAAAGCGCCCTTCAGACTGCCATAGCCAAAGCCATCCAGCATTCCCGCCGCAAGCCCCACGACATTTTTCGCTGCAGCGCCAATCTCTGTCCCCAAGAGGTCTTCCCCATAATAGAACCGGATCAGCGAACTGGAAAACGAATCGACCAATTCTTTGGTCAAATCCATATTATCCGAAGCGATTACCATGCAGTTGGGAATCTTCCGGATAAAGTCCTGCACATGGCCAGGGCCCACCCAAACAGCCACCGGCACCTCAGCACCAACGGACTCATGGAAAACCTCCGACAGACGTTTGCCCGTACCAATCTCCAGGCCCTTCATGCAAAGGATAAAGCGTTTGCCCGCGAGATTCCCCAGTGCCTTCAACTGAGCGCCAAAGCTGCGCAGCTGCTGGCTGCTGATAGAAATCACAAGGACATCCGCATACTCCACCGCTGCCCGCAAATCATCCGTCAACACCACAGATTCCGGCAGCTCCAGGTATTCGTTTTTATGCGTTTCCCTTAATTCCTGCAAATGCCTGGATCCCTCACGCCCCCAAAGCATCACATCATGGCCGATAAAATCTGCATACCATGCATGAAATGATCCCCAGCGGCCACAGCCTAAAACTGTTACCCTCATGCTGATACCTCCGTTTTGGCCCCCGTTATATCTCGTACAACCTCACCGGCAATAATCATGCCAACTACCGACGGAACAAAAGAGATGCTGCCAGGAACCGCCCGTTTCTTATCGCAATTATTGGCACTTCCCGGCGGACAGATGCAATTGCCACCACAGCCGCCCTGCTTGACCACCAGCGGTTTTTCCTTGGAGTAAACCACCTTAAGCTTCTTTACGCGATTTTCTTTCATTTTTTTGCGCATAACACGAGCCAGCGGATCCACACTAGTTTTATAGATATCCGTTACCTCAAACTTAGTCGGGTCCAACTTATTGCCAGCCCCCATGCTGCAGATAATCGGAATCCCCAGCTCCCGGCACTGCAGGACCAGGTTGATTTTCCCTGTAACCGTATCAATAGCATCCACCACATAATCATAATGCTGTGTGAAAAACTTATCCGCATTTTCCGGCAGGTAGAAATCCTCAATGGTATCAACTACCGCCTTGGGATTGATATCCAATATACGCTCTTTCATCACCTGCGTCTTTGCCTGTCCTACCGTTTTTGACGTAGCATGAATCTGGCGGTTGATATTGGTCAAACAAATCAGGTCATTATCGATCAACACCAAGTGCCCAACACCCGCTCTGGCCAGACCTTCGGCAACAAAAGAACCAACACCACCGACGCCAAAAATCGCCACCGTGCTGTTTGCCAGTTTCTCCATCCCCTCTTCTCCCAGCAAAAGTTCCGTACGGGAGAATCTACCTAAATTACTCAACGCATTAATCCTTTCTCGTCCTCTAATAAACACTATAATTATAACGCCATTGTTCTAGTTTTTCCACCAGCAAAACTTTCTCATCGATACGATCAAAAAAGGGCTGTGAAATTACAGTTTGCAGGGGAGTAGTACCCAGTTCGTGTTCGAGACAAATCGCCGGCGGCGGGGGCCCCAGTACCAACGCTCCACCGGTGACAACCCGCTACAAGAAA
>Ga0256405_10011442_pt1 | contig 11322 bp, 11 predicted proteins | sample RumenRJG_02DNA_FD_189096 | JGI IMG/M metagenome (GOLD analysis project Ga0256405, IMG submission 189096) | Bovine rumen microbial communities from Lethbridge, Alberta, Canada - RJG_02 | ecosystem: Host-associated > Mammals > Digestive system > Stomach > Rumen | place: Canada: Alberta...
GGAAATCAACACTGTCGGTAAACTGGGTATCGTTCCTGCCTTCTTCGGTATTTCTGAGCCGATCACTTTCGGTCTGCCGATCATGCTGAACCCGATCCTCTTCATCCCGAGCATCCTGACTTCCATCGTCAACTGTGCTGTCTCCTATGCGCTGATGTCAGCTAACATCATCCATCGTACCTATGCCATGCTTTCTTACAACATGCCTTCAATCTTCGGTGCATACTTCTCCACAGGCGACTTCAAGGCGGCCATCCTGATCGTTGTTCTGATCGTTGTCGATATGGCCATCTACTATCCGTTCTTCAAGGCTCACGAACACTCTCTGGAAGAAGAATAATCAATAGCTCTGATGCAGAACATGCTTCTGCATCTTTATCAGAAGATGATGATCGATCGTCTTCTGATAAAGATGGATTCAGGGATCTATCATGATCCGTGCAGATACTTAGGGGAGGTTATACGATATGACAGAAAACAGCAAAACGGCAGAACAGATCTCTTTTGAACTGATCTCCCATGCCGGTAATTCAAAATCATGTTCGATGGAAGCAATGACAGCTTGTGATAACGGCGACTATGAACTGACCGATCTCAAGATGAAAGAAGCCGGCGATGAGCTTCGTGAAGCCCATCAGATACAGACGGATCTCCTGAGAGATTTTGCCAGAGGGGAGAAACTGGAAGTCGATGTCCTGCTGGTGCATGCGCAGGATCATCTCACCGGGGCGATCCTGACGTATGACTTTGCCAAAAAACTGATCAGTCTGACAAGAAAGATCCAGTTTTTGGAAGAAAAAATGTCACAAATCGATCAAAATGCTGCTTAAGAAACTATTGTCATTGTTATCAGCCGCATGTTTTATCGGCTGCAGCGTGGCGCTTTATGTTTATGCCGGACTGGGAGGAGATTCCATCACGGTTTTTGAAGAAGGGATCCATACGGCTTTTTCCGTCACCATGGGCATGGCATCCTATATTTATGCTGCTGCAACTTTCATGGTCGCATTGCTGATCGGAAGAAAGCATTTGAGCATTCTCAGCGTCTTTTATTCGCTGATCTGCGGTCCGAGCATCGATCTGTTCTGCAGTCTGCTTTCACCTCTTCAGGCATTTAACGGTTCCATATTTGTCCGGATCATCATACTTGGTTTTGCGATCCTGTTTACGGCGGTCTCCTGCTCGATCCTGATCGTCAATGACTTTGGCATGAATGCCTTGGATGCGACCGTCGTTTCGATATCGGAAAAAACGAAAACGGAGTATTCGATCGTACGGACGATCACGGATGGCTTGCTGATGTTCAGCGGCTATTTGATGGGAGGAACGGTTAGTTTGGGAACGATACCGGCAGTTCTGCTGACCGGAACAATAATCGATCGATGCTGTACGATGCTTAGAAAATGGATAAAAAAGTGAAGCACAGGGTAATTGTTCCTGTGATGGAAAATGGATGATGGGTTATATGTTTATTTAAGAGTAGCGCACAACCCGGTGCGTTTTCTTATATTGAATTAATTTCGCATAATGTATCTTATAAAAACCCGATTTCTGATTTAGCCAAATTGTTTCAAACAAGAAAATGGTGCCATTTGTATTGTAATTTGTATTTGGTTTGAAGCAATTTTGCTGTTGATTACTATGTTGCTTTGTCCTTTGTAGAGTATGAATAAATGAAAAAATTAAGAGCCACAAAGATATTTTGCAAAAACTAAGGTGGTTTGCCAAATAGTGTTTTTTGAAATTTTTCGATATGTTTGTAAAATTTTGATAAAGTCGAAAAAAATGGCCTTATAGGAACACAGATCAGAGATATTGATATAATTTAAACAGTATATGAAAACAATCAAAGTAGTAGCTGCCATCATTGAAAGAAACGGAAAGATCATGATCGCAAGAAGGTCTTATGGAGACCTTGCGGGCTTTTGGGAATTCCCCGGAGGCAAGTACGAAGAAGGGGAGACTGGCGAACAGGCGATCAAACGGGAGATCGAAGAAGAATTCGATGTTGAGATCGAAGTAAAGAAATATTTATGTACGGTAGAACATCAGTATGATTCCTTCTATCTCGTTATGGATTGTTTCATCTGTACGCTGATGTCAGAAGAAATGGTCCTGCATGATCATTCGGCGATTCGCTGGATAGATCCCTTAGAAGAAGGCATCGAATGGTGTCCGGCAGATCGGAAGGTCATAAAGCAATATTTATTATTCGATACAGAATAATGTTGATGTAGCCTTTACTTTTTGGTGGTGAGTCACTTGACGAAAATAAAGCAATGATAATGAGAATTAGGCTTCTATAAAAAGATTTGAAAATAAGCAAAATCGATTATAACGGGGGATTATACGTGGAAGAAACTAATTTTGAATATGCAAATCCAAATCCAGCATCATTGATGCAGTCGTTACGAGCTTTTGGTTATGATGTATCCACAGCGGTTGCTGATTTAATTGACAACAGCATAACAGCAAGAGCAAAGCGAATTGATATCGTTTTTGAGTGGAATGACGGGAATCCGTGGATCAGCATCGCTGACGATGGATACGGAATGTCGGAGGATGAACTCTTCGAAGCGATGAAGACCGGAAGTAAAAATCCATTAGACAGCCGAAGCAAAAATGATCTTGGAAGATTTGGATTAGGCTTGAAAACAGCTTCGTTTTCTCAATGTAAAAGATTAACCGTAGCTTCCAAAAAGAACAATCTGCTAACCGGAATTGATGATTTTCTAAAAAAGGCGAATAAGGCTGGAGTGTCCTATGTTCTATCACCGGATGCGAGTAGAAAATTCAATGCCCAGTTAAAGAGTCCTTCTGAAAAAGGCAATCTTCAGATCATCAGTTTTTCATCATTATCTGTGGACGAAGATGAAATGAATTATCTGAAGGAATCTGAAGGGTATATTTTTCAAAGATCAACGGACGGGCAGACAGGCGTCCCAGGCTCGTTCTCAGATAAACTTGGGGAAAAGATTGATGCAATCAAAACCGCCGGCATTAAAACCCCGGTCGTTGTCGGCTTTGGGGTTTCACAACCTTCTCATTTCAAAATGATCTTCGATTTGAATGCAGACGGAGCGGTCATTGGAAGCGCACTGTTCAAACATATATTGAATAAAGATCTAGATGAATATCTCGAGCAATTCAAGGGATGGTACGAGTGAATGGATAAAGTACTGATTGTATTAGGATGTGTAAGTGCTGTTTGCGCCGCATATTATATCTATGGCGTTTTAAAGGGAAACCAGATTTGCAACCAGCTGGCAAATATGCTGGTTGCAGGCAGATATGAAGATTTTGGTAAACTGGCGGGATCGGAACAGGCTAAAAGATATGCAAAACCGTTTACCTTAAGCTTTCTTAAACTGAATTCAGCGATTGCTCAGAAAGATGATAAGCAGGTAAATAAGATACTTGAGTGTTTTGAAAAAGAGAAGCTGAATCAGATGCAGGAGTCAGCAGTATATAGCAGAGTATTCTATTACTATGTTGCTAATGGAAATTATGATGAAGCAAGATCAGTCTATAGCAAAATGCTTAATCATAATGTCGTGGCAGATAATCGAATCAGGTATGTTTTTAATACTTATTGTGAGGGTGGATTCGAATATATTGAAGAGCTCGAAAAGTTGCTTTCAACTTTGAAGGAAGAAGAAAAAACAGAATACTACGCTCTTCTGGCAGACATGTACAAAAACAAAAAAGATATGGATAAATCAGAAGAGTATAGGAATTTAGTGCTTGCGAAGATGAAACAGGTACCCAATCAGAAATAATGCATTGAAAAGCTCTCGGTTTAAAACAAAAAACGGTTCAATGACAGCTAAGTGCAAACAGCGGGTGAAATGCCCGTTTTGTTGTTTTGGCAGCAGAAGTCACAACTTCACTGATTGTGAAATAACAGGTAGTTTTATCTTTACAGAACTTATATAATTAAAATGATAGGTTACTTTAATACAATCTACTGAATATCTGGAGGGTGATAATATGCCGAAAGTGATGTCGGAATACGAAGTTGAGTCCTTATATATCGACAGGCTCGATGATATGGGCTATGAATATATCGAACTGAAGAATTACAACGATGTCTGTAATAACTTCCGTGAGCAGTTCTGCAAACTCAACAGTAAAGCCCTGATTGAAGGAAAGGGGACAGCTGTTCTTTCCGATTCCGAGTTCGACCGTATCATGATCCGTCTGGAGAACCACACAATCTATGAGTCGGCAAAGATCCTTCGCGAAAAGTGGGTACTGGAACTTGATAACGGCAAAGATATCTATATCGAATTCTTTACACCGGACGAGACCAGAAACATTTACCAGGTAACTCATCAGGTAACGATGGATCCGGATCATAAAGATGATGTCTTATACAAGAACCGTTATGATGTCACGATCCTGATCAACGGTCTTCCGCTTGTTCAGACGGAGCTGAAAAGACCGGGCATCGAGATCAATGAGGCGATCAATCAGATCAACCGCTACAGAAGATTCTCCTTCCGTGGCCTTTTCAGATACATCCAGTTATTCGTCGTATCCAATTCCACAATGACCAAATACTGTGCCAACATCAATGAAAACGATGTCTTTGGTCATAAGCAGGATATCTTGAAGTCATTGACCTTCTTCTGGACGGATGAAGCCAATGTCCGCATCAACAAGCTGATGGATTTCACCAACGCATTCCTTCCTAAGTTCACGCTTACTGAAATGCTTACGAAGTATTTCGTTATCAAGGATACGGAACCTGTGCTGCTTGTAATGCGTCCATATCAGATCTACGCCGTAAAGCGCGCGTTCGACCGCATCATCATGGCTAACATGAACGGCTATGTCTTCCATACGACAGGATCTGGCAAAACATTGACCAGTTTCAAACTGGCATCTTTGTTAAGAGATGACCGCCGCATCGATAAGGTTTTCTTCTTAGTTGATAGAAGCGATCTGGATGACCAGACGATCGATGAATACAACTCCTTTGAAGCAGGCTGCGTCGACCAGACAGACAACACCTATAATCTGGTCAAATCCCTGCAGGATCCGACAAAGACGCTGATCATTACAACCATACAGAAGATGGCAACCGCCTTACGTACAGACAGGTATTCTGCCATCATGGACACTTTCAAGAACAACAAGTGTGTCTTCATCATTGATGAATGCCACCGTTCCCAATTCGGCAAAATGCACGCCCAGATCCGCAAGCATTTTGAAAATTCCAACTATATCGGATTTACCGGCACGCCGATCTTCAAAGAAAACAAAGGCGCAAACGGTCAGACAACTGCCGATATCTTCCACGCAGGAAAACTGGATCCATGCATCCATAAATACATGATCAAGGAAGCCATCGCCGATGGAAACGTTCTTCGCTTCTCCGTAGAGTATATGCGAAGCATTTCGATCATGAACTTCCCGAACCGCAGCATCGATCCGAAAGAGCTGGATGATGAAGAGTACTGTAAGAGGCATCATATTGACATTGATGAGCTGTACCACTCGCCAGAGCGCATTGCGGCCATTTCCGACGATATTTTAGGTCACCTGCAGCAGCACACTCATCTTGAAAACAACAACGTTTATACCGCTTTGTTTGCGATCGACAAGATCGAAACGCTGATGAAGTATTACCGCTATATGAAGCAAAACAATCCTGATAATTACCGTATCGCCGCCATATTTACGTATCAGGCAAATCAGGATATGGAGGAATCACCGGATCAGCACGCATCGGAGAATCTGGAAGAATGCATGAAGGATTACAATGCGATGTTTGGAACCGACTATGATCTTTCCAAATTCGATGCCTACCGCAAGGACATCTCCAAGAGGATGAAACAGAAGGATCTCCCGCAGATCGACCTGCTTTTAGTAGTCAACATGTTTCTTACCGGTTTTGATTCCAAACCAACCAATACACTGTTCCTAGACAAGAACCTTGTCTGGCACTCCCTGGTACAGGCATATTCCAGAACCAACCGTGTCGATAAGGTCACCAAGCAGTTTGGCCAAATCGTTACCTATAGGAACATCAAGAGAGCGCAGGATGATGCATTGAGACTCTATTCAGGCGATGGTGATCCGAATGCGTATCTGATTCAATCTTATGATTTCTATGTATCAAGATATTATAGCCAGGTAGAGGAGCTCAGAAAGATTGTGCCGACACCGGAAGATGCAGGAAACCTGCAATCGGAAGACGATATCAAAGCCTTTGTCGTCAGTTTCAGAGTTCTTGCCGGAACGCTCAGCACCTTGAAGACCTTCTCCAAGTTCGACTGGGCAGACCTAGCGCCGACACTTGATGAAGACGAGTATTCCGATTACAAGAGCTGGTATCTGTACTATTACGAGAAAAGAAAGAAGGATCCGAAGAACACGATCCTGGTGGATGTCGATTTCAATATCGAGCTGGTCAGAACCGACAAGATCAATGTCGTTTACATATTGAACCTGCTCAAGGAGATCAACCGTAAGGATCAGACGGAAATGAAGAAGTCGATCGATCTGATCTTAAGAGAAATCGAAAGATCCGACAACGAGAAGATGCGCTACAAGAGAGACATTATGAAGGCGTTCGTTACCGAGAGATTCTTCGAACTGGATCCGGATGCCGATATCATCGAAGCCTACAACGAATACGAAAAGGAAACGATGCAGGCAGATATCGAGTCATTTGCATACGAAAACGAACTGACGACCGATCTGGTATCGCATATCTTGCATACCTATTTCATGGATACCAAATCCGTTACCAAGGAATCCCTCAGACAGGATCTGACAGGATTCGGTATTAAAGGAATATTGAAGATTACAGCGCTGATCAGCAAGATTCAGGAATTCTTGGTTGACAGCTACAACAAGTTTACGGCGGAAGGAGATTAGAAAATGGCAGAAGATGTACGTGCAAAATCCGATGAACTGGCGAAGCAGCTATGGGCAATCGCCAATGAGTTCAGAGGCAACATGGATGCGAGCGAATTCAAGAACTATATCCTTGGCTTGATTTTCTATCGTTATCTGAGCGAGAAGACCGAGGACTACATGAACGACCTTCTTAAAGACGATGGCATTTCCTACAGAGAAGCTCTCGCCGATCCGCAATATGCCGATATCGTCAAAGGCTGGTCTTTGGATCATTTGGGATACATCATTCTTCCGAAGGATATGTGGTCATCTTTGATCGAACTGATTAAGGACAATCAGTTTACCGTCGAAGATCTGGAAAAGGCAGTCAATGCGTTAACTGCATCTACAATCGGCCAGGAATCAGAAGCTGCATTCAGAGGTCTGTTCAATGATATGAATCTTAAAGCTGACCACCTCGGAAGAGAAGTATCGGAAAGAACCGCTTTAATTTCTAAAGTCATGCAGAAGATCGATGCCTTGAGCTTTGATGTAAAAGACACCAAATTCGACTATCTGGGAACTGCATACATGATTCTGATAGGATTGTTCCAGAGCGGTGCTGGCAAGAAAGCAGGTGAATTCTTTACCGCTACCTGTGCATCCAAGCTTGTCGCACGTCTGGCGGCCGTAGGACTCAAGGAAGCAAAGAATGCCTGTGACCCATGTGCCGGATCCGGTTCGCTTCTTCTGGAGGTCAAGAACAGCCTTGAAGATCACAAGGTCGGTCACTTCTACTCACAGGAGCTCAACTCCACAACATACAACCTGAACAGGATGAACATGTTGCTGCATGGAGTACCGTATAAACAGTTCACCGCATACAATGACGATACGCTCAGACACGACAATTTCTATGAGGATGGCAAACCAATTCTTTTTACAGTACAGGTTTCCAATCCTCCATATTCCGCACCTAACAGCGCATCTGATCCATCTTACCTGGATGATGTCAGATACTCATCCTGCGGTGTTCTGGCTCCTAAAACGAAGGCGGATCTGGCCTTTGTTGAACATATGGTCTATCACATGGATGAAGATGGAAGGATTGCGGTACTGTTGCCTCATGGTGTTTTGTTTAGAGGCGCAGCAGAAGAAAAGATCAGAAGATACTTTATTGAATCACAGAATGTGCTGGATGCGGTAATCGGTTTACCGGCAAATCTTTTCCATGGAACCGGCATCCCTGTTGCCTTGTTGGTATTTAAGAAGAAGAGAAACGGCAATTCTGACAATATCCTGTTTATTGATGCCTCAAATGAATTTGAGAAAGGCAAAGACCAAAATATTCTCCGCGATCAGGATATTGATAAGATTGTTCAGACATATATTAACCGTATTGATGTAGAAAAGTACGCGCATGTCGCATCAATGGATGAGATCATAAAGAATGAGTATAACTTGAATATTCCTCGTTATGTAGATACCTCAGATCCGGAACCGGAGATCGATCTGGGTAAAGTTCTCACAGATATCAACAAAACGGATGAAGAAATAGCCAAAGCAACAGCTGATCTGAATGTCTTTATGAAAGAGCTTGGTCTTCAGGAGTTGAAATAACATGACTGAAGAAAGAAAAACACCAAAACTAAGATTCCCTGATTTTACTGATCCTTGGGAACTACGTAGACTTAACGATTGCTGTGGGCAACTTTCGGCAACTCTTAATCCTCAAGATACACCAGATACCGTTTTCAATGAATATAGTATGCCTGCGTTTGACAATGGGGAAACTCCTGATGCTGTTACAGGAAAATCAATGAATAGTGCAAGAAAGATTATTGATAGACCGTGTTTGCTTATCAACAAGCTGAATGTAAGGAAAAAGCGTATCTGGAATATTAAAAAGCCTGAGAAGAATGCTGTTTCCTCAACAGAATTTGTTCCTGTATATTCGAATGACATTGACTTAAGTTTTCTTAAATATTCAGTCTTAAGAGATCCATTTACATCGTATTTAGAAGATTGCTCTTCAGGCTCGTCTAACAGCCAAAAGAGGGTTACTCCTGAAGTGATTATGACAGCCGTGCTTGCGATACCTTCAAAAAAAGAGCAGATAAAAATCGGAAGTTTATTAGAGAATTATGATGCCCTTATCACTCTTTATGAACGTAAGTGTGAGGATGCTAAGACGTTAAAGAAAGCAATGCTTCAAAAAATGTTTCCAAAAGAAGGAGAAACGATACCCGAAATTCGGTTTCCAGGATTTACTGGTCCATGGGGACAACGCAGGCTGGGTGATGTATTCAAAGAGTATTCAGATAAAGGCCACCCAGAGTTACCCGCCTTAACGATTTTACAAGGAGGAGGAACCGTACTTAGAGATGAATCTGATAGAAAGCTTCAATATGATAAGGCAAATCTATCAAATTACAAAAAAGTGAATACTGGAGATTTTATTGTTCATCTGCGTTCATTTGAAGGCGGTTTGGAGATTGCAACAAATACCGGAGTCATTAGCCCTGCATATCACACATTTCATGGTGAAAATACAGATTCACAGTTTTTCTACTCGTATTTTCGATCAAAAAAATTTATCGATTCCGACCTTAAGCCTCATGTATATGGGATTAGAGATGGAAGAAGCATCGATATTGAAGGGATGAAAACAATTAAAATTCCATTCCCTCCATATAAAGAACAGGTTAAGATTGGTGATTTTATAAATTCCATCAACAGCGCAATTGTTCTTTATCAGCGCAAGTGTGACGAATTGACGGAGATGAAAAAAGGCCTGCTTCAGCAGATGTTTGTATAAATATGAATCAAACAGAATTCATAAAAGTATACGTCCAAAATGGAACGGACAATATTGAAAATGGAAACGTTTCAATTAAAGACGGCATCTTCTATCATTACTGGACTCCAATGATCGAAAGATATAACGATCTCTTTATTCTGAATGTTTCCAAATACTCCGATGTTACTAGATTTCTTCAGAGGAAAATTAAAAGCGTTATCCCTCAAGAAAAGATAATAGAAGTCAAAGGTGTTCCCGAAGGATACAAAGGCAAATTACAGGATTATTTGAAATAAAAACAGCTCAATTAGAAAAGGAGTTGAATTATGGCTAGACCAAAAAAGGATAAACAGACAAGATCAATCAATATGCGGATCGACAAAGAAGTTTTTGATCTGCTTGATGATGTTTCTGAAAAAACCGGCATAACAAAGACCGCAATCATGGAAAAAGCATTAAGATACTATCTTGAATTGAACAAGAAAGAACTGAAGGCAATTGAATAATAAAGTTGATTAAAAGAAATCTTAATTTCATCTCAAGAGTATGGAAGTAAACGAAATTAGGGCAAATTTAAATGAAGCTAAAAACAACGTAGAGTCAGTATCTGATTCTTTTTCTGATCTTCAAAGTTTAATTAAGGAAAGAACCACTTTAATTAAGAACGTAAAAGATAGCTATGATTCATATTTAAGAGCTGTCATAAATACAGCGCAGCAAAAGAGCGGTAACCATTCAACTAGAATTGTTCCTATGGCGATTGATCTTCCTTTTAACAGGAACACTTATGATGAAACAACAGTTGAATACCTATACGTCCTCATTAGATATATAAATATATTCAATAAAGCAAAAGAGCTTAATGGGGAAAATTCAGATATTCCAGACATATTGGATGGTGTACAGCCTCTTTTAAAGGAAGATTATCGTGGTTCGTTACTAGCAGAGATGACAAAGAATATGCCGTGGAGTCATATAACGCTACTCTAGACATAATAGAAACCGGGTTTATAGCGCAAGTTGACGAATTATTAAAAGCGAGACAAAGCATTGATATTCGCTTAGCAAAACAATCGTTTTTTGAAAACCCAAAGGTCTTTGTTGATGTATTAAATAACATTATTGAATCGCATGTTCATGTAGAGGAAGATCCGCAAACTCCTGACTTCAGGAAAATAAAAGAAAAAGAAAATCAGCTGGTTGTTGCCAACAAAAGAACAAAAGAGACATTGTCTGATTTTGAAGAGGTCAAAAATAAAACTGTCAGAAGCGCTATGCAATTGGCAGAGAAAGAAACGATGAACATTCTTAACTCTGTAGACGTTGAAGAACTGAATCGTGATAAAAGAGGAATCAGAACATCACTCTTAAAAGACGCTGGATATAAGACGGTCGGCGACATCATAGGCACAAGTCCATACAGGCTTTCTTCCATTTATGGAATAAGTGAAAACAATGCATACAACATAAAGAAGACAGCAGAAAGAATCAAAGAAGAGACATCCAAAAACGTGAAACTGAGGATCAGCTCAGATAACAGAAACCAGGATAGTACAAATCTTTTGCATTTTGTTTATCAATACAATAGATTCAAAGAGATATCTGCTGCCGCTCAAAAATTGAATTACTATTTTCGATATAGAGCTGATAAACTGGCTAATGAGTTTTCAAAA
>Ga0256405_10011443_pt1 | contig 11320 bp, 10 predicted proteins | sample RumenRJG_02DNA_FD_189096 | JGI IMG/M metagenome (GOLD analysis project Ga0256405, IMG submission 189096) | Bovine rumen microbial communities from Lethbridge, Alberta, Canada - RJG_02 | ecosystem: Host-associated > Mammals > Digestive system > Stomach > Rumen | place: Canada: Alberta...
AGGGCGGGTTGGGCGCAGTGGTGACCGGCACGCACGGCGATGCCCTCCTTGTCTAATAACGTACCTGTTTCAGGCACGGGGATGCCGTCGAGGACGAAGCTCACAACCGACACACGCTGCTTGGGATTGCCGATGAGCGTCAAACCGGGAATCTGGGCGAGCTGCTCGCGGGCATACTCCGTCAGCTGGTGCTCGTGCGCCTCGATATTACGGATGCCGAGATGGCTCACATAGTCGAGGGCGGCACCCAGTCCGATGGCGTCGGCCACGTTGGGCGTTCCGGCCTCGAAGCGGGCGGGCGGCACGTTGTACTCCGTGCGCTCGATGGTCACGTCCTTGATCATGTTGCCACCGCCCTGCCAAGGCTGCATCTTGTCCAACAGTTCCTTGCGACCATAGACCACGCCGATGCCGTTGGGTCCGTAAATCTTGTGACCGCTGAACACGAAGAAGTCGGCGCCCAACTGCTGCACATCCACGGGCGTATGGGCTATCGACTGCGCACCGTCGATGAGCACGGGGATGTTGTGCGAGTGGGCGATGTCGATGATGCGCCGCACGTCGTTGATGGTGCCGAAGGTGTTGTTCACATGACCGACGCTGACGAACCGCGTGCGGGGCGTGATGAGCCGCTCCAGTTCCGAGAGGATGAGGTCGCCGTTCTTGTCCGTCGGGATGGCGCGCAGTGTGGCGCCTCGCTCCTGACTGACGCGCTGCCAGGGTACGATGTTCGCGTGGTGGTCGAGCTCCGAGACGATAACCTCGTCGCCCGGTGTCAGGAACTGTCGGCCGTAGGTCTGTGCCACGAGGTTGATGCCCTCGGTGGTGCCACGCACGAATATGATTTCCTCGCTGGTGGCGGCGTTGATGAACCGCTGTACTTTCTCACGAGCCTCCTCGTAGGCATCCGTCGCACGGGCTGCAAGGGTATGGGCACCACGATGGATGTTACTATTATAGTTCTTATAATAATCCGATATCTTGTCGATGACCTGAATAGGCTTCTGCGTCGTCGCGCCGTTGTCGAGCCACACGAGGTCGTGGCCGTTCACCTTCTGCTGCAGCACGGGGAAGTCCTTCTTGATCTGCTCCGAGTTGAGCGTGTCGGCCTCCTCATAGTGCAGGTCGCGCAGCTTCTGGGTCTCGGGGATGCCGATGCCGAAACCGTCGTCCTTGGGCAGCGAAGATGGCTGTTCCGTTTGATGCTTTGGCAAAGCATCATACAGAAACGCCAGTGCCTCTAAGTTCAGACTTTCGTCAGGAATAACCTCCTGACGTTCCGCCTGAAGCTCTTCCGGGCAGTACTTCTGCGCCACCTCACGGAGCAGTGCGAAGCCCGGATCCTCGATACCGTAACCGTTCATATTCTGTATATCTATCATAAGCATTACATATTACTCCCCTCCCTCACAGGGAGGGGCCGGGGGTGGGTCTTCTTATTTCCTTTTCTGATAGTCGTGATAGTAGCCCACCTCGACGTTCTCGAGCACGGCGATGGCATCGTCGGTGAGGGCGGCCAGCGAGAAGTACTTCGTGAGCAGATACGAGGCCACGCCGAATTTGTCGAGACCCATCAAGCGGGCTGACAGGCTGGGGGCAATCTCGCCGGGGATGCCGCTCTGGTGTAGTCCGATGACACCCTGGTTCTGCTCGCCGGTGCGCACGAGGATAATCTTCGTCGTGCCAACGCCGCGCCCCGTCAGGTACTGGCCCTCGACCTCTACCTTGTCGCTCGGGATGAGGGGCACACCGCGCCAGAGGATGACCTTCGTGCCGAAGAGGTCTGTCGTCACGGGAGGCACACCGCGCCAAGTACACTCACGCTCGAAAGCGGCGATGGCTCGCGGGTGGGCGATGAAGAAGGCCGGTTCCTTCCATACCAACGACAGCAACTCGTCGAGGTCGTCGGGAGTCGGTGCACCGTAGCGCGTCGTGATGCGGTAGGCGGGGTTGGCGGCAGCCAGCAAGCCAAACTTCTTGTTGTTGATAAGCTCCCACTCCTGGCGCTCCTTAATGCTCTCGATGCTGAGGCGCAACTGCTCTTCGAGCTGATTGTATGGATTGTTGTAGAGGTCTGAGACGCGGGTATGTACGCGCACCACCGTCTGCAGCGTGTTCAGCGAATACTCCGTGGGATTCTCCTCGTAGTCGATATAGGTCTCGGGGATGATGTTGTCCTCCTCGTGACCCGAGACCAGGTCGATGTGCTTCTCGCCGTTGTCGTTCACCGATGCCTTCAGTCGCAACTGCTTGTCGACGGCCTTGTTGAACGTCTCGCGGAAGTCGGGCACCTCCTTGATAAACTTGACCAGCTCCTTCAGCTTCAGTCCGAGGAACACCGTCGGGGTGATGGCGCGCACGCTGACCGTCGACTCCTGCTCATCCAACAAGTCAGCCTCGCCGAAGTATTCGCCGTCGCCTAACAATGCTATCCGCAGGTCCTCGCCGTGAGGGCCTTTGCTGATGACCTCAGCCTGACCGCTGGCCACGATGAAGAAGCGCTGCTTGTCCTTGCCCTCCTCGACGAACAGCTGGTCCACGTCCACCTCCTTGGCCTCGAACGAGTTCACGAGGCGGTTCACTATCTCGTCGTCGAACTCCGAGAACAGGGGGATGGCCTTCAGGTTCTTGGCCGTAAACGACGGCACCCCATTCACGTACTGAATGGGCAGGCGGTCGTTCTTGCGTAACTCTACCTTCGTACGGTTCACACGGAAGGTGCCGCCCGAGACCTGCACCCAGGGCAGGAGTTTCAAGAGGAGTCTCGGAGTGATGGAGCCCATCTGCGGGGCGGTCTTGGTGGTCGTTGCCAGTCTTCTGGCGGTAGCAGTCGTCACACTGCGCTGTAAATTAGAATCTGCCATAATTGTTTGAGTTTTTAATGCTATATTTATTATACCTATTTACTTTTTGATAGTTACTTTGTGCGTCGTTCCCTCCACATGCTCTACGCTGACAACGTTGTAACCCTGCTCCTTGGCATTGCGGGGCACGTTGTCGAGGGGCTCGCCCTCTGAGAGCAATACTTCGAGCGTGTCGCCCGGCTGTAGCTTCGACAGTTCAATCTTGGTCTTGACGAAGGTCATCGGGCAGTGCTCCTTCGTAATGTCTAAAACGTGAGACCCAGACCCACCCCCCGGCCCCTCCCTGCGAGGGAGGGAAGTAGATACTTTGTTTGCTGAATTGTTTTCTTTTGTTGCCATAATTCTTATCGTTTTTATTGTCTTTTAGTAATTACTCCCCTCCCTCCAGGGAGGGGCTGGGGGAGGGTCTTTTAAATAAACAGCGTCTGTCCACCCTCAGATATCTGCAGGAATGATGCCACGCCGAGCACATCCTTCACCTCGGGGATAAAATCCTCCTTCTTCAGACCGAGCACGTGCATGGCCATCTCACAGGCATAGAGGTTGATGCCGAGTGCCTTGGCTGCCTCTACCAGTTCCTCGAGGGTTGCCACATTGTTCTTGCGCATCAGGTAGCGGAATATCTTGGGCCCGGCCCCAAAGAAGTTGAAGCGACTTGTGGGTGTCGCAGCGAGACCGCCCATCATGAAGCCGAAGATCTTCGTCAACCAGTTGGAGCCGATGAAGGCGCGTCCCTGCTTCTGCTTGATGGCGTCGAGCCCCCAGAAGGTGAAGAAGATATTCACCTCATAGCCTACTGCTGCCGCGCCCGTACCTAATGTAAATACTGCCGTCAGTTTGTCGAAATCGCCGCTGAAGGCGATGATGCTTAGTTTCTTGTTTTCTGCCATAAAAAATACGTTTGAGTTCTGGGTGCAAAGGTACGGTGAAATCAGCATGTCCACAATCGCCTGATTGTGGCATTTTGCCTACCAATTGTTTGGTATAAGCGGATTTTTTACTATCTTTGCAGCAAAAAACAGCATAGAATTATGAAACAGCCCACTCCCGAACGCGTTTTGAGTATCTTCAGTGAACTCAACCGAATCCCACGCCCGTCGCATCATGAAGAGCGCGTGGCCGACTATCTCTGCCAGTTTGCCCAGCGCCTGCAGTTAGACTATGAGCGCGACGCAGAGAACTGTGTCGTCATCCGTAAACCTGCCACGCCAGGGTACGAGGGCGCAGAGACCATCGTACTCCTGAACCACATGGACATGGTGTGCGTAGGGATGGCCGACCCGCTCAACGACCCCATTGAGGCATACGTGGAGGATGGTTGGATGAAGGCAAGGGGCACTTCGCTGGGTGCCGACAACGGCATCGGCCTCTCGATGGCTCTCGCCGTGCTGGAAAGCGACACCATCGAGCACCCCGCCCTGGAAGTGATCACGACGACCAATGAGGAGGACGGTATGACGGGAGCCGCCCAACTGTCGAAGGACTTCATCAGAGGGCGTAAGGTCATCAACCTCGATTCTGAAGACTACGACACCATCACGACGGGAGCCGCTGGAGCCACCCTGCAGTTCCACCGTATTCCCCTTCAGCATACGGCTGTTGCGGAGGATGAATGCCAGTGGTACCGCATCAGGTTTGAAGGTGGACTGGGCGGTCATTCTGGCGTTGATATCAACAAGGGGCGCTGCTCGGCCGTTGTTGCAGCAAAGGCAACTCTGGATGATCTTGCCAGACGGCATGAAATCAGCGTGGCATCCATAAATATTGGTGAGGCCAACGCCTCGATAGCCTCAAAGGGCGAGATCGTGATGGCTGTGCATTCCCAAGACCGTCATCTGCCCGTTATCGACTATCAACAGGAAATTAATGAGTGGCTGCACAGGGAATACCCTCTGGACATGGGCATGACATGCATCATCGAGTCCTGCGAGCCACAAGCCCAGGTGATCAGACCTGAGGTGCTCCAGTCGCTGATGACCTGTCTGCAGCAGATGCCTCAGGGGGTGGTCAGAATGAGCACCGTCATGGACGACACGGTGGAAACATCAAACAATATCGGGCGTATCAGTACCGAAGGCGACCACCTCTTTATCAGTACGCACACGCGTAGTTTCATCGATGCCGACATGGCAAGGCTCAGTCAGCAGATTGCCGCTGCCTTCGCTGCTGCAGGAGCCACCTCTGAGACCGTCATGTCAGCACCTGCCTGGCAGGAAGACCAGCAGTCGCCTTTCCTCCAACTGACCAGCGACACCTTCCTCGACGTGCTGGGCTGGCGGCCACGCATGGTGGCCATGCACTTCGTGCTCGAGGCGGGCTTCTTCGTGGAGCATTATCCTGGCATCCAGATAGCCAGCATCGGCCCCCGCATCGTAGAGCCCCACTCTGCCAGTGAACGGGTGGAACTGAAGACCATCGACGACATCTGGCAGGTGCTGCTGGAACTGCTCAGACGGCTGCGATAGCCTGTCACCCTACCAAACAATTGGTATGCGAAATGCCACGTTTGGGCGATTGTGGGAGTGTCAAAAACGCCGTACCTTTGCAGCATGATTCAAACTCAAAGTGTTATGGCAAAGATTTATGTAAATGGTGACGCGCAGGAAGTAAGCCTGCCACTCAACGTAAGTGAACTGATTAAGCAGTTGCTGGTAGAGAATCCCGAGATGGTCAGCGTGCAGGTGAACGAGGAGTTCGCTGAGCGTGACAACTGGGACAGTATCCAGATCAAGGAAGGCGACAAGGTCGATTTCCTGTATTTCATGGGAGGAGGCGCGCGATGATTGACTTTACAGAAGAACAGATACAGCGCTATTCGCGACACATCTTGTTGCAGGATGTCGGCGTGGAGGGACAAGAAAAGATTATGAACGCGCGCGTGCTCGTGGTGGGTGCTGGCGGACTGGGGGCTCCCGTTTCGCTCTACCTCGCTGCGGCTGGTATCGGCACCATCGGCATCGTGGATGCCGATGTCGTAGACCTGAGCAACCTTCAGCGCCAGGTGATCCACTTCACGAAGGACGTAGGCGTGCCGAAGGTGAAGAGTGCTGAGGAGAAAATCAAGGCCATCAACCCTGACGTGAAGGTGGAAACCTATTACGAATTTCTCGACTCGTCGAACGCGCTCGACATCATCAAGCAGTATGACTTCATCGTCGACGGTACCGACAACTTCCCTGTGAAGTTCCTCATCAACGATGCCTGTGTGATGGCTGGCAAGCCCTTCTCGCATGGTGGCATCCTGCGCTTCAACGGACAGACGTTTACCCATCTGCCAGGCACGGCCTGCTACCGCTGCATGTTCAAGGAACCGCCTCCCGTAGGCGCCGTTCCCACCTGTTCGCAGGCTGGGGTACTGGGTGCCATCGCCGGTATGCTGGGCACCATTCAGGCCGCTGAGACGCTGAAGTATTTCACTGGGATAGGAGAACTGCTGACGAACCGCCTGCTCACCTTCGATGCCAAGACCATGCAGTTCCGCACCGTGCCCGTAAAGCATCGCGACTCGTGCGCCATCTGCGGCAGTCATCCCACCATCGACCATCTGATAGACTACGCGCTCGCGCCTTGCGCGCTTGCTACCAAAGGGACGCAAGAACAGGCCGCGGGTGACTTGAAACATTAATAAACGACAACTATGACAACAAAGGACAACATTTATATTATGCCTACGACGGCAACCGCCGTCTACGGAGTCCATGAGCGAATCAAGGCGTAGCAAAAGTTGTCCCTGTTGTTTAAGTTGTCGTTAAAAAAAAGAAGTTGTTGTATGATTATACCCAAAGAAATCATTGATGAATTAATCAGCCAGGCCCGGCAGGACGCACCCAACGAGACGTGCGGTTACCTGCTGGGCACCAGCGGTCCTGACGGCGACATCGTGACAGAGCATTACTGGATGGAGAACACGGACCACTCGCCCGAGCACTTCTCCTTCGCGCCGAAAGACCAGTTTGCCGCCCTGCGCTATGCCCGCAGCAAAGGGCTGAAGATTCTCGCCAACTGGCACAGTCATCCCGCCTCGCCATCGCGCCCCTCGCAGGAAGACCTCCGTCTGGCCAACGACCCCACCATCCGTTACGCCATCCTCTCGCTCCACGAAGGCGTTCACCTGAACTCCTTCAGGATTCTCGGTGGCGAGGTGGTGGACAAGGAGATACATTTATAAGAGAAAATTAGGGATAAAGTAAAAATACAAATCGGTTTTCTCGCGATGCGTCAACTCGAAACATTTGCCGGTTAAGGTTTCTGAGTGCGGCGCATCGCTTTTTGAGTGCTTGCTTGTTAAATATACTTAAGTGTTTAATGGGAATTACCTACAGTTTATAAATATTCAATTACCTTTGCAAGCGCAATGAAGAAATGTAGCCACATATTGCTGTCTATACTGCTCTCCATGACGATATTGTTCATTGGAGCGGGAGTTGACATCGTACAATGCAGTTGTACGGGAATGACAAAGGTAGTTCCTTGTGGCATAGAGGTAGAGGATGAAGGATGTAAGCCAGATGAGGGCTGTCTGATGGTGGAACATGTACAACTGTCGCCAACGCTCACAGCGCAAACCGTCTCTTATGACTTCCATGCTCTACAGCCTCTTATGGCCATTCTGCCAAGCCTTGTATCAGAATGGATGCAGCCTACCACAAACAAGGCAATGGTCCGGTTTACCCGTGTAGTGTGGAAGAGTCCACCCCGTGATTACCTGAACCTCATCCAAGTCTTATTGATTTGATGCTTAATATGATTTCGCATTCTCAGGAAATTGCCTTTAGTTGGCAGTGTCCTGATGAGTAATTATATCATATTATCATCAAATAGAATAAGACTATACGACATGAAAGTTATAATGACCAGCATCATGACGATGTTATACCTGTCTGCTTCTGCTCAAGACAAAGATGCTTTGCAGACGGATACTATAAAGACACAGAACTTAAGTGATGTGAACATCACATCACGCCGAGCCGGCACTCGAAAAATGGGTGGTGCCATGAATGGTATAATGATTAACAAAGAGGAATTATTCAGGGCCGCCTGTTGCAACCTTGGCGAGAGCTTTACCACCAACCCCTCCGTTGATGTGAACTACAGCGATGCCGCTACAGGTGCCAAGCAGATTAAGCTCTTAGGACTGAGCGGCACTTATGTGCAGATGCTCGCAGAAAACCTGCCAAACTTTCGCGGAGCGGCTGCTCCCTACGCCCTCGACTATGTGCCTGGCCCTTGGATGAGTGGCATTCAGGTATCGAAAGGTGCCTCGTCAGTCAAAAACGGTTACGAAAGCATCACAGGACAGATTGATGTGGAGTATCTGAAACCTGATGACGAAGAAGGCGCTACGCTGAACCTTTACGGCAACACAAAAAGCCGCATGGACGCCAATGCCGATGCCAATATCCATCTTACGGATAAGCTGAGCAGTGAGCTGTTGTTGCATTATCAAGACGACTATGGTCATCACGACGATAACAACGACGGTTTTCTGGATCAGCCAAACGTGCGCCAATGGAACCTGCAGAACCGATGGCACTACAGGAATAGCAACTATATCTTTCACGGGGGTATTAGTGTGATTAAGGAGAAACGCGAAGGGGGACAGACTGAACATACCTCTCATCTCTACAAGATAGGCATCGAAACTAACCGTTATGAGGGTTATATGAAGCACGCCTTCATCCTCGACCCGGAACATAGTACGAACATTGCCGTAATGACTAACCTCTCAATGCACCAGTTGGACGCCAACTACGGCCATAAACACTATGACGTGAACCAGAAGAATGCCTATGCACAACTGCTCTTCGAGACAAACTTCACGAAACAGCATAGTCTGTCGACTGGTCTTTCGCTGAACCACGACTACCTGACGAGGGACGAAAAAGAGACGACGCCAGGCATCTATGCCCAGTACACCTACAACCTTAACGACATGGTGTTGGCAATGGCAGGTGTGAGAGCCGACCATAGCAGCCGCTACGGCACCTTTTTGACGCCCCGTTTCCACCTGAAGCTAACCCCCAACGAAATCGTCAGTTTGCGCCTCTCTGTAGGAAAAGGTTATCGTTCTGTCTGGGCGCTGGCAGAGAACAACTATCTGTTGGCCAGCGGACGTCTGTTAGTCATTGACGACCTGAACCAGGAACAGGCGTGGAACACGGGCATCAGTAGTTCATTCTACGTCCCCTTGTTTGGGAAAACGCTCAAATTGAATGCAGAGTATTATCACACGCATTTCAATGAGCAGACTGTTATCGACTACGACAGCAACCCCACACAGATTCGTATCACCAACCTCAACGGTCAGTCGTACTCCAACACGTTTCAAATAGATGCTTCATACCCTGTTGTCAGCGGTTTAGAACTGACGGTTGCCTGGCGCTGGAACGATGTAAAATCCACCTATGGTGGTAAACTGATGGAGAAACCGCTGACCAGCCGTTATAAGGGTCTCGTCACGGCGAGCTACAAAACGCCTCTTGGTATTTGGCAGTTTGATGCTACACTTCAACTGAATGGTGATGGGCGAATGCCTACACCCTACACTTTGGCTGATAGTACTCCATCATGGGACAGCCGCTTCAGTGCTTACGAACAAATATCGGCACAGATAACCCGCTGGTTCCGTCATTTCTCAGTCTATGTTGGTGGCGAGAACCTTACTGGTTTCCGTCAGAAGCAGTCCATCATCAATGCTGCCGACCCGTGGAGTAGCACTTTCGACCCCACAATGGTGTGGGGACCTGTCCATGGTGCGATGTTCTATGCAGGAATTAGAATTAATATAGGAAGACTGTAGAAAATTAATAATTAATAATTATGAGACGTTTATCATTTATCATTTTTGCTTTATCATTTAGCGCAGCGCTGCTCGCTAAGGATATCAAAACCGCAGTATTCTCTACCTATCCTGAGATGCATTGCGAGAATTGCGAGAAGAAAATCAAGGGCAGCCTGCGTTTTGAGAAAGGTATCAAAAACATCATCACTAACCTCAATAGCAAGACCGTCACCATCGAGTATGATGCTGACAAGACCAACGTTCAGAACATCATCAGGGGCTTTAAGAAAATCAAGTATGAGGCCAAAGAGGTAAAGAAAGATACTGCAGATAAGCAAAAGTCTGAGAAAAAGTAGTACCTTTGCACCTAAAATTTGAAAGATGGCATTAGAACAGGCAATATTCCGCAGAACGGAACTACTATTGGGTAATGAGGCGATGAGTCGCATCGCTGAGAAACGTGTGATAATTTTTGGTGTGGGCGGAGTTGGTTCGTGGTGTGCTGAAAGCTTGGTGCGTTCAGGCATCAAGAAGTTGACTATTGTCGATTCCGACCGTGTCTGCATCACTAATATCAACCGCCAGCTGATGGCTACCACAAAAACCGTCGGACAGGTGAAGGTGGATGCCCTCAAGGAACGTCTGCTCGCCATCAACCCCTCTGCAGAAATCACCGCCCTGCAACAGGTCTTTACGGCTGAGACCGCAGAAAGTTTTGAATTGGGCACCTACGACTACATCATTGATGCCATTGACTCGCTGAAGGACAAGGCCTTACTCATCCTCATGGCGACGAGTCTTCCCCCTAGTAGGGATGGTAAGAAGGGGACGCAATTCTTCTCGTCGATGGGTGCTGCCCTGAAACTTGACCCCACCAAAATTCATGTAGCTGAATTTTGGAAGGTCACTGGCGACCCGCTGGCTCGTGCTCTTCGTAACCGCTTCAAGCGCGAGAAAGTATTCCCCAAGCGCAAGTTCCAGTGCGTCTTCTCTGACGAACTCTTAGAGAACAAAGGGCACAACGCCACCTGCGGTACAGAGCAGTGTATGTGTCCCAAAGCGAAGAACGGTCCTGGTGACCCCAACCTGCTGAACCATGAATGGTGTTCGTCTAAAGCACAGATCAACGGTACATTAGCTCATATTACCGCCGTCTTCGGCTTCGTGCTGGCGGGACTGGTCGTGCAGGATGCCGTGAAATAATCCGCCCTGGCGGTAATATACCATAGTTTTGTGATGCGGAATGCCCTGCCGGTGGTATTTCGCATCTTTTGTTTTCGCCGTACCTTTGCATCCGATAAACAATTAAAAGGATAAGAAGGTATGAAGAGTTTTCAGAGAACATCAATTTCATTTGCTTTAGCCATTGTTGTGACGCAAGCATCGGCCACCCCCGTCAACGGACGGGTGGCCGATGCAGCGACAGGCGAAGCCATCATCGGTGCATCTATTATATATAATAATAAGGTTGGAGCCGTGACGGATGCAGAGGGGCGTTTCCATTTGGATATCAAGTCGTACCCCTCAGCCATCAATGTCAGCTATGTGGGTTATGAGAGCCTGCAGGTGAAACTCAGCGAGCGCGACTCAGTCGTGAACATTCGTCTGCACGAAGACGCACAGACGCTGAGCGAGGTCGTCGTGGTGGGCTACGGCACACAGAAGCGCACCCAGC
>Ga0256405_10011445_pt1 | contig 11318 bp, 13 predicted proteins | sample RumenRJG_02DNA_FD_189096 | JGI IMG/M metagenome (GOLD analysis project Ga0256405, IMG submission 189096) | Bovine rumen microbial communities from Lethbridge, Alberta, Canada - RJG_02 | ecosystem: Host-associated > Mammals > Digestive system > Stomach > Rumen | place: Canada: Alberta...
ACGCTCGCTTACGCCCCCTTCTGCTTTTTCAATATCCTATCGCCCCTGATGTCCTTTCTCATAGGAGTCATCGGATGGAAAATCGTGAGAAAAGCTGCAACTGAAGAATACCCAGAATACAAATCTGCCAACCTTTTTTAGGGAAGTACATCATTTCAAAACACAAAATCACAATAATACGATAAAGAGGCTACGAATTACCGCCTAGTGTCTCGTGGCTATACTTACCTTCTTCTAATCCAAGATATACCTTCGTTGGTACTGTAGTAGATATGACCGTCTGATGTTTGGGCGAGGAGTTCACGGCCGGAGTCCTGGATAGCGATGAAGGTTTTGGCGGCAGAGGTGGTGTTTCTGGAAATCCAGCTGATACCTTTGTTGGAAGAGTAATAGACGCCTTTGTCCGTGATTGCGATAATTTTGCCGTTGTAAGGAACCAGGTCACGGAAAGTCCCGCAGCAGCTACCGCTGTAACGGGAAATCCAGGAGATACCACGGTTGGTGGAGTATTCAATGCGGTTATTGGCAGGGTTGATTCTAATCAGCTCGTTGCCGTATGTAATTAGTTGAGGCATAACTTCACAAAGTTACAAAAATATCTTGGAAAAGCATTATACTGCCGGGATTTGGCAGGAGAGACGCTTAGCTTTGTCGGCGAGATAAAACACTAAGACGTATGGAAAACAGTTCCTCAGCCAGCCTGGCAAAGTACTTCTCTACGTTTTTCTGTGCTTTCAGGGCCTTTATAGTCAGTTTTTCTTGGAACAGGTCCATCACTTCAGGTCTTTTAAGGCATTGGTAAAGTAGTCCTTGGCATACTCCACGAGGCCGGGGGCGTCGAGGATGGTGATGTGGCCGGCGGAGGCCGCAGCAGAAACGGCCGAGGCCAAGCATGCTGTAGACGTTGGTCTGGAGGAGGAAGCTGTCGGGGGTGCCATTCGTGGCGCCAATGGGCTTGAGTTCAGCGGCAGATTCGGGGTACTCTTCCACGAGAAGGTTCTTGGCCAGAAGATCCAGCTCCAGCTTGACGGGGATGGGAGTGTCCCCGGTGAAATGGAAGATATCGGCCTGTCCCCTCTTGTGCTTTGCCTTGGCGGTCCAAGGGTCATTGGTGACCTGGACGTTGCCGATGCGGGAGATGCGGAAGACTTTGTTGGCCTGGGCTTCCACGTCGTAGGCCACAGCTAGGCGTAGTTGCCCATCATCGGCCTATTCAAGAATTGGCGAAGGCACTTCCCTGCCTCTGGAATATCGGCCCTTTCGATGTACTCTCATCTGGCTCCGGATTCTGAACAGACGATTGCCGCATATGCAAAAGACTGGAAGAAAGAGCAGTTTGAGAATCTGAACATGTTTGAGGGGCCGTATATCGTGGAATTTTGGAGATATCCTGCCGCTGACACTAAGAGCGTGGACAAATTATCACTTTATTTGGCTTTGGAAAATGATCCGGATCCCCGGGTCCATAAAGAACTTGAGTCCGTATTTGAAAGTGTATGGAAGAAATCGTAAACGGAATTAATGTTTTCAGGGATTGTATTGTAGCAAAACGCCGGATTATGCTAATGCTGCAATGCTAATAATAGTGCAACGGGGAATCGAATTGTATATGGGTTGGCAGCGATTTGCATAATGCCCGGTATGCGGAGTTCTTTGACCGGCATGTGTTTAAGGGCTGAATGTTATCGAATCTCTTGGATTTTCCGAAGAAAACTCTTAGATTTGCAAAAATTTGACAAATTTAGGAGTTTATTATATGATTGTCCAGTTTTCAGTCGAGAATTACCTTTCGTTCAAAGAACAAAATACATTGTCCATGGTGGCAACCCCGCTGAGAGAAGATGCCTCTTTGACGGAGAATGTACTGGAGCCCATTTTGGACACGGGAGTCTCCCTTCTTAAAAGTGCGCTTATTCTGGGCCCCAATGCCTCCGGCAAGTCCAATGTCATAAAAGCATTCGTTTTTTTCAAACGCTTTATCGTAAACTCCTTCAAGGACGTCCAGGCGGGCGAGGAAATCGGGATTGACAATTTCCGACTGGATGTACGAACAGCTTCTGAGCCAACAAACTTTGAACTCATTTTCATCTGCGGCGATAATCAGTACCGCTACGGCTTCAACGTGACACGGGAGAAAGTATTGGACGAATGGCTGTATCGGAAAGCCTGCCGCAAACGCGCCAAAGAGGTTGAACTCTTCCTGCGCGAAGGAGATGCATTCAAGGTTCACCCTAGCATGTCGCTGTTGCAGGATATCGTAAACCGGAAAATGATTCGTCCCAACGCCTTGTTGCTGTCGGCAGCCGCCCAGTTCAATGACACAACCGCCGTGGAGATTATCGGCTGGCTGACGGACACGACGATCCTGTCCTGCTCGGAAGAAGACCTTAACTGGAAGGATGCCCTTCGGCATTTTGACGACGAAACCATGCGTAAAAGGATTGTTGCCTTTTCGCAGTATGCTGACCTGGGCATCGAGGATATCGAGAAATCCGGCGACAGAGTGACAAGCCTGCACAATCAATACGATGCAGATGGCCGTGTCACCCAATCTGTGAGCTTCCCTTTCCTGGACAATGAATCCGAAGGTACCATCAAGTATTTCTCACTGGCATACCCAATTATAGATGCGCTGGATCATGGAAAGCGTCTGATTGTCGATGAGTTTGACTCCAAGATGCATCCGCTGCTTACGGAACGTGTTATTACCCTGTTCAATTCCAAGGATACCAACCCCAGAGGAGCACAGTTGATATTTACTGCACACGACAGCAATCTGCTTTCTTCCGGCGCCTTCCGCAGAGACCAGGTGTGGTTCACGGAGAAAGACCGCCTGGGCGCATCGAAACTCTTCTCCCTGGCCGAATACAAAGTACGTAGCGGAGCATCCTTTGAGAAAGGATACCTTGCGGGCAAGTACGGCGCAACGCCAATCCTCGGCAATATGTCCAACCTGTTTGTGAAGGAGGAGCAGTAGCATGGCGGCAAAGCGTAATTCACCCCGGAAAGAGCGGGATATCCGGAGAAAGGTCGGCGTCCGGCCTGTCAAGAAATCGTTCCTGATTGTGTGTGAGGGACAGAACACGGAACCGGACTATTTCAATTCCTTCCGCCTGACATCAGCTACGGTAAAAGCTGTCGGCAAAGGACTTGGAACACGCGTACTGGTGAAGGAAGCTGTGGGCATCCTGCAGGAAGAGCAACGGAAAGGGAAAACCTATGACCAGTACTGGGTGGTCTTTGACAAAGATGATTTTCCAGATGAAGATTTCAATTTGGCCATACAGGAGGCAAAAGCCGAAGGTTTTCAGGTGGCATGGTCCAATCAAGCTTTTGAGTTCTGGTTTATTCTCCACTTCCATTTGTACCAAGGGCCTCTTCACAGGAGCAAGTACGCCGAGATGCTGACTAAACTGACAGGAATGCCCTACTCCAAGAAGGCGGGCGTTGCATCGGCGCTGTACAATTTATTGTTCCCGAAAATGGACACGGCTATTTCCCATGCGAAAACGGTCCTTGCCAGCTTCAATGAAGGTACGACTCCGGCGAAAGCAGAGTCGGCGACAACAGTGTTCGCTCTTGCCGAGCAGCTGCGGGTCTATATGTGATATACCTGTTTTTTTGTGGCCAAAATAGTGCAACGAGGAATCGAATTTTACGCATTATAATGCACTGTAAGCACGTTTTGAGTTGTTATTTATAAAACAAAAAACTACCTTTGTTGTACTGCCTTCAGTTTGGCAATTTGTTTGCTGACGCCACTCCGTGACATCCCCAGTTCTGAGACGAGTTCTGCAATGGTTATACTATCTCATACTTTTGGATTATCATTAATAGTTTGATTAATGTCGTCAATCTTTTTCCATACTTTCTTTTCCCCATATTCTATCGAATAACGTATAATTGTGGGGATGCAAAGTAAGGTGCAAATTCCGAATCCTATGACTCCGCCCAGGACCTCGGCTTGAATAGATACTATCACAAGTGCGATGCAAACCACTTGCAGGACAGAAGTCATGATGATCTTTTTCATGGCGATTATTGGATCTTCTCAATCTTAATCCCCCAAGGCTGGGCATTTACTTTCTCCATCAGTTCATCCGAACGGTCCACTGACCACTGGGTGGAAACATAAAGGATACCCTTACCCCATGTGACAGGCACAGCCCGAATGCCAAAGTTCTTGTCACGGGACTTCATCTTCTCCAGGTCATATTCTTCCTTAGTGCGGATAAACTTGGTAATGTTCACATCCAGGCCCATCAATGCCCTTTTAACAGTCATTTCGTCATCTGCAGCGTGGTCACGGACATACAGTTCTACAACGGTCCTCGCCATCTCTTTCTTATTCAGAGGACCGGCACCATTGACACGATAACGAGAGGTGTCGCGCTCCTGGCGGAATTGGACTTCGGGTACGTCTTCCCTTTGAAAGAAGATTTTGTTATCACCATCCAGCTCAGAGAAAGCGAGTGAAAGCCCTTTGTTGTCAAACCGGAAAGTCAGGTTTTTATTCTTGCAGGGCCATTTGCTCACAACAGGCTCTATAAGCTCCTGTACAGATTCAAGGATAGAAGGATAGTCATTCTCGATGGCCATCTCTCCTTTCAGAGTTTCGATTTTAGCGTCGATTTCGGCAGTAGAGAGCCCTGCAACAGCCATTTGCTCCCGGAGGGCTGTTAATTCTTCAAGCGTTGCAGCCATAATAATTTATTTTTGTAAAAATGTTATTCGTTAAATTCTACTGCAAATGTAAAATAATAAAATGTAATTTACAAATTACGTTGCAACATTTTTACAAAAATCTTGTAGGGAGAAGCAAAATGTGGCCGACATGAAATATATCCAGGGAGAGGAATGGAAGCGGCCATTGTCCAGCTCCACGTTGACGGGATCCTTTCTTACGTGCGGGTGTGCGCCTGAGTCAAAGAGGAAATCAAGAAAACCTCAACGCTCGTCCAACGGTATGGCGTGGAGCGTTCCGGGCTGGTTCCCGGGTCGTCCCCCCCCCTACACAGCAAGCCCCCTGTAACCCATAAGGGCTGCAGAGGCCTCTATCGTATAGATTACCTACTTTTGTACATTATGATGACAAACATACATACCACGGAGCAATTGAAGGAAGCACTAAGAAACAGTGAGACACACGCAAGGACATACGCTATCGAACATTACAACACACCATTCAACTACAGAAGGCAGAACGAACCAGGTTATTTGGCTATCTCAGCCTCTCCTAAAAAGGTAAAGAAGGCCATAAAGATATTCGGCAGCTTTTTGACACGTTTGATTCAACAAGGGGTGACGATTAATCTGGCTTGTCCCGGCGCCAGATTATGTCCCTCATCTTCCTTAGTTATGGATGGCCATTATTTCCCTATGAGAATAAAGGAAATATTCGCTGTTCAGGAAGTCAAAAACAAGTATAGAAACTTTACCCAAACATTACCGACAGGGCGGTTTGTCATTGAAATATACAAAGGATCATATCACCGACCAGCCAAAACCATTACAACCCAAAATGAAGAAGAATGGCCAGACAAAGCCAGCGATGTCATCTTCTTCTTGAAGGATGTTGTAGCGCAGAGCAAAGCGCATGAAGCGGAAAATGAGCTCTGGAGGAAACAACAAGAGGAGAATGAGAAACGGAGGAAAGAGAAGGAAAGCATTCTCCGGGAAAGAGTGGAAATAGCAAAGGCTGTTGTTGAGGATATCCGTCTATTTGAACGTGCTGAAATAATGAGAAAGTTCTGCGATAATGCAGAACAGCGCTCTCATTCTGAAGAGTACAAGAAGGTCATTGCCATTGCCCGGAGCGTTGCCGACTGGATAGATCCGACGACGGATTACACTGACCCTATCCTTGCCCAGAGATATAGGGCATCTGACTTCATCTGATAGCGGATTTCCGGCTTGAAACTTATGAAAAATGGAGGTGCGGTCCAGATTTTCATAGGAAAATCCGGAATGGAATCCTCGAAAATCTGCAACGCCGTTGATGTTTTTCTTGAAAAATCCGCAACGCAGACAAAAGAAAATCCCTATCACTCAATGCGATAGGGATAAACTGTAAGAATTGGGCAGAAGGCCGATTGGAAAACTACGCGCCGGCTTCCCACTTGGTGGTCACTTTGGGCTTTACAGTTTATATGACGTAATAGCCTCCGGTCTTTGCGGAGCCGCGGTACTCTATCAGTAACTTCTTCTTCAGCTGAGATAGTTGCTTCTCGATGGTATTTATTGAACGCCCGAGTTTCTCTGCGAGTTGGTTGGCTTTTATGCCTGGATTACCCTGAATGAGATTATACACCTGTTTGAGGCTTTCACCAAGCATGTCTGCTTCACTATTTACTCCGCCATTTACTCCGCCATTTACTCCGCCACTCAAGTACGGAGTAAGTGAGTGCTTAAAGCGAATCGTCAGATAGACATACCCATTTGCTAGCTCGAATTCCGGCTTGGGGAGGCCGCTTTCCTTGCAGAGGTCAAAGATGTCGGGGATGCCTCGGCCCCAGGCTTCCATCAGGCCACTCTTGAAGAAGACTTCGCTGATGAGCTTGTTGATGGGTTGAGATTGTGGGCGCCTATAGAAGCTTTCTGGTGATGTGCCAGGAGGAAATGCCCCGGGGTTGGCGAATTCTACCCGATCGTCGAAGATGGCGACAGATAGCACGTTTCCGCTTGACCACCAAGTTCTGTGTATGAGAATGTTGAGTGCGGCTTCACGGATGACCTTATAGGGAACGGTGAGTGTGTCGATGCGCTCTTTCTGATCCATTGTGCCGGAAAGGAACATGTGCTTGCGGCAGAAGTCTTCAATAGCGTCGTACTGGTCGAATAGATTGCCCTCACAGACCATCTGGTCACGGAAAACGCGCATGTTTGTCCCCTCGAAGCGTGCCAGTTTGAGTTCACACTGGGAAATCTGCCGGGTTGGATTCTTGCCGAATAAGGCTACGGCAGCATTGATGAGGTAGCCTTCGGCCGTGCGGAGGTTGAAATGATCCAGGCGCTGGTTGACGCTGCGCAGGGAGGCTGCAGAGGCGGGAATCCTGCCTTTGTTGATACCGGCGTTGATGACATTGACCAGGCGCTTGTTGCTGATGTCTTTGTCGGTGGCTCCGGGAAGCATGGTTTTCTCCCAACTGAATTTCTCCGGGTCGCTGAGACGGATGCGCTCGTCGAACATTTCGCGAGGCATCTGGGCCGTGGTGTTCTCGACCTTGTACCAAGGGCGACCGTCATAGGTGTAAGGCGCCTCGAAGGCTTTTGGAGCCTTGAAGTAGATGGCTATAACGAATTTTCCAGGCTTATCCGGGACTTCGATGTACTGGGCGGAAAGGTCGATGGCCGGAGAGAATTTCCGGAAGGCGTTGGCGATGTCCTGACGTGTCTGGTCAGCCACGTCCTGTCCGAGAAGTGTCAGCTTTTGGGGATGGATGCCGAAGAAGAGCCAGCCGCCCTCGGTGTTGAGGAAGGCGCAGCCGGACTGCATCCCGGCGGCAAGTTCGCCGGTGGTTTTCTTGGCTTCCACCATGCGGTTCTCGTCCCGCTTTACGATGGTTTCTATTTCTTGTATGGTCAATTCTTTCATGGCCTTGTTTTCCTTTGGATTACAAATATACAACTTTTCGGCGGCTTTTTGGCATCGAATGCCTTTCCCAGCAAGCTGATGGCGTCTCTCTTGGCCACCCAAGGGATATCATGAAATAAGCATTGACAAAGTTATGGTGTAGAGCAAGGATACAAAAACCAGCCCCGGCAGAATATCTCTGTCAGGGCTGGTCGGTTTAGGTTACTGACCTTGCAAGGTTGGAGACTACGGCTCACCGCCAGCGGCAGCAGCAGGTCGCGCAGGTAATAAACCTGCTTTCCAAAGGCCCTGATGGTCACTTTCTCCACCGGAGTGTCTTGCACTGAAAGAATGCGGATTCATGCGCCGTTTTTCCTCGACCGACACAGCGGAGTAGAAGAGGTTATTTTAATTTTATCAGTTATATCTTAGGAAAGTCAACTATTTTGTAATTTCTTTGGTTATATAAGAGAATTTCCGTAGATTTGCGCTATGGAAATACTACAAAGACCAGAGTACCTTGCGCAGGTACAGCATTACTTCGGGAAAGAAACCATCATCGTCCTTACCGGCCAGCGACGCGTCGGGAAGAGCTATGTCCTGATGTCCCTGAGGAACCTGCTATTGGAAGATGATGGCAATAACGTCATCTATATCAACAAGGAGAAGAAGGAGTGGGACGATCTCGTCACCTACAAGGACCTGAACGAATACATCGAGGGAAAATACGTTCCGGATAAAAAGAATTACATCCTGATTGATGAAGTTCAGGAAATCAAGGAGTTTGAGAAGAGTGTCCGTCACTGGAGGACGGAGCCTCGCACTGATCTCGTTCTCACCGGCAGCAATGCCGAGACGCTTTCCAGTGATTTATCCACACTGCTGGCAGCCCGGTATCACGAGGTTTACATCCAGGCCCTGACGTATAAGGATTTCATCCGCTTCCATAAGTTGGAAGATGGAGATGAGAGCTTGTCCCTTTATATCAACTCCGGAGGCCTGCCTGGGCTTGTCAAATATGACATACACGATGAAAACGAGGTGTATTCTTATGCCCAGGACGTGCTGAACACCGCCCTTGTCAAGGATATCATCCTCAAGCATAAGATCAGGAACGTGCCGTTCTTGTACAACCTGATCCGTTTCCTTGCCGACAGTACGGGGAAACCGGTGTCGGCCACCAGTATTTCCAATTATATGAAGGGGCAGAAAAGCCCGGTATCCATCGAACTGGTCTTGAAATACCTCAAATACCTTTGCGACGCATACATCGTGACCGAAGTTCAGCGTTTCGACATCCGCGGAAAGAAGTTTCTGCAGACGAACAACAAGTATTACTTCGAAGATTCCGGCATCCGGAATTCCTGCGTTGAAACCAAGTGGGACAAGGACATAGAGAAAGTCATCGAGATCATCATCTACCATCAGCTCATCCACGACGGATACAAAGTCAACGTGGGGCAACTGCTAGCCGGCGAAGTGGATTTCGTTTGTGTCAAAGACAAGAAACGAGTGTATATCCAGGCCTCATACATCATCGGAAACGACGAAACACGCCAGCGGGAATTCGGAACGCTCAGAGCAATCTCCGACAATTATCCCAAGTACGTCATCTCCATGACACCCCTGGTTACGCGGACCGACGACGAAGGAATCCAGCATATAAGCCTTCGGGAATTTTTAAAAAACGGACTGTAAAAGCTTGCTATTCCATACCAAAATGTAACTTTGTTTTCAAAATGTTTTCAAGTGGACCTGAAAACATCCAAAATTCCGAAAGGTCGGGGGTTAAGGAAAAAGCCGATACTCCGCGAGTAAGAAGTCCAAAATGGAGCAAAAAAGGTAAAACTTAAGTCCTTGATTTTCTTTTTTTTTTACGGTTTCAACCTAAAAATCTTATCCTTTGTACAATTCAGCAGCCTCAATGTGCTGACGCTTAATCTCATCTGCCAGCCACTGCGGAGACAGCACTTTGATGAGCGGCCCCCTGGAGAGCAGCGGTGTGTAGAAGTCAGGCGTAGGCCGCAGGGTGAGTTCGAAGTCGGAGTAATCCTCCTCGGTGGCCACCTCCTCTTGGCTGGGGTGCAGTGGCAGGTCGCGCAGGTAATAAACCTGCTTTCCAAAGGCCCTGATGGTCACTTTCTCCACTGGAGTGTCCTGCACCGAGAGAATGCCGTAGCTATTGCGGAAGAAGCCGATGGGGTCGAAGCCCTTCGGGTAGCGGAACTTCTCGCTGGTGAGCTCCAGCGACTGCACGCGGTCGAATCCCAGCACAAAGATATGCCCCTTGTCATCCGGCTTGTGGACGATGCCGTACCAGCGCTTGTTGGTGAGCTTCACAAAATACGGATCCACCACTCTCTCGCGTACCTCGGACTCGCCGTATTTCCGATACACCACCTTTACCCGGACTCCGCGTTTCATGGCGTCGATAAACGTGTGCAGATGCTCTCCTTCGGAAGGAATGGGATCCAGCACAATGCGGTTATGCACGCCTTTGTTGTCGGAGAGGATGCTGTTCACCGACATGGTCGATAGCATCCAGTTCTGAATGGTATCCTCCTCCAGCACGTCGGAATTGTCGATGTAGTACCGGAATCCGTTCTTCTTGTTGCACTCGATGATGATGCCGAAGATATCCAGAATGGAATCCCTGTGCCGATTGAACGTGCTCCGGGCAATGGGGATGCCCTCGCTGGCCTCGTTTGCAAGCCAGCGCTGGTTGATCTCCTCCAGCGTGATACCATTCTCTGCCTTGTGGATGGTGTTCACCAGCCAGATGTATTGTTGAAAGAGTGCGTAGGTCTTCATAATTATATGATTAAACGGATCCTTCCTTCCGATTTGCAGAAAGTATCTGGATGGGACATAACCACAGCATACACCATCTTCCCATCCACCGGGGCCTTGTCCCAGCGGTGGAACAGTCCTCGCTCGTTAATCTCGCGGGCAATCTGCTCTGTCTTCATTCCATGCCCGGAGCTGGCGAGGACATAGACTATGGCTTCTTCAATCTTCATCTTTGAGTTGAATTCTCCCTTGACAGGTAGTTAATAATTTCGGTCATGACCGCTTCTGTATCGATGCTTGAAGATACTATTGGCAGGATATCAAGTGCTTGCTGATAATCACGCTTTGTTGCTTCTTTCTTGACTGTTATGATCTGTTTGGAAAAGAAATCTTTAACGAAAGTGAAGAAATCATATCCACAAGTGGTGGCTTTATTTAGATATTGGTTAGAAGCAGTGTTATATTTTGATAGAATACCTTCAAGTGGAAGAATGATTTCTGGACGCGCTGTATTATAATACAAGTTGTGAATGAACGAACATTGGTTGAGACCTCTCTTCCTTATATCGAAGATATTTTGATTAGGAGTGGTATTCTTGTACGAAGGACAATTCTCAGAAGATCTGCCAATAGAGCCCTCATGTTGAGACGAGGCTCGTGTTGGGACACTATCTAAGCGCATCGTATCTTCTACTACAGCTTTTCCAATACGCAAACTTGGCTCCAACAGAATCTTTCTGAAGATTTTAAAGCCGCGGTTAAATGAGCGGTTGGATATTGGACTTTTTTTGAACACCTAAATATATGCTCTGGTTAATTATATGTTTTTTATTTAAGTTTCGCAAGTGATTTAAGCCGCCAATTGTAGGGCCTCGAAGGCTCGTCGGACGGCATTGAGTTCTTTGTTATTGTTGTTAATGATGGCACGCATCATCTCGTCCTGGTCGAAGTTGAA
>Ga0256405_10011446_pt1 | contig 11318 bp, 5 predicted proteins | sample RumenRJG_02DNA_FD_189096 | JGI IMG/M metagenome (GOLD analysis project Ga0256405, IMG submission 189096) | Bovine rumen microbial communities from Lethbridge, Alberta, Canada - RJG_02 | ecosystem: Host-associated > Mammals > Digestive system > Stomach > Rumen | place: Canada: Alberta | collected...
GCCGACAGGTAGAGCGCCTGGTGGATGATGTCGTTGACGCTATTCCACCGCGGCGCAATGTCGTGGCTCATGCGCCAGGAGCTGCCGATCTCGCCGACCCAGGTGCCCGGATAGTCCCAGCGGCAGATGTTGATCCTCACGCCCGGCTTCACTGAGTCGAACGTCTTGCGGATGAGCGTGTAGCGCTCCTTCGCGTCCATGTCGACCTTCGCCGTGTTGCCGCGCTTCGTGCCGCCGCAGAAGTCGATCTTGATGAAGTCGAAGCCGAGCTCCTTGAAGAAATACTCCGCGTCCTGGCGCTCGTGGTTCCAGAGGCCGACGCCGATGCCCATCTTGTCGTTGTCGAAGATGCTGCCGCAGGTGTTCTCGCCGCCGTCGGAGTAGATGCCGGCCTTGAGGCCGAGCGAATGGATGTGGTCGACGACGGGCTTGAGTCCGTTGGGGAAGCGCTTCGGGTGCGTCTTGAGCCGTCCGTTCTCGTCGCGTCCGCCGAAGTAGCCGTCGTCGATGTTGATGTAGACGTAGCCGCACTTGTCGAGCTCCAGCTCCTTGACAAGGTCGGCGTGGTGCTTGATCGTCCCCTCACTGATGTTGACGCGGAACGCGTTCCACGAGCTCCAGCCCATCGTCGGGGTCTCGACGTCCGCCGCTCCGGACTCGACGGCAAGGAAAAGCACGATGGCCGAGAGTATGTATTTCATGTTCGTTTCCCTTACTTCACTTTACAGACGAAGATGCGTTCTGCGACTTGGACTCGCCGCCAGTCGGCTTGAAGTTGCCGAGAACGGCCACTTGGTTCTCGCCTGGCGGAATAAAGCCGTGCTCCGAGCCCTGCACCCAGCTGATGGATTTCTTGCCGGGAACGGCGTTATAGTACAGCGCAAGGCCAGACGGCGGGCAAGTGTAGTCGCCGAGTCCGGCGCGTGTGATTTCGACAGGGCACTTCGCGCGGCGAATGTGGTTCACGGCGTCGTAGTAGTCGAGCCCCTTCCCGTAGGGGATGTGCCAAGGCCCACGCAGGCGTCCGCTCTTCCCTTCGGGCATGCCGAGGTCGCAGCCCCAGGTGATCGACGGGCGCGCAAGCGTGACGCCAAGCCCGAGTCCTGCGGCCCAGCTCGTCTGGAGTCCGCCCTGGCTACCGCCTTCGGCGATGAGCGACTTCCCGTTCCATTCGGGAAGCGACTTCACGTACTCGATCGCGCGCATCACGCGAAGCGCCATACCGTTGAAGTAGCACGTGTCAGGATCGGCGTTCTCCTTCGCGTTGAAAACATATCCCTTGCCAGAGGTGTTGATCGACTTGAAGAATCCGTCGTAGTAGCCATGGTGATGTCCGAGCTCGTAGCCGTGCGCGTTGATCTCGAGGAATATCTCGCGGTTCGCGACGCAGGGACCCGCCGCCCAGTCGGGACGCGCCTGCAGGTAGGCTCCGTAGCCCTGAAACGCGACGCGCGCGCCGCAACTCTTCTTCGCGGCACCCTCGGGGATGTAGAGGTAGCCGGTCGCAGGACGCGGCCCCGCGCACGCGATGGAGACCGCGTAGACCTTGCAGCCGCCGACAGTCGCGACTTCCTTGCGCTCGGCTGAAAGCGGCACCTCGGCGAGGCGCGCCTTCTGCTTCTTCCAGTAGGCGTCGAAGTCCTTCGGCTCCGGGTTCTCCATCGCAATCTGATCGACGGCAACGCCCGCGCCGCCGTCAAAGAACACGGACTTCTCCTTGTACCAGTTTTCGCAGCCAGGCGCGGGCTTCGAGCGCTGCACCCACCATCCTCCACCGCCGACGACACGGGCCTCGAGACGGACGAAGCCTGCGCGGTCCATCTTCGTCGTGACGACGCATGTCTCGCCGACCTTGAGGGGAGTCTCGCCCTCCTTCACAAGGCCGTCATCGCCCGTCCGTTTCCAGCGGACACGGTAGCGGTTGTCCTTCGGCACTTCGGCAAGATTCTCGGTCCTGAGCGTAAAGACGATCGGCTCGCCGATCTTGTACCCGACGGGGTTCGCCTTGTCGGTCGCTCCCTTGAGGTTGACGATGTCGAACGGATTTGGCCCGGCAAAAAGCGCGAGCGGAAGCGTAATGAGCGCGGCGGAAAGTAGACTGGCAATTTTCATGGTTGAAATTATATATCAAATTCGAACACTGTGATGTCAAATTCGTCCACGAAGTGTTTTACGATTTATAATCAACGCGGCGGCGCTGGACAAAGGCCAACGCCGCCGGAAAACACAGAACTGCCTATCCACAGGAAACGCGCAGCTATTCCGCCAGCGCAGCGAAAGGAACCGCATAGAAACCGTCCCCGAACGGTAGCACGTCTTTCCCCGAATGGACAACAATGCCAGTAAAGGGTGTGCCTTTCGCAATGTTCGCCGCAAACCATTTTAGATTGGAGAAATCACTTGAACCCACCGCACCCGATTTCACCTCAATGCCAAGCAAATTGCCATCGTCTCGCTCTACCACAAAATCTATTTCGCGCTTCTTCCCGTCTCGATAATGTGAAATCCCATAAGTTCCTCCGACATCGGCCATTGCTGCGAGTTGCTGGTAAACCCATGTCTCTATCAGCTTCCCGTTACGAGACTGGTCAAGATACACTTCATCTTCGTTCCAGGAAAGAATGTTTGCCAAAAGAGAAGCATCCGTGGCAAACCACTTTGGCCGCTTGCCCAAGAGATCGTAGTCGGATTTGGAAAAAGCTGGTACGCTGTCAAACAGGTAAAGCGCCTTCAGCGCCTCAAGGTAGTTGAGGACCGTCTCTTTTGCAAGCGAGACCTTGGCGGCAAGTTCATCGATTGCGAAAAACTGTGCAGAATGCGCCAAGAGCCAGACAGCCGCTTTTTTGAGTACATCGAGCTTTCGTATTTCGGTTACATCCTTGATGTCTTTTGTAAGCAGGTCTTCCAAATAAGTCTGAAACCAGTCTCGCCTGTCTCTCTCGGAAAACTCCCGCGGCTCGGGGTATCCGCCGCAAAAAGCCAGCCGTATCGCATCGCGTTTGTTGATTTCTTGATACTCTCGCTTGAACTTGCGTGAAAATGCCGTTTCAAGGAAAGTTGTCTTGTTCCCAAAGATTTCGCCCAACGACAAAGTACGGAGTCTCAACCATCCCAAACGTCCGGCCAAAGAGTCTTTAACCGCTTTGGTAAAGCGAAGATTTGAACTGCCTGTAAGAAGATACTGCCCCCTGTCGTTGTTTGCGTCGAGAACCATTTTTATGGCATCAAGCAAATCAGGGACCTTCTGTATCTCATCCAAGACAAAAGTCTCTCCCTTTTCATGCTTGACGAACCCCTTGGGGTCATCTGCCGCAGATCGACGAATCTCCTTGTCGTCAAGCGTGTATCGCCTTTGTTTCGGGAATCTGACGATTTCCGACAATGTCGTTTTCCCTGATTGGCGTGCGCCAGTTAGGTTGACCCCACGGCGAGTCCCCATCATCTCAACAAGTCTATTTTCCTGCCATCGCGTTATCATTGGACACCTCCAGCGGCAAATAGCATAGCAAATGTGGTAAAAATATTCAAGTACGATTAGAGAAAAAAGTAAGATAGATTCGGTTATAATCGTAAAGTAGCCGTTGCAAACGGCATGAATGGACACTATTGTCATTTTAGTACCGTTATTTTCTCAAGACATGATAAAACGCGGCGGCGCTGGACAAAGGCCAACGCCGCCGTGAAACACCGAGGAAAACGAGGGTGGGCTCCTGGAGCGAAAATCATCTGACTATGATGACAGTGCCACCGACGGAGAGCGCAAGCGAGAGGTGCTGCGGTCCAACCGAAGTCGCGTCCGCCCCGCTCATCCACGCAAAGTCGAGCGATTCAGCGGACTTGAGCTTGCCGCCCGACGATGTCGTGGTCACGAAGGCATTGGTGTTCATGCCGTAGGAGGCGGATAGAGACCAGTCAACAAGGTTAAACGGCCCCTTGGCTCTTGCCGTTCGCGCAGCGCAGTCGCGGGGAATGTACACCTCAAGTTTCCCGTCTCCGGGATTGAGATTGCCCTTGGCCGACGGAACCATCGCGGACTGGCGAAGCGGAGCTTCGGCATAGGGCGTCGCAGGCAGTTCGTAGATGAGCCGAGTCGGATCGGCGGCGCCGGAGAGTCCGTAGACCTTCATGGTCGGAGTCGTACCGCGAAAGGTAATCGAGGAGAACTTGAACGTCTTGTCGGGAATCTCAAGCATCGAATTATCCACGATGACGGCTGAGGGATTCGAGTTATTGCTCTCGCGGAGCAGGACGGAGCTACCGCCGGCGATGTCGAGCGTGAAGTTCGCGGACGGATTATAGCCCTTGATCTTGAACGCAGCCTCGTTGCGGAGACGAAGAGAGGAGTTCGCTCCCGGCGAGAAGCTCTTCGCGGAATCCCAGAAGTTGGCGTTATCGGCAAGCGTGACGCCATCAAGCGTCAAAGTGGCGTTTGCACCGTTAGCAGTAAAGTTCGGAGCAATTAGAGACACACCGTCACCGACGAGCGTAATTGATGCGTCCGCGGGCAGGACGGAAAGCGAGGCGACGGTGGTGTTAGCCGAGAGCGTGACGGTGTTCGTGCCGCCCGCAGGGAAATTCACCGTCGAGGCCGATGTCGGATAGCCAATGCCCGTTCCGGAGCAGGTCCAGTTGGCGGCATTCGTCCAAAAGCCCTGCTCGACTTCAGCTTTCCAAGTATAGGTGAGAGAGTCGCTCACGGTTGTGTCCGTCACGCCTGTCTCATCGGACCAATTCTGCTGACCGTAGGTATTGGAACTTGTGACCTTGCCGTACCAGGTACCCTCGTCCGGGAACAGTCCCGAAACCGCCCACGCGCCGCCTGCGGGATTGGCCGTGTAGTTTGTCGTGCCAACGGCAGTCCATACAGACCGATCCGGCGAAATCCAAAGCGTGAGCGTCGTGGTGCCGGAGCCGAAAACGTCGAACGTGCCCGACGCAGTTCCAACTCCGTTAACGGAAACGAGCGAAAGCGTGTCGTTGAGCTCCGTGCCGCAGATGAGCGAGCAGGTGCCGGTATCCGTCGTCACTGTCCCGCTGTTGTCGTTCGCGACGACGAGGCGGTAGTAGTAGGTGCCGTCGCCGAATCCGTTGAACGGCAGCGCGAAGGCGCCCGTCGTCGTGACGGTGCCGAGTTCGGCGGACGATCCAAGCTCGGAGGTCGTGCCGTATTCGAGCGTGACGGTCGCCTGCGACGCTCCGGCGCCGAAGTTGGCGACATTCCCCGGGAAGACCATGCTGCCGTTGTCGGGATAGGGCGTGCCGAACGTCACGTCGAGCTGCGCAGAGGCGGGATCGTAGGTGCCGTCGACGAGGACGTCCACGTATTGCGGATAGGCGGACGTGCTGCCGCTCATATTCGAGGCGGTGAAGACCTCCTCCGACGTGCGCAACGGCGGATAGGTGACGTTTGCCTGGTTGAATCCGTTCGCGGCGTTGTTGTCCCACTTGACGAGACGGTAGGCCTGCTTCGCGCCGCTCGTGAAGGCGGGCGAGTTCGCGTCGATTTCGAAGACCACGGACCCGGACGGCGAGAAGTCGATGGCGGCCTTGTTCACGATGGGGCCGCTCGCATACGGACTGGCGGGCAGGACGAAGTGGAAGGTGATCGCGCCGGAGATGGAGGGATCGGACTGGAAGAACCGCATTTTCGGCGCGCTTCCCTTGAACGTGATGACCGCATTGCTGGCGGATTTGAATGGATGGTGAGAACCATCAAGTTCCCCGTCGTCGAGCGTCAGATTCAGCCCGTTGATGGTGTTGTTCCATTTCCGGACCCACACCTTGCCGCCGCTCTCGGCTACAAGATGGACGCCGTTCTGAACCGCCAGGCCACCAAAATTGACGCTGCCGCCGTTCTTCGCGACAACCGTGCAGTCAGAGGAGAAGGTGACCGTGCTTTCGTTGAGTCCCCAGACCTCGTTGTTGAGTGTCTCATAGTTGGGGAAGAGGTTGATACCGTCGAACGTGAATCTACCGGTGGCATCCACGGTGCCTGGGAAGTCGCGATGGACCGAAAGGCCGTACGTGGTTCCGGAGGTCGCGGTCTGGAACGTGACATTTGCGTTGTTGGAAATGCCGGTGAGCTTGTTGACGGCCGTGTTTGCCGAAAGCGTGACCGTGGCGGTAACGCCGCTGAAGTCCACGTTGTCGGAGATGCCCGGCGCTACCGCCACGGATTCGCCGCCCACGAGCCAGTTGGCAGGGTCGGACCAGGCGCCGGTCGCGACATCGGTGTTCCACGTGTAGTCCGCCGCACGGACGCCTGTTGTTGCGAAAAGAAGCGCAACCATAGCGCAGAGCGAGGATTTCATGATAGTCTTCATGGCTGTATTCATGAGTGTTTTCATGTTGACATTCCCGGTGTAGTTTTTCCCTTCACCACGCATTGTATCAAATTCCAGCATTTTCGCTTGTGATTTCGTCCACAAATTATTGTCATTTTACAGACTGCGAAGTCCAGAAGCAAATGCAAGATTCTCTTAATTATTATGTATTTGAGAAAGACTAGTACAAGAACCCGAAGAGCCACAAGGGGATTCTGCATCCCCGCCCGACTTCGATGCCGTCCAATGCGAGATAGCTGTCCGGCAAGTCCTTGATCTGCTCGAACGTTTTTCTTTCCCCTCCTATTTCGAAAAGATGTCGTCCGTCGACAATGCTGTCACCGCGCGAAGGGAAGGCTGTCGTATTGCGAACCGAAAGCTGGTTGTTGAAAAACACTTCGCGGAGCGTTCCCTTGTCTGGATCGGGCGTAAGCGCGCACATCAAGTTTGTGTTGTCGCAAAAGAGCTTGCTCGGCGAACAAAGGCGCTTCAAGGCATCGGCGTCTTCCGCCAACATTCCGACTAATCCTGCCCGGCGGAGTGCATGCAAGACCTTGAGCCCCTGCTTGCGATCCATTTCAAGTCCCTGGCACAACTTGGAATTGTTCGGCGTCTGAGGGGTTGATTCTGCAAGTATCGTCAGCATCCTCCTCGCTTTGCGAATGGTTTCCGGCGTGACGTCCTCGACCTTGGGCAAATCGACATCCAGAACCTGGTTCACCACCTGAAGAAGTTTTCGATGGAAATGCCGAAGGTCCTCGCGATAGAACGGATAGTAACCATGCTCAAGATACTGTTCGAACTTTGGCACGATTTTTACAGTTGAGACAACCGCCTCTGCAATGGACACATGATTTTTCAGGATGTCGCCCAGTTTCTGAACTGGGAATCTACCACACCCCTCAAACTCCAGAAATTCCCTGAAGGACATTCCGGCAAGTGAATATTCCACCTGGCGGCGCGAAAGATCCGCTTTCCCTTGCGCGAGGCGCAGAATCGAAGATCCCGTATAGGCAATCTTCAAGGTCTTGAAATTGTCATACAAGGTCTTGATCAGATTCTGCCAATCTGCGAGATAGTGTATTTCGTCGATGTAGATGCTTTCACCGCCGTGTCTTACATGATGCTGGGCTAGTTCGTATAACTCCTGAGCGTTCAGCCACACGTTGTCAACGGAAACATAGAGTGCTGTATCCGATTCATTTCGATTCTCTCTCAAATGCTGAAGAAGCATCGTCGTCTTTCCAACTCCGCGAGGGCCGTCAAGGGCGACCACCCTTGAATCCCAATCAATCTCATCAAAAAGATAGCGATGAAACGACGTTTCGGTCTCGCGAATGCGATCAGCGGACATGTCATAAATCATTTGAACGCTCTCTTCAGTCATGGCATTGCTCTCCAATGTGTAGTTTACAAACCACGCAATTTCGCAATTATCGTGGTTTTAAAACAACGATATTGTATCATATCACGCACAAGGGCGCAAGAGCACATCTCAGGAGAAAAACGCGGCGGCGTTGAACAAAGCCAACGCCGCCGTGAAACACCGAGGAAAACGAGGGAGGGTTCCCGGTGCGCAAATCGCCGTCATCTGATTATGATGAGAGTGCCAGCATTGCCCTTCTTCGTGACAGTGACGGCATAGCTTCCGTCGGGCTGGGCGACATCATACTGGACCTTGAAGCCTTGCGTCACATTGGCAAACTTGCCCGTGCGCATGCCCGGATGGTAGAAGACGACCGGATAGGCGACGCCCGTCTGGATCTTGCCGTATTCGCGGATGTCCAGCGTGCCCGCGAGCGTCACGTTGAGGTAGGAGCTCCAGTTGTTGCTCGTATCGATCTCCGACATCTTGAGCTGGGACGCCTCGCCATCGGCGTGGATCGCCACCTGCAGCGTTCCGCCCTCGTCCATCTTGAAGGTCGTCAGCCTTTCCTTGACGCTCTTCATGGAGATCGATCCGCGACGGCCGCCGTCGTAGGAGAACATGCCAGGAGCAATCATTCCATTTGTTGACACGACAACATTGAACTTGTAGTCCCCGATTTGCGACCACTGGTCGTCTGTGCAGTCGCCGATCCAAATTGCGCTAAGCAAAGCACCGATTTCGACCTTGCAATCTCCCGCGATGCCGCGAACGACGCAGCTCTCGTAGTTCTGGGTGGATTTTACACTTTGGCCAGCCTTCTTCATGTCGACGACATAGCCCATCGCTTCACGCCCTGTTTTCAAGGAGAATTGCCACTGCGGCCAGAAGATGCGCCCCACGAAATTCGTCAATTTGAAGGAAAACATCTGATTGCCATCATTCATGTATGTATCAAGCATCGGAGCCCATGGATCGGCGTTGCCAGCCGTTTCGACATCCGCCGAGAACCGGACGACGCTGTTGCCGTTGTCCGTGACCAGACTGGGTCGCAGCACGCGGAGCTTGCCATTCTGCAAATGCCCCTTTCCATTGAGGCTCATCCGGACGACGCCCGACACGACCGTGAGCGTGTGTCCGTCGAGGTCGACGTCGGCATTGAGCAACACGGCGTTGACGGTCTTGTCTTCCGTTAGCGTCGTGGCCGAGGCCACATAGACGTTGTCTAAAGACGTGGCCCCGTCGAAGCCCTGCCGCATCGTTTCCGGCGCGAGTGCGACGACGACGTTGTTCGAAATCGCCGCGATGCCCTTGTTTAAGCCTCCGTTGTAGAACGAGAACTCGGGTGCCACCTTGATTTGAGACGGATTGTTCTCGTAGGTTCCCTCGCCGCCGATCTGGGCGATGCCGGAGACGTCGTTGAAGGAGACTTTGCCTGACATGTCGGAATTCAGTTGGCAGTATCCGAGGTCGCCGATATTTTCAAAACTGTCGAAGGTGATCATGTTCGCGCCATAGGGATCAATTCTATTAAGGCTGCGCCCGACCCTTAACTTGCCCACTTGGACGGCCGTCCACCAAGGACGGAACTTGCCGCCATTTACGAGCGAAAGTTCGAGCTGCGAGTTGTCCGCCACGCGCGGGGGCGCGATCTCGGACGAGTTCTCGAGCACCAGACGTCCGAGGCCGGCCAGCGTGGTGAAGCGAGAATTGCCATCGTTGTCTTTCGCTCCGAGGAACGACACGGCGTCGAGGACGAGCGTGCCGCCGCCCGCGCCGGACATCGTCATCGTCGTGCCCTTGACCGTACGGACCGACGAGCGGCTCGTGGAGCGGAAGGTGTAGCGGCTTGCGGAGTCGATGGTAATCGCGGCGAGCGTGCCCGGGGTCGAAGACAGATACACCACGTTTTCGTTCCTGCCGTCTGCCGGGAAGACGACCGAGCAGCCGGCCGTCGGATAGCCGCCCGCGTCCGCGTCCGTCGTGGTCCACATCGCGGGATCGCCCCACGCGCCCGCGCCGCCCTTCCAGGTGTAGGTGGCGGCGTCGGCGAGCGTCACCGCCGTGGCCGCCGTGTCATTGGTCCAGACGCTGCCGTTGTAGGTCGTGACCGCGCGGACGGCGACGTACCAGGTGCCGGCCGCGCGCGTGAAGGAGTCGAACGCGACCTCGTCGTTGGCGGGCGTCGAGGCGGGGGACACCGTCTGGACGGCGGCTAGGTCGTTCGCCGACGCGCCGACGAGAAGCGAGGCCTCCGTCGTGCCGAGGCCCCAACTCTCGATCGCGCCTGTCACGGTCATCCGGCAGTTGCTCGTCGCGATCCCGAGCGTGTCGGAGAAACGCGTCGAGGCCTCGACGACGAAGGAGTTGGTTTCGGACCAGCCCGTCTGCGGCGTCGGAGCGTCGTTGACGGCCTTGAAGGCGTAGTAGTAGGTTGTGCCGTAGGAGAGGCCCGTGAGCGTCGCGGAGATCGGGTCGGTCGCCTCGGTGTAGGTGCCGACCGGCGCGGACGAGCCGAGCGCGGCGGTCGTGCCGTATTCGAGCGTCACGGTCGCGGACGAGGCGCCTGCGCCGAGGGCGTCGAGCGAACCGGTGATCGTGGCGGAGGTGCCCGAAACGGCGGCGCCGCCGTCCGTCACGATCGGGGCGGCCACCGCGTCGACCCGGTAGAATTCAAGTTCGCCCAGTTCGAGGTGCGACTCGGTATCTTTGTTCGGAACCCCGCAGAGCGACGTGCAGTAGAAGCGGTAGTATTGGTACGGGGTGTCGTTCTGAAACTCGAAGTAGCGGTAGGCGAATTCCGTCCAGTCCGTTTCCCCCGTGCGGGTGTCGAGCGTCGTCCAGGTCGATCCGTCGTTCGAGGCATCGAACGTCCAGTTCATGGGGCAGCGCTTTGCGTTGCCCCAGTATCCGAAGGGATACACGCCGATCGCGTTCACCGCCGTGGCGTCGTTGAACTTCCAGACGATCCACCGCGGCGAGGTCTGGCTTGTGTCGGACGCGCCGCCGGCGGAAGAGATCAGCGCCCGGTTGTTTCCCGTGTTGGAATCGACGGGAAGAACGTCGTCGAACGCCGCCGCGGGCTGACACCAGCCTTCGGTGGCGTAGGCGCCCGAATAGGAATCGACCGCGCCGGAAGTCGACGTGGTGAGGTCGGCGGAGGCGCCGATCGGCTTGGTCGCCGATCCGGTCGTCGTGGCGAAGGCGGCGGCCGAGAGGATGAGCGCCGCGAGGGCGCAGAGCGAGGATTTCATGATAGTCTTCATGGCTGTATTCATGAGTGTTTTCATTTTGATACTCTCGGTGTAGTTTTTCCCTTCACCACAAATTGTATCAAATTCCAGCATTTTCGTTTGTGATTTCGTCCACAAATTATTGTCATTTTGCAGACAGGCGACAAACACAGTTTCCACGTCCAACAGCCATGTGGATCATCATCACCATTCAAAACCGCAGGATGTCCCCGTCGTCGTCGCTGAATGCACTTGATGCCTCAAGCTGGCGTCTTGCCGTATCGAAACTGTCGCAGGAGAGGCGGCGGCTGAAATCGCGCAGACGGTTCATGGCGGCAATCAGCACGTCGGGATCTCCATTTCTCGACAGCCGCCTCAGCGCCCCGATGTAGTCCT
>Ga0256405_10011447_pt1 | contig 11318 bp, 8 predicted proteins | sample RumenRJG_02DNA_FD_189096 | JGI IMG/M metagenome (GOLD analysis project Ga0256405, IMG submission 189096) | Bovine rumen microbial communities from Lethbridge, Alberta, Canada - RJG_02 | ecosystem: Host-associated > Mammals > Digestive system > Stomach > Rumen | place: Canada: Alberta | collected...
GACGGCGACGCGCGCGAATTCGTCGCCGCGGCAGAGGCGCTGAACGACCTGCTGGCCGAATGTTTCGCGCCCGACCTCGCACCCGCGACGGCGCTCGAGCTCTTTGCGCGGCGGCTCCGGGAGGCGACGTACGAGCTGGAGGCGGACGAAGGCGACGACATCTGGGCGGACGGCTGGCTGGAGCTGCCGTTCCTCGACGCGGACGAGCTCGTCGTCGCCGGCTTCCAGGAAGGGTGCGTCCCCGAAAGCGTCGTCGGCCACGCATTCCTGCCCGATGCGCTCCGGCGCGGCCTGGGGCTGCCCGACAACGCGTCGCGCGCCCGCCGCGACCTCCAGATCCTGAACATCGCGCTCGCCTGCCGCGCGCCGGCGGCCGTCACGTTCCTCTTCCACGCCATCGACGCGCAGGGCGACGTCGTCAAGCCCTCGCGCCTCCTCTTCTCGTGCGCGGACGATCGCGAGCTCGCGCGGCGCGTCCGGCGCTTCTACGGCGCGCGGGCCGGAACGGGCGCGACGCGCGCGGCGGATCTGCCGCGGGCGTGGCGGCTGAAGCTGCCCGACAGCTACGCGAAGAACGGCTTCGTCGCGTTCACGTCGCCGTCGAGTCTCGACCTCTATCTGCACTGCCCGTTCACGTTCCTCCTGAAAAAGACGTTCGGCGAGCGCGCGGAATACGACGCGGCGGAGCTCGCGGCCTACGAGTTCGGCAACCTGATCCACGACGCGCTGGAGAAGTGGGGCGCGGGCGCGCTGAAGGAGTCGACGGACGCGGCGGCGATTGCGGCGGAGCTGGCGGAGCATGTCGACGCGTGGCTCGCCGAACGCTTCGGCGCGAACGTGCCCGCGATCGTCGCTTTGCAGGGCGAGTCGGCCAAGCGGCGGCTGCGGAATTTCGCGGCGGTGCAGGTCGCGTGGCGCACGGCGGGCTGGCGGATCGTCGCGACGGAAGGCAAGCTCGCGTACGGCCTCGTGCGCGCGAAGGGGACGACGCAGATCAGCGGCCGCTTCGACCGCGTCGACTTCAACGACGCGACGGGCGAATGGTGCGTCATCGACTACAAGACGTGGGACACGGCGGAGCGCGCGAGCGCCTACGACGCGAAGACGGGCGAATGGAACAGCCTCCAGCTGCCGCTCTACTGCGCGATGATGGACGCGGACCGGTCGGACCTCTTCAAGGCGGCGACGCGCGAGAGGATCAAGTCGGCGTACTGCATCCTCGGCAAGACGAAGGACGCGGTGGGCTTCTCGCCGCTGATGACGGGCGACCTCGTGCCCGACGCGGAGAAGAAGATCATCGACATCCTGGAGCGGATCGAGCGCGGCATCTTCTGGCCGCCGTCGCCGACGAAGGAATGGCGGCACGACTTTGCGGACTGGTTCGGTGCGGATCTGGCCGAAAGCGTCGATCCCGCGTGGCTGGCGCGGCAGGAAGGGAGGCTCGGCGATGACGGCGAATGAGCTCATCGAGGCGTCGGCGGGCACGGGCAAGACGCAGGCGCTCGCCGAGCGGCTGATCGCGCTCCTGCGCGCGGGCGTGCAGCCGCAGGAGATCGTCGCGCTCACGTTCTCGCGCGCGGCGGCGGGCGAGATCTTCGAGCGGTTCGTCTCGCTCCTCGCCGCGCGCGTCGCGGACCATCCCGAAGACGCCGCGCTCCTGCGCGCCGTCATCGACACGCAGCACCTTTCGCAGATCGGCACGCTCGACAGCTTCCTCATGCGGATCGTCCGCTCCTTCCCGCTGGAGCTGGGGCTGACCGGCGAGCTGGAGATCATGGACGCGTACCGCGCGGCGGGCGAATCGGCGCGCGTCTCGTTCGGCGTCCTGCGCAGGACCGACGCGCAGGTGAAGCGCGCGTTCGTCGAGGCGTTCGCGCTCGCGATGAACCGCGAGGACGTGCGCAGCTTCGCGCAGTCGTACCGCACGTTCGTCGCGGCGTGGCACGAGCAGGTGCTCGCGTTCCCCGACGCGGCGGCGTGGGGCGAGGCGCGGACGATCTGGGGCGATGCGTCGCCGTTCGCGCTTGCGACGGAAGCGGATCTCGCCCGCGCGGCCGACGCGCTCGCGATGTTCGACGGCCACGGCCCCCGGTGGGACGATTTCGTCCGGTGGGTGCGCGACTTCCGCGGGCGCTTCGGCGCGCCGACGGGCTTTGCGAAGAAGTTCCTGGAGCAGGACGACATCTTCAGCGGCGCGACGGTCGCGTTCACCTTCAACCGCAAAGAGCACGTCTTCGCGGGCGCGGAGCTCGCGGCGGTCCGCGGCGCTTTTGCCGCGGTCTTCGGCTATGTGCTGCGGCTCAAGCTGGAGCTCGCGCGCGGCGTCTACGCGCTCATCGCGGCCTACGAGCGCGCGTATGCGCGGCAGGTGCGCGCGAAGGGGCGGCTCGTCTTCGCGGACATCCCGCGGCTCATGGCGCAGCTCGGCACGGCGGAGCGCCTCGCGCTCGAATACCGCATGGACGCGAAGATCCGCGCGTGGGCGCTCGACGAGTTCCAGGACACGTCGCGCGAGCAGTGGCGGGCCCTGCGGCCGCTCATCGACGAGGCGACGCAGTCGGACGGCGAGAAGAGTGTCTTCATCGTCGGCGACCGCAAGCAGGCGATCTACGGCTGGCGCAACGGCGACGTCGGGATCTTCCGCGGCGAAAAGGCGAGCGGCCGCTACCGCGTGGGGGCGCTCGCGAAGACGTACCGGTCGGGGCCCGCCGTCGTCGAGGCGGTCAACCGCGTGTTCGTGCACGGCCGGCTGAAAGAGGATTTTGCGGACTGGGAATCGCCCGAGCATGCGAGCGCGCGGCCGGACCTCGGCGGATTCGTGCAGACGTTCGACGCGCCGGGCGGCACGATGGAGGATTTCGTCGAGCCGGTCTACAATGCGCTCGCCGCCGTCGATCCCGTCCGGCGCGGCCTCACCGCCGCGGTGCTCGTGCGGAACAACCGGTTCGGCGCGCTCCTGGCCGACCGCCTCAAGCAGAAGGGGTTCGCCGACGTCGTCTGGGAAGGCGAAAGCGACGTGCTCGATACGCCCGCGCTGCAGGGGTTTCTCGATCTCGTGGAGCTTGCCGACCATCCCGGCGATCTGCAGGTGTACCGCCACTTTCTGCAGACGCCGCTCGCGGCCGTGTACGGCGGCGCGACGGACGACGCGGCGCGCCTGTCGGCGGACTGCGCGCGGGCGTTCACGACGCGCGGGCTCGTGCGCGTCTTCCGCGAACTGCGCGCGCGCCTGCCGGAGGATCCCGGCGCGGCGTGGAGCGCCGGCACGGAGGAGCGGTTCACGGAGATGGTGCGCGCGGCGGCGGAATTCGAGCTCGCGCTCGAGCCGGGGATGCGGCTCTCCGATTTCATCGCGTTCGTCCGCGCGCGGCGCACGCGCAATCTCGCCGAAGCGGGCCGGGTGAAGATCATGACGATCCACCGCTCGAAGGGGCTCGGGTTCGATTACGTCATCCTGCCGCTCTACGAGTACGAGCCGCTCGACGGCGAGCCGGACAATCCGCTCGCGTCCGCGTCGTGGATCCTGCCCGATCCCGGGCGGCGGGTCGTGGCGGCGGATCCGGTGCTGGCGGCGGCCGCGGCCGCGCGCAACGAGCGCGTCTGGCAGGAGGCGCTCTGCACCTATTACGTGGCGATGACGCGCGCGAAGCGGGCGATGACGATCATCCTGAATCCGCCGAAGAAGACGGGCGGGCGCCGCCGCTTTTCGGATTACGTGCGCGAGTCGCTGCCGGAGGAGATCGGCAATCGCGAATGGCATCGGGAAGAGTTGAGAGTGGAGAGTGGAGAGTTGAGAGTGGAAAAGGAGACAGCTTCCACAACTCTCAATTCTCAACTCTCAACTCTCAACTTCCTCCGCGCCAAGCGCGCGCCGCTCCGTCGGCGGATGCCGTCGCAGCAGTTCCAGTCGGGCATGTCGGCGGGCGAGCTGTTTGCGCCGACGCCGGCGCGCAGCGCGGCGATGCGCCGGGGCGTCGAGGAACATGCGGCGCTCGCGGCGATTGAATGGATCGATCCGGCCGCGCCGAAGGACGACCGCGAGCGGGCGATTCTGGCGGATGCGCGGCGCGCGGCGTTCGTGAAGCCGGCGGGGTTTGTCGAGCTGTGGCGCGAGCGCGCGTATGAGCGGACGGCGGGCGGCACGTGGGAGTCGGGCGTCATCGACCGCGTCGTGTTCACGACGGACGGCGCGACGATCTACGACTTCAAGACGAACCGGCCGCGGCGCGACGAGACGCCCGAGGCGTTCGCCGCGCGGATGCGCCGGACGTACGCGCCGCAGCTGGCGGCCTACCGCCGCGCCGTCGTCGCGCTGACGGGACTGAAGGAGGAGAAGATCGCGACGCAGCTGCTCCTCTCCGCCCCGCCCTACGCCGTCGACGTGACGCTTTGCTCGGAGTCGAGGAGTCTAGGTATCTAGAAGTCTCGGATTCGAGAGACAGCCGGCGCGGGACGGGTTGACGGTGGGGGCGATATATGATAAACTTTACCTTCACATGCGACTATAGCTCAATTGGATAGAGCGTTGGCCTCCGAAGCCGAAGGTTGCTGGTTCGATCCCAGTTAGTCGCACCATTCTTTTAGGGGAAAATCCGCCCGCACAATGTACAGCGATATCTCAGTCTGGACGGCCGCGCTCTTCATCCTCGGAGGGTTGGCGGCGCTGGCGTGGTCGAGCGACCGCTTCGTCGTCGGCGCGGCGGCGCTCGCCCGCGACCTCGGCGTGTCGCCGTTCGTCGTCGGCATGGTCATCGTCGGCTTCGGGACGAGCGCGCCGGAACTGCTCGTCAGCACGTTTTCCGGCCTCGCCGGCCATACGAACCTCTCGCTCGGCAACGCCTACGGCAGCTGCGTCTTCAACATCGCCGGCATCCTCGGCATCGCCGCGCTCGTGCGGCCGCTCGTCGTCAAGCCGACGATCCGCAGCCTCGCGGTGCCGATCCTCCTCGGCGTCACCGCCGTCTCGTCGCTGCTCCTGCGCGATGGCGTGCTCTCGCGCGCCGATGCGTTCGGCCTCCTGGCCGCCTTCGCCGTCATCCTGCCCGTCTACTGCAAGGTCGACAAGGCGGGCGGCGGCGAGCCGGACGATGCGGACGACGTGCCGCTCTCGACGCCGCGCGCCATCCTCTGGACGGTCGTCGGGCTCGTCGTCATGGTCGGCGCGTCGCACCTGCTCGTGTGGGGCTCCGTCGACTTCGCGCACGCGCTCGGCGTGAGTGACCTCATCATCGGGCTCACCATCGTCGCGATCGGCACGTCCGTCCCCGAGCTCGCCTCCGCCATCGCCGCCGCGCGCCGCAACGAGGCGGAGCTCGTCCTGGGCAACATCGTCGGCTCCAACATCTTCAACATGCTCGCGGTCGTCGGCATCGCGGGGGCGATCTCGCCGTCCGCCGACTTTTCGCGCTACGTGGTGACGCGCGACCTGCCGATCCTCCTGGCGATGACGGCCTTGATCGCCGTCTTCGGGCGCAGCCGCGCCGGCCGCCGCGCGCCCGGTGTCGTTTCGCGCGGCGAGGGGGCGGTCTGGACCGCGGCGTTCGTGGCGTACATGGCGTTGACAATCTGGCAGGAGGTTTTTCAGCATGGCTAAGGTGATTGCAATCGACGGTCCGAGCGGCGCCGGCAAGTCCAGCGTCTCGCGCCTCGTCGGCGAACGGCTCGGCTTCCTTCACGTCGACTCGGGCGCGCTCTACCGCATCATGACGTGGCAGGCGCTCGCGCACGGCGTGGCGACCGCCGATCCCGCCGCCGTCGCCGCGTTTGCGGCGGAGGTCGTGATCGACTGCCGCCCCGAGGACGGCCACATCGCCTATTACGTCAACGGCGAAGCGCCCGGCAACCGCATCCGCACGCCCGAGATCAACGCGCACGCGAGCGAAGTCGCGACCGTCAAGGCCGTGCGCGACCGCGTGACGGCGCTTCTGCGCGGCCTGACGCGGTACGGCGACCTCGTCGTGGAGGGGCGCGACATCACGACGGCCGTCTTTCCCGATTCGCCCGCGCGCTTCTACCTGACCGCGTCCGCCGAGGCGCGTGCGCGCCGCCGCCAGAAGGAAGAGGTCGAGAAGGGCATCGCCAACCAGTCCGCCGAGGCGGTCAAGGCGTCGCTCCTCGCGCGCGACCGGATGGATTCGACGCGCCAGTATGCGCCGCTGAGGAAGGCGGACGGCGCGTTCGAGATCGATTCGAGCGACCTCACGCTGGACGAGGTCGTCGCCACCGTCCTCGCCGCGCTCCCGGCCGATTGGCGGCGATGAAGTTTTCGGTCAGGCTCTGTTTCGTTCTCCTCGCGCTCTATCTCGGCGCGGCGCTCTTCGGCGAGGTGCAGTACCGCGTCGCGCGCGTGCGCGACGTCACGCCCGCCTACAACGTCGTCGACACCGAGGCGCGCTACCTGCCGCCGTCGCGCGAACACTGGCTCGGCACCGACAACCTCGGCCGCTCCGTCGCGCTGCGCCTCGTGCAGGGCACGCGCATCGCCTTCCACGTCGGCATCATGACCTCCCTCATCGCGATTCCGCTCGGCGTCGTGCTGGGGCTGCTGGGCGGCTACTTCGGCGGCAAGGTCGATTCGTTCGTCGTCTGGCTGTGCGCGACCGTCGCGTCGATGCCGGGGCTCCTCTTCATTCTCGCCATCTCGCTCGTCGTGGGGCAGGGGCTGCTCGGCATCTACCTCGGCATCGGCTTCACGACGTGGGTCGGCGTCTGCCGCACGATCCGCGCGGAAGTCATGAAGCACGTCGGCCGCGCCTACGTGCAGGCGGCGAAGACGCTCGGCTACTCGCACGCGCGCATCATGTTCCGCCACATCCTGCCGAACGTCGCGCACATCATCCTCATCCAGTTTTCGATCCGCTTCCCGTCGGCCGTGTCGACCGAGGTCTTCATCTCCTTCCTCGGCATCGGCGTCGAGGGCGAGCCGAGCTGGGGCATCATGATCAACAACGCGCGCCTCCGCCTCTGGCAGGGCGTCTGGTGGGAGATGACGTTCACGACGCTCGCGATCTTCATCCTCGTGCTCGTCTTCAACCATCTCGCGGACTGGTTGCGCGACCGCCTCGATCCCGCCTTGCGCAGCGAGCGGTAGAAGTGATATAATGTGACGAAAGGAAAACGAACATGCAGACACTCGGCATCGACGCCTCCACCCAGGGCATCAAGGCGCTCGTCTACGACACCGACACGCGCACGGTCGTCACGACCGTCGCCGTCAACTTCGGCCGCGACCTCCCCGAATTCAACTCGCCCGACGGCTTCCTCCCGAACGCCGATCCGCTCGTGCGCCGTGCCGACCCGCGGATGTGGCGCGCCGCGCTCGACCGGGTGCTCGCGAAGCTCCAGGCCGCGGTCGACACGTCGCGCATCGCGGCCGTCGGCGGCGACGGGCAGCAGCACGGCAGCGTCTACCTGAACGCCCGCTGGGACGCGTCGATGGACGGCGACTACTTCGCGCGCGCCGTCTCGCCGATCTGGATGGATTCGTCGACGGCCGCCGAATGCCGCGCGCTCGACGCGCGCTTCGGCGCGGCGCTTCCAGCGCGCACGGGCTCGCCCGCGATCGAACGCTTCACGGGGCCGCAGATCATGAAGTTCGCGAAGGACGATCCCGCCGCGTTCGCCGCTACGACGCGTATCCACCTCGTCAGCTCCTTCCTCTGCTCGCTCCTGGCGGGCGAGGACGCGCCCGTCGACATCGGCGACGGCGCGGGCATGAACCTCCTGAACCTTTCGACGCTCGACTGGGACCGCGAGATCTGCGACTTCATCTCGCCCGACCTCGCGGCGAAACTGCCGCGGATCGCGCGGCCCGGCGAAAAGACGACGCTGAAGCTCGCGCCGTACTTCGCGAAGTTCGGCCTCACGCCCGGCATTCCCGTCGTGCCGTTCACCGGCGACAATCCCGCCTCGCTCGTCGGCACGGGCTCGGACAGGCCGGGCGTCGCCGTCGTCTCGCTCGGCACGAGCGACGTCTTCTTCGCGGCGATGGACCGCTTCCAGACCGATCCCGGCGGCTGCGGCCACGTGTTCGGCAACCCGTCCGGCGGCTACATGTCGCTCGCGTGCATCAAGAACGGCTCGCTCGCGCGCGAGAAGGTGCGCGCGCTCGTCGGCTGCGACTACGCGTTCTTCGACGAGGGCGCGTTCGCGGCGGTCGGCGCGCGGGCGAAGGACCTGCGCGCGTTCCCGTATTTCGAAAGCGAGATCACGCCGCTCCATCCGGCGACCGGCATCGAGGCGAACTTCGACTGGGAGAAGGCGAGCGCGGCGGAGAAGGTCGTCTCGGTCATCCGCGGTCAGGTGCTGAACCTCTTCGAACGCACGCGCTGGATCGGCACGTTCGACGTCATCCGCGTGACCGGCGGCGCGAGCCGCTCGAAGGGACTGCGGGAGACGATCGCGGAAATCTTCGGCGCGCGCGTCGAGACGCTCGACGTGCCCGATTCGGCCGCGCTCGGCGGCGCGCTCCTCGCGGCGAGGGCGCTCGCGTGACGCCGCTCAACCGAGCGACGTGCGCGGCGATCGCGCCCTATGCCGTGTGGATGGGGCTGATGTTCACGCTTCCGGCGACGGCGCTCGGCTATGCGGTGCGCACGGCGGCGACGCTCGCGGTGCTGGTGTGGTGTGGCTGGTCGCAGCCCAGCCCTCTCCACGAAAGCCCTCTCCACGAGTTGCGCGCGTCGGTGGTGAGCGGGGTGCTCGTGGGGCTTGCGGTGTGCGCGCTGTGGATTTTCCCGGAGCAGTTCGCGTGGTACCGCGAGACGAGCCTGATGAAGCTCGTCGGCCTCGCTCCCATGGCGGCGACGGAAACGGCCTCGCCCTACGATCCGGTGACATGCGGCTGGACGCTCTCGCTCGTGCGGCTCGCGGGCAGCGCGTTCGTGATCGCGCCCGTGGAGGAGATTTTCTTCCGCTCGTTCCTCTACCGCCGGCTGCAGAACCGCGACTGGACGAACGTGCCGCTGAACCGCTTCGATCTGTCGGCCTTCCTCTGGATGGTCGGCCTCTTCGCGCTCGAGCACGATACGCGGCTGATGGCCGGCGCGATGGCGGGCGCGTTCTACGGCGCGCTCGCGATCCGGCGCGGGCTCGGCGCGGCCATCGTGGCGCACGTGACGACGAACCTCGCGCTCGGCCTCTTCGTGATCGCGACGCGCCAGTGGGGGTTCTGGTGACGATGCGCCCGCCGCCCGAGACGCGCCTTGTCTGCGGCGTGCGCGCGCGCGTGGCGCGGAACTTCTTCGAGCGCGCGCGGGGGCTCATCGGCGTGCGCGCGCTCGCGCCGGGTGAAGGGCTGCTCATCCCGAAGTGCAACGCGATCCACACCTGCTTCATGCGCCTGACGATCGACGCGACGTTCCTCGACAGGGACGGGCGCGTCGTCAAGACGGTGCGCAATATCCGTCCGGGACGTTTTTTCGTCTGGGGCGGCTGGCGCGCAGCGAGCGTGCTGGAGACGGCCAGCGCCTAGCTTTCAATGATGCCGCGGGAGAGGGCGAGGGTGACGGCTTCTATGCGGTCGTTGACATCCATCTTCTCGAAGATGTGTCGAAAGTGCGTCTTGACGGAATTGATGCTGATTCCCAGCATCTCCGCGACCTCGGGATTTGAAAAGCCCTTGGCCGAGAGCTGGAGGATTGAGAGTTCGCGGGTGGAAAGGCTGCGGGCGCCCATGCGGACGTCGAAGATTCGCTGAATCTCATCTGGAATGTAGCGTCCGCCGGATGCGATGATCCGGATGGCCTTCGCGATCTCGGCCGGCCGCGCGTCCTTCGGGATGTATCCGTTCGCGCCGAGCTTCAGGGCCCTGTACACGTCCTCCTCGAGTTCGCTGGTGGTCAGCATGGCGACCTTGGCCTGCGGATGCGCCCTGCGCAGCGCCGCGAGCGCGTCAAGCCCGCTGACCGACGGCATCCTGATGTCGAGCAGCAGGACGTCCGGCTTGGTTTTTTCGTAGAAGCCGAGAATGTCCTCCGCGCTTTCAGCCGTCGCGACGACCTGCATTCCCTCTGCGCGCGAAAGGACGAACTTGAGCCCCGCGAGGACGACTCCGTGGTCGTCAACTACTGCTACTTTCGTCATGTCTTGATCTCCAGCCTAACGGATGTTATGTGGCGTTTTGACGCAAATGATATCGCGAATCCGCTTCTGCGCGCGCGTTCCCGCATTCCGGAAAGCCCGAAGTGCCCCGCTTCCGGACCGAGCGCGTGCTGCGTGTCGAAGGGCGCTCCGTTGTTCACGATCCGCAGCTTGAACTTCTTCGGTCCTGCAGCGTCGCTTGCAATGAGAATGCGAGTCGCCTTTCCATGCTTGATGGCGTTTGTGACGGACTCCTGCACGACGTATAGCATGTCTGAGAAGAGCGCCTCTGGCAGTGTCTCCGGAAGTCCCTTTAGGATGGCTTCAACGCGGACGGCGGTGGTGGATGCGAGTTTCTGCGCCAGCGACATCAGTACGTCCTGTGGCCGCTTCTGTGTGAGTTCGTCGATTCTCAGGTTCCAGATCGTCTCGCGAATTTCGCGCTTTGCGGTGACGAGGATGTCGCGTGCAAGTTCGACTGGCTTCAGCTCTTCCGGAGCTGGTGACCCGTCCTCGGGCAGCATGCTGTCGAGGTAGAGCCTTGCGCCCGCGAGGTGCTGTTCGATCGAGTCGTGCAAGTCCGCCGCCATCCTGCGGCGCTCGGCGATGACGGCCTGAAGGCGGCTTTTCGACTGGTGTGTCCTGTACAGCTTGAACGAGAGCGCGGCGACGACGAGGAGGAGCAGCCATGGCGCGTAGCGTGCCGCCTTCGACACCTTGTGGGCGAGGAGCCTGCGCCTGAACGCGGTATTGGGGATTATGGTTATGGCATCGCTGTCGGGGAGCCTCAGGTCGATTTTCGGGATTTCGCCGTTTGGAAAGTCAATGTCGAGGACGATCAGAAAGCCCTCGAGTTCGACATCAGGGTGCAGGGCCAGCAACTCGGCTAGCTCGTCGTCAAGATAGCCGCTGATGCTCGCGGAGATGACCTCACCTCCGCATTCGATGTCGAAGTCCGTGAACGCCCATTCCCTTGGAATGACGTTCAGGACGCGCGCCTTGAGCCGCACGGGCATTCCGTAGAGGTCGGACGGCTTCCCCTCGTCGAATACGCGCGGAAAGTCCTTCGGTCCGATTAACTGCGTCTCCGGGACGACGCCGTTCTCGCCTTTCTTCTCGTATCTCGCCGCTTCGACTGTGATGCGTCCGTTGCGCCTCGCCGGCACGCCGCGCGCCTCCACCAAGTCGCCTGGCGAAAGCTCCGGCGCGCCCTGCTTTGTCTGCACGCGGACTACGCG
>Ga0256405_10011448_pt1 | contig 11318 bp, 11 predicted proteins | sample RumenRJG_02DNA_FD_189096 | JGI IMG/M metagenome (GOLD analysis project Ga0256405, IMG submission 189096) | Bovine rumen microbial communities from Lethbridge, Alberta, Canada - RJG_02 | ecosystem: Host-associated > Mammals > Digestive system > Stomach > Rumen | place: Canada: Alberta...
ACTTTTGTCTGTCTTATTGTGTTGGTCAGAAATAAAACAAGAGCGATTAAAGATATAAATATCTCTATCGCCCTTGCTGTTTTTTGTTTAGTCCCTTAATTGTTCAATATAAACTTAATGACATTGGTTATAAGCCGTCCCATTTTTATTGATCCTTCTCATTAGGCTCCTCGAAAAACAATTCTCGAAACTCATTTCGCCCAGGAACCCAGGCTTTTTCATAGATATGAGTGAAATGATTTTTCACAGTCTGTTCCGAAATCCCAAACATATACGCTATCCTTCGGTTTGAAAATCCGGACACCTTTAGAAAGCCCAGCTCCAGTTCACGTTTCGTAAAGTCGAATTTCTGAGCAATTTTAAGATATTGTTCTTTTGTGATCTCAGATTTTGTCATTCACCAAGGTCCATTTCTTCATTCATCTTTTTCTCTGCATTAAGACGCAGCGGCAGAAGTAAAAACTCAATGATCACAGCGTACAATCCTGAGAGAAAACATACAGCCAGCCTGGGGCCAAAAGAGGCCAGATCATCCAGTCTTCCCATCAAAAGTACAGCTGATATGATGATAGCAAAGAGTGCACCGTATATGGTCAGTTTCTGTGCAGCACTTACTGCTTCTATTATGTTCTTAAGTTCCAACAGAGAAAACTTTTTGATCCCAACGGAAAATGATCTGGTAAAGTCCTTCCATGCGCCCATGATCAAAAGCCCCGGGATCAAAAACAGCGCTATTATCAGAAGTGAAGGCAGATCAAGAAACCATGCTACACTTGATAATCCGTCGCCTCCAAATACTACGTTAAACAAAAAGATAAAAAGGAACAATAATAATTCTCCAAGAAGGACCAGTCTTATATTTTTCATGAAATTCTCCTTTCAGATCAGGTAATGCTCTATCTTCTTTGACTTTATCACATGCTGTAGCGGTAATATATAGTACCTTTTTGGAAAGGGATTGTTTCAAAACATGCCAAAAGAACCGTCCCCGTGGCTCTTGACAAAAAATAGTCTGTCAATTATCCTCTTCTTTATATATTTTCAGAAAAAGAGTGTCAGGAGGAGATCAGTATGGAATTAATACGAGTACAGGATTCAGACTACAAAAAAACTTACGAGCTCTATATGTCTTTTCCCGAAAATGAAAATGGCTATATGAACAATGTCTATGGCTATAATTATGAGCAGTTTCTTGAATGGATTGAGAAAAAGCGAAACTGGTCACAGGGAAAAGAGCTTCCGGAAGGGTTTGTTGCAGATACAACCTTTGTTCTTGCGGATGGGGATAATTACGTAGGCGTTTTCAATCTCCGACACTATTTGAATGACTTCCTAAGGGAAGGACCGGGTCATATTGGCTACTGCATTTCAAAGAAGTATCGCGGCAGAGGCTATGCTACCAAAGGCCTTGAGATGACCCTTAAAAAGGCAAGGGAGATAAACATCCACGAAGTCTACATGTCGGTGAACAAGGACAATCCTGCAAGCCTTAAGGTGCAGCAAAAGAATGGTGCTTATATCCATCACGAGAATGAAACTGAGTACTTTACCAGGATCAACCAGATACCGGAGGGCGCTTCAAGGCAGGATATTGTCACTAACTTCTACAGCCAGTATGAAGAAGACGTAAGGCTTCAGCGAAGTGTACATGGAAGGCTTGAGTTTGCTACCACCATGAACTATATCCACAGGTTTACAAGCGAAGGGTCAAAGGTCCTGGAGGTAGGTGCAGGCACAGGGCGCTATTCCATCGCCTTGGCAAAAGAGGGAATGGACGTCACTGCAGTTGAACTGGTAGATAAAAACCTTGAAGTACTAAAGGAGCATGGCAAGGGAATTTCTAATTTGACGGCTTTGCAGGGGGATGCCACGGACCTAAGTACTTTTGCAGACAGCTCTTTTGATGTGACCCTTGTATTTGGCCCTTTATACCACCTGTATGATAAGGAAGAGGTGAGAAGGGCTATCGATGAGGCCATCAGAGTAACAAAAAAGGATGGAGTTATACTGTTTGCGTTTATCTCAGTCTACGCGATCATGTATTCCAACTATTTTTATGGGAACTGGGGATTTGGACAGGAAGAGAACTTTACCAAAGACAGTAAGGTAAGGCATTTTAAAGAGCAGCTCTTTACTGGATATGATATTGCTGAGTTTGAGGATCTGTTTAAAGATAAGTCAGTAGAGCATATCACAACTACAGGCGTTGATGGACTTTTAGAGCCAATAGAACATCGCGGCGATTTTAGCGTATCTGATGAGGACTTTAAGAAGCTTAGTGACTGGTATCTGACTGTTTGCGAAAAAAGAGAATTGCTGGGACTAACAAATCATCTTCTGTATATCGGCAGGAAAAAGTAACAAAAAGGGACGGCTGATCATGGTAACCGTCCCTTTGCATTTTGAAAAATAAGCCAAAAGAACCGTCCCCGTGGCTTGTTTAGTCGAGGTTGAGCTTGTGGCTTGTGGTGTAGATACACCCAAAGTACATAAGACCGGCAGCGATGGTGCTGATGATCAGGTTTATGGTCATGGTGTGCGAGAAGTATTTGGTAGGATCAAGGTCGTAGTCATAAAGAAGCATTCCAAATGAGCCGCTGGTAAGCTGGACGATAGTGGTAATGATCCTGGTTACGATGGTGATGGCGAAGTATGCAACAACAGAGCCAAGGACCTTGTGCTTTTGCCAAAGCTGGCCAATACACATAGAGCAGTAGAAGATCAGAATGCCTGAGAACAGACTTACAATACCAAATATTATATAAAGAACGGTGGTTCCTGGAGCTATTCCAAAAGCTTCGATGATTAAATCTTTAAAGTCATAGAGAAATTCAAAGACTTCATCAATGGCTTCTTTATAGCCTGCTATCATGACGCCCCATACAGCTATGCAGATACTTACTGTTATGCATACAGAGTTTATAAGCTGAAAGATAACAGCTGATAAGAGCTTAGCGGATACTATCTGAGTAGCAGTTGCAGGAAGTGTAAATGTAAGATACCCTTGGGAACTGAACATGCTGCGGTAAAAGTGCACTACGATATAAACAAGAGTAAGGACGCTTAAGGATACGAGCAGCATCAAATATCCAACTACTCCAAGTACTAAAAGAACTATCAAAATGCTTGGCATGTCTTTTATCTGAACAGCCACAAAACCAACAGCGCCGACGATGACGCCTAGCAAAAGAGCTACAACATCCAATAGTAAAAATATCTTCCAGGTATCAATAATCTCATGTTTTAGTAATTTGCCGAACATCTATATACCTCCCTGAACAGTTCATCAACGGACTTACCTTCCCTTGCCCTGAGGTCATCAGTAAAGGCATGAAGAGCAACCTGTCCATTGTGTAAAAAGATTACTTCATTTAAAACTTTCTCAACATCAGCAATAAGATGTGTTGAGATCAGGATTGTGGCCTGTGGATCGTAATTGGTCAAAATGGTATTTAAGATGTAGTCTCTTGCAGCAGGATCTACGCCTGCGATGGGCTCATCCAGGATATAGAGCTTGGCGCGTCTGCTCATGACAAGAATGAGCTGCACCTTTTCTTTGTTACCTTTAGATAAAGTCTTGGGCTTGGCCTCGGGATTGATCCCAAGCTTCCCGAGCATGTCATAAGCACGGTATGGATCAAAGTCACTGTAAAAGTCCACAAACAGGTTGATAGTGTCCTTGATGGACCTGTTGTCATCAAGATATGTCTTATCAGGAAGATAAGAGATGACGCGTTTTGTTTCTATACCAATGGGCTGTCCGTCTACAAAAACAGATCCGCTTGTGGGACGAAGAAGTCCGCACAGTATCTTGATCATTGTTGTCTTGCCGCTTCCGTTTGGTCCAAGAAGGCCAACTATTTTTCCACTGCCAATCTCAAGATTGACGTCGTATAGGGCTGTGCAAGCATCATAGACCTTGGTAAGGCCCCTGATTTCAATAAGTTTACTCATTTCATTACTCCTCCTCCAAGTGATTTTACCATGATATGACCATTTTCAATATATAGATTGCGCACAATGAAGACGGGTGTTAGAATCAAAAGGATGAGCCAGAGGGCTCAAACCTACATATTTACAGGAGACAAGAAACCATGACAGATTACAAGTTACTTGCTAAGCAGATTAAAGCTCTGGCAGACGATGAACCAAACTTCATTCCGGTTTTTTCGAATGCCTCAGCTCTTTTATATGACAACATGGAAGACCTTAACTGGGCAGGCTTTTACATTATGAATAAAGGCTCCCTTATGCTGGGACCTTTCCAGGGTAAGGTAGCCTGCATCAGGATAGAGGTTGGAAAGGGCGTTTGCGGAACTGCTGTGGCAGAAGATAAGACACAGCTTGTAAAAGATGTACACCAGTTCCCAGGACACATCGCCTGTGACAGTGCGTCAAACTCAGAGATAGTTGTTCCTATTCACAAGGATGGCAAGGTTGTGGCGGTCCTTGATATCGACAGCCCAAGCCTTTCAAGGTTTGATGAGGCTGATAAAGAGGGACTTGAAGAGTTTGTAAAGGCTCTTGAAGAAGTAATAGAATTCTAAGGAGGCAGCATATGATTTCTTTTGCCAGTGATTACACAAAGGGCGCACATCCTGAGATTTTAGAGCGTCTTATGGAAAATAACTTTGATCAGATGCCTGGATATGGCACTGATAATATATGCAGGAGCGCTGCAGACAAGATCAAGGAAAAGTGCGGATGCCCTGAGGGAGACGTGTTCTTCCTGGTAGGCGGAACCCAGACCAACCAGACCATCATCGATATGCTGCTTAAGCCCTACGAGGGAGTTGTGGCAGCTGACACTGGACACATAGCAGCCCACGAAGCAGGCGCCATCGAGTTTTCAGGACACAAAGTCCTTACTATTCCCAATAGAGGGGCAGAAAAAGACATTGAGAAATATGGATCAGATATAGGTAAGATCAATCCTGCTGACCTTAAGAAATACCTTGAAACCTTCTACGGCGATGACAATCATGAGCATATGGTTTTCCCTGGAGCTGTGTACATTTCCCACCCAACAGAGTACGGAACTCTTTACACTAAGAAGGAACTTACGGATATTTCAGCAGTGTGCAGGGAGTACAAGCTCCCACTGTTCCTTGATGGCGCAAGGCTTGGATATGGTCTTATGAGCAAAAGAACTGACGTAACTCTCAAGGATATCGCATCCCTGGTGGACGTATTCTACATAGGCGGAACAAAAGTAGGAGCCCTCTTTGGGGAGGCAGTTGTGTTCCCTAAGGGAGTAACAACACCGCACCCTGTACCAGTTATCAAACAGCACGGAGCTCTTCTTGCAAAGGGATGGCTTCTTGGAATCCAGTTCGACACTCTTTTTACTGACGACCTTTACTTCGAGATAAGTGAAAACGCCATCGAGATGGCAGAGCTTCTCAAGGAAAGGCTGACGGAAAAGGGCTATAAGTTCTTCCTGGATTCCCCAACAAACCAGCAGTTCATTATTATAAGTGATGACAAGTTAAAAGAGCTGTCAGAAAACGTAGGCTACAGCTTCTGGGAGAAATATGATGACACTCACACTGTCATAAGACTTGCCACTGACTGGGCAACAACGGAGGAAGATGTTGAGACTCTCATGAAATTCTTATAAAAAAGTTTTTGAAACAAGGGGCAGCTGCAAAAATGCGCAGTTGCCCTATTTTTGCGGGCTTTCACTTTGCTCATTAGGCGCGTTGAAGGGTAAGCGGTTTAAAGTGATAAAGTTTTTTGTTGACATTCCCCATGTTAAGCGCTTACTATGGTTAATATACATCAATTGTATACACGTATAAGTATTAATATCACCAGGAGGATGACAGTATGAAGAAAAAGATTTTGTCAGTCATGCTGGCTTCAGTTTTAGCCATGAGCATGATCGGATGCGGAAGCTCTGCTGTTAGCGGAGTTACTGAGACAGAGACAACAGAGTCTGCAGATTCTACCCAGAGCGCAGACAATGCCCAGGGTGCCGATGCTACTGCAGCAGAGGCTCCAGCTGAGGGTTCAGGAGAGGATCTCAATGTAATGCTTGAGACACCTGTTGAGTCACTTGACCCACAGCAGGCAACAGACGGAACATCATTTGAAGTGATCGCTGATTACACAGATGGTCTTATGCAGATGGATGCAGATGGACAGGCTGTTAACGCTATCGCTGAGAGCGTAGACGTTTCAGACGACGGACTTACATATACATTCCACCTTCGCGCAGATGCTAACTGGAGCAACGGCGAGCCTGTAACAGCAAACGACTTCGTATTTGCTTGGCAGAGAGCAGTTGATCCTGAGATCGCTTCAGAGTATTCTTACATGCTCAGCGATATCGGTCAGATCGTAAATGCACAGGAGATCATCGACGGTGCTAAGGACAAGTCAGAACTTGGCGTAACAGCAGTTGATGACAAGACACTTGAGGTTAAGCTCAACGTTCCTGTCAGCTACTTCCTTTCACTTATGTATTTCCCCACATTCTATCCTGTAAACCAGGCTTTCTATGAGAGTGTTGGCGATACATTTGCTACAAGCCCTGAGACAACTCTTTCAAACGGTGCATTTGTACTTGACGACTATCAGCCTGCAGCAACAGCTATTCACCTTACAAAGAATGCTGATTACTACAATGCAGACAGCGTTAAGCTTGCAGGCCTTAACTACCAGGTTATCCAGGATTCACAGCAGGCTCTTATGAGCTACCAGAATGGTGACCTTGATACAACTCTTGTAAACGGTGAGCAGGTCGATCAGGTTAAGGATGATCCAGCATTCCAGGCAATTGGTGCAGGATACATGTGGTACATCAGCCCTAATCTTCAGGATGTAAAAGAGCTTGCTAACTTAAATATCCGTTACGCTATCACAATGGCTCTCAACAGAGAAGCAATCACTACAGATGTACTTAAGGATGGTTCAGCTCCTACATTCACAGCAGTTCCTATGGACTTCGCAGCAGGTCCAGACGGATCAGATTTCTCTGCTGACCAGACAAAGTTCTCAGATGTATGTAAGTATGATGCAACAGCAGCTGCTGACTACTGGGCTAAGGGACTTGAGGAACTTGGCATCACAGAGCTCACACTTACAATGATCCACGATGCAGACGACGCTCCTATCAAGGTTGCACAGGTTGTAAAGGAGCAGCTCGAGACAACACTTCCTGGACTTACTGTTGAACTTCAGCAGATGCCTAAGAAGGAGAGAGTACAGCGTATGCAGGAAGGCGAGTTCGAGCTCGGACTTACACGTTGGGGCCCTGACTATGCAGATCCTATGACATACCTTGGAATGTGGGTAACAAACAACTCCAACAACTACGGTTTCTGGAGCAATGCTGAATATGACAAGATCATCGACGAGTGCACAACTGGCGAGACAGCTATGGATGCAACAGCTCGTTGGGCAGCACTTTACGATGCTGAAAAGATCGTAATGGACGAGGCAGTTATCTTCCCTCTCTACACACAGTGCAATGCTGAGCTTATTTCTACAAACGTATCAGGAATTGAGTTCCACCCTGTTGCTCTCAACAGAGTATATAAGAACGCAGTAAAGAACTGATCAAAAAATAAGGCATAAAGAAGGCTACTGCGCGAGGGCGGGTGGTGGATACATCTGCCTTCGCGCAGTTTCTCTATTGGGGTAGTCATGAAAAAATATGTTATTAAAAGAGTGGTGACAGCTATTTTCACACTGCTGGCCATCACACTGATATTGTTTATACTGATGCAGCTGATGCCGGGTTCTCCTTTCAACGATGAGAAACTAAACGACACTCAGAGGGCTGCATTATATGCAAAATATGGGCTGGACAAACCGATAATCGTTCAGTTTTTCCAGTATGTCTTTAATATGTTCAGAGGAGACCTTGGAGTTAGCTACAAGATTTCCAAGAATACACCGATCACACAGCTCATTGCATCCCGTCTTCCAATATCGATCGGAGTAGGATTTGCAGCAGTTATGATAGGAGCTGTTGTTGGTCTTTTGCTGGGGCTGCTTGCTGCCTTTAAAAAGGACACAGTTTGGGATACCCTGGCAACGATCATTTCTGTAATAGGAGTTTCAGTGCCTTCGTATGTGTTTGCGCTGGCTCTGTCTTATCAGTTCGGATTTAAACTCAAGTGGTTTCCAATGCTCTTTTCAGCAAAAGATGTGATAGGATCAAGCGTCCTTCCTTCAATATCGCTGTCCATGTTCACCATGGCTTCAATAGCGAGATTTACAAGGGCGGAGATGATAGAAGTTTTAGGATCAGACTATATGCTTCTTGCTGAGTCCAAGGGACTTTCGGGCAACAAGCTTATCTTTTCCCATGCTCTTAGAAACGCCCTTATTCCTATCATTACAGTGCTTGCACCACTTGTTGTTGACCTTATGACAGGTTCTCTTGTTGTGGAAAAGATCTTTTCCATCCCTGGAGTTGGGTCACTTCTTGTAAACGCAATCCAGTCTAACGACTATAACGTGGTTATAGCCCTTAGCTTTATATATTCAGCAATGTACATTGTGATCATGCTGGCGGTAGATATCCTCTACGGCGTCATCGATCCAAGAATTCGTGTGGCAAAGGAGGGAGATTAATATGGCAGAAACAGTTATGCTTGCAAAAGAGCCCTACGTGCCTACAGATGCGGATTTTAAGCTTAAAGGGAACGATAAAGACATCCTTGTGGATTCAAACTTCGCTTCCCAGAGCTTTTGGAAAGAGGTTGTGGCAAGGTTTAGAAAGAAAAAGAGCGCAGTACTTGGACTTATCTTTGTGCTTGTGATCACTTTCTTTGCTTTTGTTGGACCTTCAATGAACAGCTACACATACTCGGGGCAGGATCTGTCTCAAAAGAATCTTGCACCGAGGATTCCTCTAATAGAGTACACAGGCTTTTTTGATGGACACGAAAATATCGCAACCACCAAGGGAACCAAGACAGTAAACCTTTATTTTGAAAATAAGCTTCCTGATACCTTCTACTGGTTTGGAAGCGATAACTTCGGACGAGACATTTGGACAAGAACCTGGTCCGGAGCTCAGGTTTCACTTATCATCGCAGTTGCAGCTGCTATCATCGACATGATCATCGGTATGAGCTATGGTCTGATTTCCGGATATTTCGGCGGAAAAGTGGATATGGTGATGCAGAGGATATTGGAGATTGCCAACGGTATCCCAAGGCTTGTTATCGTAACACTTCTTCTTTTGGTGTTTAAGCCTGGTATGCTTACCATCATCGTAGCTTTGATGCTGACTGAATGGGTGGGAATGAGCAGGATCGCAAGGGCAGAGATGCTAAAGCTCAAGGAGCAGGAGTTTGTTCTTGCATCAAGAACACTGGGTGCTGGAAGCATGCACATTATTTTCAGTGAGGTACTTCCTAATATCATTGGACCTATCATAACCCAGGTAATGTTCTCTATTCCTACAGCGATCTTCACAGAAGCTTTCCTGTCCTTTGTCGGACTTGGAATCCCGGTACCAAGATGTTCACTTGGCTCCCTTATTTCAGAAGGCTTCAACAGCTTTACAACGCACCCTTATCAGATAATTCCACCAATTGTGGTTATGGCGCTTCTGATGCTGAGCTTTAACCTGGTGGCAGACGGTCTTAGAGAGGCCCTGGATCCCAAGCTTAAGGAGATGTAAGACCAGATGAGTGAAGAAAAGAAATTACGTGAAAAAATACTGGATGTCAAAAATCTTGACATCACCTTTGAGACAACTGCCGGTAAGGTACATGCCATCAGAGGAGTCAATATAGATCTCTATCAGGGTGAGACTGTTGCCATTGTTGGTGAGTCTGGCTCTGGTAAGTCAGTTACAATGCGAGCAGCTATGGGTATTCTTGCCAAGAACGCAGTTGTAAACAGCGGAGAGATCATCTACAGATATCGCGACAATGTAGGCGGAATCGACTACAACCCCGAAAACGACGCTAATGCACAGTGGAAAGAAGCAGATATCCTTAAGATGGATAAGAAGTGGATCAGAAAGCACATCAATGGCCGAAGGATCGCCATGGTGTTCCAGGATCCCATGACCAGCCTTGACCCTACCATGACCATTGGTAAGCAGATCATGGAAGGAATGATCTGGCACTACAAGATCGACAAGAAGGACGCCTATGACAGGGCAGTTAACCTTCTTAAGGAAGTTGGTATTGAAGATGCGGAAAAGAGAATGAAGCAGTATCCACACCAGCTCTCAGGCGGAATGAGACAGAGAGTTGTCATTGCTATAGCTCTTTCCTGTAACCCTGATCTTCTTATCTGCGACGAGCCAACAACGGCCCTTGATGTTAACATTCAGGCCAAGATCCTTGAGCTTATCAAAAAGGTTCAGAAGGAGAGAGACATTGCGGTAATCTACATAACCCATGACCTGGGCGTTGTGGCTAAGGTTGCAGATTACGTAAATGTCATGTACGCAGGAAAGATCGTTGAGGTCGGCAACATAAACGAGATCTTCTATGAGCCAAAGCACCCATACACCTGGGGACTTTTGTCAGCAATGCCTGACCTTGGAACAGACGACGACAGGCTCTACACAATCCCTGGTTCACCTCCAAACCTTCTCCACGAGAAGGAGGGAGATGCATTTGCACCTAGAAATGCTTATGCACTGGAGATTGACGACAAGCTTGAACCTCCAATGTTCCAGATTTCTGAGACCCACTGGGCAGCCACTTGGCTCCTTGACCCAAGAGCACCTAAGGTAGAGATGCCAAAAGAGCTTAAGGCAAGAATTGAGAGAATGAAGAAGGAGGCAGGTGTTAATGACAGCAAATTATAATGCAGAGCCTCTTTTGGAGGTAAAGGGACTTAAGCAGTATTTCCCTGTCAGCAAGACATATACAGTTAAGGCAGTAGATGATGTGAGCTTTAAGGTATATCCTGGTGAGACTTACGGCCTTGTTGGAGAGTCTGGCTCAGGTAAGTCCACAATAGGAAGGAGCATCATAAGGCTCTATGACCCAACGGAAGGAACCATAAATTTCTGCGGAATGGATATATCTGGCAAGATGAGCAGAGATGTGAAGGAAAAGCTTCGCATTCAGATGCAGATGATCTTCCAGGACCCAATGGCTTCCCTTAATCCCAGAAAAAAGATAAAAGACATCATTGGAGAAGCCCTTGATGTTCATCACTTCTATAACAGCAAGGCAGAGAGGGACCAGCGCGTTGAGGCTATCCTTGAAAAGGTAGGACTTGCCAAGGAACACGCTGACAGATATCCCCACCAGTTCTCAGGCGGGCAGCGCCAGAGGGTAGGTATCGCAAGAGCCCTCATTCTTAATCCAAAGCTTGTTATTGCGGATGAG
>Ga0256405_10011449_pt1 | contig 11317 bp, 12 predicted proteins | sample RumenRJG_02DNA_FD_189096 | JGI IMG/M metagenome (GOLD analysis project Ga0256405, IMG submission 189096) | Bovine rumen microbial communities from Lethbridge, Alberta, Canada - RJG_02 | ecosystem: Host-associated > Mammals > Digestive system > Stomach > Rumen | place: Canada: Alberta...
CGTATCCGCTGAAAACTGAGTTGTAACAGGGATATGGGCCGCCTCCAGCGCCTGTTTCTGATGCACAATCGCCTGACCGACACCGCTTTTTTGAACAATACGAAAACCACCCTGATAAAGAAAGACCGACATAGTGCCTCCTACCGTGCCAGCACCAGCAGATGTTTCCAGGCACTGTTCAGCAGCAGACTGTACATCGCAATGGCAAATGGTTTGCCTAACAGAATAATGGTCGTGAAGCTTCTCCATGACATCGTCGTCGTTCCCGCAAGATAACACAGGAAATCGTCCGGCGCTACCGGCGAAAAGATAGCCAACGCAAACAAACGTTCATAACGCGAAGCTTCCGTCGTCCAGCCGTCATACTTATCCAACAGTTTCTGGCTGAAGAGCATCTGTAACAAAGGCCGGCCATAGCTTTTCGATAGTGCAAAGGCAAGCATCGAGCCGATGCAGATGCCGATATAGTTGTACAGAAACCCTTTGAATGCCCCAAAAAGAATCACCCCCGCAAGACAGCTGACGCCTCCGGGAAGAATGGGAATCACAACCTGAACAATCTGAAGAAGAATGAATAACAGCGCACTGACTATGGCGTTTCTCGCAACGATTGCCGCAAGCGCCTGTTGTGACGTAAAGACACCACAGCGAAAGCCCCAGATGGCAATTCCAACACATACTGCCAGTCCTGCCAGAGACAGCCAGCGCATCATGCTTTGGAATGCGCAGCGGCTCATGCACCGTACCTCTGCTCTAATTCGGTCTCTATAAAATGACGCTTTGTTACCATCATCGTTTTCTCCGTTCTCTGCCAAAGAATACCATGGGATTATTAACGGAACTTTTTGGAAAGCTTAAGAACACCTTAATTTGGAGAAAAGAAAGATGATTCATGAAAGAATAGGCTGGTTTTTTGACAGTTAAACACATGAAGGTGCAGGCCGTCCTGGTAGTATTTGCGTTTTTCCTATGAAAAATGCAGAAATAATTGCATTATTCATGCGAATAATGCAACACCTGCTGCGTTGGAAAACGGAAACGAACCGAAAACCATTACTGGTGAGCTACCCAGGGCTAAAGTACCTGGGGTTTACGCCGTTTCCCTCAAAAAAATGTTGGTGAAAATATTGACGGCGGGACACATATCTATTCCTTGCCGTTGTATGAGCTGTTCCGGCTGAAGGAGTATTTTCAACGGTAAGCATCGTGGCAGATTCATAAAGCCGGTATTTAATAAAGACAAAAAAGAAGGCTCTGGTGTATGTGCCAAAGCCTTCGTGTTTTTTGGTGCCTGTTTACGTATCCTGTTAGGGATCTTATTCCGCAAATTTCCACGCCGTTTCCAGAGCGATTTCCATCATATCCGTAAAACCGTTCTGACGCTGCTCAGCGGTCAGTGCCTCCGGCTTGAACAGGTGATCGGAAATGGAGAGAATCGAGAGAGCCTTCTTATGGTTGACAGCCGCTTCCCAATACAGGCCCGCCGTCTCCATTTCGACGCACAGATGGCCATAGTCACGCAGCTTTTCGTTCAGGCCCGGCTGCGGATAGTAGAAGAAGTCTGATGAATAAACCTTGCCGACCTTGTACTTGACACCGTTTTTCTTTGCGGCTTCGACAGCTGTTTCAAGCATGTCATAGTCGGCGCAGGCAGCCAGCTGTCCCGGTATGCCATAGGCGTTGCCATAGTTGGAATTGCTCGAAGCTGCTTCCGCAATGACAACATCCATCGGATCCACATCCATGTCCAGGCCGCCGGCAGAGCCGATGCGTATGACGCACTCGACACCGAACTGTGTAAACAGTTCATGCGTATAGATGCCGATGGAAGGAATGCCCATGCCATGGCCCATTGTCGAGATCCGCTTGCCCTTGTAGGTGCCGGTGAAGCCCAGCATGTTCCGGGTGTCGTTGAAGCACACGACGTCAGTCAGATAGCGGTCAGCCAGCGCCTTTGCGCGCAGCGGATCACCCGGCATCAGGACAACCTTGCTCAGTTCATTCTTGACGACGATGGAAGCGGAGATACTTTCTTTTGGTGTCATTTCCTTTTTCCTCTTTCTATAGTTTCAGTTACCTGTTGAACAGTTTCTTCAGATTCACATCAAACGGCGGATAGACGATGCCGCGCTCCGTCACGATGCCGGACAGCAGACTGTGATCCGTTACGTCAAAGGAGGGATTGAACTTGTCGATCTCCTTCAGGATCATCGGCTCCTTGTACCACATCGATCCGATTTCTTCCGGATCACGCATCTCAATATGAATGTCGGCACCGGTCGGCGTATTGAAGTCGATCGTGCTCGAAGGACCGAGGGTATAGAACGGGATGCCGTAGTACTTTGCAAGAATGGCGACGCCGCTTGTTCCGATCTTGTTGGCAAAGTCGCCGTTTGCGGCAATGCGGTCGCAACCGACCATTACACACTGGACCTTGCCCTGCTTCATGACGAGGCTTGCCATGTTGTCACAGATGCTGGTCACCGGGACGCCGGCTTTGTAAAGCTCAAACGACGTGAGACGGGCGCCCTGCAGAAGGGGGCGTGTCTCATCGGAATAGACATGAATGTGCATGCCCTTTTCCTGTGCCATATACATCGGCGCCGTCGCCGTACCGTAACCCAGGCAGGCAAGATATCCGGCGTTGCAGTGAGTAAGGATACCGTCACCGTCATGGAGAAGAGTGACGCCGTATTCCGCAATCTTCCGGTTCATGGCGAGATTTTCTTCGTCAATGGTCTTCGCCTCCTGCACCAGTCTGTCTGTCAGCGTCTTCGGATCTTCAGGATGATCTTCCACAAACTTCTTCATCCGCTTCAGCGCCCAGGACAGGTTGACTGCCGTCGGCCGCGAAGTGTTCAGATAATCCGCCTGCTTATCAAAGGTTTCCTTAAAAGCGTCGTAGGACAGATTTGTCTCATGCTTGGCGAGGACCGCCATCGCATAGCCGGCAAAGACGCCGATTGCAGGGGCCCCGCGCACCTGCAGAAGCTTGATTGCATCCCACATCGGCTTCTCTTCGGACAGTGTGAGATACTCCTCATGATTCGGCAATCGCGTCTGGTCAAGGATGACGACGCTCATCGCATCATCGGCCAGCCGGATCACATCGAGCTGTTTACCATTCATTTCGAATTCCTCTCTTGTACCGTTCTATTTTAGTTGGGGAAAACGATAATAACAATGCAGGAAGCGAAGCACTTTGAAAACATTTTCAGAAAACAGATCGTTGACACTACGTCAAAAATTGCCTAACATAAGGGCATACAAAAAAACCAACGACGAAGACGAGTAGCGCATGAACCTTGCCGCAAGAGAGTTCCTGGATGGTGCGAAGGGAACCGGCAGACATTCGTGAATGGACTTCAGCAGGGCTGCCTGAACGGAGTGATCCAAGTACGGCGGACGGGGATCCGGCCTGTTATCAGACGGACACGCATGATGGTGCGCGAAGCGAGTGGACATGTCCCAAGAAGGCATGTCAATCAGGGTGGTATCGCAGAAGTTTACCGGCTTTTGTCCCTATGAGGGATGAAAGCCGTTTTTATTTCAGAGGAGTCGGGCAGCTCTTCTGACATCTGCCGCCTTGCAAAGGAGAATAGTTATGTCTAACAAATCTATGATCAATCGTATTGCGGCTGTTGCCATGACTGCTTCACTTGCGGCCTGCGGATCCTCGTCCGCTGCCGCCGCTTCCTCCTCTTCGGCTTCTACTGCTTCCTCTGCTGCTTCCGCATCGTCGACCGTTTATAAGGTTGCGATCGTTAAGCAGCTGGACCACGCTTCTTTGGATGAAATTGCCAATGCCATTACCGCCGAGCTCGATCGCCTCGCTGACGAAAACGGCGTCACGATCGATTATGGCGAAGTGTATTCGGGACAGAACGATGCGACGACGCTTCAGCAGATCGGCTCCCAGGCCATTGCGGACGATGTCGACGTCATCATTCCGATCGCGACACTGGCGGCACAGACAATGACCGTTGCCGCCCAGGATACGAAGACTCCGGTCGTCTTCGCGGCGATTTCGGATCCGGACAGTGCCGACCTCACCGGTCTGGACTATGTGACCGGTACATCGGATGCGCTCAATACCGAGCAGATCATGGACATGATTTTCATGGCCAATCCGGATGCTTCAAAGATCGGACTTCTGTATTCTCAGTCGGAAGCCAACTCCGCCAAGCCGATTGAGCAGGCAAAAGCCTATCTCGACGCCAAGGGTATCGAATATGTCGAAGCGACCGCCAACACGAACGATGAAGTGATTACCGCCGCATCTACGCTTATTTCCGATGGCGTTGACGCCGTCTTTACGCCGACCGACAATGTGATTATGTCAGCGGAACTTGCGATCGCTCCGATGTTTGAAGAAGCGGGCATCGCCCATTACACCGGCGCCGATTCCTTTGTGCGCAACGGTGCGTTCGCAACCTGCGGCGTCAACTATACGGATCTTGGTACAGAGACGGCGGATCTTGCCTATAAGGCACTGACCGGCGGTATTGAATCGACCGGCTACGCAGGCACCTATGAAGTGATGCCCGGCGGAATCATTACGGTCAACAGCGAAACGGCAGCGGCCCTTGGCCTCGACAGCTCCGTCTTCGCTTCGCTTGGCACCGTAAGTGAAGTAACGACAACGGAGGAATAACATTCATTCATGGCAGGCATCTTTGAAACGGCTCTGCAGCTGGGCAGTATTTATGCTCTGACGGCACTGGCTCTGTTTATCAGTTTTCGCATCCTGGATATCGCTGATCTCAGCACCGACGGGTGTTTCATTCTGGGCATGGCTGTATCTGTACATGCGGCTTCCCTGGGTCATCCCTGGCTCGGTGTGATCCTTGCCCTGCTTGCGGGCTGGGCGGTCGGCTTTGTGACAGCGTTTCTGCAGACGCGTCTTGCGGTTCCTTCCATTCTGGCCGGTATCGTAACCAATACCGGCCTTTACACGGTGAACCTGATGGCCATGGGCTGGAGAAACAATCTGTCGCTGCTCAAAAATGACACGATCTTCACCCTGTTTACGTTTGGCGGTGATTTTTCTTCCCTTCTGCTGGCAGGCATGATCCTCATCGTATGCATGGTGTTTGTGCGTTGGTTTTTATCTACGCGGCTGGGGCTTTCACTGCGGGCGACGGGCGATAACCGTGACATGGTGGCTGCTTCTTCCATTAATCCGGCGTTTACGATCACGATCGGTCTGATGATGGCCAATGGATTTACAGCTCTCTCCGGTGCGCTGGCGGGGCAGCTTCAGCGCTCCAGCGACATCAATGCCGGCACCGGCATCGTAACCATCGCTCTGGCTACTCTGATCATCGGAGAAACGCTGGTACAGGGAAAGAAGAGTCTTACCCGCGGCATCATCGGCTGCTTTGTGGGAAATGTCGTCTACCGCATGATCTATGCGATTGTGCTGCGGACGCGCATCGTTCCGATCGAGGGTCTGAGACTGATGACGGCGATCATCGTGGCCATTGCCATAGCGGCACCGGAAATCCGGTGCAAGGCCGCGCTTCATCAGAGAATCCGGAAGGAGATGCGTAACGATGCTTAAAGTGGAACATATATCGAAGACATTTAATCCCGGCACCGTCAATGCGAAGAAGGCGCTCGATGATCTGTCCCTGACGGCGGAAGACGGGGATTTCATCACGATCGTCGGAGATAACGGGGCCGGCAAGAGTACGCTGTTCAATGCGATTGCGGGCCGCTTTCTGGTGGATCGGGGGAGAATTATTCTGGATGGATCCAATATTACGTTTGTGCCAGAGTACAAGCGTGCCAGGTACATGGGCCAGATGTTCCAGGACCCTTTGCGCGGAACGGCTCCGCATATGACGATTGAAGAGAATCTCGCGATGGCTTACCTGCGTGCAGGTGAGTCACATGTCTTTTCACGGATCACAAAGAGGGACGAAAAGCTGTTTCAGGAAAAGCTGGCGGCTCTGAACATGGGGCTGGAAGACCGTATGCATACGCCGGTTGGTACACTCTCCGGCGGGCAGCGGCAGGCGCTGACCCTTCTGATGGCGACAATCGTTCCGCCGAAGCTGTTACTGCTCGATGAACATACGGCGGCACTTGATCCAGCGGCGGCCGAAAAGATCATGAACCTGACGAAGCAGATTGTCGCTTCCCAGCATACGACCTGTCTCATGGTGACCCACAACATGCATCAGGCGATTGATACCGGCAACCGCATTCTGATGATGCGGCAGGGGAAGATCGTACTGGATGTCAAGGGCGAAGAAAAGGCGCATCTGACGATTGAGGATCTGCAGAAGAGGTTTAAAGAATCCGCAACCGCTCTCGATAATGATCGTATACTGTTGTCGGAGTGAGAGGATTCTATGGCAAAGAAGGAAGATAAAACCAATGCGATGCGGATGCTGGATACTGCCGGCATCATGTATCAGGTTCATACGTACCCGGTAGAGGACGGGGCCATTGATGCTGTATCGGTGGCGAAAAAGTGCGGCGAAGATCCGGAACAGGTGTTCAAGACGCTGGTGACCCAGGGCAGTGATCATAATCACTATGTCTTTGTTGTGCCGGCTGAGGAACATCTGGATCTGAAGGCGTGTGCACGTGCCGTCGGTGTGAAGGCGGTGGAAATGATTCCGCAGAAGGAACTGCTGAAGACGACCGGATATATTCATGGCGGCTGTTCGCCGATTGGAATGAAGAAGAAGTTCGTTACGGTCTATGATGAGACGATTGTGCTGTTTGATACGGTGCTGGTTTCGGGCGGCCGGGTTGGTCTGCAGGTGGAAGTGGCGCCGGATGATCTGTTGAAAATTACCGATGGAGTTACGGCACCGATTGGAATTGACTGAGACAGGGACTATCATAGACCTTGAAGGCAGGTTTTTTGTATGAGATGTCCGCAATGTGGATTTGAAAATAAAGAGACGGCACTGTATTGTGCAAACTGCGGTGCGAAGCTGGAACGTGTGCCGGAAGCTGTGGAAGATGCTTCTTCGGATACCGGTGTGAAGGAAGAAAATGATGGTATTTCCATCATGGCGCTGCACAAGGACCCAGAGCCGGTGGAGACGAAAGAGGTGGCGGTTCATGTGGCGCCGGTGAGTGAGTCTGCGCCAGTGCCGCCAACGACGCCAGAGGAGCCGCAGGAGGCAGAGATCTCTTCGCAGCCGCAGGAGCTTTCGGAAAAGGAGCAGCGCCAGAAGGAGATCAAGGATCTTCCGCGCCGCTATCGTCCGATTTCCATGTGGGGCTATCTGATTTATCTTCTGTTATTAAGCTTTCTGCCGTATGTCATTGGTGCGCTTCTGGTGAAGTTCTACAGCGGTGCTGTCAGCGGTATCTGGAAGACGGTGCTGTCGATCAGCGGACCTCTTCTGCATGCGCTGCTTCTGCTGTTTTTCTCGTTTGTGCCGCGGAATGTCAATGTCCGTGCATTTGCGCGTGCATGGTTCATTTTTCTGATGATTATTATTCTGGTTCTGCTGTTTACGGGACATCTGGATCAGATGATTACGTTCCTTGAGAGTTTTCCGGTTCGGTGAACGGGCGGGTTATTGTGAGCGAAAATTACGAAAATATAATAGATATACTATTTTGTGGAAACTTTTCATATCGACATGTGATATAAAACAAATATAATATTTTTTCACTTGCGGAGAGGGAAGGAATTCATGTCAGTATCAAAGAAGGTGCGCGCTGTTTTAACGCTCAGCAGCCGCAAGCAACAGGATTTTGCTGAATATTTAGGCGTCAGTAAGCAGGCGACCAGCGGAAAGTTCAGCCGTGATACGTTTACGGCGGCGGATCTGATTAAGGTGGCAGACCTGTGCCGATGCACGCTGGAATTTAGGCTTCCGGACGGAACGGTTATTCCGTTTGAAAAGTCGGATCTTGATAAAGATTCCGACTGAAGAAAAGACCAGGACACAAAAAGGCGGATTCGGGATGGATCCGCCTTTTTGTGAAGGTTAAAGTTTAAAGGTTAACTGTTTAGTGTTCTGGTATTAGTCCTGCAGAAGATCGTAGTAGGAACCGACGACATCGGCACTGTGACGCAGGGCTGCCTCTTCTTCTTCGTTGAGACGGATTTCGACGATTTCCTTGGCACCGGTACGATCGAGAATGGTCGGCACGGAGAGGAAGATGTCCTTGAGGCCGTACTGGCCGTTGAGACATACAGATACCGGATAAATGCGGTTCTCGTTGAGCAGGATCGACTTCAGAATGGCACAGGTGCTCGCGGCGATGCCGTAGGTTGTGTTGTGCTTGCGGTTGAAGATTTCCCAGCCTGCCTTTGTGGTCATGACGCGCAGCTGTTCAAGATCAATTTTGCCGGCTCTGGAACGGTTGTCATTCATGACATCCGTCAGCTGCTTGCCGCCGATGGTTGCGGTGCTCCAGGCGACCATTTCCGAGTCGCCGTGTTCACCCATGACATAGGCGGACACATTTCTGGAGTCGAGATTGAACAGATTGCCAACCTCACAGCACAGACGTGCCGTATCAAGCGTTGTGCCGGAGCCGATGACCTGGCTGCGCGGAAGGCCGGAGAGCTTCCAGACATAATAGGCCATCAGATCAACCGGATTGGAAACGACGAGGAAGGTTCCGTTGAAGCCTGTCTCCATGACGGAGGAGACGATGGACTTCATCACCTTCTTGCTGGGAGTGAGCCAGGTGAGGCGGTCGTTGGAGGTATCCATCGGAGCCGATGCGGTGATAATGATGACATCCGCATCTTTGCATGCAGAGTAGTCGGAAGCGGATACTTTCATGTTGCGGTTCATGAAATGGACGGCATGGGTCAGATCCATTGCTTCGCCGACGGCTTTCTCCTTGTTCATGTCAATGAGGCACAGCTCATCGCAGAGACCTTCGTTGATGATGGTATAGGCACAGGTGGCGCCGACGTTGCCGGCCCCAATGATGACAACTTTTGTGCTGCGGATATTCATGGGAATTTTTTCCTTTCTCTTCTATTCTTTTCTTATTTTTGTTCTCGTTTTCCTGTGCAGAGCCAGAAATGCCGCTGCACATGTTCAAGTGTAGCGGCATTTGATGCGGTTTGGCAACGAAGTCAATGCGCTTCTTCGATGCGGATACTGCTGAGATAGGACTGGATCGCATCCATTGATGGAAGGGATCCTTCGGCCGCGGCTGCGGTACCGGCTGCCATCGACCAGCGTAGCGCATCTTCGAGTCTGTGGCTCGCGCTCCAGGTTCCGACAAAGGCGGCCAGCGACGTATCGCCGGCACCGGTCGTGTTCTTGACCTTGATCTGAGGAGACTTGGCGACGGCATGCCCCAGACCTCCGGCGAAGACGCAGCCTTCGGAACCCATCGTGAGAAGAACATTCTGGGCGCCTTTGGCAATTGCGGCCGCGGTCAGATCCATGGCATTGTTCAGATCCGCCTGGCAGTGAAGCAGGTCGCCAAGTTCCTCGAGGTTCGGCTTGATGAGCCATGGATGACAATAGGTCAGGTCCTCGAGGCGCATGTCGCGGGTATCAAGGATCAGCTTTGCGCCGGCATCGTTGACGATGTCCGCAATATCATAGAGGAAGGTGGTAGGCGTTCCCAGCGGCGCCTTTCCGGAGAGGATGACATAGTCGTCTTCCTGGAGTCCGGAGAACGTTTTGAGGAAGCTGTCGAGTTCTTCTTTGGTTACTTCCGGTCCGGGTGCGTTGAGAATGTATTCTTCTTTGCCGGTGATTTTGACATTGATGCGGCTGGCACCGGTGATTTTGACGCTGCAATTATGAATATGCGGATAGGCTGAAATCTGGTCTAGGATGTAGGCTCCGGTCACTCCGCCCAGCAGGGCGTGCATCTGGCTAGCGACACCCATATTATTGAGAACGATGGAGCAGTTGATGCCTTTTCCGCCGGCTTCCATATGTGTTTCTTCGGCGGCATTGAGTTCGCCGGGTTTGATCCCGTCTGCCATGGACATGAAGTAGTCAACAGCAGGGTTCAATGTAATTGTATGAATCATGCGATACCTCCTGTTTCTTTTAATATAGTCAAAAAAGTGTGGCGGTGAACAGAGGGACGACAGGTGACGGAAATTGTTCAGACGGCCGGCGCACGGACTAATATACAGGTATGGAAAATCCGATTCGAAATGCAGTGATTGAAGCGTTTGTCAATTTGTTGAAGAAAAAAAGTTATGAAGAAATATCCGTAGCCGAGATCATTCGTAAGGCACACGTAGGCAAGACAACCTTCTACCGGTATTTCCGCGATAAGGCGGACCTGATGGATGCCTACTTTCAAATGATCTATGATCAGGCCTTGACTGATGCAAAAGTGGATTCGCTGGAGGATCTTTTTGCGATACTGCTGCAGTCGGCACGCGATAATCCGGAGCAGTATGCGATGTTTCAGACCAGCGGGTACAATTCTTTCCGCAGCTTTATCTATCGATATACATATAAGATGGGAAAGGAAATCGTTGAAGCCGGCTGGGGACGGCCGCTCGATGAGATCGAAGATCTTCATATTGCCTACTTCTGCGCCGGCGGATCGCAGTTTATTGAGGAGTGGTGCCGCGGCACCAAATACGGTGACATCACTTCCCGACAGGCGGCGCAGGAAATTATGAAGATGATCAATGCGTCCTACCGTGTAAGGCTGAATGAAGAAATAAGAAAACGAATCCTGCAGAAAGAAAACTGATGGAACGAAAAGGGTAGATCGTTCCATCTTTTTCTATGCTGACAATGCTAAGTTATTCACAAGACGGGAGGTTTTCCATGAAAGATAACTACAAAATTATTATCTGGGGATTTGGTCAGGTAGGACGCTCGGCCCTGCAGATTATTAATGCACGAAAATCGCTGCAGCTGGTTGGCGTCTATGATGTTGATCCAAACAAGGTTGGAAAGGATGCCGGCGAAATATACGGCCTTGGCCATGCCGGCGTCAATGTTACAGACGATGTAGAGGAAATTTTGAACACGGAGGCTGATATTGTTCTCTATTATCCATCTACCAAGTGGGATGAGGGCAAACTGCCATCCCCAACATCGGTGACGGGGAATGTGGATGACATTGTCATGTTTCTGGAGCATGGGAAGAATGTCAGCTCCACTTTGCCGGTGTTCTTCTCAGAGAAGAATGCGCCGGAGTACTTTAAAAGAATTGATGAAGCGGGAAAAGCGCATGGGACCACCTATACGCAGCAGGGGATTTTCCCGGGACTATTCACGCCTTATTTTTCATCCATTACAGCGATGTTTTCGCGCAGGATCGATACAGCAATTGTTTACGGCGGCGAGGATGATTCGGTGAATTCTGCACCATGGATCGCTGTGTTTGG
>Ga0256405_10011450_pt1 | contig 11316 bp, 9 predicted proteins | sample RumenRJG_02DNA_FD_189096 | JGI IMG/M metagenome (GOLD analysis project Ga0256405, IMG submission 189096) | Bovine rumen microbial communities from Lethbridge, Alberta, Canada - RJG_02 | ecosystem: Host-associated > Mammals > Digestive system > Stomach > Rumen | place: Canada: Alberta | collected...
GCCAGAAATTATCGGGCTGGATGTTCCTGTCATGCAGCTTGTAGGTGTCCATGCCGGCCTGGATCTTGGCCTTGAAATCCGCAGGCGCGCTTGCGGCTGTCAAATCTCCTACGGTATACTCCGTGTACCAGAAGGGCTCCGTGCTCGCTTCATAAGTCTGGGTATATTTCACACGCTCCATCAAGCTGGCCATGCCCTCAGCGGATTTCGCACCCTCTGCATAATGCTCCTTCAGGATGGCGTAGCGCTCAACGCCGCAGGCATGGGGCGTGAGAACCGGGAAGCCCTTGTAGGTTTTGCCCACGGCTGTCTGCCCTGCCTTCATGTGCTTGGCATAGGGAGTATTCGCTGCGTAGTTGACATAGAAATTGGTCATGATGTTGTCCGTGTCGTTCCTGGCAACCAGCTTGCCGTCAATGCACTCGATGATGTAAGTCTCCTTCTCGTCAGAGAGCATCCAGTGAAGCCCCCAGGAGCCATAGCCGCCGTAAATGTCCATGTTCTTCATCAGCTCCACGCCATGGGCAGCGGATTTCGCATGGTCAAGGACGTAGCGGACGACGGCAACGGCATGGATGCGCGGCTTGCCGTAATTGGTCGAAATCTTGGTGGCGAAGTCCAGATCGGTGGCGGGAGCGACGTTGCAGTTCATGGCCACGCCGTTTTCATTGATGCCGTCAAAAGTCAGGTTGGGCATGGCGAGCAACTCAGCCTCCGAGACGTTGCCAACCCCCTTGGACTTCAGCGTGAGAATCGCGGCAAGCCCTATGCTGGCGTAGCGTCCCTCGGACTCTTTGGCGGCAACCTTGATCACAAATTCCGGGACGTCGGAGTAGTCAAGATCCAAATTGCGCCCGTAGAAGTTTCCGTTGCGTACAGCGGAGCAGGCGAAGCCGGTCTTGACCTTTTCGCCCGTCGTAAGGTCAGGCACATAGTCGGTGTACTCCATGTAGTACAGGTAATCAGCCAGCTTCTCAGGGGCCGTGAAAGGGGCTGCCTGCGCCGCTGAAACGCATACGGTGAAGCAGAAAGCCATAAGCGCAGACACAAAGAGACGGAACTCTTTTTTGAAAATACTCATTGCCGATCTCCTCCTAGTTTTTTTCCTACAGCGTGCTATTTTTCATTCCTGAAATTCCTGGGAAAACTTCGACTGGGCAAAAACTGCACCGGAGCCTGTGGCAAAGAGAGTGAACATCACTCCTGCCAGGGACGCAGTAAGTGCTTTCCTGAAAAAAGATCGATTCATAAGCTAACCTCCTATTACGAATTTCTCGTCCACATTGACGGGGCCGCAATCTCCTTGCTCCCGAAAATACTGCCGTGCCTCTCCTATGTGCTCATGATATCTCCCTCCTTTTTGCCTTTGCTGCTTGAACCTTCATGCAATCAGGCCGAAATACTGCCAGGCCATAAAAAAGCGCCGAATTTGACAGGGCATAGTTAGCCCCATCAAATTCGGCGGGCATCCGTCCCGAATGCCATATGCGGTTTTATGGCAGCAAAAAAGAGCGCAGTCAGCCTGTGCTGTGCTGTGCGAATCGTAACACCATTCTTCATGCGTTTCAAGTCCTTTCCCGATATGTCTTGACAAACTTCGACTGCGCCCGAAGGGCCAATCCCAAAGGCTCCTCCAGGCAGTACCATATATACTTCGATGTGCGATCACAGTAACAGTTTGATGAAATCCCTATGTGGCATATGTATTCTTCATTTTGTAATTTTAGGGAATTTTTTAGAGGTTCCCTTAGGCTTTGTAGACTTCTTCGCCGTCAATGATAGTGGCGATAATCTTTGCCTTTGCAACTTTATCCAAATCGTCGTGCAGGAAGTCGCAGTCAAACACCGTCATGTTGGCGATTTTTCCGAACTCGATGGAACCCAAGCGGCTTTCCTGGCGCCATTGACGGGCAACGTTTATCGTCATTGCGCGAAGCGACTGTTCGCGAGTGATAGCTTCTTCCATATTGCGCGGTTTTGCTACCTTTCCGATCCCTTTTGGAAAGTCGCGCGCTTCGGCAACGTAAAAGCTGTTTTTGATGTCAAACAGCGGCGACACGGGATAATCCGAATGAAATACCACGTTCGCGCCCGCATCATAGAAAGATTTTACCGGGTAACCTTTCTCCGCCAATTCTTCGCCGACGTATCTGACTTCCTGCTCGTAAATGTTCGCTTCTTTGGGGCACCAAAGAGTGAACACCGCCGGTACGGAGCCGGTATTTGCCATACGCTGAAAATCTTCTTCCCGGACAAATTGCAAATGCGCCAAAATGTTGCGCTGATCCATATCGCCGGTAATTTTTTCCGCGTCCTCAATGCAATCAAGCATAAATTTCGTTGCGCCGTTTCCTATGGAATGAACGTGTACCGATAGCCCTTCGGCATCTGCCGCAACAATAAGCTCAACCATTTTGTCGTGGTCGTTGAAACGTTCCAAGCCGTGATAACCGGGCGTATCAAGATAATCATCAATTTGCCAGCCGGTATGCGCCTCGATTACGCCGTCCAAAAAAGCCTTTACGCCTACTACGTGAAAATATTCGTTGCTGTATTTTGCGCGGTCTGCGGCAATACGGGCAACCTCCGCTTTGGGACTTTCGGGGTTCACGGGAACCATCATAAAGGCGTAAGTGCGCATTTTCAGCTTGCCTTCCTCTTCAAGCTCATGGTACGCCTGGGTAACGCTGGGGTGGAGAAGCTCGACTCCGGCATCCGCTACAGCCGTAAATCCGTTTTGTATGGCGATATCCTGCCACGCAAGCAAATAGTTTTTGAAGTCGTCAAATGATCGGGGAAGCTTAGGCACAATTTCATATAATGGTCCTTCGCAAACATAACCGTCCGGCTCGCCGTTTTCATCCACGTGTACTTGATCGTAGCCGTATTTTTTAGCGTACGCCGCGTCAATGCCCGCCCATTCCAACGCCTTTGTGTTAAACAACATAGAATGCCCGTCGATTGTGTTCATCATCAACGGCTTATCGGAATAAATTTCATCAAGATAGGCTTTGGTTTTATATTCCTCATTTTGAATCCAACCTGCCGCCACATAAACTTCTTTATCGGGATTTTTCGCGATATAATCCTTGATAATTTCGCGGTATTTATCATAGTCGGTCAAACGAACCTGCGAAAGATTGGCCTGCCCGATCGCGCGGTCCCCCGCAAGAGCGCCGTGAGCGTGGGCTTCAAGAAAACCGGGATAAACAAAATTTTCGCCGTAATCCAGGATTTTTGCGTCCGCGCCCGCAAGCTTTTTCGCTTCGTCAGCGTCGCCGATGTAGGCAAAAACGCCGTCTTTGACAAACGCCGCCTTGGCAAAGGGCCTCCTGTCGTCAACAGTGATGATGTTGCCAAGAATAACAGTTTTCTTCATTTAGATTACCTCCCATAATTTTATTCTCGCGCGAAAGTCGCGCCATTCCTCTTCATAAATTCCCATAGTCCGTCAATTTTATCCAGCTTGTCTTCAATCGGTGCACATTTAAAATTTTTATTTGAAACAATAAGCGCGTAGGGAAATTCTTTCCAGTCGATATCCTTAACGCCCTTGATTTCATTGTTGTAAAGGCTCATCGTTTCGCCGCTTATAAATTTTTTCAAGAAACTCTGAAGTATTTCGGAAATGGCAGGATCAAGGACATTGCCGTACATTTGTGAAATTTTGCTGTTGCCGAACAAAGCCAAAACCACATCGACTGTGCCGGAGCCAAGATTTTGAATCAGCGGCTTTACGTCCCAATACATCAGATGAACTTTATTTCCGCCTGCCGCAAGCTGCATAGCGCTGAGATACATTGACAAGGCGTTCCATTGTTCAAAAAGTTCCCCTTTTGCTTCAAGTTCGGTTGTATTCTTTGCCCGATTTTCAATGTAATTTCTTACGGAGGCGGCAGTATCGGCGTCAAGGTACGACGATAAAGTTTCTTCAATGTTTTCGGACACGATTTCCTCGAAATTTTCTTCGCCAATAAAAGATTTATAGACATGTCCCTCATTGCTTGGAATTCCGACAATAAATTCTATGCCGTCAGCCGCACCGTTTTTATAAGCGTCAAAAACATTTGACGGAATAAGTTTTCCGTCGCAAGTCGGAGCCACTCTGTGCAAGCCGATTTTTTGATTGACGTCTTTTAATTGTTCGCTTGAGAGCCGTTGAAGCTCGTCCATTGACTTTGCCCCGGTTTCTTCCAAAAGTTTTTTGGCAAACGTCCTTGCGGCGTCCGGCGTAAGGTAACAAAAGTCGGGACTGCCGAAAAATAGAAACGCCTTTTGGAACAAGCCTTTTGCGCGGTTGCAAGCCGCAAGCAGACTGACTGAAATTGCGCCGGATTCAAAGCCCATTACCGTAATGTTGTCGGGGTCGCCGCCAAAAGCGGAAATATTTTCTTTGATCCAGTTCAGCGCCGCAATTTGATCCAGCAAGGCAAGATTTAAAGCGTCGGGATAATTTTCGCCGCCAGGGACTTCGGAAAAATCAATGAATCCGAATATTCCAAGACGATAATTAAAACTTACGCCAATGAAGTCAGAATACGTGTCGGCTGTTTTTTCAACATACATCAGCGGATCGGCAGACCCGCCGTAAGAAAAATCGCCGTGATGAAAAAGCACCACTACGGGCTTTTTATCATTGGTATCTTTTTTGCCGACGCAAACGTTTAGCGTCAAACAATCTTCGCTTTGCCGATGGATTTTCAAGATGGAACCTTTGTGTTCAACCTGCATAGCGGATGCGCCAAAATATTTTGCCTCGAATACCTCATTCGATTCGGGCAACGGCTCGGGAGCTTTCCAGCGAAGTTCGCCGACCGGCGGCTTTGCGTAAGGAATTCCGGAATAAACAATGCCTTTCTTTAGTTTGTAACCGACATATACGCCGGTTTTCGTTTTCACCGCCAATTTGGTATCATATTCGCCTTTCATTTGCCGATTCTGCTTGTTGAATTCTTCAATCTCCTCCCACGTGTACATATCGTCGTATAAAAATCCTTGGCTGCCGTCACCGTAACGAACGCGAATTTTTCTGATATGATACCAACGAGATACCATACTAAATACAAATCCCAAAACAGAAGGCAGAATCGAATAAATATAATTTTCCACCAAATAATCCTTAACGGATAACCCCGTTAATTGCAACGCGACATACTGTCCTATAATAAAAATGACAAACAACGCAAAAAAGACCAACGCCTTATTCGTCGCACTTTTTTGTACGGTTTTGTTGAAGACAATCTTTTTTGTCACCACGTCAATCGCGCCGCCGATCATTAAGCAAAGCGCTAAAGCTATCCATATTCCCCAGCCGAGAAGAATGGGAATTTCAAAGCCCAGGCCGTATACAAGCGCCGAAATAAAGGCGATGATAAAATCGTCAATCGTAAATAATTTTTTCATTACTTCTTTCTCTTTTCGCTAAAAATTCCGTTTTCAAGGTTTACGCGGATCCGTGACTTTTCTCTGTTGTGCTCTTTTTGTTCTTCTGTCAAAGGATGATGACGGTTGCCTTTTTCGTGAACTTGAATCTCCAACCCTTCCGGCAATACAGAAAAAATGGGTTCGCCACAATAGGCACTGTCAGCATAAAGCACATAGTCTTTATCGTCCACCAGGTCAGCCAACACCTGACTATCATGGATATTGGCGCTTGTCACCGTGTAGCCCATAAGCATCTTGCTTTCTGCATCCGCCTTTACGTGGTTTTTATATCCATAATGCAGTTCATTCCTCTTTTTTGTCCAACGGGCATCCGTATCCTTTTGGCGAAGTTTTGCCGCATGCTCTTCCTTCTGCCATTCTTCAGGAATATTTCCGGCCTTGATGGAAGCATTCTCGTCGCGTGTATTGCGCTGGCGCGGTGCATCCATGAAAGTTGCATCCACAATGGTGCCTGTACGAGTTATGATGTGCGCTGCTTCCAACTGGGTTGCAAATCTATCAAAGAGTGCCTGTGCCGCATTGACCTTTGTCAATGTGTCTCGAAACAGCCAAATGGTTTTGGCATCCAGCACACGGTCTTCCAAACCCAATCCAAGAAAACGCATAAAGCTCATGCGGTCGTTGATCTGGTACTCTGTTTGATCATCGCTCAGGTTGTACATGCGTTGCAGGATGAGGATTTTGAACATCAAAACACAGTCGTAAGGCGGACGGCCTCCCGCACCTTTGGATTCTTTTTTCAGTGCTTGGGTCAGAACAGGGCGAAATTGCTCCCAGTCAACGATTTTGTTCAATCGAACAAGAGAATCCCCCAACTTGCTGAGCTTTTCCATTCGATTTTCTCTGTCAAAAAGTCCAATCTGCATCTCTGTTCGCCCCTCCTCGTTTGATATGCCTATTATATCATCTGAATCAAAAATTTTTATGGGTTTTTAGAGATGCCATAAAATTGGTATAAGGCAAGAGCCATAAGCCCTTGATGCTAACAAACATATTTCTCTCTGCACGTCAAGCAATCCTTGAACGTGCAGATTTTTTATTCCGGAAGCTGTCTTTACGAAGTTGGTGGATGATGCAGTTCTGTATTTCTGTTTTGGGAAATACTGCTTCTATGGTGTTACGAAAAACTCCCAAGTGATATTCTCATTTTACACCACTTGGGAGGTTGACACAAAATCCGGGATAGCCCCACAGCCTGAAACAAAAAGATTTTTGTTACCTTGGATAGTACAATTTATATCTTATTTTGATGAAAATGATCGGATTCTATATCAACAAAAGCGAACTCCGCATATTTGCCCGTTATTTTCTGAGGAGCGGCTGTGTGCTGCAACGGAAAGCTCCCCCCGCGAATCTCGACAATTTATAATCTATATATTCGACTTTTATACCGCGTTTCTCCAATTCCTTGCCTACGGTATCTTTGAACGCAATATCCGTTATATAGGTGTGATCGTCAATGGGCAGTCCGTTGGTTGCCAACGCTTGCGCTTCGTCTTTGCTGACGGTGATTTTGTCCCACGATTTTAACTCCGTCGGCAAACCTTCGGGCATAGCCTCTTCGCATACAATCATTAAACCGTCTCTCGGAAAACTCAGTATGCAATCAAGATGCAAAATATCCTTATCTATCTTGACTTCGACAACGTTATAACCGAAATGTTTCAAATAGTTTCTGAGCCATACGACACCTGCATGGTTGGTAGCTCGTCCCGAATTTCCCACAAAAACGGTTTTCTTGTAAACCAACACGTCGCCGCCCTCAAGAAACGGCCCGACCGTTGAATCATTGCCTTCCGAGATATCCGCTTGCGGTATTGACACATAATAGCAACCGCTTTTTTCTGCTTCTTTTTGTAAAATGGGTCTAATCGGAAGAACTTCCAGTCTGCGATAGAGCGAGAACATTGAACATTCAATAATATGATTACCGATCGTTATGAACGGATCTCTTGCAAAAAAGTTGCTGATACCTGCGGCTTCTGTGTAACCGTTCTCAACATTTCCAAGCATTTTCTCGTAATCCGTGAGCAAACGCGGTCTTTGCACTTCGACGCCGTATTTTTCCAGCACTTCTTTCAGATTTTCCCGTTCGAGTGCCCACGCCTTCATATATTCATCCGTCACTTCCGGAACCTTAGCGTTAGCATCAACATATTTTAGAGTGTTCTTTCCGAGCACAACCTCCGTCTGTGTCAGCACTACGCGTTTGAGGGGAGCAAATTCGCTTTCCACGAAAACCGTTTCCGCCGCAAAAGCGGTATTCATCCCTCCGGCTGTGCATAGCGCGACTGTTGCCAAAAGCGCGCAACCCATCTTCGAAAACAACTTTTTTTTCATCTGTTTGCCTCCTTAAAGTGTAGTATACCTAAAAACCGTTCTTTTCCAGGCTGCCGACAAATTCAAAACAATGGATGAAAGTTCTTTTTCTCTGTGTTCCTGCGAGAGCCTAAATTATAACTTCCCTATTCACTTATAGGGCGGAAATCATTTATTTGCAAGAAAAAATTCTTTTTCGCCGTGTCCGTTTTGGAAGGCCTTTTTATAAAATCCCTCCGGCGCTATGCGCCACCTCTGCTTTCAGGGAAGACCTGGGTCTGCATGGATTCATGGTAAGTTATGTCGGCAACTTCGGATATCATGATGTAGGTTGCAGGGGCCGAGAACCTTTTCATCATCGTTCGAGGCCAGAAGGGAATAGTTGATGGGCAGGAAGGACGAAAAATCCAAAACAGGAATACTTTTTCTTTCGCGAGTATAGAATTTACCACCAATTCAGCCTATATCTATAATACATTTATACACTATACATTGATTGCTGTCAACATGTGTTCTGAATTGGAACGTTTTTCAAACAAAACTCTTGATTTTAGCGTACCTTGTATGTAAACTAAAAAAACGTAACTGGTCAGTCATACCCTATCACCGCTTAAGATTTTCCTGCCATCAACGATATATATTATAAAGAGCAAGGGGGTGTGGTTGATGACAAAGCGAGAACTCGAAACAATGGTGCTGTCCTTGCAAGCGGAAAATACTCGCCTCATGGAATGGGCCACAGCCGAGATTGCGAAACGCGATGCCATCATCGAGCGGCAAGCCGCCAGAATCGCCGAGCTGGAGGAAACGGTTGCCGCACTCGCTGCGCAGATCCGCGCCAACAGCTCAAACAGCAGCAAGCCGCCTTCTTCCGACGGGCCGAAGAAGCATGCGCCGCCAAGCTGGAGGCACCCATGGACTACTTGCGGGAGCAGATCCTGGGAAGCCCGGTTGTGAACTTTGACGAGACGGGCATTCGGGCAGGCGGGAAGCTCCAATATCTGCACACCGCGTCCACGGCCAGCACAACCTGCCTGACGGCAAGCTCCTCGCGTGGGAAGCGAGGCATGGACGAGGGGCAGGTGCTGCCGCGCTACCGTGGCATTGCCGTGCATGATTGCTGGCTCTCGTATTGGAAGCACGAGGGGAGTGGGCCGCATCGAGCATCCGCCCATCGGGGCGGCGGACGGGAAGCGAGGACGCAAGGCCAGGGGAAAGGCAAACGCTTTCGTGGAGCGCATGGCGCGGCTCAAGGATTCCGTCTGCCTGTTCTTCCGTTCCTTTGACGCGCCCTTTGACAACAACCAAGCCGAGCGTGATCTGCGCCCCTCAAAAGTGAAGCTGAAGGTAAGCGGATGCTTCCGCACGGAAGAAGGAGCGAGACTGTTCGCGACATTCATCTCATTCATCAGCACCGCAAAAAAGCGGGGAAGAACTGCGTGAGAGGCATTGAATCTGCTCTTCGCTGGAACGCCCATGCTCGCCCTATCAACAGCGGGCGACTGACCAGTTACAAAAAAACTAAAAATTTTTGAGGATTTTACAATGAACAAAAAATTTGCGGATACCTTAAAAAAAATAAGAACTTCCAAATCGATTTCTCAACATGAATTGGCGGAAAAAATTTTCGTTACGCGTTCAGCCATCGCTAAATGGGAAAACGGCTACAGTTTGCCGGATATGCTTATGATTAAAAGAATTTGCAAAGCGCTTGAGGTAAACGAATACGATTTATTAAAAATTTTGTTTGGCGGCGATGACGAATTAAACGTAATTATTCTCGACGACAGAAAAATTGTTATGCAAGGCGCGCTCTCCGTTGTCGAAGAAGTTTTGCCGAACGCAAATGTTTTTGGTTTTACCAAACCTTTTGAAGCTGTTGAATTTGCCAAAAAAAAGAAAATTTCGCTGATTTTCTTGGATATTGAAATGGGGAAAACCAACGGACTTGATATTTGCAAGAACTTTTTGGAGATAAACCCGCGAACAAATATTATTTTTCTGACCGCTTACGTTGAATATTCTTTTAAGGCATGGAACACCGGAGCGAGCGGTTATCTGTTAAAGCCTATTACGGCGGAAAAAGTAAATGCTCAATTAAAAAATTTGCGTTATCCATTGATAAATTCGGGTGAAGTTCTATGACGATTACGTACGCGGCGGTAAATTTTTTTATTTGCGGCATAATGATGTCGCTGATGGTTGCGGGAATTGTCATATCCGTAATAACGCCTGACATGGAAAAATGGAACAAAAAATTTTTTATCGCGCTTTTCACGATTTTAACGCTATTGGTAATTACATATTTGATCGATTCGTTTACGTTATTATGTTCAAATGCGGCGATTGCGGAAAGAATTGCGGTTTTCTTTGAATATTTCTTCATTCCCCTCAATATATTTATGGTCACATTTTTTTTGTTGCATTGTTGCGAAGAAAATTGGCGCGAGAGCAAATTTTTTTATTCGGTGCTCATCGTATATGTTGTATTTTTAATTTTGCTTGCAATAACTCAGTTTACGGGGATTTTTTATTATATAACGGATGAAAATATTTTTTATCGAAACGAACTGCACACAATCTTAATAGGTCAAATGGTAATAATGGCGTTTATAAATTTAATCGCGGTCATAAAACGCAGAAAAATGTTGTCGAAAAAGTATTATGTAGCGTTTATGGTCAATACTTTGTCGATGATGTTCGCGATACTTTTTCATACGATAATTTTTAATCCGTTGGTGGTTGCGATTGGAGTAACCATTTCGGCGCTTGGAATGTTTGTCATAATTTTGATTGATCATATAGAAAATTTTTTACGACAACAACATGAAATTTTGGGTCAGCAAGCGAACATTTTGGTTTTGCAAATGCGTCCGCACTTCATATACAACACTATGACGAGTATTTATTATCTTTGTTCGCAAAATCCAAAACAAGCGCAGAAAGTCATGTTGGATTTTACAAATTACCTGCGAAAAAATTTTATGGCGATTACTCACAAAGGGACGATTTTATTTTCAGAAGAATTGGAGCATACAAAAGCGTATCTTGCCATAGAGCAGGCGCAGTTTGAAGAAAATTTATTTATTGAATACGACACGCCGTATGTAAATTTTATGATTCCGCCGCTGACATTGCAACCGATTGTGGAAAATTGCATTAAGCATGGACTTGACCTTGATTCTGATCCCTTAAACATTTTAATTTTGACGCGCGAAACAGAATCGGGCAATGAAATTATCGTTGAGGACAACGGAGCAGGATTTGAACTTGACGACGGCAGAGAAAATTTTGCGTTGAAAAATATTCAAAAACGATTGGAAATGTTCTGCGAAGGGAATTTAAGCATTTATCCGCGCGAATGCGGCGGAACGATTGTAAAGATTTTTATACCATTTTAAAAAAAGAGGGGGCTGTCGCATGTAATGGTCATGCGGCAGCCCCTTTTTGGTGCAAAAAAGCCCCGTGAAGCAGGAAACTACACGGGGTTTGTGTAATATTGAAAGTATGGAAAACCAACAAATCACACACAAGGATTATACAACATGGGGA
>Ga0256405_10011452_pt1 | contig 11313 bp, 13 predicted proteins | sample RumenRJG_02DNA_FD_189096 | JGI IMG/M metagenome (GOLD analysis project Ga0256405, IMG submission 189096) | Bovine rumen microbial communities from Lethbridge, Alberta, Canada - RJG_02 | ecosystem: Host-associated > Mammals > Digestive system > Stomach > Rumen | place: Canada: Alberta...
TTTACCAGCAGTTCTCTCGCTTCGTTGTGTAACATTGCCGTTCACCTCTACCTTTGTTATACCACTTTTGTCAAGGTGGCGGTGGTGACATTTCTGGGGATTGCTATAGTCGCCCAAGGATGGCTCCCTCAGTCAGCCTGCGGCTGACAGCTCCCTCGGAGAGGGAGCCTGGCGGGGAACCTGTTGGTGTTAATGCGTATCCAAAAGCCTCCCTCTTTGAAGGAGGTGGCCCGCGAAGCGGGTCGGAAGGAGTCCGCAACTGAATAGTTGCTGCTGAACTGTAGCCATGCCGCCGCCGAAGCGCGTCGGCGCAGCATAGAAAAAAGCCCGATCTGTCCGATGGACAAATCAGGCTCATTTCGTGGCGGACACGAAAGCGCGGCATCCGAACACCCCCGCAGCCTCCGCAGCTTTGAATTGCGGAAACCTCAAAGTCGATTTGTCGCCCCCGAAATTGAAATTTAACACTAATTCGTCGTCGGTGACGTAAATTGAGTTGACAAACACATCAATAAGCCGCTGTTGGCATTTCCTGTCCGAATAGTCCATTTTCCGAAATTCCTCAAGGAAAAACCGAATGTGCTCTTTTTGGAGCTGAAAACCGCTTTCAAGCTGGATTTGTGCAAGGGCCGTGTTTATCGCGGTAATTTGGGCGTCCAGCTCTGACAGGCGGTTTTTTGTCGTTTCCATCAACGGCATACCCGCCTCAATCGCCCGCGTCAGGTTGTTCACAGCGTTCTCGGCGTCCCTGCGTTGCGCCTCCAACGCCTTGATTTTATCCCGCGTCTGATCCTGCCTTTCGTGGTAATCCCATAAGTGATCTATGATCCCGTTAAACACCTCATCGTCCATAATCATTTCCTGCGTCTTTTCCAGCACATACGGCTCTATCAAGTCCTGACGGATAGCTTTGCGCTTACAATCGCCGCCCCGTTTATGGTTCAGGCAAAGATAGTAATTGTACTTGTTCCCGGATTTGCTTGTACCACATTCCCCGACCATCTGAGTGCCACACGTCCCGCAAAACAGCTTCCCGGTAAACAGGTAGTCGGCCTTTGTCCATTTGGCAGCAGGGGCACGTTGATTCTCCACCAACAGCCGTTGCACCTTGTAAAACGTGTCCTTGTCCACGATGGCGGGGACGCCGTTTTCAATCCTCACTTCCCCACCCTTGAAATCGTATATCCCGATATACTTCTCGTTCTTGAGGACTGTCCGCAGACTGTTCCTGGTGAAAACTCTCCCCGCGCCCGTGTGTAGCCCTTCCGCGTTGAGCTGCTGGATGATCTCCGTGATCGTCCAGCCCTCAACGTACAGTGCATAGATACGCCGGACAAGGGGCGCGGTGTTAGGATCGACGATAAAGTGTTTGTCGGCGTCCAGCTTGTAGCCTAATGGTACGCGCCCGCCCGCAAACTTGCATTTCTTGGCGTTTTCCCGGTAGCCCCGCTTCACGTTCTGCGATAGCTGGAGGCTGTAGTATTCTGCCATGCCCTCCAGCACGCTTTCCAATATAACGCTTTCAGGCCCTTCACCCATGTTTTCCGCGACGTACTCCACCCGGACGCCGTGTTTCTTGGCCCGGTACTTGTTGAAGGTGATCTCTTCACGGTTGCGCCCGAACCTGTCCACCTTCCACACGATAATGACGGTAAACTGTTTCTTGCCGCAATCAGAGAGCATCTGCTGAAACTCGTCCCGGTTATCGTTGCGCCCGGTCATAGCTCGGTCAATGTACTCATGCACGATGGTATAGCCCCTTGCGTCTGCATAGGCTTTGGCGGCGGCAAGCTGGCCCTCTATGGACTGTTCGCCTTGACGGTGGGACGAGTACCGGGCGTAAACTACAGCCCGTTCAGGGGCCGTCTGAGGGGCTTGTACGCGGCCTGTGTTGTAATTGATCTTGACGCTCATTTCTTAATCCTCACAAAGCTTACGTTGTTGTTTTGATGATAGGTGACAACGACAACAGAATCTCCGGCGTCAATTATGCGCGTTTTTTCCTATCCGGCTGTGCTTCAAAGTATTTGTCTTGCGCAAGTAGGCCCTGCATATAGCCCTCGGCCTTGCCCTTGTCCAGCGCGTCGAGTTGTCCGTACAGTAAAACTCCTTTGTCTGCGCGTGTAGCTTTTTCCCTCCGCACGTCCTCCACCGTCGCCCGTTGCAAAGCGAGGGCCTTTTTCACGTCCCCGTCAAATTCGTCAAGCTGCTGGCCCGCAAGGGCGGCTATCAAATCCGGGTTGGAGTAGTCTGTAGGGTCGTCAGTACGGCCTAAGAGAAAATCCGTAGATACGCCGTACACGTCCGCAATCCTGATTAACAGGTCAGATGTAGGCGGGTTCCCGTTCCGTTTCCATGCGGAGATAGTTCCCCGGTTTGTATCAAGAGCTTGCGCCGCCTGTTCCGATCCGGGCTTGTAACCGTTGTTCAAGCAAAGCTGCTCATAGCGATCCCAAAACGTCATAATAGCCCCTTTCGTGCCAGTGAAAATTTTTTCACAAAAATCAGTCGAAAGGTATTGACAAGTCAAAACTTTTCTGCTATCATGCGTATGTAGCAGTTGAAAACCTTTGACTAATACCCCGATTCACCGCGTCACCTTCCACAATGCAGCGGTGTTTCAGGCCCCGTGATACTGGCGTTGCCATTATACCACAAAAGTCAAAAGGTTTCAACTACTACAATAGAAAATTTTTGACTACGCAGGAAAGGAGGACGTGAACGAAATGGACGCACGGATTGTCGAGGCCGTGGGACGTATGCACGTCGCCCATATTACCGGGCAGATGTTGGCGAAGGAAAGCGGGTATAACCCTTCTTACGTCTCCGAGGTTCTGAACGGCAAGCGCGGCACCGAAAAGACGCTGCAAAACATCTTGGACGCTTTGGATCGTCTGGAGGCGCGGTTGCAAGCCGAGCGGCAGGAGGCGGGCGCATGAACGACGCCGCGAAGAAATCCCGCTTTGACCTGTCACAGCTGAGTCAAGGACAAGGTTTCTTTGCAGGGCGCTTTCTTCATCGACGGCGTTGGTGAGGAACAGCTTGCCGAGGTCAAGGGCGACAAGCCCCACATTCGGGAGGACATGGTGCGCGTCGGTATGGGTAGCGCGGATATTCGCTATCGTGGCGAGTTCGACAACTGGTATATGGATTTGCACCTGCGGTACAACAAGAACGGGCAGTATTCCATCGAGCAGATTCTGAACATCCTCAATCTGGGCGGTTTCTGCTGCGGGATCGGTGAGTGGAGGCCCGAAAAGTCCGGGCAGAACGGTATGTACCACGTCAACGTCGAGGCGTAGGCTTTCCCGGCAGGTTTGGCATATCGGGCGGGTTCGTCCCGCCCCTCATGGGGCTGGTGGATTCAGGCAGACCGTGGGGATTCCCGGATGCCGGAGGGTTAGACACCCTCAAGCCCCCAAACAGAGGCCCTCCAGCGCCATAAAGGGCGGTGCTGTTGCCATGAGGCCCACACAGCCGATTAAGGACGAGGTGCAAGAGACACCGCATCGGCTGAAAGCCCTTTGGAAAGGAGGTATGCAGTATGGCCTTGATTAGCTACTACGTGGCGAGATTCATAGCCAACACCCGAGCGAAAAGCGGCCCATTGCCGGAGGCAGCACAACCCGCGCTGTTGTTCCCCGGCGCAGGACGTAGGGCCGAGTTGAAGAGCTACACGGCGTCAAGGGTTCGCAGAAGCACAGCGGCGACGGGCGAGTAGATACGCTTGGAGCGCGGGTACGGTTTGCAGTATGCAAACACGATCATTGACAGTGGACGGCGGGGGCCGAAGGGTTAGCCCCCGCCGAGATATGGGAGTGTGGCCGATTGGAAAAGGCAATCCTCGCAAGGGACGGAAGCGGGTTCGATTCCCGTCACTTCCACCAATTTATAGGCATGGCGTGTTGAGGTGCGTTGAGGTTGGGACAGGCCCGGTATGGTCTGGTACGGCAGGTTAGGTAAAGCAGATCAAGTCCGCGTTGATAGATCAGCTCAAATTTGAGCTAAAGGTGGTGTGATTTGCATGGCCTACGTCACGAATCACGCCACAAAGCGGACTAAAGAACGGCTGGGCCTGTCTAAGAAGCTGGCAGCGAAGAACGCGGAAAGGGCACTTGCGGAGGGCCTACGTCACCGGGACACGGGCGGGAGTCTGTTCAGGTACATAGAATCGCTATACTGGAAGAACCGAACCGCGAATAACGTTAGAATCTACTGTAATTATGTGTACATCTTTCACGATTCTCTACTGATAACGGTATATCCGTTACCGCAACGCTACCGAAAGACGGTAGACAGGCTAAGAAGGAAGGGAAACGGCGACCATGCAGAATCAGAATAACGACGCCCCGGAACGTCGCTTGACGGGCGACCAGGAGCGAGGGAAGAGCTACAAGGGAGAGAGCTGTGAGTGCGGCTGCGGCAGAGGCGGCAGACCGATCCCGGCAGACGATACGGAAACGCGGGAAAAGATCATGCGTTACCTGAAACAGCGAAAGGAGATCAACAAACGATGAGAAACAAGATTATCGCCGTCGATTTCGACGGTACGCTGTTTGAACAGATGGAAGAAAAGGACTGGCCCACACCCGGATGGCTGACAGCTTGAAACGGAACCGGGACGGCTATGTTGACCCTACGGCCTACGCCGCCCTCAAGACTATTCTGAACGACGGCAAGGCCGAAAAGAAAGCGGCCTACTTGATTTCGGTGCTGAAATTCATTATCCGGGAATCCGGCTTTGAGCTGGAGAACCGCATCGAATTGAAGCACAGAAAAACCGGGAGAATTTTCCGCTAAAATCCCTTGACAGTAAAAAGGCTTTGACTTATAATCGGAGTACGGTAAAAATATTTTGACCGCCCCTTGCAAGGGGGGGGAGGCTGACACATGATTGCATTGAAAAATGATCGACAACTGACCGTCTCGGTTGGCAAGATTTAGGAGGTAGTATCATGTTTGACGTTGTTGAAAAGACCACAGGCAAGCGGTTCAAGGTCTACGCCGTGGAGGGCGAGAATTTCCTTATCTGGACTAACGGCGGCGGTTTCGCCCTTGTGTCCATGTGTCAGTTCGCCCCCGTACAGGGCGGCGCGGTGGAGGACGTGAAGGACGTTTGCACCCTGCGCAAAAGTCAGTACGAAAGCGCCGATTTGGACACCCTGCTCTATCGTATGGCGTCCGGGGACATTCCCGTTGAAACGGGCGACACAATCTCCATGCGTCTGACGGATGGGACGGAGGTTGACCTTGTTGTGACCGACCATGACGACGACACGATCAGGTTTGAAAGCCGAGATTGCTTGGGGATCAACACCTCTGCGGACAACCTTGAATCCTACTTGGACAAGGTGTATTCCCTGCTCCCGGAGGCGCTGAAAAAGCGGATCATAGAGACAGACCGTAAGCACATCGACGAGGACGGGGACAGCTACACGGAACATTGCAAGCTGTTTGTCCCTGCCGCGTCAGAGATTTTCCCGCCTGATGAGTGCTACGGTGATATCCAGGAATGGACGACATACTCGACTACATCCGCATGGGCGACAACGTCGTCTGGCAGGTAACGGATATCGACGAATTTAGGTTCTTTGCGCTACCCTTCGTTGCGCAGGCGAAGCGGGACGGGCGCAGCATCACCTATGTCCGCTTTGCCCAGCACGCTCCCATACTTGAGGATCTGGACGGAGTGGATCTGGTGGAATTCGATCCGGACGAGGGCTTTGAGGCGTTTACGGTGGCCATACACAACGAGATCACGCGCAAGGGCCGCGACGCATTTTATGTGTTCGACTGCCTGTCTGAACTGCAGTCCGTCTGGTACACGGATCTGATGATGGGCAACTTCTTCCGGGTGACCTGTCCTTATCTGTTCGAATTGGACACGGTGGCTTACTTTCCTATTCTGCGGGGGCGGCACTCCTTCGATGCCATCGCCCGTATCCGGGAGACGACACAGCTCTTACTGGATGTATATTCCAACGAGAAGTGGATCTACCTGCATCCATTGAAGGTTTGGCAGCGCAACTCGGAGACCATGTTCATGCCCCACGGCTACCGGCGCAGCACCGGGGAATTCCATCTGATCGACAACGGCGTGAGCATCAGCCGCTACTACCAGACGATCCAAGAGATCCGGGAGAAGAGCCAGGACCAGAACATCGACAGCCACGATCGCTTCTTCAACATGGCGAAGGCGCTGTTCCAGGCCGGGGCGTTTACGCCGGACATAGAGACGCAGATCATCGACAGCACCATGACCAAGGACAGGCATCTCAGGCGGCTGGTTCGCCGCTACTTCAAACCGGAGGACTATTTTGCGCTGAGGGACCGGATGATCGGCAGCGGGGCCATCGGCGGCAAGGCCTGCGGCATGCTGCTGGCGCGGAAGATCGCCGAAACGGAGATCCCCGAATTTCGCCAGTACAGCGAGCCCCACGATTCCTTCTACATTGGCTCGGATGTGTTCTACACCTATATCGTCTCCAACGGCGACTGGCGGCTGCGCATCCGACAGCGCTCACCGGAGGGCTATTTCGAGGCTGCCGACGCGCTGAAGGAGCGCCTGCTGTCGGGGCGGTTTCCCGGGAAGATCCGGGAGCAGTTCCAGAAGGTGCTGGATTACTTCGGCCAGAACCCGTTCATTGTCAGGTCTTCCTCCTTTCTGGAGGACGGCTTCGGCAATGCCTTCGCGGGGAAATATGAATCGGTGTTCTGTGTGAACCGCGGCACCGAAGAGGAGCGGCTGGAGGCCTTTGAAAACGCCGTGCGCACCGTCTACGCCAGCACCATGGACCCATCCGCGCTGGAATACCGCATGCGCCGGGGGCTGGATCGCAGGGACGAGCAGATGGCCATTCTGGTGCAGCGCGTCTCCGGCACCTATTATGGACACTATTTCATGCCCTGCGCCGCGGGTGTGGGCTACAGCCACAGCGCCTACCAGTGGTACCCGAACATGGACCCCAGGGCGGGCATGCTGCGGCTGGTGATGGGGCTGGGCACAAAGGCCGTGGACCGCACCCAAGAGGACTATCCCCGGCTGGCCAATCTGGATCGACCCGCCATCACGGTCTATACCACGGTGGCGCAGAAGCACCGATTCTCCCAACGGCATATTGACGTGCTGGACTGCCGGGAGAACCGGTACTGTGAAGTGCCCATGGAGCGCCTGCTGGACGACCTGCCGCTGTGGTACAAGCAGGCGGTGATGGAGCACGACTACGAGGCGGAGAGCCGCCTGCGGGAGATGGGGATCGTCAGGGACGTGTGGTTCATCAGCTGTCAGCGCCTGCTGGAGAACGCGGCGTTTACGGGTCTCATGCAGAATATCCTGAAAACCTTGGCGCGCGTCTACGAGACGCCGGTGGACATCGAATACGCCATCAACCTGGACAGGGACGGGGAGTTCGTCGTCAACCTGCTGCAGTGCCGGCCGCTGTATCTGGGCGGCGAGAATGAAGCTGTGGATATGGACCGCGCCCGATCGCGCGTTTCCCGGGTCCTGTTCGAGGTGAAAGGCGCGTCCATGGGGCCGTCGAGGCACAGGGCGGTGGATGTGGTGGTACAGATCGATCCGGCCAGGTACAACGCCTTCCCCTATGCCCGAAAGGCCGAGGTGGCGAATGCGGTGGGCAGGATCAACCGTCATTACGCGAATACCGGCAAGAACCTGCTGCTCATGGCGCCGGGGCGAGTGGGAACCTCATCGCCAGAGCTGGGCGTACCCACGCGCTTTGCGGATATCTCCTGCTTTTCGGAGATATGCGAGGTCTCAGACAGCCGCACTGGTTTTATGCCGGAGCTGAGCTACGGCAGCCATATGTTCCAGGATATGGTGGAGGCTGAAATGACCTACAGTGCGATCTGGAACGATGGACGAACAAAGCGCTATTCTCCGGACCTGCTGGAGAATGAGCCGGATATCTTTACGGAGATCTGCCCCGATCTGGTGGAACTCAAGGACCTGATCACTGTGCGGGAGCCTCGAAATCTTCATTTCTGGCTGGACTCCGTGGGCAATCATGCGCTGTGCGGCATGGAATGATTTCCGAATGACATGAAGACAATTCATAAAATGACGGTTATTGGCGTCCCTTTTTGCCTCCTCTCGCGGCTACAAGGCGAGAGGAGGCGTTTTCTATGATGACAAGAACGCAAAAGACAAACATCCGCAGTCTGACCTGTGAGATGGTCCACAGCATCACTTCCAGGCAGTGGATCGTTGATACGGTTTTAGAATAGGATTAGTATAAACCATGAAAGCAGGTTCGCTTGTGCCAGCATAATAATGGGTGCTAACATAATTAAAAGACCGCCTCGTTTGGAAGCGGTCTTTGGCTGTGTCTGGTGAAAAATTAATTACTTGTTAGCCGCAGCCATCTCACCGGCCAGCTTGCCGAAGGTCATGCAGTCAGCGATGGCATTGCCGCCCAGTCGGTTGGAGCCATGGATGCCACCGGTGACCTCGCCACAGGCGAACAGGCTGGGAATCACGTTGCCCTCGGTGTTGATGACCTGGGTCTTGTCGTTGATCTTCAGGCCGCCCATGGTGTGGTGTACGGTAGGCACTTTCTTGCAGGCGTACCAGGGGCCCTCGGTCATCTCGACGTCTGCCTTGTTGTTGGCCACGAAGCCCAGCGGATCCTCAAGCTCGCCGCGCACGATGGCGTTATAGTTGTCCACGGAGGCCTGGAGCTTCTCGGCATCCACGCCGATCTTATCGGCCAGCTCAGCCAGGGTGTCCGCCTCGATGACGCTGCCCTGGGCTACCATGTTTTCGATGGTCGCGCCGTTGTTGTCCACGAAGTCGCGGGAGGGATAGCGCACGGAGTTCACGATGACGTAGTAGGTCTGCTCGTCCTGATCGAAGATGGCCTGGGCCAGGGTGTCGCGGGCCGCGCCCTCGTTGACGAAGCGGTCGCCATAGATGTTCACGAAGATGCGGTTGCGGCCGGAGGTGCGGATGTTCTCCATAAGGCCGGTGCCAGGGGTGCCGCAGGGATGCAGCTGGATGTCGGACATGCCGGTAACGTCCGCGCCCACCTCACGGGCCATCTCAATGCCCGCGCCGGTGGCGGCCAGCGCCAGGTTGGTGCAGCCCAGCTTGGTCACGTCCACATGGGCCCACACGCCGGTGTTGTACTCCTTCAGCAGATCCTTGTTGGCGCCGAAGCCGCCCGTGGCCAGAATGACGCTGTTGGCATTCACAGTAACGGTGGAGCCGTCCTTAGCGGTGCCGATGACGCCGGTGGCCGCGCCGTTTTCATCGGTAATGATCTGGTTCACGGTGACGCCGTTCAGCACGGTGAGGTCATCGTGTTCGTCGATATACTTCTCGAAAACGCGGATATAGCTGTTGCCAGAGGGCGTGCTGGGATAGTGGCTGCGCTGCCACAGCGCGCCGGTGGCGGTGCCGATTTCATCCTTGAACTCGACGCCGATGGACTCCAGCCAATGCACCGCGTCGATGGAGTGGATGCACAGATAGGAGATCAGCTCCAGGTCGCCCACGCCGTGGCCGCCTTCGTAAGTTTGCTTAATGAACTTGCCCACGCTGTCCTCGATGCCCTGGGGCACCTGGCGCTCAGGATCAACGGCATTCAGCGCGCCCTCGGACACGTTGGTGGAGCCGCCCAGGATGTCCAGCTTCTCCAGCACGATTACGTTCGCACCGTTCTGATTCGCGGAGATCGCGGAGGCCAGGCCCGCGCCGCCGCCGCCCACGACCACCACGTCGCAGGTGTACTCGGCGTCCTCGGGCGCAGGCTTCTCGGGCTCGGCCTTGAGCGCATCCAAATCCAGACCGGAATCGGCCAAGGCGGCTTCCGCGCCGCGCAGGATGGCCCGGGAGGTGATGGACGCGCCGGTGATGACGTCCACCGCCAAGCTCTGCTCGTCAACGATGCGCTGGGTCATGCGGTCGATGGCGACCTTGCCCACGCCGATGGTCTCGTTCTCGCTGGTCACTTCGACCTTCGCGATCTTGTCGCCGTCCACGGTGACAGCCACAGTGATCGGAGCGTTGTGGCCGGGCGTGGTGGCCTCAAAGACCTTCTCCTCAGCCAGCGCCAGGTTCAGGCAGCCGATGGCCAGCATCAGCACCAGAACAATTGAAAGAACCTTTTTCACAGTTACCCCTCTCTTTCTTGATAAATACACTCGATGCAGCCATTGCGTGGCCGAATCATCGGGCACTAATAATATTATACGCTTTTGAGGCAGGATTATCAAGTAATACACTCTGCCATGATCGTGTATTAACAGTGTCTCGATCGCTCGTTAAGAATAGCATGGAAGAAAGGGCAGGACAGTGATTAGACTTCCATGAGTGTCTATAACCAGCTTTTAACAGGACAATATTTCAACTCTGACGGCAGCGCCGAGTTCCTTTTCAGGGGAGAAAACCGCATCACAGTTAAATAGGAAACGTCCCTTTTTGCCTCCTCCCGCGGCTACCAGGCGAGAGGAGGCGTATTGCTTCGATGAATAGTTTTATGCTGGATTGAATAATCCTCTGCGAAAACGTTCATGAATTGTTCATTGGCAAATTAGCACTCGCATATTGACAGTGCTAACAAAATGAGTATAATAATATATGAACCGAGGGGGAAGGAAAGAAAGAGCCCCGGAGGTTCAGGGTAACAACATACAAAGACCGACGCCGACACGACAGCCCGTCGGAGGGTGCCACCCGCAAGGGGGCACACTGACAATGGGTGCGCGACCAGCGCAAGAGGGTCAAAGGAGGTAAGAGTTATGTTGATGCCGAGTATCTTTGGTGAAAACCTGTTTGACGAGTTCTTTGGTGACTGGGATCGTGAGATGCGGCGGATGGACCGTCAGCTGTACGGCAAGAACGCCGCCCGCGAAATGAAGACCGACGTGCATGAGCATGAGGATCACTACGAAGTAGATATTGATCTGCCGGGCTTCAAGAAGGAAGACATCACGCTGGAGCTGCAGAACGGCTACCTGACCGTGACCGCCTCGAAGGGCCTCGATAAAGACGAGACCACAAAGAAGGGCAAGGTCATCCGGCAGGAGCGCTGGGCCGGCACGATGCAGCGAAGCTTCTATGTGGGCGATGCGCTCACGGAGGCCGACATCGGCGCGAAGCTGGAGCACGGCGTGCTGAGCCTGAATATCCCCAAGAAGGATGAGAAGAAGTTACCTGAGAAAAAGGTCATCATGATCGAAGGGTAAACAGGCCGATTTCCCGCCAGTGGTTATGCTGCTGGCGGGATTTTGTTGGTTTCGCCACAAACAGAAGTGGGAGAGAATGCGATGAAGATTTGCCTGCTGAACGATTCG
>Ga0256405_10011453_pt1 | contig 11312 bp, 12 predicted proteins | sample RumenRJG_02DNA_FD_189096 | JGI IMG/M metagenome (GOLD analysis project Ga0256405, IMG submission 189096) | Bovine rumen microbial communities from Lethbridge, Alberta, Canada - RJG_02 | ecosystem: Host-associated > Mammals > Digestive system > Stomach > Rumen | place: Canada: Alberta...
GATTCTCGGAAAAGACATACCTGATGACGTAGTTGAATATATAGCAAAGAACGTAGTGACCAATGTCCGTGATCTTGAGGCTGCTCTTACCAAAATGATCGGCTATGCAGAGCTTATCAATAAAACTCCGACAGTAGAGATAGCGCAGGAACAGCTCCGCGATACTTTCAGCTCTCCTATGTCAGGTACCATTACGGTTGAAAACATACAGAAAGTAGTAGCCGAACAGTATAATATTTCTGTATCTGATATAAAGAGCAAAAAGCGTGATAAAAAGTATGTCATTCCGCGTCAGATCGCATTGTATATTGCACGAGAGCTTACCGAATATTCATTTCCGGAGCTTGGCAATGAATTCGGCGGCAGAGATCATACTACGGCCATGCATTCATACGAAAAGATACAGAATCTTTTAAAAACAGATTCATCTTTGAATTCAACCGTACAGATGCTTATGAGGAATGTCAAAGATTATAAAAAATAAGCGGTCGGCGGATACAAAAATTGTGAATAATATGGTAAAATGATGTTTATAAGCCGGGTATAATGTAAAGAACGGTGGATATGTGTAAAAAATGTGCGTACAAACTGATTAGTTATGAACTTTACAAATCCATAATTAAAAAGCAGTTATACAACTTATACACAAATTCACAGGCACTACTATTACTATTATTAAATTTATATAAATTTAATAATTATAAGGAATCGTGGAAAACTCCTGCGGTAACTTGTAAAAAAACCGTGCTCTATACATACAGTACATAACAGAGGAGATGATGTATGAAATTTTCTTTTGACAGAGATGCAATGATCAAGGAAGTGTCCATTGCTCAGGAAGTCATTACAACAAAACTTCCTGATTTTATTCTTTCAAACATACTGCTCAATGCGGAAAACAATACGCTGACTATAAAAGCAACTAATACGTCCGCTAATTTCATAACAACGCTTCCTGTTGATATACAAGAAGAAGGAATTACTACGATTCACTGCGATAAATTCATGAACATTCTTTCTTCTCTGCCTGCCGGAGAAGTAGAATTCGCGCAGGATCCTGATGATATTAAAGTGACTATCAGACCCGTATCAAAGAAAATCAAATTCCAGCTTAAAAGCATTGGAAGCGAAAAATTCCCTGACATAGCGGTAAGTCAGACAGTACCGTTCTTTGAAGTTCCTTCAAAAGAGCTCAAGGAAATGATACAGCAGACTGTATTCGCCGTTTCTTCTGATCCGGCCCGTGCTTTCTTAACAGGCGTATACTTTACAAAGGATCAGGATAATCTGATTATGGTGGCAACTGACGGTCGCCGTCTGAGCTACGCATCAAAGCCCATAGCGCAGAATATTCTTGATTTTACGCCTGCAGTCGTGCCTGTAAAAATTCTGAACTGTATTCTGAAAAATGCATCTGACGAAGGTTCTGTCATGCTTGCAGTAGTGGACCGCATGATCTTCTTTAAATTCGCTAATTACGAATTCTCTTCATCACTGCTTGAAGTGGAATTCCCCAACTACAAGCGCGTTATTCCTGAAAATCAGTCATTCTCATTCCAGGTTCTTAAATCCGATATTGATCAGGCGCTCAGGCGTACGGCTCTTATGGTAGATAAAAAGAGCTGCCGCATATTGTTTAAAATTCAGTCAGGAGTACTGCAGCTTGTTTCTCCCGAGTCCGAATTCGGTACTGCTGATGAAGAGATTCCGTGCCGCTATGACGGCAATCCGGTAACTATAGCGATCAACTATCACTATATAGAAGATCCGCTCAAAGTAATGAACGTGGAAAACATTGTGTTTGAATTCACCGAGCCGAGCAAAGCGGTCACGCTGCATGCCGAGCCGAAAGGAGACTATTTCCACATCATTATGCCTATGAACGTTGAATAATGCCTTTTCTGTCATTGTCAGTATATAACTTCCGCAACCTGCAGAACGCATCAATAGACCTTCTGTCAAAGGAGGTCTATTTTATAGGCGAAAACGGTCAGGGTAAAAGTAATATACTTGAAGCATTGTATTACTGTGCGTACGGTTCGTCATTCAGAACAGGACATGACACCGAAATCGTACGGCACGGTGAATCTGATTTCAGCGTGCGTGCCATGTACAAAGAAGAAAGCGGCAGCACTCGTATGATCAGTATCGTAAGTCAGGGCGGCAAAAAGACTATAGAAAAGAACGGCAAACGTATTCATGATCGCAAGGAGCTTATAAACACCATGCCGTGCGTAGTGTTCTGCCATGATGATCTGCAGTTTGTGGTCGGTGAGCCGGGAGACAAGCGGTTTTTAATAGATCAGTCGCTTTCAATGTATGATGTGCTGTACATTGATGTTCTGCGCCGGTATAACCGTATTGTAAAGACGCGCAATGCCGTGCTCAAAGAACATTCCTATGATATGCTTGATGTGTATGACCGGCAGCTTGCAGAAAACGGGCTGTGCATACAGAAAAAGCGCAAGAATATGATATTCCAGTTTAATCAGATTTTCGGAGAACTGTATAAAACTATTTCCGGAGTAGAAGGACTGTCCATATCGTATGAGCCTTCCTGGAAAGAAAAGGCCGATCCGCTGGGGCCTGTATTTCCTGAGACGGATGATATTGTAGAACTGCTTAAAAGCAAACGGGAACAGGATAAAATAATGGAGATTACGCTTACGGGACCCCATCGTGACCGTATCCATTTTAAGCGGAACGGCAAACCGTTTATTCCGTCCGCGTCTACGGGCCAGCGCAGGCTTATTGCGCTGCTGCTCAGAATAGCGCAGGCAGTGTTCTATACAAAAGTTACGGGCGTAAAGCCCATACTGCTGATGGATGATGTGATGCTTGAGCTTGATCCTGAAAAGCGGCAGAAGTTCACTTCCCTGCTCCCGGACTATGACCAGCTGTTCTGTACGTTCCTGCCCGGCGAGCCGTATGAAAAATACCGCAGGTCGGGAACAAGGATTTTTTCTCTGGAAAAAGGAGTATGGCATGAGCAATGAGACGGATATCATTTCCAGCCAGGAAATGATACAGCGTGTTTTTACCAATATAGAACAGAGTAAGGCCGAGCAGAGCAACCGCATGACGGCTATCTGGAAAAAGATAGTAACCAGCATTCACGGATGCGGGCCTAATCTGTATGATCATAGTCGTATCATAGATCTGAAACACGGCATCCTGCTTATAGAAACTGACCACCCCGGCTGGAATCAGATGTTCCAGCTTAACACCAAATATATCCTTACAGGTCTCAAGCGCTATTGTCCTGAAATGGGCATAGAGATGCTTTCGTTCTACGTAAAGGGAACAAAAGGTGTTATTTATGATACGGTCACTGACAAGACGATAGAGCAGGAAAAGCATAAGCTTATGGAACGCCTTGAAAAAGAGCAGGAACAGCTTGAAAAACAGGGATTTGGAGCCGGGCAGACGGATAGTGCAGAAAGCAAGCCGCTGCCGCCTGAGCTTGCAAATTTATTTGCACATTTAAAAGATACTATGTTGACCAATTCAAAGAATTAGTGTTATATTCTAGTACTACTTTTAAAATGAATATCGGGGTAGCAATGCCCTTTAAATAAGGAGACGTGTTCTATGTTACGGACATATCAGCCCAGCAAAGTAAAACGCAATAGAAAATTTGGATTCCGCGCCCGTATGGCTACCCGCGGTGGCCGCCTTGTTCTTGCCCGCCGTCGTGCTAAAGGTCGCGCAAAGCTTACTGTTTCTGACGAAAAGAAGCCTTACTGATTTTTTCATGAACAGGGATGGAAACAGACTTGTTAAAGACAGGACGTTTTACCCGCAAGGAACATATAAAGCGTCCTGTTGACATCAAAAATCTGTTTAGGAATGGGAAAAAAGTAAGCACGTCAGGGGCAAAGCTGTTTATAGTTTCCAATACTCTGGGCATAAACCGCATTGCTTTTACTCTTTCCCGCGGTTATGGTAACGCCGTTGAGCGTAATAGATCAAAGCGCTACAGCCGTGAAGTGTACCGGTCTTTAAAAACACACCTGAACACCGGGTATGACATTGTATGTCTTGTATATCCCGGAAATGATTCGTTCCGCACGCGGTGTGTTCAATTTCGACATTTATTTGAAAAAGCTGGATTACTAAAAGAATGAAAAAGTTTCTGCAGAAATTTTTTTGCCTTATAATCCGCATATATCAAGTCTGTATTTCCCCTCTCTTTCCTCCATGCTGCAGGTATTATCCTACCTGTTCCCATTATGCTATGGACGCAATAAAAAAATATGGTCCGTATAAGGGAGGACGGATGGCCTTTAAACGTATCATAAGGTGTAATCCGTTCCATGCGGGAGGTTATGACCCTGTTCCATAAACAATGCTGTAATGACGGAATATTATGGAGCTAAAAAATGAATAAAAACTACGTTATGGCCATTGTGCTTTCAATGGTCGTTCTTATTGGATTTATGTTCGTGCAGACGAAGTTTTTTCCGCCTGCCCCTGTGGAGCAGCCTGTGGAAAATTCTTCCGGCGCAGCAGCCGGTTCTGCGGAGCAGACTGAATCAACTGCGGCAGCAACTTCCACCGTACCTGTAAATCTGGGCGGCTATAAGATCGAAGAAGCCGATGATGCGGCTTCTGTTGCCGAGCAGACTTATACGATTTCTACAAAAAAAGTAAAGGTAACATTCACCAACCGCGGCGGCGATATCATCAGTTATGAGCTGCTTGATCACCCTGATATTGACACCGGCAAAGGCGTTGAACTTGCGGACAATATCTCTGCGGTAAACAGAAGCTGCGCGCTTTCATTCGGTATGGCCGAGAACGCCATCATTGACGATGTATTCTCCGTAAAACAGCTCGGCGACCTGTCCATCGGCTTTTTCAAAACATATCACCTTAAGAACACCGACGGCAGCGACAACAGCTTTACGCTCATAAAACAGTATACGTTTGATCCGGGCGAGTACATGTTCAAGCTTGACGTTATCATAGACGGCATTACGGCCGGTTCACTCAACTTTAACGGAGCTTCCTACACGCTGCGCACGTCACCTCAGATCGGACCCCACTTTGACCGTAAGGTTGACCGCTACGAGTCCCGCAGCTTTATTACATGGGACGGCGAAAAGTCAAAGAAGATTGTAATGGGTGACAAAACCTATAAATCTTGGGATAAGCAGATCAGCTGGGCCGGTATCGCCGGAAAATACTTTATGAGCGTAGCCGTACCTGAGCATGCCGGCAACATCGGTAAAGTATGGTATTCAACCAATATTGAAAAAGGAAACTATGCCAATGCGCAGGCACTGCTGGTGCGCAATCCCATAAGCGGCCAGAGCGTGCAGGATACGTACTACATGTACTTTGGTCCGCGCAGCGAAAAAGAAGTTACAGGCTACAATACCGTGGACGGCAACGCATGGAAACTGTCAGGCGTAAAGCTCACGGAAGGTCTGCAGACGAGCGGCTTCCTGTCATGGCTTGAGGCAATTCTTAAATGGATGATGGAGATGATCTATAAGGTTATCCCTAACTGGGGTGTGTCCATCATCATCATGACAATCATCCTGAAAATGCTCATGTTCCCGCTCACCAAAAAAAGCGCTATGGGTACGCTCAAAATGCAGGAACTGCAGCCCAAGATGAGCGCCATTCAGGAAAAATACAAGAACCAGCCGCAGGTGCTGCAGCAGGAAACAGCAAAGCTGTATAAAGAAGCAGGATATAATCCGGTGTCCGGCTGTCTGCCCATGCTGTTTACGTTCGTCGTTCTGTTCGCTATGTACAATCTGTTCAACAACTATTTTGAATTCCGCGGCGCAAGCTTTATCAAAGGCTGGATACCTGACCTTTCACGCGGCGACAGCATCTACCGGCTCGGCACTACCCTGCCGTTCATTGGCAGCGACATTCGTATACTTCCGATCATATATCTTATTTCCCAGCTTCTGTTCGGCAAAATTACCGGCAACGGCGGTACAGCCACCGGTTCAAACGCCAACCAGATGAAGCTTATGATGTATGGTATGCCGATTTTCTTCTTCTTTATCTTCTACAATGCACCGGCAGGTCTGCTGTTATTCTGGACCGTCAGCAACATTGTACAGATGCTCCAGCAGCTTGCGGTGAATAAGATGATGGCCGGAAAAAAAGCAGAAGCAGCCCCTGCAAAGACAAAGAAAGGGTCAGAGATAATTAAGAAGTTCCCCTCTGGCAAAGGTAAAAAATAAGGGTTGTGCTTTACATTCCGGAGCATGCCGGATACAGAACTGCATGCTTCGGATGATGATTATGACAACATAAACTTTAGAGGTTATAGCATATGATTTACGAATTTGAAGGAAAGACAGAAAAAGACGCCATTGAGCAGGCTGCCAATGAGCTCGGCTTGGAAAGGGATCAGTTCGACGTAGAGATTCTTGAGACCCAGAAAAGCACGCTGTTCAAAAAGGGATTTGTAAAGATCCGCGTACATACGGTAGGCGGCAGTGACCATCATGCAGAATTCGACGGAAAGCTGCCGGGAAACAAGATTGTAGGCGATCCCCTGCCTGCCGGTGAGTTTGAGGAAAAATTAGTGCAGTTCGTATCAACCGTAATCGAAAAGATGGGATACGAAGCCAAGGTAGAGATTATGTTCCGTGAGGAGCACAAAATGGGACTCAGGCTCAATTCAGCCAGTTCGTCCATCCTTATCGGCCGCAAGGGCAAAAACCTTGATGCGCTGCAGCTGCTTGCCAACGTATATGCAGGCAGACTCGGCCGCGAGGATATGCGCGTTATTCTGGACACGGAGAACTACCGTATCCGCCGCGAAGAGACGCTTGTGCGTCTGGCATATAACACCGCCGACAAAGTTCGCTCTTCACACAATTCCATCCTGCTTGAGCCGATGAATCCGTTTGAGCGCAGAATTATCCACACCACGCTCAATGATATTCCGGATCTTGAAACCAAAAGCGAGGGAGACGGTTTATTTAAACAGGTACGGGTTCTGTACAAAGGCCTGCGCTAGGCAAGTTCGTCCTGTCCGGTGCGGCGGGACGGCAGAACCTTCCCTAAGCTATACACGTTCAGGAAAGATAATGAACAAGACTATCATTTCAGCTGCAGCGGCGGTTTTGTGCGCCGCTGCGGTTCTTACCGCCGCTCCGTTTGAAGAGAGCGCGGTCCTGCCGCTGCGCGCCGTAAAAGAAATTCATGACAACGGCGTGGCCAAGCAGACGCTGGATAAGGGCGAAACACAGCTTTTGTACTGCCCTTTGACCCCCCTTGCAAAAGAAGCTGCCTCATTCTCCGAGAACGCTTCCGATGAAGATCCCACATTTGTTGCTGAATCACTGCATGTCGTAAAAAAGTCCGAATTAGGTCAAGGCGCAGCCGACACCAGTCTGGATACTGTGTCAAAAATCATGCGCAGCATCTCCAAGATGAAAGGCATGCTGTATTTTTCAAATTCACGCCAAAAATGGGAAGTGCTGTACAGCGAGTCGTACATGGTTGATGACGTAAAGTCAAAGAAAGCCGTGCCCGACAAAACGGAAGGCAGTGCGGACGGCAGAACGTTCTACTGTTTTCAGGACGAGCACACGTTCGGCGACTGTATCTACCGGCTTGATTACCGGCAGACAGAAAACGAAGTGTCAGTGCAGTTTACCAACGAACAGGCGCTGTATTATAAATTCATAAAGGCCGTTAAGCCCGGAAACATGAAGATAAACCTGGTGGTGTCTGACCTCGGGGATTCGTATGCCGTATATATGGTCATGCATGCGAATATCCGCCGCTTTTCAATCCTTGAAAAGCGTATGAACCGGTCGCTCAATTCCCGGCTGGACGCCATCTACAAATGGTTTACCGAACAATTTTAGAGGAATGTGTATGACGTGCACTAAAAAAATAGTTTTAGCCCTGCTTGCAGCAGGCGCAACCATACTGAACGGCTGGAGCAGGCCGATGGAGAAAAGCATGAAAGCTATTGAAGGAAAAGACGGTGTTTTTGCCGTAATGGAAACATCCAGAGGGGATATTGTTCTGGAGCTGTACTATAAGCAGACACCGCTTACAGTAACCAACTTTGTAGGTCTGGCAGAAGGAACGCTGGATGCCGCAAAAGGCAAGCCGTTCTATGACGGCCTTAAATTCCACCGGGTTATCGCTGACTTTATGATTCAGGGCGGCGATCCGCGCGGCAACGGAACCGGCGGCCCCGGCTATCAGTTCGATGATGAATTCATCGACGACCTGCGGTTTGACGGCCCGGGCGTGCTGGCCATGGCGAATGCCGGCCCCGGTACCAACGGCAGCCAGTTCTTCATCACCCATGTAGAGACTCCGTGGCTCAACGGCAAGCATACGATTTTCGGCCGTGTAGTGACCGGTCAGGATGTAGTGAATGCCGTCAAGCAGAACGACAAGATCAACAAGGTGACCATTATCCGCCAGGGCAGCGAGGCAAAGGCTTTTACCGCCACGCAGGCTGATTTTAACAAGCAGGCCGAGAACGTGACCAAGCTTGCCGCCGAGCGCAAAGAAAAAATGTTTGCAGAGCAGATAAAAATCATAGAAAAGAACTTTCCGGGATTTACAAAAGACCCCAACGGCATTTATTATAAGATAACGAAAGAAGGTTCCGGAAATAAAACCGGCAGAGGTAAAAATGTATCCACCGAATATAAAGGATACCTTATTACCGGACAGGTGTTCGACCAGTCAAAAGGAAGAGGTCCCCTCACCTTCAGGACAGCCGGCGGTCAGATGATTCCGGGCTTTGACCTGATGGTACAGGATATGAAGCTGGGTGAAAAACGTACGGTTGTACTTCCTCCCGATCTTGCCTACGGCGAACAGGGATATCCGGGCGTGATTCCGGGCAATGCATACCTTGCCTTTGATATTGAGCTTGTAAAGAACTAAAATACAGGCCGTCCGCCGGCGGCTTATTAATACCGGCGGAAAACACGATGCAGCATTCAGTTACTGCTCTGCTCAAAAGAGCCGCCCGCATTATCATATTCGGTACAACGGAACCGGAGCTTCTCAAAGAAATCCAGCCGATGATGGACAGGACGAACCATTTTTCCACTATTATGTGCGGTACGGTGCTTTCGTGTATTCTTACCGGAGATATCTTCTTTTCAGCCATAAGCTACAGTCTGGCTGCCATACGGTCTTTTTACGTAATCATGGCGGCGGTAAGTATCAGTATAACCATCACTTCATTTTTCAACATGAAGGCACGGCCGCGAACCAGGCTTATCTATTTTTACACTTATCTGCTGCTGACGTTTTCTTATATAATTTCCATACTGCTCAGCATATCCGGCTCACCGGCAAAAGTTGCGGTAACATTCAACGTATTTCTGGTTGCGCTGCCGCTTATTATCTGCGACCAGCCGTGGCGCGTAGACCTGCTGCTTATCGCTATGCTCATACCTCACCTGATACTGTCGTACCACTACAAAATAAGAGAGTATTTTGTGAACGACGTATACAACGGCGTGATATTCTTTAATGCGGGCGTGAGCGTAAATACCTACATGCAGTGGCTGCATATTTCGGATTTTAAAAACCGTCTGGTCATAAAAAAACAGCGCGACACCGACATTCTTTCCGGCGTACTGACCAAAAGTGCGCTGGAGCACAGGCTGAAAGAACATATAGAACAGAACAACAAAGGCGCCGCGCTTATGGTGATAGACATAGACAATTTCAAGTCTATAAACGACACGTTCGGACATGCGGTCGGAGACTTCTGTATTGGTCATGTGGGAAGATATATTTCCGACCAATGCCGCCAGAGCGACATAGTAGGCCGGTTCGGCGGCGATGAATTCGTAGTGTTCATGCCCGGCGTAATTGACCGTATGCTTGCACGTTCGCGGGCAGAATCTATCATAGAATCAGTGTCACGGCATACGGCGGTGTCGGCCAAGAACGTGTCCATAACGATCAGCATCGGCTGCGCGATATATGCGGAAAAAAAGACCACCTATACGGAGCTGTTCAATCAGGCGGATACAGCGCTGTATCAGGCCAAGCATAACGGCAAGAACCAGTGCGATATTGTTATGATATAAAAGCCGCGTGCGGAGCGGCATGCGTGCTTCCGCTGTGATTTTGCCAGAACCTCCTGTTTTTATCCCGTAGTTTACAAAGAATTATTTGTGCTATACACTGAACACCATGAGCCACGATGAACAAAAAGTACGTCAGCAGTTCTTTGATGAATTCGGTAAAAAAGTCAATGACACGGTGCACAGCCTTGAGATGATCTGTATTCAGGCGGACAAAGAAACCTTTGCCGACCTGAAGCTTACATGTACGTCTTTGAGCGGTGAACTGTGGGGCCTGCTGGTTTTCTGTGAGAAAGGCTTGTACTTTTATGTTCATCCCTATGAATCCATGATGACCGTCATGCTGCGTCAGGCAGCGCACGGTGACCCGCCCAAAGAGCAGCTGCTCACTTTGCATACGATTCCCGAGCTGCGTTTTACGGTATATCCGCGCAGATGGTACGATATTCTTCTCGGTTCAGCGCGTGACCGTCTGGTGATGAGCTACAAAGATGCAGGCGGCAGAACCCGCTGCGCCGATATCCAGTGTCAGGGCAAGGCAGAATCCGTGCTGGACAAAATCAATTGTCAGTTTGTGAACATCCAGGGACTGGACGCCACCTCCGTCATACATTAAAATCTGCTGTTCCAGAAAATTTTCTCATTTTGACTACGTATGGCAAAAGCTGCGGGTTTTGATGTTCCCGCAGAAGATCTGGAACAGATTGTAAAATCTACAGAAAAGCTTGATAACAGCCAGCTTGACGCAGTTTCAGGCGGTCAGGGTGAAGTAACGTACTACCTTGAATGTACAAAAAATGTACTGCGCATCTTGTTTAAGAAGTCATAATACAGGGAACCGCAAAAAATACCCGTGCGTACACGGAATCCGTCCCCGCACGTACACGGAAACATCCTCCCTGTCTGCACGGAAATATTCTCCCTGCCTAATGGGACACACCGTACCCTTAGGCAGGGAAACATTATCCCTTTAGGCAGGGGGAAATTTGCCTTTTCCGGGACAAAGTCGGATTCCGCCGCATAATTTTCTATTAGACATATTACTGTTTTCGGTATATAATTTCATAGTAGCAAAAGTTTTTTACATTTCTGCCGGCATGCGTTACGGTAAGATTTGAAACAGTCTGCAATAATTTAAGAGAGTGTATTTATTCTATGCTTGATTGTGAAAATATTTACGCTAAGTATTCTGACAAGGTACGGGCATATATACGGAGCCACGTGTCTGATTCAGAAGCTGTTGCAGACTTACATTCA
>Ga0256405_10011455_pt1 | contig 11308 bp, 19 predicted proteins | sample RumenRJG_02DNA_FD_189096 | JGI IMG/M metagenome (GOLD analysis project Ga0256405, IMG submission 189096) | Bovine rumen microbial communities from Lethbridge, Alberta, Canada - RJG_02 | ecosystem: Host-associated > Mammals > Digestive system > Stomach > Rumen | place: Canada: Alberta...
GCATTTTGTTAATAATAGATTTGACGTGGATAAGTTTCCTAAAGTTTTATCTGCTAATACGATTGCTAAGCATGCAGCTTTTACGTGTTCAGTTAAAAATAATATAGATTTTGATTTTAGAACTAGAGTATATTGGAGACCTACAGAGGCTAAAGAACTATTAAGAAAAGCAATGCCATATAATGAAAATACTAGCAATTTCGTCTCATTTATGTTTTATACTTTATATAATAATTTATATGTTGAAGATAATACTAGTTATGGACATAATATATATGAAGATTTAAAATTTAATAATAGTAAACCGTATATAGTTATTTCTAGTGAAAATGGAGAATATTTGGTTGCATTCTATTCTAGTTATATTGATTATAGAAAATATAATTTAACGTATGCTATAATTGATAATAGAGATTATTAGATAATGAAAAAGGAATATTTAAAAGAAATTAAATATAATGAAATAAGTAGGCCTTAATCTTAATAAATATATTGTATAGAAAAAAACATATAATAATGAAACAAGACAACAAAAAACTTTATGAAAGTATAATGGCTTCAGTTGCTAAAGAAGTTAAGAAAGCATTGAATGAATCTCCTGATAATTACAGTTACGATGGTACGGATGACTGGGAACCTGAATATGTTAAATTACGTAAAGAAATTAGTGCAGCTAGTAATGATTTATGCAGAGCAAAAAAACGTGTTGCGCTAAAATATGGGTTTAAAGATGATTGGGGTTTGCAACGCGCAATAGATCTTCTTCATCTTATACCTACACATTATAAAGAGGGCAGATAGAGATTTATAGAAGATGTAAATAAATGGAAAAATGCTGATTTTGAAAATTTTATTAAGTTAGAAGAAGAATAATTATAAAATTTTCACATTCCTTATTATATATCAATACTTTAAGCAACTTTTTAGTAAAAGTTGCTTAATTTTATCTTAATAAATAAAAATACTTTAAAGTATTTAAAAATAATAGAAAAGAGATTCAAAATTAATTGAATCTCTTTTATTATGATTTTAATTTCTAAAATTATCTTTTATCATTAAAATCTTTATATTCAGCTTCTAAAGCAGGGTCATCATTATTAACAATATCTGTCAATCTTGTTTTAGGATTGATGTCAAATGTTGCTAATCTTGGAACCCCAAGCAATGTGCTATTAATTGTTCTTCCAGGAAGATTTGCCAAATACATTGGATCTGGTTCAATTTCTTCTGGATCAGCATCATACGTTATACCATTAGATGCTAAGATTGTTAACATTGCAAGATTTCCATCTCCGTCATTAACCACATTAATTACTTGAGCTTTCATGCCATTTTCTTTAATAATAACCCAATCCATCGGTTCATAAATGATTTCAACATTTTCTTTATTAATGTATGATTCAGATATATCATTGCTTTCTTCAACATTAATAGATTCTTGTTGAGCTGATTGGGCAATTAATGGATTATTAACTCCTGCTTCTGAAGATAATTTTTCAACTTTCTTTTCAAAATCTCGTCTGTCCTTAGTACCATTCAAAATTTCTGCCATTTTCATAGATTTATTAATATCTCCATTTGCAGAAAAACCTGGTTTTCTAATTTTAGCTCTTTCTAATAGCAACGAATCTATTAATTCATAACCATCTTCAATAAGAGCTGAACATACATAATTCTGATTTTCATTTTCAAAAAGTTGAAAATCTTCTTCTATTGCAGCACTTTCATTGAGGTCATATACAAAATCATCATAATTATCATAGTAAATCTTATTATTAAGCTCATATATGGCCATTGGCTCTTTTTGCTTTAATAAATCGATTATACCAAAATATTTAATTGATTCATTTTGTGCTGATTGAATGTCGGTGATTTCTACTTTATTTCCTGCATTTTTAATTGCATATTCATGCAATTTGTTAATTACTGGAACTTTATCATCTTCATTTATATCAGAGACCTCTTTTTTAGAAGGTTTAGAGGTTCCTTCAACGATAAAAGACTTTTTATTTGCGGTAGTGTACTCAGCTTTAAGTTTAATAAATGCTGCGCGTGCTTCATTTAATGAAATCTTTTCATTTACATGAAGTGATTCATTTGTTGAAGTATTTTGAGGTTGTTGCCCATTTTGAGGTTGCTGAGTTTGCTATGTCTACTGTTGTCCATTTTGAACCTGTTGTTGAGGTTGTTGAGTCTGCTATGTCTGCTGTTGTCCATTTTGAACCTATTGTTGAGGTTGTTGAGTCTGAGCAGTTTGCTGATTGTTCATATTAACATTTTGCTGTGCTGGTTGAGCTTGAACATTATCTTCCAATAATGATTCTTCAATATTTTCTTCATCGTCTGCAGATTTAATAGATTTATCCTCAGTGTCATCATTATCTAAATCATCTTCAGACTTAAAATCGTCATCCTCAAAATTAATATTGTCAGCAGGCTCATCAATAACAGTATTATCTACTTTATATGTAGGTGTAACTACTTCTTCAGAACCAATTTCTTCTTCTGGCTCATCTTCTACACCTTTAAACAATTCAGACGCTTTTATCGTTTTTGGTTTATTTTTGTCTGGAATGACAGTTTCATCGTCTTGCTCTTCTGATGAATATTCACGAGCGGGTTCTTCGTCTTTAGCGCTAAAAGCAATATCACCTTTGCCATCGTCAGAAAAATCGAAGTATGATTCATCATCGTCTTTTTCTAGTTCATCAGAAACTTTATTTACTTCATCGCCATCATAATAAACTTCATCATAATCTGGAAAATCTTTATGATCAGAATCAAAAGCTTTTTCTTCTGGAGCCGTCAATCCTTTTTTATCATCAATGCCTTCAGCGTCTGCTTTACTAAAGTTTTCATCAGCTTGAATAGATGAAACCATTGCATTATAAAGAGCAACTGGAATTTCACCAGCTTCAATAACTGGAAGATGAGTTTCTTCATCAATATAGAACGCATATGTGTTAGTTTCAGTATATAATTTGCCATCAGATGAAACCATATCAGTCATTAATGTAATATTACCTGTTCTAAATAAATCTCCGGTTTTCAAATTTTCATCAAATAAAATATTTACAATCTTATAACCTTCAGGAATGCTTGTAGTTTGAATTTCAGCATCATGTTCGTTTTCTATAGGAGATTCTTCTTGTTCTTCAGGAGTGATTTCATCATTAAAATCAATAGATGCATCATCTGACATAGTTGTGTCATCATTAAATTCATCTTTTTTATCACCAATAATATCATCTGATGTTTCAACATTGGTATCAATAGCATTTAACGTGTCATCATTGCCCTCATCATCGATTTGTGGATTTAATTCATCAGTATTTGGCTCTTCATCTTCTAAGTCATCATCTGCTAATGTATTACGTGGTATGTTTATATTAGTTGAATCTAACTCATCTGAATTTCCAGAAACTTCTTCACCACCTTCAAGATATGTGTCAAATTCATCATCTGATATATTTACATCATTGCCTCCTTTAGCCGAAAGAGGTTCTGAGAGATCAGCTTTTGCCGCATCAACATCTTCAGCATCAATAGGCTCATTACTTTTTTCAACCTCAGTGTTATCATCTTTTATGCTTTCATCATCCTAATCTTCTTCATTACCTTTATCCTTTTTTGCCTCTGGATTAGTAACTTTATCAACATCATCTTGCCAATCTTTATATTCTTTCTTAAGCTCATCAACCTTATTTTGAGCGGCTTCAATAGCTGCATCAAGTTTCTTTTCGCTGTCTTCTGACAAATCAGCATCTTTAGCTTTTTTGAGTTTTTCAATAGTAGCTTCATATTTAGCAATAGATGCTTCATATTCAGTCTTTGTCTCATTGAGCTTAAGGTAAAGTTTGTCTTGAGAAGGAACTAACTCTTCAAATAATGAAGATACATTAATACCCATATGGTTATTAATTAAATTCTTGCACTGAATTGGATTAACATTATGATAGAATGTCGATTTAAGCATCTCTTCATTAACAGCATTAACAAAGATATTTCCATTAAGATTGAAAATGTCAACATTTGTACCAGCATCTTCATTAAGTGCAATATGTTTTGCGAAATTAATATTTGCAATATTGTCAAAGTTTTCTGCTAAACATGAAGCCATAATAAAGAAATTAGAATCATAGTCATATTTCATAGACATTTCATTAAGGTCTCTTATTGTTTTTTTAGTCTCTTTATTACCATTAATTTCAATATAACTTTCATAAATATTAGCAACCTTATCATTACCAACTAAAGTAATAGAATCTTCATTAATAGCTACATGAGGATCATTAACTAATTGGCAAAGCGCAATAAAGTTTTCAGAAAGTTGTGGAACATATTCTTCAGAAAGTTTAGCAAGAGTATTACCTTTCTTTACATAGAATTGACCATATGCATTAAATACACATTCATTCTCTTTAATATATTGAACTGGAGAATAGATATTAGAAATATTAGCATGTTCTTTAATGAGTTTAGCGCGGTCTTTAATAGTCATTGCTGTATCGCCAATTAAGAAACTTGGTTTATTATCAAAATAATCAAGAGTTTCTAACATTGCTCTTACATATGGATCAGCGGCAAATGAAACTAAAGCAGATTTTAATTGGTTGCAATTTATTGGAGATGGATCCTTAATAAATCGGCATGCACATTCTTCAATCATTGGAATGATATAATAAGAATTGGTTGTATACATTTCTTCCAAAATCTTAGTAATTCCAATAGCTGCAGAATTGTCTTCAGCTACTTTTTCAAGACGTTTAATTTCTTTATTAACTGAATTAAGATAATTAAATGGAGTAAGATTTTTTATGAAACCTTCATAAAGTCTTTCCTCATAAAGGCCTTGTTCAAGAGCACCTTTATATTGTTCAAGAGTTTCAACTAATTTCTTATTAGTCTTGGCATCTGAATTCATAATATTTTTAATAGATTCACCTAAGCAAATACCACAATTATTAACAACATTATCAAAACAGCATGCTTCGCGTTCAGCTTCTTGTTCAGCTTTCTTAGCAGAGAAAACTTGTTCAGCATATGCATTAATTTCAGCTTTAGCATCTTCAACCTTTTGACGAAGTTTGTCTTCCTCAATTTTACGTTGAATTTCATCAAATTTGCCGGCTGAATCAAATGTCTAAATTTGAGCAGGTTCCATAACTGAAGATGGGCTTGCAATAACAATAGTTAATTGATGACCAACTGGATCACCAGATTGCTCTAAAACACCAGCAGCATCAGCTAAGATAGCTTTTGATTGCTCATCTTGAGATTCAAGATAATGAGTATATGCATCAGCACATGCACAACGAGCAGCAGGATCTTGAGCACATTCAATTAATTTATAAACACTAAGTTCTTTACCATAAGTAGCCAAGTTAGTATTCATTTCATTGATAACCTTCTTAACTGACTTATTTCCAGACGCAAAATTAGCAAGGCCATGACCAAATTCTTCATAAATCATGAATTCTTTAGTATCATCTTTATCTAAAACCTTTTGATATTCATTTAAGAAATGAGATAAACGAACATTGCCTGCGTTTGACTCAAATAAATCATCAATATAAGATTTAATTGTAAAGTTGTCTAAAACAGCTTTTGTTGAATTTTTTGCCATAAATTTTTATATTATTTTTTATATTATTTTTAAATACTTTAGAGTATTTTTTTATTTATTTGCATAAAAATAAGCAACTTTTCTATAAAAGTTGCTTAAAGTATTGATATATAATGAGTTATGATAAAAATTTAATTTTATAATGATTTGATTAAATCATAACAATCTGTTCCCCAGAATTTTTTAACAATTAATTTAATATATTTTTACATTAAATAAAATATTTCAAATATTATAAAAATTATTAATAATTAAAACGTGCATTGCGTTTTTTGACTGCTTGAACATCTCTATCTATTCGTGGTTTAAGCTATTCAAGTCTATTTATTATTTTTTCTATTGTGTCATTAACTAATTCGCCAGAAGGTGTTTCTTGTCTGCGAATATCTGGCCATTCATATGGGAATGTTCCAGGTTCATAATGATCCCATATCATTATTTTAAAGTTTCCTTTATATGTATTTGGACGGGTAATAGTTACTTTAATAGCAATAAATGGATTAGTATAATTTTCATCATTTGAATCGCAATAAATATATGCATTATATGCCTAAGATGTACGTGGTGTTAATTCAAATGTAACTTCATCAAAATTGTCATTAAACCACTCATTAAGCATTTCTATTTCATAATTAGAAAGAATTCCATTTGTTTCATTATTCATTTCGCCCTCATTTAATGCTTTCTTAACTTCTTTGGCTACAGAAGCCATTATGCTTTCATAAAGTTTTTTGTTGTCTTGTTTCATATTCTATGTGTTTTTTTTTGTTATCAATATATTTATTTCGTTAAAATATTTTTTTACAATATATTTATTTCGTTAAAATACTTTAATATATTTATCATCATCCTAGAATGCCGCAATTATCTCTGGACGTTCATGATCTCTAACAAACAATTGAATCTTTCTAACATCTATTTCTTTAGGATAAATTACACATGGCATTTCAATTGGATTCTCTATATCAACTGCACCATTTAATAAATTAATCTTAACTGGAACTTCTTTTATTTTTCCATTTTTAACTTCAAATGACAAATACGCGTCAATCTAAGCTCTTTCAACTTGATTGCTTAATAGGAAACATCCTTTATTAATGACTACGCATGTATCTTCAGTTAATTGGTTATCTGGCGTTAAATAGAATTTAAATTCTGGTTGTGCCATTATCATAATATCTTTATCCTATGGAATAATAACATCAACTTCAGGCCCATTAACAAAATCACTAGAAATGCTCATATGGCAGCAATTATGATTATCTATATTATTTAATATAGTATGATATTCTTCATCACCATATTCTTTATATAAAATATCAACATATAATAAATCAGAATAATTATAGAAGAAATTCCACTTTAATAATATGTTTTCAAGCGCAACAATATTTAACTTATCAATATGTTCTGCTTCTATATAACCATTTTCTCTTCTAACTTTATCTCTATTAACCTATATATTATTAGGGTCTTTAGGATTATTTATTAATGATGATTTATCCTGAAGAGTGATACCACCTTGGAAATTTTTAATATTTCTATCTGCAGGCATTTCAGTATATGGATCAAACACGGGTTGATATGTTTCACATGATAATGAAAATGAAAGTTTAACATCGGCCCCATCTACCTGTTGCGCACCCATTGTATAATTGGCAGTCTTAGTTTCTGTTAATGATTCAGGGAATCCAATACGGCATGGAACAACTGTTCCTCTATAGTTAATATGGAATGTTTTGTTCTTATAGAAATATTCACGATAAGCTTGTTCAATTTTCCACATTGTATTAACTGTATCACATGCAATATTAACAGTAAAACTCATAGTCAGTGGAATAGAATAAAGACATGCAACATATGGTTTTAATTCTCCATTGATTCTCTTTTGGAACTAGCCCATAACAAATCTGTTTGAAATATTTCCAGATTCTATATTAGTTGAATCAAGAGAAATAACACCATAAGGAATTGGTTTATAGTCACCATTCATTTTTTTAATTCCCATAGATGTGCATTCATCATCAGACCAATTTAAATAATTATCTTGAATAAATTTCTCAGATGTTCCTGCTCCACCAGAAAAATCAAAGAAAAATGGAACAGTAACTTCTTGTGTACCTTCTGATGTATCTTCCCAAACTTGAGTATATTTAAGTTTTTGATTTAATAGACGAAGAACACCCATTATAACAAGACGCGAAAAAACATCTGAAGTGTTTCTGTTCTCATACAATTGTTTAGCAGTTATCTATGTTTTTGACATATTCAAATATATAACTTTTTGTATTTATTGATGAAAAAAGACACCTCTAAAATTTAGAAGTATCTTAAATATATTTTTATAACTATTGATTTATAAAATAAAGGCATCTCTTTTTGAAGTGCCTTAAAAATATAAATTTTATTAGAAAATTAATAATCTTCACTATCAATTTGAATAAATTCATCATAGTCTTCATCAGATAAATCAGTTTCGTTAAAGCCATTTGATTGTCTCATTGCATCTGCTACATCATTATATTCACCAACAAATTTATAATGAAGGCTACCATTATCAAATTTGTATTCAAAATTGCATCCTGTTTTATTTGCAATTTTTTCTAGCCAATTTATATCATGTTTATCAAACGTATTTAATTCACCACCGGTCATATATAATATATTGCCATCTTCATTCAATACCTTCTTAACTTCTTTAGCCACAGAAGCCATAATGCTTTCATAGAGTTTTTTCTTATCTTGTTTCATATTTTATATATTATTTTTTAATAACTTTAGCGTCAAAATAATCTCCTCCATATGAATATCCGCCAGTATCAGATGTCATATACATTACATTTCCTATAACTTTTAATGAAAAGACATCTTCTACTTGCCAATCATAATCTTTTTCAATATCAAGGTCATTTATTTCATCCATCACATCTTCATTTTCTATAAATTCAGGATTTTCCCAATAATCATTAGTCGATGTTTCAACAATAATAGAATTTGCATTTTTTGTAAAATTTTTAACTATTCTTTCTAATTTTTTAAATATATGCTCTTCATCTATGTCATATGCACCCATAAATAAGTTATCCATTAAAAAATCATAATATTTGTTATCATTTTTATGCTTTTCTTTATATTTAATTATATCATCTTCAAATACCCAATTTTTAGTAAAATCTTTAATGTATTTGGCGCCAAATTTTAAATATTGATTTATTTTCTGTTTATTATTATTTATAAAATCTATAAGTTCCTAATCATAAGATGCTTTCCATATTTCACCTTTTTGTTTAAAATCTGAAAATTTTTGTATAAAATATGCAATTCCTTTTTTTGTTTTATTATTCTCTTTATCTAATAGTGGAGCATCTATATACAAACTTATTGAACCATTTATATGTTCATTCAAATTATCATAAAACCACTATCTTATGTCATTTTTTAAAAAATTGTTCATTTCCTCTCTAGTTGACCACAAACTTTTACTCTTAACCGCCATCCCGCATACCTCATGCATAATATATGAATATATGCAGTCTAATATACATGATTGAGAACATAAATCAACTAAAAATTTAGTATTATATTCTTCAGTAATATTCTCATTCAAAGCTTTCTTAACTTCTTTAGCTACTGAAGCCATGATGCTTTCATAGAGTTTTTTATTATTCTGTCTCATAAATTTTCTATTTTCATTTTCAAAATATATATCATCATTTTTTAATAAATCATCGGATGCATTTTTCATATTTGACATTTCTGGTGTATAATCAGTTATTGGTTCTTTTGACCATTCATCTTTAATACGTTTTTCTTTTCTATGCTAAACCAATGTATTTATAAATTCAAAATCTTGCACACCATTTACATCTCTTCGTAGAAATACATCATATACACTACCATTTATATGAACTTTAAATGTTTTTATTCCAATACGTTTCATTACATACATTAATTCCCTAATATTTAATTCGCCTAAATGAAACTTTTCTTTTAAATATTTTACACACTATTCAGGAAACATATGCAAATTACTATTATATGTCATAAATTACTTATTAAAATTAAAATCGTTTTTATTGAAATCAAAATGTTCATATACTTTTGGCGCCTATCCAAATGCATAATCATGTTCCATTTCTATATTTCTTGCTCTGAAATAATCTTTATTTCCCATTTCATTTGGACTATATCTCATTATGGTATGCTTAACAGATGTGGCATCTAATGGAATAGTATCTTCATTATCAAAATCCTGCACATAGACCAATTTAGGCATTGTTCCATCTCCTCCTGGTTGCCAATAAACGTATTTAATCATTCCTTCATGTTTCTTTCCATCATATGGGCAATAACCAGTAACATGGTCACCAATAAAATACTTAAATGATTTATTCTTATCTTCTGGTGCAGGATCATTTCCTTTTTGACATAAATTAAATGATAACGGTTTAATCTCATATGAAAAACCGGAACAGTTATAATCCCAGTTTGACGAAAAACCAGCAGTAGCTGCCCAATTCTCATTGAGCATATTATTCTATGGTTGGACTTTTATTATTTTAGGTTTATTAATCATTCTTTATAGTTGTGTATTATGAAAATTTATTCGTTTAATTTCATATTCTATTATCGATTTTATTTTTCACATTTACATAATCTAAATAGATAAATGTATCTATGAACTGTTTCTAAAAAACCTGATAGAATATTTCTGCATCCTTCATATTCCATATCATCTTTATGCAATTCAAACCAATTAGTTACACAAATTTTCAGTTCATTAATTAAACATATTGGATCACATTGAATAGGAAGCTCTAACTTTGTTATTTCATCACCATTAAATTGACCTATAATAGATTGAATATTTTCAGCAATTGCATCTTTAAATTCTTCTAATTCATCACCAAATTCATCAATGGTTTTATGATAACTCATTGAATAGGATGCCCAATGAAGTTGTTTAAACTTATCTGCAAATGCCATAATCTTTGCAACAAATATAATATCATTAGAAATTTTTTCTTTTGATTTATTATAATTATTATCTCCGAAATCTACAAGAATTTGACTAATTCCTCTAACATACTATGCCTGTGCAGGAGTTATCTATTGTGTAATTTCTTTTACACTTTCTTTATTTAAAATCATTTTAAAATATAAAACATTTATTTTATTATTTATTTTTAAAAAATGTGAGAAAAATAATGTAATTTAAAAAATTAAATGAGTTGGGCTAGAATTTGTTTTAATAATAAATATATTGAAATGAAATATAACAAACAAATATTAGGAGCAATTAATAGAGGTATACAATTGGCTTTAGATGATTATGAGGATGATGGTGAATTAACTTCAAAATCTAATATTGTTAAGAATTTAGATAGCAAAAAATTGTGGAATTTCTATAATAGCTTTGCTGATTTAGGACTTCCATCTGGAACATTATGGTGCAAATATAATTTAGGATGTGATTGGGATAAACTAAATACAGACCCACAACATACTAAATCCAAAGACTGGTATGGTAATTATTATGCATGGGGTGAAACTGAACCAAAAAATAATTACGATTGGGAAACTTATAAATTTGGAAAGAGAGCCAATTTAACTAAATATAATTATGAAGATGACTTAATAGAATTATAGTTAGAAGATGATGCTGCTTATTAGTATGATAAA